>ENA-ORDP01000057-ORDP01000057.1-marine-sediment-metagenome-genome-assembly--contig:-NODE-57-length-63245-cov-13.131097_pt1 | contig 63245 bp, 58 predicted proteins | sample MGYA00248627_ERZ508539 | MGnify/ENA primary metagenome ERZ508539 (study PRJEB26208, sample SAMN05571518) | marine sediment metagenome | biome: deep sea; feature: Hydrothermal vent; material...
CATAATTTATATTCTTCTCTTGCCAACTTGATATTTGTCGCTAGAAGTCATTGACCTGAACCATTAAAAATTCTATCCTTTTCTTGCAGTATACAATAAAAAAATCACATATTTGTTATTGAGGGGCATCGCGGTGGCGGGATATTCAAATGTTATCTCATGAATATCTGCAACCCGGCCTCCCTGAATATATTAAAATGACAAGCCACAACAATGTGGTTTGCATGACCGGTTTCACAAGGCCGTTAGCGCATGGCCTTCTCCCTTGGGGGCGCATAGCCCCCATTTTTTTGCCCGAATTTCAGACGACAATGTACTACCGCAGAACTAGACCCCTGCCGCACCCGTCACCAGACTAACGACAGTCCAGAGGATCAGAATAAAAACAACTGTCATGATAATCCCGACAATAATATACGCCGCAGGTCTGCCCCTGGCAAAATCACGCTCCCTGTTTTTACTGCTCTGCACCCCCGACATTGCAGCCAACACACTGAGCACTACCCTGAATATACTTATTTTACCTTCTGGTTCCGACATTGAACTGGCCTTTAATGTATTTATAAATGCAACCCCGTATTCATGCACGAATGAGCACCGGATTCTACAGGATACTGCCTTGATAAGGGAAATATTTTCAGGATGAAACACACCTGATAAAACCGGATTTTGTTGCAAACAACTGCATTGGTAAGACCGCCGGCACAGCATACGTTCCGGCCCCGTCATGGAACCACATCCTCCATCCCGGGGAAAAACTGATCTCACCACGCCGGTTTGCGATAACGTTAAAAGCCTTCTTAAGGGATCAAGGTACTCTCACGGAACGAATGGGTGGTGTCCACCTGCCCCCTTAAATGAGTTCAACATCAGAAATTATCTCAACGAGTGAAGGACCATTGTATTCAATTGCTGCGCGTAATGCCTCATCCAGTTCTTCAGCCGTATTTACTTGTACACCATATCCCCCGCAATTATTGGCAAATTCTGCAAAGGCAGGATTATGCAGCGCTGTTTGCCATACTTTCCAATGGCCCGCACGTTGTTCCTTGGAAATTTTGCCGAGCTCTGAATTATTTAACAGGACATGCGTTATATTCATGTTGTACTTCACTGCCGTTGTGAATTCGGCAAGGTATTGACAAAATCCACCATCACCACTAACAGAGATGACTTGCCTGCCTTTGTAACTATCAAGTGCTTGTGTGGCTGCCCATGCACCCATTGCGGCAGGAAAGCTGAAACCAATCGACCCAAGATAACCCGACATCAAAACATTTTGCCGTTTACATTCAAAATAGCGCCCGAAGGAATAAGTATTATTTCCAACATCCACGGTGATCACGGCATCCTCCGGACATTGCCTGCCAAGCGCGGCAAAAATAGCGGCAGAATTGATGCCTTTGCCGTTGTTTCTGAGTTCACGTCTCTGTTTTTCTTCACGCCATAATTGCCAATGGGTTACAAGTTCGCTACGTTGATCGACAAGGGACAAATTTTCCTTCAACTCAGCGAGCAGGCGCTTTACTGTGACACCGATTTCACCCCAGACAGGAACATCTACCGAATGGAATTTCCCCAGAGCCATTTGATCAAAATCCACTTGAATAATGGTTTTATTGGCAGAAATACCGGTGTGATCAGAAAAAGAAGCACCGAACACAATCAGCAGGTCGGATTCGCTCATGCAACCACTGGCCACGGGTGTACCGCTCCGCCCGAGAACACCTGCTGCCAGGGGATGGTCATCTGAAATTTGACCTTTTGCCTTGAATGTTGTGATTATCGGTGCGTTAAGGCGTTCAGCCAAGGCAATGATCCCGCTCATGGACGTGCTGGCACCATATCCGACGATTATTGCTGGACGCACAGAGATTGCAATTTGTTCAACCGCTTGACGAACTGACTGCTCCGATGGCGCAATATCTGTTTTAGCCAGTCTTCCAGACGGAGTCGATGATTTTTCTTCCTGTTGTGCCTCGATAACTTGCACTTCATCGGGAAAAACAAGATGCGCAACATCACGTTCGACACGGGCATGCTTAAGCGCCAGCGTCATCAATTCTGCATGTTTACTGTTAGGCAAGATCGTTTGACTAAAACCGCTTACCGCTGCAAAGGCATCGGCCAAATTGATTTCCTGAAATGCCCCGGGACCAAACACCTGGGTATTCACTTGCCCGGTCAATGCCAGTACCGGGGCGCGATCAACCTTGGCATCCCATAAACCTGTCAGAAGATTAGTTGCACCCGGCCCGGCTATTGTGAGGCACGCCGCCGGTTTCCCCGTAAGCTTTGCATATCCTGAACAAGCAAATGCTGCCGCCCCTTCATGGCGAATTCCGATATAGGTCAGATTGCCTTTTTCTTCCTGGATCCTGATGGCATCGGCCAAACCCAGGTTTGAATGCCCAACCATACCGAACACATGAGTAACACCCCAATTGACCATCGTTTCGGCCATCACATCTGATATTGTTCGCACATGCTGATCGCGTTCTTTTACTTGTACGTATATGCCATCGTCACGTTCTTCGACCGGATAAATATCAACACCATCATCAAAACCTGCGGGCGACTTTCCCGTAAGGGGGTGAAAATCCCAACCATGCCAGGGGCATCGCAAGGTGCACCCTTTATCTTCGGCACATACGATTGTCCCTTCACCTAACGGCCCGCCTTGATGCGGGCATGCATTATCCAATGCACCGTACTGTTCATTAAAACGGGTTAGCGCAATGGTTTTACTACCCGCCTGTACAACACGCACGTCACCTTCCTGCATATCGTGATTATTGGCTACCTTATACCATACTGTTTGCAAACCTTGATCGGCATCATAGTCTTCTGCCGTAATTGCTTTATGGCTACCATCACAATAAGGCGGTTTCCTGGTCTTCTTGCACTGACATAAGTAATACTTGTCATCACGATCGACACTGAAAACCATTGGTGTAAAATTGGTGCCTTGATGAGAGCCATCGCAGAAGGGTTGATTACGCGATAGCCCACAACTGCACCAGTAATAATCTTCACCATTTTCAAGCATAACGGCAATGGGTTTTGTATCGGCTATTTTGGGTTTTCTCACCGGGCTGCCTTCTTATGAGTATTTGTTGCAAAAAAAACGGGTTCTTTAAATGTCCTTTTAAAGAACCCCGGTATTATACCAGTTTATAACCTCGGGTCGATGTGCATAACTTCATTTCTTCTCCTTGCGTTCATTTGGAATGGCTTCCATCACAATACGGTTGATCCCCCGTTTTCTTGCAGCCACATAAATAAACCGTGTCGGTTTTTTCAGCAGTAAATGCAACCGGCTGAAAGTCTGTGCCCTCGTGTGAGCCATCACAATAGGGTTGATTTTTACTGCGACCGCAAGAACACCAGTGATAGGTTTTACCTTCCTCCACATCGGCTGTATAAGGGGCATTTTGTGGGCTGACAGGTTCAGACATAACTTTCTCCTTTCAAGTAATAAACAACATGAAATTAAATACCGTTCATAATATTGTTGACAAATCAGGCATAACTTTTTTTTGTTAATTAATATCAGTGATGAGAGGCATAACGTCAGATATGATACTAAAACCTGCCAGGGTAAAGTCCACGGCGCACGTATTCCAACCCGCTATCAGTGCACCACCAACTTCTCATGCGATGACCCCCGACAAATGCCCCGGGTAATCCCATTGCCTTCAAGCATCCTTGAGCGGCTTCAGGAACCAGTATAAATAGACTGCACAGATATAAAAGCAGATAATTTCGACTATATCTATCTAATATCTAGATAGGATATCTTCTATAAAGGGTGCTCGAGTCAATCTGAAGCAATGGCGAGCACTGCAAGCGGTGGTGGATCAGGTTGTGTTCACGGCGACCCCACAGGTTCCTGGCCTGCTAATCCGGAAGGAGATAACACCGTCCTACTCTTCATTCATATCCCTGGCAACCCGTGTACCCTCTGCTACATCAACAAGGCGTAGCAGGATGGCGCCTGCAGCAAACAGGATAATAATCGAAAGCATACCGAGACGATGATTGTCTGTCGCGACAACCACCCAGCCAATCAATATCGGCCCCAGGACAGCGGCAAATTTACCCAGCATATTATAGAACCCGAAAAATTCAGCAGAATATCTCGAAGGGATAAGTCGTGCGTATAACGAGCGACTGAGTGACTGTACCCCGCCTTGCACCAGTCCGATTAATGCGGCAAGGGCATAAAATTCCCAGCTTGAATCTATTTTGTATGCCCAGACAATAGCAATCATATACACAACAATCGCAATCTGAATACCTGCCTTGGGGCCAACCTTCTCACCCAGGCGTCCGAACAGAATAGCGGAAGGAAAACCGATAAATTGAGTCAGCAACAACGCTGTAATCAGTGCGGAGCTATCCAGGTTCAGGGCAAGGCCATAGTCCACGGCCATTCTGACGATGGTATCGACGCCATCAATATACAGCCAATAGGCCAGCAGGAATATGCAGACAACCTTAAACTGTCTGATTTTACTGAATGTCCGTGCAAGTTGACTGAATCCTGCAATAACAGCGGATAACCCTGCCTGTCTGTTGCCCGGGCTAGGTGGCTCTTTTACAAACAATAGAACCGGGAGTGAAAATACTGCCCACCAGAGTGCAACGAACAAAAATGAAAGCCTGATTGCAGACGAGGCATCCGCCAGACCGAATGTCGATGGTGATTGTGCCATCCAGACAGACAACGCAAATATTGAACCTCCACCAATATACCCCAACGCATAACCCAGTGCCGAGACTCTGTCCAGTTTGTCCGCAGGTGCCACGTGTACCAGCAGTGAGTCCGAAAAACTGACCCCTCCGGAAAAGCCGATCGTTGCTGTAACATAGATTGCCACGGCCCATTGCCAGCTACCCTGCGACACCAGGTACAGACCCGCACACATCATGACCCCCAGAAATGTAAACAGGAATAAAAACCGTTTTTTTGCGCCGGCCTGATCGGCAATGGAACCCAGCACGGGCGCAAGCAGGACAATGGCCAGGCTGGCTATGGAATTGGCCAGGCCAAGTTGATACGTACTTTCCTCGGCAGTCAGACTACTTGCCCAGTATTGCTTGAAATACAACGGGAAAAACCCGGCCATAATGGTTACAGCATAGGCCGAATTGGCCCAGTCATACAGGGCCCATGAAATGATCTGCTTGTTCTTTTCTTTATCGGTCGTGTTCATTGGCCAGCGTCACGTAGTCGATTTTTCCGCTTGCCAGTATCGGCAGATTATCTACAATCTGCACGGTCTTTGGTATATGTAAATCACTCAACCCGTCTTTCCTGGTTTGCCTGGCCAGTTTCTTGCGATCAGCATCCTTGTATTCGGTAAACAGAACCAGTTGTTCTCCCTTCGAAGGATCCGGCACGGATATCACCGCATGCAATGAGTCAGGCCATGTATTGGTAACCATATTTTCAACAGCAGCCAGGGAAACCATTTCACCCCCTATTTTGGCGAAACGTTTGGCTCGACCACGAATAAACACATAACCTTCATCGTCAACATCGACAATATCGCCCATATCATACCAGCCCTCACCAAACTCTTCAGTTGCAGGGGGTACTATTTCACCCGGCCGGTCCGCTATCAGGTAGCCCTTCATAATATTGGGTCCTTTCACATGCAGGCTTTTGCCGTGATCTATTCCCGGAATATCGACCAGGCGGTATTCAACACCAGGCATAAAATGCCCCACTGATCCCCGGCGATAAGTCAATGGACTATTGGTAGCCAGTACCGGGGAGGTCTCTGTGGCGCCATAACCCTGTAGTATCCTGATACCGAACTTCTCCATCCATATCCTTTCAGTCTGCCCGGTCAGGGGTTCGGCCCCGGCAAAGGCGTAACGAATGGAGTGAAAGTCATAGGGGTGCGCCTGTTGTGCATAACCGGTCAGGAATGTATTGGTTGCAAATATAATACTGGCATCAATCTCGTAGGCCAATTCCGGAATGATCTTGTAATGCAACGGTGAAGGGTACTGGAAAAACCGGATTCCCAGGATGATTGGCAATAATGTACCTGCGGTCAGGCCAAAGGAATGAAACATCGGCAGGAAATTAAGCAAGACATCCTTGAGACCAAGATCGATAACACAGGAGACCTGCAAGCTGTTAGACAACAGGTTGGCATGACTCAGCGCCACCCCCTTGGGAAGACCCTCTGAACCGGAAGTAAATAAAATGATGGCAGTATCATCCGGTTGTACATTTCCAGCCTTCTTTTGGTAATAGGACCGGGCAAAAAACGAGATAACAAAACCTTCCAGCCTGGCCTTTAAAGACAGACTGTCGGCTACATCTTCAAGATATCGGACCTCTGCCAACTCATTCATTGCCATCAGCAATTCCTCAAAACCGCCTTCCTTGATAAATTTGCGTGAGCTATAGATACGTTTTATTCCTGCATTATTGATACAGCTCAGCAATGCCGTTTCCCCTGCCCCGTAATTCAACATGGCCGGACAACAGCCACGAACATGGATGGCATAGATCATCACAGTCCCGGCGATGCTTGTGGGTAGAAAGATACCAATTGTTTCTCCGGGGTTTGTTTCTTTCTCAAGATAGCGACCAAGCAGTATTGCCCTGGTAATCAACTGGTTGTAACTAAGTGGTTTACGTTTGAGATCCTCGACAATTTTTCTCCGGCCCCCATATTTTTTTCGGGCGTCGAGCAACGATTCAAACAGGGTCAGCCTGGCATCACCTGACTGAAATTTCATTTCCCTCATCAAGGCGACCAGAAACTCCACTGCGGCGTTACGTTTGGCCTGGCCCTTCAGGTATGAAGGCAGTTCCATTTTGACGGGCTCCAGAAGTGTTAGTGTGATCTTCGGGAAAAAACGTCGCTGAACTGAATCACCCACTTTACTGAAACAGGTATGCTGGGCACCTTCTATATAAACCGGCAGTATAGTCGCACCGGATTTATCCAGCACCATACCAGTGGACTGATAGACCTTCATCAGCGAATTGGTATTGGTAATCCTGCCTTCAGGAAACAGCAGGATCTTGTTATCCTGCACGAGAAAATCGATCAGTTTTTTCAGTGATAACGGGTTATGGGTATCGATGGTGTAGTAGTTCAGCACATTGATAAACGGCCTCGCCCACCATCGTCTTGCTGTGTGTTCATCAATGGCATAGCCGATTTCACCCGGCATGAAAAGCTTCACCAACAGTGAATCGAGCAGGGATGCATGATTGGCAATCAACAGAACCCTGCTGCCTGCCTTGTTGAAATTCGGCAGGCCACGCACCTCTACGCGAAAAAATAATTTAAGGGCAAAACGTAATAATATATTCAGCATAAAACGCCATCAGGGACAGTCGATAACATTCAGACTAGCAATATTCCGGGGGTTTGGGTATATGAAAGGTTACATTTCAGCGGATTTTTTTGGTTTATTAACAAACTGATAGTGCAGGTCATTGTCTGAAAATACAGCATTAGACAATTCTAATTTGTGAATCCCGGGCCTCTTTAAACAAAACCGTTTGCAATATCGTATCCGGGTGAATTTTCGGCCGAAAATTCACCCGGATAATATTGATGAAACATTAATAAACACGGCTTCCTAACCCGAAACCCCATGCTCACGTGTTGCATGAAACGCTATCTCGGGCCAGCGTTCCATAGTTAACTCCAGATTTACCCGCGTTGGCGCGATATAGCTCAGGCTGCCTCCACTATCAATGGCAAGATTACCCGCTACCTTGTTTTTAAACTCCTCCAGCTTTTTCTCATCCTGACTGCTGACCCACCTGGCCGTTACAACATTAACATTTTCAAATATGCATTCAACATTGTATTCGTGCTTGAGCCTGAATGCCACTACATCAAACTGCAGGACCCCGACCGCACCCAGGATCAGGTCATTCCTGTTCAGGGGTCTGAATAACTGTGAGGCCCCTTCTTCACATAGCTCTATCAGGCCTTTTTGCAGGGCCTTCATCCTGAGCGGATCTTTTAGAACTACCCGCCTGAACAGTTCCGGGGCAAAATTGGGAATACCGGTAAACTGCAATTCTTCGCCCAGTGTAAATGTATCACCGATCTGAATCGTTCCATGATTATGCAGGCCGATAATATCACCCGCAAAGGCCTCCATCACCTGGCCACGTTCACTGGCCATGAATGTTATTGCATTACTTATTTTGACATCGCGGGCAATTCTGACATGCCGTAATTTCATCCCCTCGCTAAAACTTCCTGAGCAAATACGCATGAATGCTATCCGGTCACGATGTTGCGGATCCATGTTAGCCTGTATCTTGAACACAAACCCGGTCAATTTGTCCTCATCGGCCTCAACCAGCCGGTCGAGTGTTTTTCTTGGCTGTGGTGCAGGTGCGTAATCTGAAAATGCTTCCAGTAATTCCTGAACACCAAAGTTGTTAATGGCAGAACCAAAAAATACCGGCGTCAGCTCGCCTGCCCGATAGGCATCCAGATCAAACTCGTGACTGGCGCCCTGCACCAGTTCTATTTCCTCTCTCAGCTCTGCTGCCCGATCACCGAGTATCTCGTCAAGGCGTGGATTATCAAGACCTTCAATGACTTCTCCCTGCTGTATTTTCCCGCCATGGGTTGCACTGTAAAGATGAACATTATTTTCTTTCAGATTATAGACACCTTTAAACTGCTTACCCATACCGATGGGCCAGGTAATCGGCGCGCATTTGATGTCCAGAATATCCTCAACCTCGTCCAACAACTCAATCGGGTCGCGCCCTTCGCGGTCAAGTTTATTGATAAATGTTATTATTGGAGTCGTCCTTAAGCGGCAAACCCCCATCAGCTTGATGGTACGGTCCTCAACACCCTTGGCACAATCAATGACCATTAGTGCCGAATCTACTGCCGTTAGTGTCCGGTACGTGTCTTCAGAAAAGTCCTCATGGCCTGGCGTATCCAGCAGATTCATGATCTTGCCCTGAAAGGGAAACTGCATGACCGATGATGTCACCGAAATGCCACGTTGCTTTTCCATTTCCATCCAGTCAGAGGTGGCATGACGATCCGATTTTCTGCCTTTGACAGTACCGGATTGTTGTATCGCACGCGCGAACAACAGCAGTTTTTCAGTCAATGTTGTTTTACCGGCATCGGGGTGGGAAATAATCGCGAAAGTACGGCGTTGGCTAATGGATTCCTGGATGGACATGGCTACCTGATGTTGCCTGAAAACGCGTTATTCTACATCAGTCCCGGCAGAAAATCCGTATGACGGCACATTTCCTACAGATTCAGCGCCATAATCAAGGCATCTTCACGGCCATTATGGCCCGGGTAATAGGCCTTGCGACTGCCCACTTCGCAAAAACCCATATCATGATAAAGCGCAATGGCGACCTTGTTGGATGGACGCACCTCCAGCAGGATAATCTCATTTGTCATCCGCCTGGCCATCGTCAGCATGTTCTCCACCAGCAATCTGCCCAGCCCTGACCGCTGGGATTCCTGCCTGATGCAAATATTTAAAATGTGTGCTTCACCAACGGCATCGGACATGACGCTATAACCATGTATCTCGCCATCCTGCTCGAGTATCTGACAGATATAACCCACTCGCAGACAATCCCTGAAAATACCGATAGTCCATGGATGGTCGTAGGCGAGCTGCTCTATCTCAATGACCCGATCAAGGTCATCCTCCACCAGGGTACGAATCCGCATTGCCCCGGGTTGCAATATGGCACTCATGATTTTTCACCCTGAATGATTTCTATAACAGCCTGAAAATCAACCCAGGCCTTGCGTTTTTCCAGCGGTGATCTCAATAAATAGGCCGGATGGTATGTGACCAGTACCGGCACATCTATCACCGGACAGGTATGTAACTCACCACGTAAACGTCCCAGACTGATATCTGTCTTAAGCAGATTGTGCGCGGCAATCCGGCCAAGGGCCACAATCAGCTCCGGCTTGATCAAATCAATCTGGCGTCTCAGATAAGGCTCACAACACACCACCTCATCAAGATGTGGATCACGATTATTGGGGGGACGGCATTTGAGTATGTTGGCAATAAACACCTGTTCTCTTTTAAAGCCGATGGCAAATAACATCTCATCAAGTAATTTACCGGCCCGGCCAACAAACGGCTCGCCCTGCATATCCTCGTCCGCACCCGGCGCCTCTCCAATAAACATCACCCTCGCACTTTCACTGCCGACACCAAACACCGGGTTCGTTCGGGTCTCATGCAAACCACAAGACTGGCAGGCCACGACTCTTTCCTTCAGGGCCTGCCAGTCCAGATTTGAAATATCCCGCTCAGCGGCCAAGGGTTGTGGCATAACGTCCGCACTAATTGTTTTCACATCACTGCCAACAGCCGCCTCATCAACAATATTGACTTGATCATTATCACGGGAAAATTCCGCCATGCGTGGCTCCCACTGCTGTATGCCCATGGCCTGTAAATATCGATGTCTGATCTCTTCCCGCAAAATATCGAACCCTATACGTCACCCGACTGGGGATGCTCTTTCTCCTGAAATTGCCCGATCTTGTTCAGGGCATTGATATAGGCCCGGACCGAGGCAACAACGATGTCGGTATCCGACCCCTGCCCGTTGACAATGCGCCCTTCCTTTTCCAGACGAACCGTTACTTCACCCTGGGAGTCCGTTCCGCTGGTAATATTATTCACCGAGTAAAGCTGAAGTTCTGTCTCGCTATGGGCAATTTCCTCAATGGCCTTGTACGAGGCGTCCACTGGCCCACCCCCGGTTGAAGTGGCATTAAATTCCTTGCCATCAACACTCAGGGTAATTGCCGAAGATGGCGTTTCACCTGTTTCCGAACAGACCTTCATTGACACCAGTTTGATGTGCTCGTTCTCTGCCTCAAGGTTGCTCTCGGTGACCAGGGCCTGCAGGTCTTCATCAAATATTTCGTGCTTCTTATCTGCAAGATCCTTGAATCGTGCAAAGGCATCATTTAACTCTTCCTCGGAACCAAACTCGACGCCGAGCTCATTCAGCCGCGTCTTGAATGCATTTCGCCCCGAGTGCTTACCCATGACTATTCTGTTGGCAGACCAGCCAACATCTTCAGCACGCATGATTTCGTAAGTCTCGCGGCTTTTCAACACACCATCCTGATGAATACCCGATTCATGCGCAAAGGCATTGGCCCCCACAATTGATTTGTTTGGCTGAACCGGAAACCCGGTAATATTGGAAACCAGGCGTGAGCAGGTCACAATTTGCGTGGCATCCAGTGTGCTATCGCAATCAAACATATCCTGGCGTGTGCGAACCGCCATAATCACCTCTTCCAGTGCGGCATTGCCAGCGCGTTCGCCCAGGCCGTTTATTGTACATTCAACCTGACGGGCACCATTCAATACCGCCGACAGGGAGTTGGCGACTGCCAGCCCGAGGTCGTTATGACAATGAACAGAGAATATCGCCTTGTCAGAGTTGGGTACTTTTTCAATCAATTGCCTGATCAATCCACCAAACTGGTACGGCAGATTATAGCCCACTGTATCCGGTATATTGACCGTCGTTGCTCCTGCGTCGATCACGGCCTCAAGCACACGACACAAAAAATCGATGTCAGAACGCCCTGCATCTTCGGGTGAAAATTCAATATTATCGGTATACTGCCTTGCCCTTGTAACCGCCCTGACAGCCTGCTCTACTACGTGTTCGGGCTCCATACGCAGTTTCATCTTCATGTGGATCGGAGAGGTGGCGATAAAGGTGTGAATACGCGATGAGTTGGCCGGCTTCAGCGCCTCACCTGCCCGGTCAATGTCCTTGTCCAATGCCCTGGCCAGACCACATATTGTGCTGTCAGTGACCGCGCTTGCCACACTTTTCACCGCCTCGAAGTCACCCGGACTGGCGATCGGAAAACCTGCCTCGATGACATCGACATGCATACGCTCAAGTGCCTTGGCGATGCGCACCTTTTCATCACGCGTCATAGACGCGCCGGGGCTTTGCTCGCCATCCCGCAATGTCGTATCAAAAATAATTAATTTGTCTTTGCTGCTCATAAACCTGCTCCATATCATATAGCATTTTAACCCAGGCCAATGCCTTTGGGTATGCGCTGATTTTTTAATGCCTATAAATGCGGTGTGGCCCTCGCCAGGGGGTCAAATATGCTGCCTTACGGCAGTAGGAGCAATGCAGACAGGGGAAGCGCAGGCATGGATTTATACCAGGACAGGGAATCTGCCTGATGAAAACGGTCTTGCCTGTGATCTTGTGAATACGACATAAATTAAATATAGCGTGAAAACCCGGGTTTGCCAAGCCGGAATTATTCAGCCGTCTATTCGGCCGGTTCTTTTTCGGATTTTTTCTTACGCCTGAGAAAAAACTGTACCGGACCAGACAGTGCATAAAGAAGAAAAACGCCAAAAAATACCTTGGGGGGATCAATGGTAACCAGGATAAATATCAGCACCACGACCAGTATACCGATAAAGGGCACCTTTTCCTTGCGGTTATTATCCTTAAAACTGTGATACAGGAACGGGCTGACCATTAACACCCCCGCCAAAACAGTAATCAGAACCGAAGGTATCAGCAACCATGTTTCACTTCCCTTGTAGTTCAATTCATCGAATACCCAGATAAAGGAAACCACCAGGGTGGCCGCTGAAGGACTGGCAAGACCCATAAAATATTTTTTGTCCAGTTTGTCAATTTGCACGTTAAACCTTGCGAGACGAAGCCCTGCCATCGCCGAATAGAAAAAGGCCGCAAGCCAGCCAAATTTTCCCCATTGTTCTCCCAGATCAACCAGGCTTACCAGTGACCACTGGTACATCACCAGCGAGGGGGCAAGACCAAATGACACCATGTCGGCAATACTGTCGTACTGCGCACCAAACTCACTCTGGGTATTGGTCATACGCGCAACCCGACCATCAATGCCATCCAGTAACATCGCAACAATGACTGAAATTGCCGCTGCAGTAAAACGCCCCTGCATGGCCAGAATAATTGCATAGAAGCCCGCAAACAGACCTGCCGTGGTAAACAGATTAGGGATCAGGTAAATGACCTTTCTGGGTTTTTTTTCAACACCCATATCCTCTTTATCCTTCATTATTTCGTCATCTGTCATAGTCAAATAAATAATCACATTGCAAGTAATAAGTTATCAAGTTGCAGGAGCGGCTTTAGCCACGAAAGCTGGCTGAGCAATGCTTTGCGGCTAAGGCCGCTGCTGCGATTTTTCTCCATGCCTCAACAGGGCAAGCACATGGTTTCCACTTTTTACAACATCATCAACCTTAACCATGATTTTTGAACCCGTCGGAATAAACAACTCAACGATCGAACCAAACGGGTTAATGCCGCAGCGCTGTCCCTGTCCTGTTCTTTCCCCCGTCTGAACCGAGTAGCGGGGATAGAGTATTTTCGCTGATTTATACATAGATAATACTATATTATCTCCTTCATCAGACCGTATCCAGCCACTTATTTGTGTGTCCTTGATTTGCCCGGTGGACTCCGGGAATGTATCACCCGGTACAAGAAGCCATCTATTCTGCATCTTTCCCTCCATCGGGCTTCTGACCCTGAAGATGCCCCAGCAACTCATTTTTAACACTATCCTGATAGATTCACCCGGGAAAAAGGGATTATTTACCTGTTCAACAGAAATGACCCTGGCATCCACCGGTGAAACAACAGCCAGGGGCTGGGCCGGGACTACCCTTTCGGGGTCCCTGAAAAGAAAAGCGAGCAAAACGGTCAGCAGCCAGAAAGGCAGGGCAACAAAATCATTGTATACAGCGCTGGCAAGACTGGCCAATATGACCAGTATTAACAGGGTCAACCAGATCTCACGGGAAATCAGGGGGTAGTGTCTACCTGCCATAATCTATCGCCCGGATAAAACGGGACATACTCCCGTTACTAGTTTTTACTCTTGTCGACCAATTGGTTGGCTGTAATCCAGGGCATCATGCTACGCAACCTGGCCCCCACCTGCTCAATCGGGTGTGCGGCATTATTCCTGCGACGGGCCGTCATTTCAGGGTAATTGGTCTGCCCCTCCATGATAAAACGCTTGGCATAGTCACCTGACTGAATATTTTTCAAGGCCTCTTTCATCGCCCGGCGACTTTGGCTATTGATAATCTTTTCACCAGTCACGTATTCACCATACTCGGCATTATTCGAAATGGAGTAGTTCATGTTGGCGATACCGCCCTGATACATCAGGTCAACAATCAACTTTAATTCGTGCAGGCATTCAAAATAAGCCATTTCAGGTGCGTATCCCGCCTCGGTCAAGGTCTCAAAACCGGCCTTGACCAGTTCAACCGCACCACCACAAAGGACCGCCTGTTCACCAAACAGGTCGGTTTCTGTTTCGTCCTTGAATGTGGTTTCGATAATGCCGGTTCGGCCACCACCAATAGCTGAAGCGTAGGACATGGCAATATCCCGGGCCTTGCCGGAAGCATCCTGAAACATGGCAATCAGGTCAGGAATGCCGCCGCCATTGACAAATTCGTTACGAACGGTGTGCCCCGGTGCCTTGGGTGCAATCATGATGACATCCATATCTGCCCTCGGGGCAATCTGGTTATAGTGGATTGCAAACCCGTGTGCAAATGCCAGTACGGCACCTTTTTTCATATTAGGCTCGATGCTGTCTTTATACAGTGCAAACTGGAACTCATCTGGCGTCAAAACCATAACGAGGTCGGCCCCTGAAACCGCATCGGCAACATTCCTGACTGTCAGCCCGGCCACCTCGGCCTTGGCCACTGAGGCAGAGCCTTCACGCAAGCCGACGGTTACATCCACTCCGGAATCTTTCAGATTATTGGCATGTGCATGCCCCTGTGAGCCATAGCCCAGAATGGAAACCTTCATCCCCTTGATTATGGATAGGTCTGCATCTTTATCATAATAAATATTCATGGTTTTATCTGTCACACCCCGGGTAATTTTAAAAAAATTTAAAGACTTAATACTTTCTCGCCACGCGCTATACCAATGATGCCGGACCTGACCAGCTCCAGCACCTGTATCTTGCTCAGATTCTCGATAAAGGCATCCAGCTTGGAACCTGAGCCAGTCACCTCGATGGTATAGGTCTCATCACTGACATCGATAATCCTGCCCCGAAAGATATCCGAAAATCGTTTTACCTCTTCTCTTTCCTGCGGGTTGGTAGCACGGACCTTGACCAGCATCATTTCGCGCTCAATATGGATGCCTTCGGTCATATCCTGCAACTTGACCACATCAATAAGCTTGTTGAGCTGCTTGGTGATCTGCTCGACGATTTCCTCGGTACCACTGGTCACCAGTGTCATTCTGGATAATGATGGATCATTGGTCGGGGCAACGGTCAAAGACTCAATATTATAACCGCGTGCAGAAAACAGGCCGGCAACACGTGAAAGCGCCCCTGCCTCATTCTCGATCAAAATAGAAATTATATGTCGCATCACCTTACACCAGAATCATTTCATTCAGCCCTGCGCCGGCCGGAATCATGGGGTAAACATTTTCCTCACTGTCTGTAATAAAGTCCATAAAAACAACACGATCTTTCATTTTCATTGCATCACGCAGTGCGCCCTCAACATCACCCGGCTTTTTAATCTGAATACCGACATGACCGTAGCTCTCGGCCAGCTTGACAAAATCCGGCAACGATTCCATATATGACATTGCATAACGGCCCTGATAGAAAAATTCCTGCCATTGCCTGACCATACCCAGAAAACCATTGTTCAGGGTAATGATCTTGATCGGCAAGGCATACTGCTTAAGGGTCGACAGCTCCTGGATACACATCTGAATACTGCCTTCACCCGTGATACAGGCAACTGTTGCATCCGGGTGTGCTATCTGTACCCCCATAGCCGCGGGTAGTCCGAACCCCATCGTACCCAGTCCGCCTGAATTGATCCAGCGCCTTGGCTTATCAAACTTGTAATATTGTGCGGCCCACATCTGGTGCTGCCCAACATCCGAGGTAACAAATGCATCGCCACTGGTTATCTCATACAGCTTCTGGATAACCATTTGTGGTTTGATTCGATCACTCCCGCTGTCGTATTTCAAACAATCCTTCGACTTCCATTCATCGATCTGCTCCCACCAGTTGGCAAGTTCGGTACTATCCGGCTTCTGCTTGCTGCCCCTGGCGACCTTGATCATGTCCTGTAACACAGCCATGACTCCACCTACAATCGGAATATCGACCTTGACATTTTTTGCAATGGAGGCAGGGTCAATATCGACATGAATAATCTTTGCCGTTGGGCAGAACTTTTCAATATTACCTGTAACACGGTCGTCAAAACGTGCGCCAATCGCAACAAGAACGTCACAATGATGCATTGCCATATTGGCTTCATAGGTACCGTGCATACCCAACATGCCGAGAAACTGCCGGTCAGTGGCCGGGTAGGCCCCCAGCCCCATCAACGTGTTCGTGATAGGGAAGTTCAGCATACGAATCAGTTCGGTCAGTTCATCACTGGCATTATCCAGAATAACGCCACCACCGGTGTAAACCATCGGACGTTTTGCACCCGTCATTAATTCAATAGCACGTTTAATTTGCCCGATGTGGCCTTTCACGACCGGATTATAGGAACGCATCGAAACCTTCCGGGGGTAAAAATACTCGGTACGCTCGGCGGTAATATCCTTGGGTATATCGACAACAACCGGACCAGGCCGGCCTGTTGTCGCGACATAGAATGCCTTTTTGATCGTGGTCGCCAGTTCCCTGATATCCTTGACCAGAAAATTATGCTTGACGCAAGGACGAGTGATGCCGACGGAATCAACTTCCTGGAATGCATCATTACCGATCAGACTGGTTGGAACCTGGCCGGTGAAAACAACCATGGGTATGGAATCCAGATAGGCTGTGGCGATACCCGTTACCGCGTTCGTCGCTCCGGGGCCTGACGTTACGAGGACAACCCCGGGCCTGCCTGTTGACCGGGCATAACCGTCTGCGGCATGGGTTGCCGCCTGCTCATGCCGGACAAGAATATGCCTGACCTTGTCCTGTTTGAAAAGGGCATCATAAATATGGAGAACGGCACCGCCCGGATATCCAAAAATACAATCAACCCCCTCGTCAGCGAGGCTGCGGGCGAATATCTCGGCACCGGTTATTTCAACTTTACTCATATCCTGCTATCTGCAATCAAGCCATCATAATCCGGCAATCTGGTCAGAAAGGCCTTAACCTGCATATCTCGCCACCTGACAGGAAACGTGGGTTAAACCACGAAATTAACGAAAAACGCCCTCATAAACGGGCGGTTCCATCTAATCCTTTAAACATTAGAAATTACTGTTATTGCACCTGAAGGTCAAGAAAAATAACAAAAAAATCTTACAAGTTAGTAGAAATAACCGGTTTCATCGAAAAAGCCGACTTAACCCACACAAATATCGGGATTATGCCCTTGCCATCACCCTGTATTGTCTCATAATCTGTCTTAGTGGCTGTTTATGTATGAAGGATAAAAAACATGTTTAACTTTTCAAGGCTTGGCCTTGCTTTAATAACAGGATTATTGCTGTCAGCAACTGCTTCGGCCGGGATTTATAAGTGGACGGATGCCTCCGGTAAAGTACACTACACCGACCAACCGCCTTCCGGCAAAAAATCCCAGGCCCTGAACCCGAATACGGCATTACCTGACAGCGCACAGGATGCCCGCAAAAATCTTGGCATAAGGGAGCAGCAGTTCATCAAAAACCGCGAAGAACGCCTGAAAAAAGAGACGGCGGCTAAACAGAAAAAACTGGCTGAAAAGCAACGCAGGAAAGATTGCGTGAAACTTCGCCACAACCTGCAGGTCTACCTGACCAGAAACAGGGTCGCGACCATCGTTGATGGCAAGAGTGTCGTGGTTCCGTATGAAGAACGTGTGAAGAAAATGGAAAAACTGCGGGTACAGATAGAGAGGTCCTGCGAAGGATTTTAAACAAAAAAAACGGTACTTTATTCAAGCAAACCAGCGGAGGGGAAATGCCGTATCTGAAAATCAACACCAACAAATCCATCGACAAGGGTAGCGAAGAAGATATTGCCATCAAGGTATCTGCACTGGTCGCTGAGTTACTGGGAAAGCCGGAGAGTTATGTCATGACAGAAATCAACTCCGGGCGGACCATGACATTCGCCGGAAGTACAGAACCCCTTGCATACCTGGAGCTGAAGAGTATCGGTTTGCCCGAAAATAAAACCGCTGTTTTTTCCGAGTCACTGTGCGCCTTTATCCATGAAAATATGGACATTTCACCGGGTCGTGTTTATCTGGAATTTGCTGATGCCCGCAGAAACATGTGGGGCTGGAACGGCAGTACCTTCTGATATGCTGAAGAAAATACTCTGGGCCGTGGTTACCCTGATTGTTGGAGCAGCGGCCATTGCCTACTTCGACAAGGATTTCAGAAACCAGGTTCTGGAAATGACCGGACAACTGCCCACCAGCACCAAGGTATACAAATGGCAGGATAACAAGGGCATATGGCATGTCAGCAATACCCCGCCCAGGGACAAACCTTACAAGGAACAGGAATATTTACACAATACCAATGTTATACCATCATTACCTGCCCGGGAGGCCGAATAAGCCCCGGACACCATCACGCTGATCTGTTAAAACAAATACGGTATAATACCTGAACAATCTTCCGGATTCTTTTATATATTACAACTACAGAGTTAAAGTATTCATATGCGAGTCTCACGCTTCCCCCTGTCAACTATCAAGGAAATACCCTCCGAAGCTGAAGTCATCAGCCATAAACTAATGATTCGAAGCGGCATGATACGCAAGCTGGCCTCCGGTATTTACACATGGTTGCCATTGGGCCTGAAAATACTCCGCAAGGCGGAAAATGTAGTACGAGAGGAAATGGATAATGCCGGCGCACTGGAACTGCTGATGCCTTCTGTCCAGCCTGCCGAATTGTGGCAGGAGTCAGGCCGATGGGAAAAATACGGGCCCGAACTGCTCCGTTTTAATGACAGGCATCAACGGGAATTCTGTTACGGGCCTACGCATGAGGAAGTCATAACCGATATAGTGCGTCATGAAATACGCAGTTACAAACAGCTTCCAGTAAATTACTACCAGATACAGACCAAGTTCAGGGATGAGGTTCGACCCCGTTTCGGCATAATGCGTTCACGTGAGTTTCTGATGAAGGATGCATATTCATTCCACCTGACCCAGGAATCCTTGCAGCAAACCTATGACATCATGTTTGACACCTATAACCGCATCTTTAACCGGCTTGGCCTGAAATTTCGCCCAGTCGAGGCAGATACCGGCAGCATTGGTGGCAGCGCATCACATGAATTCCATGTCCTTGCCAATTCAGGGGAGGATGCCATTGCTTTTTCAAACAAAAGTCAATATGCAGCCAATGTGGAAATGGCTCCGGCCATACCCGTTGATGCCGAAAGACCCGCGCCCACAGATGGCATAAAAATAATTGATACACCCGACCAGCATAGTATTGAACAAGTCAGCCGGTTTCTTGGCGTCAACCCCGAACAATGTGTGAAAACATTACTGGTTCAGGATGATGATAACGGTGTCGTTGCACTGGTATTACGGGGCGATCATCAACTGAATGAAATCAAGCTTGCGAAAATCGAAGGTATTGCGTTACCGCTGATATTTGCATCCGAAAAACAGGTGATGGATATCGCCGGCTGTAAACCCGGCTCAATCGGACCGGTCGGTTTGAGTATTCGAATGCTGGTAGACCACAGTGCATCGAACCTGGCTGATTTTGTCTGTGGTGCCAACGAGGATGGAAAACATTATACCGGCACAAACTGGCAACGGGATTGCACCATCACGGAAATCGTGGATATACGTAATGTTGTTGATGGTGACCCGAGCCCGGATGGGCAAGGTACGTTATCGATTGCCCGTGGTATCGAGGTCGGTCATATTTTCCAGCTTGGCACAAAATACAGCGATGCCCTGCAGGCCACGGTTCTTGATGAAAACGGAAAAAACACCACCATAACCATGGGTTGCTATGGCATTGGCGTATCAAGGATAGTCGCATCCGCCATAGAACAGAACCATGATGATCACGGTATAATCTGGCCCGATGCGCTGGCACCCTTCCAGCTGGCACTGATACCAATCGGTATGCACAAATCCGATGCTGTCAGGCAAGCAGTTGAACAATATTATCGGCAATGGAGTAACGCCGGCATCGAGGTTTTACTTGATGATCGCAACGTCCGGCCAGGCTTTATGTTTGCCGACATGGAACTGATCGGTATCCCGCATCGGATTGTTGTCAGCGACAAGGGACTGGAAAAGGGAGAGCTGGAATACAAGGGAAGAACAGAAGATAAAGTATCATTTATACCGGTCGATAAGATTAAAGACTTCCTGATGGAAAAATTGAACAAGCATGCATAATCCTTGTAAAAAGATTTCCCTGTTATTACCGCTGTCCTGGCTGTGTCTGGTAGTGGCCAACCCTGCCTTCGCCTCACCACAACAAATGGATGAGGCCTTGCGTACTCGCCTGGTCAAGGCCATCAACGATTCAAAAAGCTTCAATGACAAGTTCCTTGCCGAGGTCTGGTTAACCGATATGTCTCTACGCATGCGTCGATACATAAAAAACAGTGATGACAGAATCAGGATACTCAGAGTCCTGCATGAAGAATCGGCACGAGCAGATATACCGCCCGAAATGGTACTGGCTGTCATCGAAACAGAAAGCGCCTTTAACCGATACGCCATTTCATCTGTTGGCGCCAGAGGGCTCATGCAGATCATGCCATTCTGGCTCAGGGAAATTGGCAAGCCAGGGGAAGACCTGTTTGACATACGAATAAATTTAAGGATTGGCTGTACTATTTTACGTTACTATCTGGACAAGGAAAAGAATGATAAACGAAAAGCACTTGCAAGGTATAATGGAAGTGTTGGTAAACGCAAATACTCTGACAAGGTCTTCAATGCACTAAGCAGACGCTGGTATAGACAATAAATGAATATTCGGGGCCGGCGTAAAAACTCACATATATATTTGAGGTCAGAAGGGTTGCAGGGAGTTTTTACGCCGGCCCCGAATATTCTTTTATGAATTTCAATCCGAAAGCAACATCAACCAAAACCACGTTAACCATTGCCCTTTTTCTGGTGCTACTGGGAAATTATTCTTTCTGGAAAAATGTCATCGATGTGTTTGATGATTTTACTTTTCATAATTCTTTATTTCTTTTTTCAATATTTATTCTGCTGGCTGCATACCTGAATATTATTTTCTCCCTGGTTAGCATCAAATATATCTTTAAACCCGTCATAATATCCATACTCATTGTATCGTCCTTCAGTGCCTACTTCATGGACTCATACGGTGTCATGATTGATAAGACCATGATGCGAAATGTACTGGAAACGGATGTCACCGAGTCTTATGAACTATTAAATTTTAAAATGCTCTATTACTTCGTCATCATCGGGTTACTGCCATCACTTATCATCATTAGAACCAATATAATCTACAAACCATTTCTCAGGGAATCCATCACCCGGATCGGTATTATTTTACTCAGCTTTGCCATATTTGCGTCATGTGCCTTTATTTTCTACAAGGACTACGCATCGCTGGCAAGAAACAACAGACATTTGCGCCACCTCATAAACCCGACCAATTTTCTTAATGCTATTCATTCGATTATAAAATCACACATGGATAGCGGTGACACCATTCTCAAACCTGTGGGTATGGATGCCACGCTGGCAAAGACATGGCAACAGCGAGGGAAAAAAACACTCACTATTCTGGTGCTTGGAGAAACAGCCAGGGCCCGTAATTTCTCATTAAATGGTTATAAAAGGGACACCAACCCGATGCTGGCCAGGGAAGATATTATTAATTTCAGCAACGTCTACTCATGCGGCACTGCTACAGCCAGCTCGCTTCCATGCATGTTTTCTCATCTTGGCAGACGCTCCTTTAGTGTCAAAAAGGCCAGGGGATATGAAAGTGTGCTGGATGTTTTATCACATGCCGGGATAAGCGTCCTGTGGCGTGATAATAACTCCGGTTGCAAGGGCACGTGTGACAGGGTTCAGAGTGAAAATATGGTAAACCTGAATGTCAAGAAATTCTGCAGCACTGGAGAGTGTCATGATGAAATTCTGTTATACCGACTGCAGGCGTTTATTGACAAATTACAAACCGATGCCTTTATCGTTTTACATCAAAAGGGAAGTCATGGCCCTGCCTATTACCTCAGGTATCCGGAAAAATTCAAAAAGTTTACCCCCATATGCGAAACAAACCAGTTACAGGACTGCAAACGAAATGAAATAGTCAATACATATGATAATACAATTCTTTACACGGATTATTTTATTTCACGCGTTATATCTCTACTAAAGAAAAATACTAAACAGTTTAATACGGCCATGCTGTATATCTCGGATCACGGTGAATCACTGGGCGAAAGAAACATCTACCTGCATGGCATGCCCTACCTCATTGCACCCAAGGTACAAAAACATATACCCTTTGTTTTATGGTTTTCAAGGGAATTCGAAACAAATCTTGGTATTGACAAGGCATGTCTGCAACAAAAGAGCAATGAGAAATTTTCACATGATAATCTGTTTCACTCGGCCCTGGGACTAATGGATGTTAGAACAGATGTGTATAATAAAAAACTGGATATCTTTTCCAATTGCAGAAAGACTCTGTAACCATCTGCATATCAAATACCCCCTCAGAACAGGCAGTATAATGAAGACCCATGAAAGGAACCGTTAGGTATCTTTCTATCCCGCTCAAATCCATAACTCAGCCGCAAATGGACGCAAATACCCGCAAATATTTTATTTCCTAAACCCTTGTTTCCCGCGTATGGGCACAAATAGACATTATCAATATTTGCGCCCATTTGCGGCTGTCTCTTTACATGCCGTAACGGCTGAGCCTCTTTGTGTCTCACCGCCTGAGGCGGTAACTTGCCTGCTTTTAATTCATCGTGACATCGGCTTGATTATTTCACAACAAAGCCCGAAATATTCTCATATTCAAGATTTTCGAGCTTCACATCTTTGACGATGGCCATTTTCGGGCCTTCCCCTAACCAGTGACAGAACAAATCAACTTTACCACTATCACCACTGACCATAACTTCAACTGAGCCATCCGGGAGGTTTTTTACCCAGCCCGATACGCCGGTTTCGTATGCCTTTCTCTGCGCCGAGTCCCTGAAAAACACGCCCTGAACCCGCCCATGTACAATACAGTGTCTACGGATTTTCATGGCAGTATGATTAATGCAGGCTGGCCTTTCCTGAAGCCTCCATGAACCGTCTCAAATACAACGTCCAGAAAATAAAGAGGAACCCTGGACTGTCCCGATGGCTCCTGTCCCAGCCTGGCTATCTTGCCTGAAAATGTCTTTCCTGATGCCTTGATACTCAGGGGATCACCGGCCTTCAACCCTCGCAAAACTTCTGCCTCCAGCTGCGCGCGTGCAACCATGTGCGTGTTGTCGGCAACAACAATCAGCGTGTTGGCCTGCATATTACTGACAACGGTTTGACCATTATTGGCAAATTTCTGCACGACCATACCGTTGACCGGGGATCGAATAACACTGTATTCCAGGTCAAGTTTTGCCAGCACAACTTCAGCACGGGCTTCACGCAGTTGTGCATCCGCCTTGCTGAATTCGATATTGATCAACTGCTGGTCATGGACTGATATTGAGCTTCGGTCAAACAATTCTTGCCCCCGAACCTTTTCGCGTTCAGCTTCTGCAAAGGTCTCGGTTGCTCGCACCAGCACACCCTTTGCCTTTGTTATACGGGCACGAAAACTTCTGTCGTCCAGAGTAACCAGTGTCTGCCCTTTTTTAACCTGATCACCCACATCAACATGAACCTGCCTTACAATTCCCGACACCGGTGTTGACAGCTCGATGCGCTGAAACCAGTCCAGTACCGCAGGGCGATCACCCGCCAGGCTGAAACCGGAGAAGATACTTAAACACACCAGCAATATGGCCTGTAATGATATTATACTTTTCATAATTTACTCACCTGCTAACCGGTTCTGTTTGTTTATTTCCATGGTCAACTGGTTTACCCAGGGTTGCATCCATTTCGGCCCAGGCCATGGCCAGATCGAAATCTGACCTGGCTGTCTGGTATAAAGAAGCGGAAAACAATGCCAGGGAATCCCCCAGATCTGATTTAACATCCAGTTCGTACAACGCCCTGCTTTTATCCAGGGCAAGGTCACGGTATTCAGACAATATAGCCGCTTCATCCCTTTTTGCCCTGAAAATAGTTATCGACTGCCACAACTCCAGTACCTGCTGGTTCAGATCCATTTCATACTGATGCAGCCTGGCTTGTGCATCCAGCATGATGGTTCTTTGTTTGGCTATCTCTGCGTCTATCGCCCCACTGCTACTCAGCGGCATCTGGAATTGAATCTCTCCTCGCAATATGTCACTGAATCGTGTCTTGCGTGAATACTCGGCAGCACCCAGCTCCAGATCGATAACCGGTTTCTTTCTGGCTCTGGCTGCAAGCAGCTTTTGACGGGCCGATTCAACCTGTTGACGCAAGGCGAGCAAGTGCGGGTTATTTAATACCGCCTGTTGTTGCAAGGATTCAATTTCAGGCAACTTTCGTTTTGTTGCCAGCAACTCAGGTCGCACGAGGTTGGATGACAGCTGGCCGGGACGGTTCAGAATATTTGCCAGCCTTGACCGGCTCGCTCGTCTGCCGGCATCACTTGCATAGCGTGCACTGCGTGCCTTGTGATAAATATTCTCGGCCTCCAGTAATTCAACATCGGCGACCTGCCCCAGTTCATTTCTGTCTTTTATTCTACTAAACCTGACAAAGGCAACGGCCATCGTTTCATTGTCCCTGGCATAGGCCAGATCAGACAGGATCACATTGAAAAATGCCTGCATTATCTCCAGCCGCTGTTGCGCATTCTGCTCCTCTACCAGTAGCTTCTGACTCTCGACTGAAAGTTTTGCCGCAGATATATTCGCATCACTATAACCAAAATCATACAGACGTTTTGTTGCCAATAACTCCAGTTTATGGTCATCAATCGTCGGGTCTATCGCGATACCGGGAAGTTTAATCCAGCGCAGCCTGCCCTGGATACTGGTCTGCACACCCGTGTTGCCTTCAATCAGATCTCTTTCAGCCCTGGCTCGTTCGAGTCTGTTCCTTGCAATAACATTGCCCGGGTGACCCCCCGTCGAGAGAGAAAGGGCATAATCCAGCGTCAGGGGTTCGGGTAGCGGACCCTGTCCGTTATCACCCGACACACCTGCCGGCCAAATCAGGACTATCATGACTAGCGTCCATTGACAGAGTCCGGACGGGCATAATTTGAACATACGCTACCTGTTAATTTTATTCTTTTTCGCTTAATATTGTCTGAAGTGACCCAGCATGTATTCCCTTTTTACCACATATGCTCCTGACTATAATAATTCCCTGCTCCGAAGCAGGCCCCAATATATCCCACCACGAGCCTTCCTGCCAGATCAAGATACAACTATTGCAATCAGTGCCGCTACCTGTTTTTTCGTTTACGCTGTTCCTTTCGTTTGATTCTTTTATATTTACTAAAGGTCATTTTCCTGTAAATCTCTTCGCTGGTATATTCAGCCAGCCAGATAAATTCATCAATTCCGGAAGTAGCCCCTGTATATCGAACAACCAGCTTCCCTTTCAGGTTAAAAAAGGCAAATAGTGGTGTTGCCCACTTGTTATTGGAAATCCTGGCGAAATATTTTTTCATGGTTGTGGTATTGCCATCGAAGTCAATAATTTCACCATCACTTTCGGTATCCATTTCCAGTATAAGAAATCGTTTCTGGAAATATTCCTGCACCTTGACCTGATTCATGATCGTGATCTTCATGCGATGACAGAAGGGACATTCCTCCTGCTGAAAGAACAACAAGACACCTGTTTTCCCGTTCTTTCTCGCATCGGCCAGATCCTCTGTCAGATCACCTAATGTCTGCTCGTAAAAATATTTGGCCGGATCGCGAGGCATGGCCGCAAAAACAGTACCCGCAACTGCCCAGATTAATAAAAGTGGCAATATTTTGCGAAAAACAAGCGTCATATCAGAATTCCGGGTTATTAGCGGTTATAATTAGCAGGATGTCAGCTTATCCAATATACACTTGTCTGCACAAGCCTGTGTACAATATTTTTTGACATGTGTCGTTAACAAAGGTTTCGGACTTTTCATAAAATGACCATTATTCAACAGGAAGACTTCATTCTCAGCATTGCCGATGCCTTGCAATATATATCCTACTATCACCCGCCAGACTTTATTCAGGCCATGCATCGCGCCTGGAAACTGGAGGAATCACCTGCGGCCAGGGATGCCATCGCCCAGATCCTGGTAAACTCCCGCATGTGCGCAACCGGGCACCGGCCCATTTGCCAGGATACCGGCATTGTCACGGTTTTTCTGAAGATTGGCATGGATGTGCAATGGCAAGCCAAAATGGCTGTCAACGACATGGTCAACGAGGCGGTGCGCCGTGCCTATACGTTACCAGAAAATATACTGCGTGCCTCGATTGTCCGTGATCCCGCAGGTGAAAGGACCAATACAGGAGACAATACGCCTGCGGTCGTCCATACCGAAATCGTCACTGGTAACCAGGTTGATGTCATTGTGGCTGCCAAGGGGGGGGGATCAGAGAACAAGGCGAAATTCTCGGTACTTAACCCAAGCGACGATATTGTTGAGTGGGTCCTGAAAACTGTACCTGCCCTGGGTGCGGGCTGGTGCCCACCAGGCACCTTGAATATCGGCATTGGCGGTACCCCGGAAAAAGCCATGCTGCTGGCCAAACGGGCGATGATGGAACCTGTTAACATCCAGGAACTGATAAAAAAAGGCCCGGCCAATACGCTTGAAACATTACGACTGGAGCTGTATGAAAAAGTAAATGCACTCGGTATCGGCGCGCAGGGACTGGGCGGGCTGACAACCGTGATGGATATCAAGATTCTTGATTACCCGACACATGCAGCATCAAAACCGATTGCGATGATACCCAACTGTGCGGCAACGCGTCATGCACACTTCGTACTGGACGGAAGTGGTGCCGTCACACTTGCACCACCTTCTCTTGATGCCTGGCCACAGATCGACTGGGACCCGTGCCAGTCAAGACGGGTTGACCTTGACCAGCTAAAGCCCGATGACATCCTCGACTGGAAACCAGGTGAAACACTGCTGCTGAACGGCCTGCTACTGACGGGCCGGGATGCAGCTCACAAGGAGATTACCGGTCTGGTAGAAAACGGCCAGCCCCTGCCTGAAGGACTCGATTTTCATAACCGTTTTATTTATTACGTCGGGCCGGTTGATCCCGTTGGTGATGAAGTCGTCGGGCCGGCTGGCCCCACGACGGCAACACGCATGGACAAGTTTACCGAAACCATGCTTTCCAAAACCGGGTTACTGGGCATGATAGGCAAGGCTGAAAGAGGGCCGGTCGCCATTGAAGCCATAAAAAAACACCGTTCTGTATACCTGATCGCCACTGGTGGTGCTGCCTACCTGGTTGCCAAGGCAATCCGGTCATCCAGAATTGTCGCCTTCAAGGAGCTGGGTATGGAAGCGGTTTATGAGTTTGAGGTCAAGGATATGCCTGTCACTGTTGCCGTTGACAGTACCGGTAGTTCTGTTCATCAAACAGCACCGCTGGAATGGCAAAAACGGATTGGCAAGATTGAGGTCAAGCCACCCGTGAGAGAAAATGACTGATCTGCACCCTGCAAAAAAAACGGCCATGTATTTTACAGAGACCATGGTTTCACTCGTATACAAGCAGCACTTCTTCTCAGCAGCCTGTACAAACCATATTGGTCAGCCATCGGCCTAAAATATATATAATGTCAACGACCTTCTGGAAAGACAAAAAACTCGATCAGCTCAGCGATGAGGAATGGGAATCCCTCTGCGATGGCTGCGGGCGCTGTTGTCTGCACAAGCTGGAAGACACGGAGACAAATGACCTGCACTATACCAACATTGCCTGCAAGTCGCTTGACCTGAATACTTGCCGTTGCAACAATTATGAAGACCGGTTCGAAATAGTTCCGGACTGCATAACCCTGCGGCAGGACCTCTACCAGACTATAAAATGGTTACCTCGAAGCTGTGCATACAGGATACTGGCTGAAGGGAAGGAGCTGCCACAATGGCATCCACTGGTTTCATCCAGGAAAGATTCAGTTGAGCAGGCTGGTATTTCTGTCAGGAAAATTGCCATCTGTGAAGACAACGCAAAAAACTGGCAACAACATATTATTGATGACTTTTAGTCTGGTCCTTGTCCCGGGATACAGTGTTGTCTGGCTGGGAGATCACTGCCTTTTCAGATAACTTGACGCGAAGCAGACGATCAAGCCCTGATATGGAAAGACGACGTGCCAGGGCCCTGTCACAATTAATAATTTCAATCGCTGTACTATTATTTTTTTCGCGATGGAGTAACAGCAGGGTTGTAAAGATGGATGCATCCATCTTCGCGACTTCCAGCATATTAATTCGGATCAACTTGACTGTTTTGGGGACAGTATTGATCAGATCCTGCATCTGCAATGACAGGTTAATATCAAAGGCACCACCCAGTTCAAAGTTAAATACACTTCCATCCACAGAAAGTGTTGTTCTTATCGACATCCGATCTCCCTCGAATTACAGCCGGCTATTCCCATAGTCTCCATGAAACCTGGAATTTAATTATTTGAAAAGTTAAGTATAGTCTACTAAAAATTAATATCCATGCCTATATCGTTAATTGAAATTAACAACTGTCTTCAAATAAAAAAAGGGTCTCATAGAGACCCTTTTTATTAATGCCGGCTAGCGGCTATTTTGCCAGATATGCCTTGTCAGATTCCTCTGTAATACCAATACTCCATGCACCGCGTGTTTTGGCATGGCTGACTGCCGAACTGATTTCTGCATCACTCGGGCTGGTGTTGATATCAAACTCCTGTCCGGGGAAGATCAGGTCAGCATCCTTGATCTTGTCACTGTTGGCCTTGTAAATCAGTGGCCACTGGTATGGATTACCATATACATCTCCCTTGCCGGCAATACCCCACAGGCTATCACCCCTCATGACCGAATAGGAACCGGTAGTGTCCTCAGTCGTTGGGAGACTACGATCAATACTTTGCTCAAGGTAATACTGTTTGACGGCCATTTCGCCCTGTGAGCGCGCCTTGTTGGCCAGTTTAATCGCCTTGCCCTCGTTCCCTTTTTTGGCCGCCTTTTCTGCCTTTTTGATCATTTTTCCAGAATCACGCCACACATAACCCAGAGATTTGGCCTTTTTGATGGCCGCCTTGGCATTGGCAATCGCTATGGATGCTGCACTGGGTCCTGTATTTGCCGTGGTTTCTTCCTGTTTTTGCTGGCTGGCACAACCTGTGGCCAGGCTCGCAGTTAATAATATAATACTTAACTGTTTGATTTTATTATTTAATTTCATCGTTCTCAGACTCCAGAAACTTCAAGTTTAATAATTGGATTCATTCATTTTCGCAGTATTTTTTCAGTTTTTCCAGAAAAAAAATACTGTCTGGAATTATTGTCCCTATAACAAAATATTCTTTATCTAATAAACAGTTACAGAATTTTTATGCCTCTTTGTAGTAAACACCCTACCTATAATGGTGTCAAGCAAAAAACCTGATTAATCTCACATTACCAAAATTAAATTGACCATCCGGAAACCTGTCTGAAATGCACAAAAGATTATCATCACCGTGAAGCCGAATTGAAGGTCCTGTATGTCCCTGATAGCCCTTGACCCTGATATTCCAGCTTTTCATTTGCCTGCCTCATGAGAAGAAATTGATCGAACCACCACCGGACTTTTTTGCCAGATACATGGCCAGGTCGGCTTCTTTTATGGAAATTTGTGCGCCTTGTCTTTTGCCTCCAATCATACGTACGCCAATACTGCATCCTACATTCAGGTCCTTATTCTGGATCTGAAACGGGACATTGATATTTTCCTGAATTTTTTCTGCAACCATTTCAGCAAATCTGCGCGCTATATGCTCATCCTCACTCAGCTGTAGCAGGACGATAATAAACTCATCTCCACCGGTACGACTGACCAGATCTTCAGCACGAACACCGGCCTTGAGTCGTTCAGCCACCTCAATCAATAACCGGTCTCCGATATCGTGACCATATGTATCATTTACGGTCTTGAATCCATCCAGGTCAATGACCATGATGGCACCATAGGTATGGTGACGTTCACTACTGGCCAGACCTTTTTCCAGGTATTCAGACAGCAGTCGGCGATTGGGGAGTTGCGTTAGTGGATCATGTTGTGCCATGTGCGAGAGCTTCATCACGGCCTCGTCACGTTGTGATAAAAACGGCTTCGCGACAAATTTAAAGATCAACGGCGTGGTAAACAACACCAGCAATGATGCATCCAGCACCGCCTCGGCAAAGAAAGGGAATTCATAAGGGCTCCAGGAGATAATTATCATCACCACCAATTCAACCACAGCGATAATCAAGGCAATACGGGGGATGATCCAGCACTGGCGGAGCAGGGTAGTGGTAACCGGCTGTTTGTCATGGAGATTGCTCATAGTATTACAAATAATTGATATACAGGTAATATTGGCAAAAACAGGCTTTTCTGTACCTGAAAAATCCTGAGATTCTTTCTATCCATTTGTTTTGTCATGATTTTTTGACAACATATCATCGTGATGGTTCAGAAACTGACAAACTGTTCACTCCTTCAGGGAAGGTGTGTCATTGATATTCGATCAGGCCGGGTAAAGCCTGACGGGAGCCAACCACCATCCCCCGGGGACAAACCGGCCGCGTGGATAACATGCTTGAACCGGAGACAGGGCCGATCACATCACTGCTTTATTACTTGCAGCCATAAAAAAGGCCGGCAACGGATCATCCATAATCGCTGTCACCGGCCTTTCAGTTTAATGCAGACCATCCATGGTCTTATAATTGGCTTCCCTTAGAACTCGTCCCACTCACCGTCATCGGTCCCTGTCTTTGCCATCGGCGCAGGTCTGGCTTCGGCCTTTGGGGCCGTTTTGGTATTATTTGTTAAAACCGGTGGCTCGGAAACTGAACGCGCACTGGCTGACTCGACATGGGAACCTGCACCACCACCGACCTTGAAGAAGGAGATCGTCTTGCTCAATCCCTTTGACTGATCGAGCATGGATGCGCTGGCTGCGGCGGCCTCTTCAACCAATGCCGCATTCTGCTGTGTCATCTCATCCATTTGCATAATGGCCTTGTTGACCTGCTCAATGCCTGATGCCTGCTCCTGGCTTGATGCCGCAATCTCGGCAACGATATCGGTCACCTTCTTGATACCATTAACAATCTCTTCCAGGGTCTGGCCGGATTCATTTACCAGTTCAGTCCCGATCTTGACCTTGTCAACACTGTCGTTGATCAGATCCTTGATTTCCTTGGCGGCTTCCGAGCTGCGTCCTGCCAGGCTGCGTACCTCGGTGGCCACGACCGCGAATCCACGGCCCTGTTCACCGGCACGGGCGGCCTCAACCGCAGCGTTCAGAGCCAACAGGTTTGTCTGGAAGGCAATCTCTTCAACCACGCTGATGATGTCGGCAATCTTCTTGCTGGACGCGTTGATCTCACCCATCGCTTCTATCGCCTTGCTGACAACCTCACCACCCTTACTGGCCTGGTCATTGGCGCTGACGGCCAACTGGCTGGCCTGGTTGGCATTATCGGCATTCTGTTTAACCGTTGATGTCATTTCTTCCATACTGGAAGCGGTTTCCTCCAGACTCGATGCCTGCTCTTCAGTCCGCTGGCTCAGATCCATATTGCCACGGGCAATCTCTTCGGAACCGGAGTTAATCGCGTCAGTGCCATTACGCACCTGGCCGACGATACCCGACAGGCTCTCTGCCATGCTGTTCATGTCTGCCAACATACGGCCCAACTCATCTCTGGAATTAACCTCATAGCGGTTGGTCAGGTCGCCTTCGGCGATCTCTTTCAGGCCCGCTGCTGCAATCGCAACAGGTCTGGTGATCATGCGTATCACAAAAAAGGCAACGAACAAGGCAACCAGCACTGCGACAACACCCAGCACCAACATAAAGTTTTCCAGGTCATGGCCTTTTTTTACGGCCAGGGCAATATCGGTATCCGCCAGTCCTTGCTGGTTCTTGATCATGGCAGTGAGTGATTTAATCAGCTTGCCTGCGTGCGGTGCGGCCTTGGTACCCAACCACAGATTGGCCAGGTTCCAGCCCTTTGAGCCACGGATTTCAAACATCTTCGGTGGCAGGCCCTTGAACTCGTCACGTGCCTTGCTGAACCTGCTAAACGCTGCTGCCTGCTTTGGCGTCAACAACTTTTTGTTCTTCTGCAGGTCGGCATAGCGTCTGATGTTCTTGCTCCAGAACTTATTGAAGCCATCGCTGAATTTCTTGTCGCCTGTCAGCAAAAAGGCGCGGATATTGGCCAGTGACAGGCCGGTGGTACCGCGAACATCGGCCATCATACCCAGCAGCGCCTTGCGTGCCGGTGTGGCGGGCAGTTTGGTCTCCATATTAATAATATTGGTGATCTCGGTAACCATGACCTTTGCCTTGGGGGCAGCTTCCTGGACGAGTATTTTGGTAGCCGGGGTGTCATCAATCGTACCGCTGATGGCTTCGATCTCACTTTGTGCCTTGGCAAACTCTTTCAGGGTACCTGCCATTGCATTCAGTTTTTCGACATTGGCGGAGTTGGTCCAGTTCCTGGAAAACTTGATCATCCTGCTATAGGAGTCATTGATTTCTTCCCAGGCCGCCTGGCGCTCTTTTTTGAATTTATCTGCCCCCAGAATCATATAACCGCGTAAACCAGCCAGAGACTGGTTGATGCCATTGAGCATATGATTGGATGCCAGTATTGTAGGTGTGCGCAGTTCAAACACACGGGTATTAATAACCTGGCTTGAGTTGATACGACTATACGCCATGGTGACAGTTACCACTATAATAATGGCCATAATGGCAAAACCACCACCGATCTTTTTACCTATACCTAGATTTATCAGCCATTTCATAACGGCAATCTCCTTTTTTCTTGCTTGTTCAGTCAAAAAATAAATATTTTATAAAACATCCCGGATCTTCTGTCTTTAATTCGCTATTCTGAAGTATCACCGTCTGCATTTTCCGATGCTGCCTGTGGCATGATTTCATCCACCTTCAGCAAAAGATCGACATCCATCAACATGACCATCTCATCATTGATCGTAGCCAGGCCATTGAGAAATTCAGTTTCTATCCCGTTACCAAAATCAGGGGTTGGCTTGATTTCCTTCACATCAACATTCATGACATCGGAAACGGCATCGACAACAATACCCACCAGGGAATAATCACCTTTGTTATTTTTAACAGACAGGACAATCACGACTGTTGTCGGTGTGTAATCGATTTGTTCCAGCTTGAAGCGGGCGCGCATGTCGATAATCGGCACAACCGTTCCTCGCAGGTTCAGCACACCACGTACATACTCCGGTGTATTTGGAATATTGGTCAGTTCTGTCCAACCCTTGATTTCCTGTACCCTGAGTATATCCACGCCATAGGTTTCGCCATTAAGCCTGAATGTCAGATACTGATTGCTGTCACTATTTTCAATGTCCATGGACATGACATCATGCCCGCCTGTCTCTGCCAGTGCTGTGTTCGTAGAAGCCATTTGTTGTTTCTCCACTGCTTGTTCCGGTACGTTGTTTGTTGCAGAATGAAACCCACTTGAATCCTGCATAGCAAACAAGTAATCGACGTTAGTATAGAAAACTTAAGTGGCTATCTAAGTTATTATGAAAAAATATTCATGATAGTGAGAATATCTGATAATTATAAATTGAATCAGGTATTTATACTGCAATAGTCCAGGTATGGTAATTATTTTTACCCTTTTTTATGAGTGGATGATTGGAACCCTTACTGCATTATAGGATGATGCCTGATGACATCTTGGCACCCCTCGCCCAGAAAGGATCAGGGGTGAATAAACAGGATATTGTCATTCCTGCCCTGTCCACGGGATTGTTATAAAAAAAGGCTCACCATCGATAAATGCAAGTAATCCGTTTTACTTTTGCCTGACATACATCAGATAGTAAACCATTAAAACAGCATACCAGTTGATTAGCAGTGACATCAGATCATGACTTAAAAAATGTGCCCCACGGCTCTGCTGGGTAAGACCAAAAAGCAGCCCCAGCAGCAACCCAAAGGCCAGGCCATAAAACCGGTATTTTGGCCGGTATTCCCTCAACAGAAAATAAAGACTGATGAATGCAAATCCCGCCGATGCGTGCCCGGCCGGGAAGGCATGACCCACGGTTGCCCCCGCTGGCACGGTATCAAGAATACGGATATAGGCCTTGCTGCCGCCAAACATTATCAGGTCCCAGGGTGAGTAGATATGGATCAGGTTTTTTCCGATGCCCACAAGGAGAGGCCCGGACAGGCTTGCAATACAAAAATAGGCCGCGGCCTTTCGATAGGGTTTCAGTTTTTCAATAAAACAGGACAGGATAATTAAAAAAATAACCAGCAAGACAATTCCGACTACAACCCGACGTGCGCCGGTATGAAGGATTTCACTGGTCAACCAGTGATCCTTCCAGGGCCATTGCCTTAATTCCGCATTATAGAAAAATGATTCCAGCCAGACATCAAGGCCGGTGTATTCCACCACGATGATCAGCAGCAACAACAGGAGCGGGTAGAGCAGGTGTTTTTTCAGGGGCATAAACCGGATAATTTATCATTCATAACAAAAAAGTGCATCACTGATAATAATACAGTGATGCACCCCGGGTTTACCAGAGACCTCGCTCAATTTATCTCAATATTTTATTTCGATCTCACCCCTGTCTCATTCTCTGCAATAATCCTGGTTTCTAGCCCTCTTCCCTCTTGAACTGCTCACCCAGACCGGAAAGCAGCTTGACCTTTTCTGCCATCAGCCCGCTTGCAGAGGCCGCCTCTTCAACCATTGCCGCATTCTGCTGTGTCAATTCATCTATCTGCATAACCGATTTATTGACCTGCTCAATACCTGTCGCAAGCTCCTGACTGGAGTTTGCCATTGCCGATACGATACCGGTCACTTTTTGCACGCCGTTAACGATGTCATCGAGCGACTCACCCGACTTTTCCACCAGGGCAGCGCCACGTTCAACATTGGCCACACTCTCATTAATCAGACCTGCAATTTCCTTGGCCGATTCGGCACTGCGTCCCGCCAGGTTACGCACCTCGGCTGCCACCACGGCAAAACCACGACCCTGTTCACCGGCACGCGCGGCCTCGACCGCTGCATTGAGTGCCAGCAGGTTGGTCTGAAAGGCAATTTCATCGATAACACCGATAATTGCAGCAATCTTTTTGCTGCTGGTGTTGATCTCTCCCATGGCATCGATGGCCCTGGTGACCACCGCCCCGCTTTCCTCGGCATGTTTAAAGGTTGTTTGCGCCAATTCGTCGGCCTGGTGTGCATTTGCGGCGCTCTGTTTCACCGTGGATGACATTTCTTCCATGCTGGCCGCGGTCTCTTGCAGGCTGGAGGCCTGCTCTTCGGTACGCTGCGACAGATCCATATTGCCATTTGCTATTTCTGTCGATGTTTTTTCAAGCACCTCGGCGGATTCCTTGACACGCACAATTGCAGTACGCTGTCTTTCAATATTATAGGTCAGCGCATATTCAAGCTGCCCCAGCTCATCTGTCCTGCCTGTGTAGATAAACTGTGCCAGGGGATCATCGGCCATCTTGTGACATTCTGCCGACAAGTGGCGCAAATGTGCCAAGGCAGAATAAACCAGCAAACTGCCGACCACTCCACCAACCACCATTGCAATACCTGCCCCCACCAGGGAAAGTTGACCGCCAACCGCAAGACTGCCCAGTGTTACAGCCAGTATTCCTGCAAACAGGGCCATCATTTTAGTGGTAAAGGAGAACGGGAAACGGCTCAGCGTAACCTTGTCCATTTTTGAACGGCGCTTGTCATCATCCGACTTGCCGGCCATGATTTTTGCATATAATTTGTCTGCACGTTTCACCCATTCGACCCTGGGTTTTACCCGCACAGACTGGTAACTGGTAACATTGCCACCTTCATAACGCGGGCTGGCATAGGCATTGACCCAGTAGTGGTCGCCATTCTTGCTACGGTTTTTCACCAGGCCCATCCAGGGCTTGCCTGCCTTCAGGTTATCCCATAACATATTAAAGGCCTCGGGTGGCATATCCGGATGGCGAATAATATTGTGGTTCTTGCCCTCCAGTTCTTCCCAGCTGTAACCACTCAAATGAATAAAATCATGATTGGCTGAAGTTATAATGCCTTTCATATCGGTAATGGACGTGATTTCAATCCCATCACTGTAATCAATTTCCCTGCCTGTGACCGGCCTGTTTATCTTCATGTTCAGAACCTCTGCATGTTTCAAGTTAACTGCAAAACCACTGCCTGTATTTATTTTGATTACTGATACATCCACACAATAATCATCATATGCATTGGCCACTTTCTGGATACCCGCACTGGAAAATACCACTGGATTTATTACCGTGCTTTCAGATGCACATAGCGTTGTCATGGAGAAACAAATGTCAATAACCTGATTGTTGACGGCTACCGGTAAATTTACTTAATAAAAATAATTGTTTTATAGCTGTTTTTAACAATGGTTATCAAAACTGAATCTTATACAGTTAAAAATAAACACAGGATCGGACTATGTCCGAGAAGAATGGTTATTATGTTGCCGGGTAAAATAATATTTTTTCATTGTTATATTTCATTGTTAAAAACTTCACGGATAAACGGTATGGTAATTCGTCTTTGTTTTATCAGAGATTCGGTGTCCAGTTTATCCAGCATCTCAAACAGGGCATCCAGATTACGCGGGAACCGGTTTAACATGTATCTGGCCGTATCCGTGTCCAGTTCCAGACCCCGCTGTTGTGCGCGCAGTTTTATGGCCTCGACTTTCTGTTCGTCATTGATAGTTTTCAGGTTAAATACCGGTCCCGATTCAAGCCGCGATATCAGGTCATTCAATGACAACCCCAGTTCCTTCGGGCTGGCTGATGCAGAAAAAAGCATGCTGCCTCCCTTGTCTTTCACATGATTAAATAAACTGAAAATGGCCTGCTGCCAGTCGTCCTGGTCCCTTACCAACTGGAGATCATCGATGCAGATAATCGCGAAACCATCCATCCCTTCGAGGGCATCGGATGAATAGCGGGTTAATTCTGACAGGGGCAAGTAGGTAACCGACTCATGATGCCGTGCAGCCAACTGGCATACGGCCTGCAACAGGTGTGACTTTCCGCTTGCAGTCACACCCCAGATATAGATAACCTGCTCACCTTGCCCGGTTGCAAATCGTTTCAGGCTATCGAGCAGAAAGGGTTCATCGGGATAAACAAAATTATCAAAACTGACATGTTCATTTAACTGTATGGCCAGTGGCAGTTGCATTATTTATATTCCGGGATTATTTTCTAGCGATTGGATTTATCATAAACCTGGCTGTTCACATAACCCTCGTGGATATGACGCAGGAAAACGGCCAGCACGGCTGCAACCGGCAGCGCCAGCAGTATACCGATAAAACCAAACAACTGCCCCCCGGCCATAACGGCAAAAATCACGGCGACCGGATGCAATCCAATGCGATCACCCACCAGGGTCGGTGTCAGCACCACGCTTTCCAGTATCTGGCCAATACCGAATACAATCAGCACATAAACCAGATCGAGGACTTGCTGTGTCTGCAACAAAATGGCAATGCCGGCAGCCAGAATGCCTATGATAAAACCCAGGTAGGGAACAAAACTGACCAGGCCCGCCAGCAACCCGATCAATAATGCCAGCTTGAGACCCACCAGACTCAGACCCACGCTGTATATAATTGTGAGCGCCAGCATGACCAGTAACTGGCCGCGGATAAAGGCGCCCAACACCTCGTCTGACTCGCTTGCCAGTTTGGTAACATCCTTTTCCATGCTGCGCGGTACCATTCCACGAATGCGTGCAACCATCACATCCCAGTCACGTAATAAATAGAATGTGACAACCGGCACCAGCACCAGCGAACCCAGCCAGCCCATGAAGGCCAGTCCGGAACTTGATATCGAGCCGAGAACGATCTGGGCGACACCGCCGGCCTGCTGCCAATGCTGGGCAAACCATTGCTTGAGTGCGCCCGTATCGACCTGGAAATCGGCTATTCCCAGCCGGTTGGCCACCCACGGTATTACCTTTTGCTGAATGGCATCGATGTACCCGGGGAGTTTCTGTATAAGATAAACAAGCTGTTTTTCTATCTGTGGTATCAGTAACAACAGAACCAGCACCAGTAATAAAAAGATCAGGGTAAATACCACGATAACCGCCCAGTTCCGTGAAAACCGGCCCCTTTCCAGCCGGTCAACAACCGGGTCACCCAGATAGGCAAGAAGTACCGCCACCATGAACGGGGACAGGACCGGTGCCAGCAGATAGACCAGCCAGCCTGTTGCCGCAATCCCCGCAAACCATAACCATTTCTGTGAATCTGTCATTCCTGTACCCTTTTGATACGTACCGCCTTTCGCCCCCATGTCAGCACATAATCAAGGCCACTCAAAACGGTTGTCGCCAGCACGATAAAGAACAACATATCAATAACTCCAGGCGGAAATGCAAACAGGCCCTGGTGCATCAGGATAACGATCACCAACAGTATCTGCACTAATGTATTGATCTTGCCGATCAACATGGGTGCCGCATTGGCGCGTTCAACCCTGTAGTAATAGTACACGCCACCACACACAATCAACAGGTCACGAATAATAACTGCCGCCAGCAACCACAACGGAATCCAGCCCAGCCAGGTCAATGTGATATAGGCCGACACCTGCATGGCCTTGTCGGCCAGTGGATCCAGCCAGCCACCCAGGTGACTTCCCCAGTGATATTTTCTGGCAAGGTATCCATCCAGTGCATCCGACAGCCCGGCGACAACAAAAAGGGCCAATGCAACATCATAACGGTGTTGTAACATTGTCCAGACAACGGGCATGATGAGTAACACCCTTATAAAGCTGATCAGGTTGGGTATGTCACTTTTTTTCACGATTTCAATCGGTACCCGGGAATCCCGGCAGGTGTTACGGGAACCACCTGGTCTTTGATGACAGGCGTGGCCAATGGTTTCTTTTCATCCTCACTTGTTAACAGGTGAGTCCCGTCTGGCACCAGTATTTGTTCCAGTGCAAAGACCTGTCTCAGCGCATCGACTGTGCCGCGCAGATCAATAGAATAAAGGACATAGCCCTGGGAAATTGTGTCGGGCTGGAACCTTGTAATCCGGGATACGCTGGTCAGGTATCTGTTTGTCTTTGCATAATCCTGCAGGGAATCGATATGGGTAATTTTCAGCTTGTAACTGGCTGTCTGCCGGCTCCCTTTCAAGGCGTAGCGGGATATCATGATATCGGCCAGCCCGTCAAAACCGGCGGCGATCGCCTGTCCAATCTCTTCACCCTGACCGGACCAGTACTGCTCTCCCGCACTGGAAATCAGTGCCCAGCTTGATTCCCACCTGCCATCCTGAACCGGGAAAATTTTACCGATCAATACATTTTCCGTCGCATACCGAATCGAGGCATCCCTGACCGGCTCGGTGAATTCACCCCAGACATCGGCGACCCCTACCTTTTGCTGGTCTTCCAGGTCCATCAGCGGGAAAAGTATGGGTACGGCACGGCGGTTTGCCTGTGTTACGATCGAATGATAATACGGGTTATCCGTGTCGTTACCCAGTATGTAACGCTCGCCCTTGTCCTCAACGGCCAGCCAGACAAGGGTTTCCGGTCGGGTGCTTCCCCACAGTGGCAACTCCTGATCCTGAAGTAATTTCTGAATGGCCTTGCGGTTAAACCGTACCCAGAGCATCCATTCGGGCTTCTGGCCGGGCCCCCCGGTGCCGGTAACAGCCCTCTTGTGGTAGCGATATTGCTCTACATAGCGGGCGGCCCTGTCCAGAACATTCAGCATCTGACCAAACTGCTCCAGCCCCTGCGAGCCGGTCAGCCGGGTAAAGATATCGGCCAGACCCCTGCGTAGTGCCCTTTTGCGTTCAGACCGCCCCTGGCTGGCAACCGGAATTTCTATTTCATAAAGCCCTTCAACCTGCACGGCCGCATGGGTCACTGATTGAGACATGGCGGCCAGCATAAAAAGTGCGGCCAGCCCCGTAATCATGTTGTTGATTATTGTATTCATAGATTCTGTTTCAGACTTGAATATTCAAGCTTTATGGCAATAAATCCGGCAAACATGGCCAATAATGACCCCGACAGTGTAAAATATCATGATGCCAAGTACACATGCTATCAGATTATATTACAGGAGATGTCCATTGTGACCCAGGATTCAGGTAATTGTGAATCACAAACCTCGCTCAACTACCGTGATGCCGGCGTGGATATCGACGCCGGCAATGAGCTGGTTGAACGCATCAAACCCATTGCAAAACAAACCTTCAGGCCCGGGGTACTGACCGGACTGGGCGGGTTTGGTGCGCTGTTCGAGCTTCCGCTGGACCGCTACAAACAACCCGTGTTGGTATCGGGCACGGATGGAGTCGGAACCAAGCTCAAACTGGCCATGCTCATGAACCGCCACGACACCATCGGTATCGACCTGGTCGCCATGTGTGTCAATGACCTGATCGTCGGCGGGGCCGAACCGCTTTTCTTCCTGGATTACTATGCCACTGGCAAACTCAATGTCAATGAGGCGGCCGATGTGATGAAGGGCATTGGCCGTGGTTGTGAGCTGTCCGGCGCCGCCCTGACCGGCGGTGAGACTGCCGAGATGCCGGGCATGTATTCAAAAGGTGACTATGATCTGGCCGGGTTTTGTGTCGGCATTGTGGAAAAATCAAAAATCATTGATGGCTCGGATGTCAGCCCCGGCGATGTACTGATTGGCCTGGCCTCGTCAGGCCCCCACTCCAATGGCTATTCGCTGGTCAGAAAGGTACTGGAACATTCAGCTGCAAGGCTCGATGAGCCGTTCGACGGCCGAACCCTGGGTGAAACCCTGCTCGAACCGACCCGCATCTATGTCAAACCGTTGCTTGAGCTGTTTGATAAAATCAATGTGCATGCGCTGGCCCATATAACGGGAGGTGGTCTGACAGAAAACCTGCCGCGTGTCATGCCTGAAAATACCATTGCCAGTATTGATCGAAGCTCATGGACAAGACCTGCTGTCTTTGACTGGCTACAGCAGAAAGGCAATATCAGGGACGAGGACATGTTTGTTACCTTTAATTGTGGCATCGGCATGGTCCTCTGCGTCGATCCATCCGATGTTGAAAAGACCCTGACTATTCTTGAACAACAAGGAGAACAGGCCTGGATCATTGGCCAGATCGAAGCGGGGGGTAACGGCACCCGGCGGGTCCGGATCAGTTAATCCACAGAAAATGAGCCAGAAAAACCTCCCCGTCGTCGTTCTTGTTTCCGGCAGAGGCAGTAACCTGCAGTCCATTATTGATGCCATGCAGGATGGCCGGCTGGACATAGACATCCAGGCCGTTATCAGCAATCGGCCCAGGGCTGCCGCGCTGGAAAAGGCCAGACAGGCAGGCCTGGATACGATCACTGTGGACCATACGAAATTTTCAAGCCGCGAGGAATTTGACCAGGCATTACAGGAAACAATAGACCCCTACCAACCCGGGCTGATTGTGCTGGCCGGGTTTATGCGAATCCTGACCCCGGGATTTGTCAGCCACTATCATGGGCACATGCTGAATATCCACCCGTCGCTGTTACCCAAATATCCCGGACTGGAAACTCACCGGCGCGTGCTGGAAAATGGTGAAAAAAAACACGGGGCCAGTATTCATTTTGTCACCAATGAACTTGATGGCGGCCCGGTTGTCTCACAAGTAGAAGTTGATGTCCTGGAAAATGACACGACTGACAGCCTGGCTGCCAGGGTACTTGAAAGGGAGCATCCACTGTACTGTCAGGCCATACAATGGATCGCAGAAGAAAAACTGAAACTGGATAATGGACAGGTGCTGTTTAATGGAAAACCGCTTAATCAACCCCGGATAATGTCAACAAAACAACAATCACCAACATGAAAAATATACCGCTACTTGTTTTGCTGACACTGCTCACCGCCCCCTGTACATACGCCGCCTTCCCACCCGAATTCAAGGCAGAATACACACTTAATAAATTTGGTCTTGATGCCGCCCAGGCGGATATCTCGTTGAAAAAACAAAAAGATGGCTCGTGGCTCTACCTAAGTCAGACAAAAACCCGGGGGATTGTTTCGATTTTCAGAAGTGACAAAATCACGGAAAAAAGTGTCCTTAGAATAATTGACGGTTTGATCAAACCGGTTGATTATCAGTACAACCACAAGGGTGGCGGAAAAAACCGTAACCGGACAATTCATTTTAACTGGAGAACCGGCACCGCAGAATCAAATATCAGCGGCACTCAATCCAGGTTGGCCATACCGGCAGACACAATCGAGAATTTTTCCTTGCAACTGAGATTAATGAATGACCTCCAGCAAGGGAAACGGGTACTGATATACAACATCATTAACAAAGGAAAACTCAAACGATACAACTTCGAAATACTGGGTAATGAAAAGGTCAAAACGCCATCAGGTGAATTCAATGCCATCAAATTCAGGCGTACCCGTAAAAACAGTAAACGGTCCACGATCATGTGGGCAGCACCCGAATTGCATTTTCTTCCGGTCAAGATACAGCACATAGAAAAAGATGGTGCCACCTTCTATATGCTGTTAAGCAACGTGAGCGGACCCATCACCAATGGTAAATCATATAGCGATACCCGGGGCAATGAGGAGGAATAAACCATATGTCTATTTACGATGACCATATTCTCCCCCGCCTGATACACCTGGTATGCTCAGGAAAACAGTTTAATGAAAAACGTCAATCACTGGTGCCCATGGCAAGCGGGCGTGTACTGGAAATAGGCATGGGCTCGGGGTTAAACCTGCCCTTTTACCAGGATCAGCGGGTTGAGAGAATTTTTGGACTCGAACCCTCCAGGCAACTTCGCTCGAAGGCTGCAATGGCATCAGACAGGATCGATATACCTGTTGAACTCATCAGTAATGGTGCTGAAGATATTCCGATGGAAAGACATTCAATCGATACGGTACTGGTTACATTTACCCTGTGCAGCATCCCTGAAATTGAAAAGGCACTGCGTGAAATGCACCGTGTACTCAAACCGGATGGCAACCTGTATTTTTGTGAACACGGACGTGCGCCTGAACAGAATGTACGACGGTGGCAGGACAGGCTTAACCCGACCTGGAAAAAAGTAGCCGGTGGCTGTAACCTGAACCGGAATATCCCTGAATTGATTAAACAGGCCGGGTTTGAATTACAGAAACTGGACTGTCAATACATGAAAGGCCCCAGACCGATGAGTTATATCTTCAAGGGCCAGGCTTCGCATCATGCATAATCATTTCTATTCACTGCTGCCCCGTTAACTTTATGAGGCACATACAAATGTGAGGACATGGAATCGTTAAGGCTGATCAAGACCGGGTGCCGGCACCTTATGTCTTTGGCAGTGTCACGCCCTCCTGGCCCTGATACTTTCCGCCCCGGTCTTTATATGAAGTGCCACAGATTTCATCCGACTCAAAAAATAACATCTGCGCAATACCTTCGTTGGCATAAATCTTTGCCGGTAGCGGTGTAGTATTGGAAAACTCCAGTGTCACATGCCCTTCCCATTCCGGCTCCAGCGGCGTGACATTGACAATAATGCCGCAACGGGCATAGGTCGACTTGCCCAGACAGACCGTCAGTACACTGCGGGGAATACGGAAATACTCTACTGTACGTGCCAGTGCAAAGGAATTGGGCGGGATGATACAAACATCACCGGTAAAATCGACAAAGCTGTTCTCGGAAAATTGTTTGGGATCGACAATCTCGGAATTGATGTTGGTAAAGATCTTGAACTCGTTGGCACAACGCACATCATAGCCGTAACTGGATGTACCATACGATACGATACGCCCGCCGCCGTTCTCCTTGACCTGACCCGGTTCAAAGGGTTCTATCATTCCCTCTCTTTCGGCCATACGGCGTATCCAGTGATCCGACTTGATGCTCATGTGTGCCCCTTATAGTGAATAATACTGACAATGTATGGGAATACTACAGTGAAAAAAGCCGTTTTTCTACTCACATCCTGAAAGCCCCTGCCTGCATAAAAAAGGCGTGACAAATGTCACGCCTGTGGCATTTTTGCTACGGACTGGATCAGTTATTCTCTATCACAATCTGCGGGAACCTGGCACTGTAGTTCTTCGCCTGCAAAGATAATTTGGCCGCTGTACGACGGGCAATTTCCCGGTAGGTCTGTGCTATACGACTGTCGGGCTCTGCAACTACCGTCGGCTTGCCGCTATCGGTTTCCTCACGAATACGGATATCCAGTGGCAATGCGCCGAGGAAATCTACATCGAATTCTTCCGACATGTTCTGGCCACCGTCTTTACCAAAGATATGTTCTTCATGGCCACATTCACTGCAGATGTGGATACTCATATTCTCGACAATACCCAGTACAGCAACCTCGACTTTCTCAAACATTTTCAGACCTTTGCGCGCATCCAGCAAGGCGATGTCCTGTGGTGTGGTCACAATAACGACTCCGCTGACCGGCACTTTTTGCGCCAATGTCAACTGGGTATCACCGGTGCCGGGTGGCAGGTCGATAATCAGGTAGTCAAGATTATCCCAGCGGGTATCTTTCAACAACTGCTCCAGTGCCTGTGTGACCATCGGGCCACGCCAGATCATCGGTGTATCCTCATCAATCAGATAACCGATAGACATGGACTGGATGTGGTAACTCACCATCGGTTCCAGTGTCGTACCATCCTCTGATTCCGGCTTGCCCGAGATGCCGAGCATGCGTGGCTGGCTGGGACCATACATGTCCGCGTCCAGCAGGCCCACGTTGGCACCTTCCGCTGAAAGGGCCAGGGCGAGATTAACGGAAGTGGTTGACTTGCCCACGCCTCCCTTGCCCGACGCCACGGCGATGATGTTCTTGACACCCTTTATCGCCTCCAGGCTTTTCTGCACGACATGCGCCTGGATATCCCAGTCTACGTTGACGGTAGCTGAATCAACACCATCGACACCTTCAATTCTCTTTTTCAGTTCGTTCTGCAACTTCTCCTGAAAACCTTTGGCCGGATATCCCAGGGTTATATCCACGGTGACCTTGCCGTCATCGATAGCAATATTCTTGACGGCCTTGGTTGAAACCAGGTCTTTATCCAGATGCGGGTCGATATAACCCTTCATGGCATCTTCAATTTGGGTCTGATTGGCACTTGACATAAAACATCTCCTATAATACCGGTAAGGATATTATTTCATACTAAAAAGGTCTGGTATTATACACGTTTTTCACAGGCTGCGAAGTATTTCATAATATACCAATAAAGACCATCATTTATCCTTGTGCCGTACGAGGACTTTGGCAAAAAAGCCGGTTGTTAATGGTTGCTGTCGTCGGCCTGCGAATCCGGTATACTTGTATGATTTTATGTACAGATTCAAGCAATTGGGTGGAAAATGAGTAACAATCAACGCAAAATACTGGTAACCAGCGCCCTGCCATACGCCAATGGAAGCATACATCTTGGTCACCTGGTGGAATACATCCAGACGGATATCTGGGTGCGTTTCCAGAAAATGCAGGGGCACGAATGTTACTATGTCTGTGCCGATGATACCCATGGCACACCCATCATGCTCAAGGCTGAACAGGAGGGCATTACCCCTGAACAGTTAATCGAGCGTGTCCATGAAGAACACCTGCGTGATTTTACCGACTTCAATATCGACTTTGATAACTACTATTCAACTAACTCCGATGAAAACCGTGAGCTGTCTTCAGGTATGTACCTGAAGCTCAAGAAAGCCGGTTTGATCGAAAGCCGACCGACGAAACATTATTACGACCCTGAAAGGAAAATGTTCCTGCCGGACCGGTATATCAAAGGTGAGTGCCCCAAATGCCATGCGCTGGAACAGTACGGCGATGGCTGCGAGGTCTGCGGTGCAACCTATACGACCACAGATCTGATTAACCCCTATTCCGTTGTGTCCGGTGCCACGCCGGTTAAAAAAGAGACTGAACATTTTTTCTTCAAGCTGAGTGAATGTGTCGACTTTCTGCGTAACTGGATGAAAACCGGTAATCGCGGCGAAAGCCCGCTACCGCCCGAGGCCGCCAACAAACTGGAAGAATGGTTTGAGGCGGGGTTACGTGACTGGGAAATCTCGCGCGATGCACCCTATTTCGGATTTGAAATCCCGGATGCCCCGGGCAAGTATTTTTATGTCTGGCTCGATGCCCCGGTTGGCTACATGGCCAGCTTTAAAAACCTGTGTGCACGAAAAGGGATGGATTTCGACCGCTTCTGGAAACAGGGTAGTGACACAGAGCTGTATCATTTTATTGGTAAAGACATCCTCAGCTTCCATGCGCTGTTCTGGCCGGCCACGCTCCATTTTTCCGGCTACCGGACACCCGACAAGATCTGTGTGCATGGTTTTCTGACTGTCAACGGGCAGAAAATGTCAAAGTCACGCGGCACTTTTATAACGGCCCGTTCTTATCTGGAATTCCTGCAACCTGAATACCTGCGATATTACTTTGCCGCCAAACTGAATGACCGTGTCGAGGACATTGACCTGAACCTGGAGGACTTTGTTGCACGCGTCAACAGCAATCTGGTTGGCAAATACATCAATATCGCCAGCCGTACTGCCGGGTTTATCAGTAAACGGTTTAATAACAAACTGGCCAGCTCTATTGATGTGGCCGACATTGAGGCCTTGCAAAAAATTCAGGGGGCAGCAGAAGAAATAGCTCACTGTTATGAAAACCGCCAGTTCAGCGAGGCCATGCGTAAAATCATGGTTCTTGCCGATGTCGCCAACGAATATGTCAATGATACTCAACCCTGGGTCATTGCAAAGGAAGATGGCCAGGAGGAGCGGCTGCACCAGGTCTGCACAACCGGTATTAACCTGTTCCGCCTGTTAACAATCTACCTCAAGCCTGTTCTGCCGGACATGGCAACCCGGATAGAGGGCTTCCTGAATGTTGAACCCCTGGCATGGGGAGACAGCAGTGAATTATTACTGGATCACGAGATACTAAAATACAAGCATCTGGCAAAACGTATCGAGGAAAAACAGATACAGTCCATGCTGGATAAAAACCGGGAAACACTGAACATGGAAAACAAAAAAGACGGTCACTCACAAACAAGGCATGCGCAGGCACAGCAGCATGAAGATACACCCGTTGCTGATACAATTGAATTTGATGACTTCGCAAAAATTGATTTACGTATTGCCCGTATTATCAGCGCCAAACATGTCGAAGGCGCAGACAAACTGTTGCAATTAACACTGGATATCGGCAATGAAACACGCAACGTTTTTGCAGGCATCAAATCAGCCTATTCCCCGGAACAACTGCAAGGCAAACTGACGGTGATGGTTGCCAATCTGGCGCCACGAAAAATGCGCTTTGGTATCTCGGAAGGCATGGTGCTGGCTGCGGGCCCGGGTGGAAGTGACCTGTGGATTCTTGAACCTCATGAAGGGGCGCAACCGGGAATGAAAGTCAAGTAGAACGCGAGGCGCACTGTTATACACGCAACTGGAAAATGCAGCCTTGTTACAGTGTTCTTTACCTGTAAATTGAAAGGGCTATAACAATTACCCTTTATCTTTATTGCTGGATATTTTATCTTTAAATTATGACTGAATACGCACTGTTACTGGTAAGCACGGTCCTGGTTAATAATTTCGTTTTAGTGAAATTTCTGGGGCTATGTCCCTTCATGGGGGTTTCCCGAAAACTGGAGACGGCCGTCGGGATGTCACTGGCGACAACATTTGTGCTTACCCTGTCATCCATATGCAGCTACCTGGTCAATGAATACATACTGGCTCCGCTGGGTCTTGAATACCTTCGCACTATCAGTTTCATTCTGGTCATCGCAATTGTTGTACAGGTCACCGAGATGATTGTCCACAAAACCAGCCCGTTACTGTATCAGGTGCTTGGAATTTTCCTGCCTCTGATCACAGCCAATTGCGCTGTTCTCGGGGTGGCACTGCTGAATGTCCAGGAAAAGCACGGTTTCGTCGAATCCGCCCTGTATGGTTTTGGTGCTGCCGTAGGATTTTCAATGGTATTAATCCTGTTTTCCGCGATGCGTGAAAGAATTGCGATTGCTGATGTCCCTGAGGTGTTCAGGGGTAACGCTATCGCCCTGATCACGGCAGGATTGATGTCACTGGCCTTCATGGGTTTTTCAGGCCTGATTAAATTCTGATGCTAACTGCCATTATTACAATGTGCATAATGGCGGGGGTGTTCGGTCTGATTCTGGGCTATATCGCAGTACGATTCTATATTGAAGGTGATCCGGTTGTTGACAAGATCGACTCACTGCTTCCACAAACCCAATGCGGGCAATGTGGTTACCCGGGATGCAGGCCTTATGCAGAAGCCATTACCAGAGGTGAGGCCGAGATAAACCAGTGTCCACCCGGGGGCGGGGCCACCATCGCCGCACTGGCCGACCTGCTAGGTGTTGACTCCAAACCCCTTAACCCGGAAAACGGTATCGAAGAGGACATCAAAACAGTTGTTATTATTGATGAAGACATATGCATTGGTTGCACACTGTGCATTCAGGCTTGCCCGGTCGATGCAATCCTGGGGGCTGCAAAACAAATGCATACCGTGATAACAGATGAATGCACTGGCTGCAACCTGTGCATCCCACCCTGTCCTGTTGAATGTATTTATATAGTACCTGTAAAAGAAGAACTCGCAACATGGAAATGCCCAAGCCCGGAGCAACCCATGATCAGACTTGACAGCATAATGGCATCAAAGGAAAAATGACAGATTCACAATACAAGCTCTGGTCATTTCACGGCGGGCTGCACCTGCCGGGCCACAAGAAAATGTCCACCGGTCAGCCAATCGGAAAATATTTTATCCCCGAAAGGCTTATTCTGCCATTGCAGCAAAATATTGGTGAACCTTCTGAACCCATCGTCAGTGAAGGCGAGTATGTGCTCAAGGGGCAACTGATAGCCAGGGCCAACGGCTATATCAGTGCCCCGTTACATGCACCCACATCCGGTACGGTTTCCGAAATCACTGAACAACTCATTCCCCATCCATCAGGACTTGCCGCAACCTGCATTATTATAAAGTCTGATGGCCTGGATAAATGGGTACAACTAAGCCCACATGCCAGTTATGAAAATATGGATCCCAGTGCCTTGCGAAACCGCATACGTGATGCCGGTATTGTCGGCCTTGGCGGTGCCGGCTTCCCTTCCTTCATTAAACTTAATCCGGGCAGCAGGACATCCATTGATGAACTGGTTATTAACGCTGCTGAATGTGAACCCTACATTACCTGTGATGACATGCTCATGCGTGAACATGCAGATGAAATCATACAGGGTACTCTCATCATGCAACATGCCTTGCATGCCCGACAATGCCTGATTGGTGTGGAGGACGACAAACCCGAAGCCTTAAAGGTTATGTCTGACGCTGTAAAACGACTGGGGCATGGTCAAATAAAGATTCTTGCAATACCCACCCTCTATCCCACCGGTGGTGAGAAACAAATCATCAAGGTATTGACTGGCAAAGAAGCTCCCAGCCAGGGGCTGCCGCTTGATACGGGAACGGTTTGTCATAATGTGGGTACTGCTGCTGCCGTATACCAGGCCGTTATCCATGGCAGGCCCCTTGTCTCGCGTATTATCACCCTGACGGGTCAAGGTATAAAAACACCGGGCAACCACGAAGTATTGATTGGCACCCCTGTAAATGAATTTATCGAGCACAACGGTGGTTACCACAACAGGATTGGTAAACTGATCATGGGTGGCCCGATGATGGGTATCAGCCTGGCAAGTGATCTTGTCCCTGTCATCAAGACAACAAACTGCCTGCTGGGCCAAACGCAGCAAGAGGCCACTGACAACAATACGGTAATGCCCTGCATTCGTTGCGGAGCTTGCATGGATGCCTGCCCCGTGAACCTGCTGCCACAGCAACTTTACTGGTATGCCTTTGCCAGGGATATGGACAAGATACAGGACTACAATCTGTTTGACTGCATAGAATGTGGCTGCTGCTGTTACGTCTGCCCAAGTAACATTCCACTGGTACAATATTACCGGTTTGCCAAGACAGAAATCTGGGCACAGGAGCGGGAAAAGAAAAAATCTGACCGCGCGCGAAATCGCCATGAATTCAGGCTGGAACGGCTCGAAAAGCAGAAAAAAGAACGCGGAGAACGCCTGCGCAAGAAAAAAGCCGCATTAAACAAAAGTAAATCGACCGATAAAAAAGACAATGACAAACAGCAAGCAATCGCTGCTGCACTGACACGTGTGCGTGAAAAACAGAAACAACACTCTGTAATAAGTAAAAATACCGACAACCTGACGGCTGATCAGAAAAAAAAGATCGAAGATGCTGATAAACGCCGGCAACAGAATAACAATGAAAAAGTACCGTCTGAAGAAGACTCTGACTCCTGAGCGGAAACGAAATGCAATTTAACAAATCAACATCACCATATCTGCACAACACCAGAGACATACCCACAGTCATGCGACTTGTATTGTTGGCGTTACTACCGGGTACGATTGCCTATTATTATTTCTTTGGCTGGGCCATTCTCATCAACATAACAATTGCATGCATTACTGCGGTAATTTGTGAGGCATTGATGCTGGCCTTGCGCAATCGACCACTGCTTTTCCTGAAAGACTACAGCGCAATATTAACGGCCTGCCTGCTTGCACTCGCCTTGCCTACACTGGCACCCTGGTGGTTGATTGTTCTGGCTTGTTTCTTTGCAATCGTTGCAGGTAAACATCTGTATGGCGGGCTGGGATACAACCCGTTCAACCCGGCCATGATTGGCTATGTCGTCGTCATGGTTTCCTTTCCACAATATATGACCCAGTGGTTACTGCCTGATATTGACCTGAGCCTGATACAAACCCTGCAACTGCAATTCCAGGGGATAACGCCGGTGAGTATGACACTGGACAGCATTACTTCGGCAACCCCGATAGACAGCATAAAAACCGGCCTGAGTCTGGATCTACCTCTTTCGCAAATCACCAGTTCATCACTGTTTGGCGCCGTCGGCGGCGCCGGATGGGAATGGATAGCAAGCGGCTTTTTACTCGGCGGGGTCTGGTTGCTTTATAAAGACATTATTACCTGGCATATTCCGGCCGGCCTGCTGGCCACCCTGGCGCTTATGGCTGCAATATTTTATATCGTCAGCCCCGAACATTATTCAAACCCGGCTTTTCAACTATTCAGTGGCGGCACGATGTTGACAGCATTTTTTATTGCAACTGATCCGGTTAGCGCCAGCACAACCCCCAGAGGAAAAATCATTTATGCTTCGGGCATTGGTTTGATAACCTATATCATCCGTACCTGGGGTGGTTACCCGGACGGAATCGCCTTCGCCGTCCTGCTGATGAATATGACAGTTCCAACGATTGACTACTATACCCGCCCCCGGGTATTTGGAGTAAAACGATAATGACGACTATCAGGAAGAACATGATTCGCTCAGCATTATTACTGTCCTTGTTCGCCCTGGTCGGAACCGGTCTGCTCAGCCTGACTTATGAAGCCACCCATGAGCGGATCGCACAAAATGAACGTGATGAACTGATCCGCAACCTGCACAAAATCATATCTCCTGATAAACATGATAATGATATTTTTCATGACACGATAGAAATACAACACCCGTACCTTCTGGGAACAGAAAAGCCGGTCACTGTTTACAGGGCCCGAAAAAACGGGGTCCCGGTCACTGCTGTATTCAGCAGCATTGCTCCCAATGGATACAACGGTACAATAAAGCTCCTGATTGGAATTGACACTAAAGGACAATTGACCGGTGTGAGGGTTATCGCACACAGGGAAACACCCGGGCTGGGGGATGCCATTGAAGCGGAACGTTCTGACTGGATATTGGGTTTTAAAGGAAAATCCCTGCTTAAGCCGGCAGAAAAAGACTGGAAAGTAAAAAAGGATGGCGGATTTTTTGACCAGTTTACCGGTGCCACCATCACACCACGCGCAATTGTCAAGGCAGTAAAAAATACTTTGTTATACTATAAGTTAAACAAACACCTTATATACAGTACTAAACAACAAGGATCGGGCAATACCCATGAATAATTCAGTCACACAAATCAGTAAAGACGGTTTTTGGCGCAACAATCCCGCCCTGGTACAACTGTTGGGACTGTGTCCCTTGCTGGCAGTTACCTCTACGGTAATAAACGGGCTTGGCCTGGGTATTGCAACCACACTGGTTCTGATCGGCTCCAATGTTATTGTCTCCATGATCCGGAACCTTGTCCGTAGTGAGATCAGAATCCCGGTTTTTGTGCTTATCATTGCATCTCTGGTCACTATCGTGGAACTTCTCCTGAACGCCTATCTCCATTCTTTATATAAAACACTGGGCATATTCATTCCACTGATTGTCACCAACTGTGCCATTATCGGTCGTGCAGAATCCTTCGCATCAAAACATTCTGTATTTCATTCCCTTATTGATGGACTGACCATGGGGCTGGGTTTCACGTCAGTCCTCGTTTTGTTAGGTGCTATGCGTGAGGTGGTCGGGTTCGGTACATTACTTGCCAATGCGAACCTGATGTTTGGTGAGGCCGCCCGTAATATGACAATTACATTCAGCACTGATTACCCCGGATTCCTGCTGGCCATCCTGCCTCCCGGGGCATTCATCGGCCTGGGGCTGATTATTGCGGTTAAAAATATGATTGACCGTCGTTCTGCCCGAATGGCTGCCGTCAGGAAAAATGTTGAAACTGAAACTTCAGGCGCCTGTCGAGTCTAGTGCTCCCTGATGCAGGTGACAGGTCAACGCATGGAACGCTGCCTGAAATCATCCTGGATCCGACTGACCCCTGATGCCTGAATAACCCGGATACAAATTTTTGCTTCTCTATGAATGCTAAAAAACGATATGAAATATTTCAGCGTCTGAAAGAACATAACCCCGAACCCGCGACTGAACTGAAATACAACAATACCTTTCAATTACTGGTTGCTGTTATCCTGTCAGCACAAGCAACCGATGTGGGTGTTAACAAGGCAACCACCGCCTTGTTCAGAAAATGTAAAACCCCGGCCTCAATCCTTAAACTGGGAGAAGAAGTACTCAAGGGGTATATAAAAACAATCGGCCTCTATAATACAAAAAGTAAAAATATAATTAAAACCTGCCATATGTTGATTGACAAACACCGGGGACAGGTTCCACAAGACCGGGCAGCGCTGGAGGCCCTGCCGGGGGTGGGTCGAAAAACTGCCAATGTGGTACTCAATACGGCATTCGGACACCCGACCATTGCAGTGGACACACATATATTCAGGGTTGCAAATCGTACTCGCATGGCACCCGGCAAAAATGTCCTTGAGGTGGAAAAAAAGTTACTCAAATTTGTGCCCGGGGAATTTCGTCTCGATGCACACCATTGGCTTATTCTGCACGGCAGGTACACCTGCATCGCTCGTAAACCAAGGTGTGGTTCATGTGTTATCGAAGACCTGTGTGAATTTAAAAATAAAACAGAAAATTGACAATGTTATGCACTAATAACCAAGCAGGCATAAAATATGTTTTATAGCAAGGACCGTAACCAGATCAGGGGGTTTTTTCGCTCATCATGGCAAAAATTTATCAGCAAACAACCCGTTGAACCACTCGAGGCCCTCGTTGGCGAAGTGGTCAGCATGCACCCCGAGTATCATCCGATGCTGGAAAACAGGCAGGATGACCTGGGCCGGGACTATCAACCCGAAGATGGACAGACGAATCCATTTTTGCATATGGGTATGCATATTACCTTGAGAGAACAGTTTGCCAGCAACCACCCCGATGGTATTGAGTCTATATACAAGAAGGTGCTGAATAAAACCGGCGACCCTCACAAAACTGAACATTTGATGATGGATTGCCTGGCCGAAAGCCTGTGGCAGGCACAAAGAAAAAATGAATTGCCTGAAGATCAGGCCTATATTCAATGCCTTAAGCAGATAATAAACCGATATTGATATAATTCCGTGATTTTTCAACCCTATAATGAAACTTTCCAGACGGTAACAAGTCCTACACCATTAAGGCAAAGCAATGGTTGCCTGTATCTTGAAAAACAGTACTATATCACTTTGGCATTACAAAAATATTAGATGGCCAATCCAACTATCCTAAGGAGCACTGATTATGAATAAGAACTTTATCCAAAAACCACTGGCTGCAGCAATGGGCGCTGCTTTTCTGACATCTGTCTCAGCAATGTCTGTGGCTGGAACAAATCAAAACCCGTTCTCAGCAACACAACTGAACAACGGTTACATGCAAACTGCGGCAGCAGAAGGCAAATGTGGCGGCCAGAAAGAAATGAATAAACCCAAGGAAGGTAAATGCGGCGGCAACAAGGTAATGAAGAAAAGTATGGAAGGTAAATGTGGTGCCAGCAAGGAAATGAAGAAAGGCAAGGAAGGTAAATGTGGTGCTGCCAAGGTCAAGAATGAAGGCAAGTGTGGCGGTAAAAAAGGAATGGTGAAAAGCATGGAAGGAAAATGCGGCGCCAGCAAGCAAGCGAAGAAAGCCAAAGAAGGTAAATGTGGTGAAGGCAAGTGCGGTGGCAAGAAATAAGGTTACTGTTCTGTGAGTCAATCACAATATCCTGTTGAAGGTAGTGGTCTCGGTTTAAGGCGATCCCTGTTGGGTGAGCTGACCGAGGCCCACCCTTCACAAATCGATTTTATGGAAATTGCCCCGGAAAACTGGATCGGCCTGGGTGGTACTTTTGGCAAACAGTTTCGCTATTTTACAGAACGCTACCCGTTTATCTGCCACGGCCTGTCACTGTCTATAGGTAGCCCCTCTCCACTGGATATGGATTTTTTAAAAGACCTGAAGGATTTTTTAAAAAATCACAATATCAAGGCCTACTCCGAACACCTCAGTTTTTGCAGCGATACCGGGCATCTGTATGATCTGATGCCTATCCCGTTCACCGATGAAGCCGTTAAATATGTAGCCGACAGAATTCGCACCGTACAGGATACACTGGAACAACGTATCGCGATGGAAAACGTCTCTTACTACGCAGCACCCGGTAAGGAAATGGAGGAAATTGACTTCCTCAATGCCGTCATTTCAGAGGCTGACTGCGACCTGTTGCTGGATGTTAATAATATTTATGTTAACAGTGTTAATCACCGCTATGATGCGGAGACATTTTTAAAGGCCCTTCCGGCCGAAAGGATCATGTATCTCCATATAGCGGGTCATTACCAGGAGGCCGAAGACCTGGTCGTCGACACCCACGGCGCAGACATTATTGATCCTGTCTGGGCGTTGCTGGACAAGGCCTATGAGGCCTTCGGCGTTGTACCTACCTTACTGGAACGTGATTTCAATATTCCACCCCTTAAGGAATTATTGAAAGAAGTGGATATTATTTCATCCATGCAGAACAAATGGAATCACCAGCATGACCAGCAACATGCATGATGAAAAACAGCCTGCATTTATGCGCAGACAATTCGAGTTTGCTGCACACATCAGAAACCCGGCGCTCAATAAAAAACCTGAAGGTATCGAGAACAGGCGCATGGGAATCTATCGCGACCTGTTCTATAACAATGTTGAAGGCTTTATAGCCAGCGGTTTTCCTGTACTGCGTGAAATTTTTTCTGATGAATCCTGGCACTCCATGGTCAGGGACTTTTACACCAGACACAGGTGCAAGACTCCATACTTTTTGGAAATTTCACAGGAATTTCTCGATTATCTCGGCAATGAACGTGATAACCCGAATGATCCCGCCTTTATCAACGAACTGGCCCATTATGAATGGACCGAACTGGCCATGAGTGCAGCAGAGGAAGAAATATCTGATGAAGGCATTGATACCAGGGGTGACTTAATCCAGGGCACACCTATATTATCACCACTGGCCTGGCTCCTTACCTATCAGTTTGATGTGCAACACATCGGGCCGGATTATCAGCCGGAAGTACCACCGCAACAGGCCACCACCCTGGTTGTGTATCGTAATCGTGACGATGAAGTCGGCTTCATGGAAGTCAATCCGGTAACAGCTCACCTGGTTCAAAGTCTTGAACTGAACCCCGGCCAGACCGGCATGGAAATATTAAATAAAATTGCTGAAGAATTGAACCATTCTGACCCGGGTGCTGTCATAAAGGGTGGAATGCAGATAATGAATCAATTACGCGAAGCCGATATATTGTTGGGGGTGCGTAATTAAACAATAAACGGAGAACTGGCATGTTACTGACCATGCAAAATTTATTGAATCGCACCCGCGCATTCGACTTCATCGCACCACTCGCCATACGACTCTACCTGGCACCAATTTTCTGGATGGCCGGCATGACAAAATTCAACAGCTTTGAAGATACCTCGGCCTGGTTTGGTAATAAGGAATGGGGGCTTGGTCTGCCGTTTCCGGATATCATGGCCTTCCTGGCTACAGGTACCGAACTCGCCGGGGCTGTCATGCTGATATTTGGCCTGGGTGTACGCTGGATCAGCGTCCCCCTGATGGTCACGATGTTTGTTGCCATATTCCAGGTGCACTGGAAACACGGCTGGCAGGCCATAGCCGATGCCAAATTCTGTATGTTTAATTGCTCCGATGCACAGGGATCTATCGAAAGACTGAGTGCAGCAAGAGATATTCTGAAGGCACACGGCAATTATGAATGGCTAACCGAACATGGCAGTTTCGTTATATTGAATAACGGAATTGAATTCGCTGTCACCTATCTTATCATGCTGCTGGTTCTGTTCTTTTACGGTGCCGGAAAATATGTCAGCGCGGATCACTGGATAGCCCGGTATTTTATGAAAAACCCGGCTTAGGTTTATACCACGGAGAATGAACAGATTATTTCACACCGTCTAACTCCTCAGACAACAAATAATCTTCTCCGTGGCTTTTTTTATGTAATAATTTATCACTGCTGCCCCGTTAACCTGTAACAAATATAGTTGAAAGGTAAACGGCAAGTCGATTTTGAACTAAACAGGGCATTGCGGACATGAAACCGGCATAGCCAAATCAAGACACGCAAAAGATGCCATCCCTGGCCGCTCGGCTGCCGCATCCCTGCGGCAGACGGTCTTTATTTGGCTATGCCGATTCCATGTCCTCACATCGATGCTCGTTTCAAAAGTTAACAGGGCAGCAGTGATAAATTATATATCTTTGCAAGATATGCTGTTTCCAGCACCTTCGTGCAGAAGCGGCCATGGTTCGTATCTACATGCTGTTTTTCTTACTCCATGTATCTCTCAGGGTTACCGTGCGGTTGAAGACAGGCCGATTGCCGCTGACGTGCGCCTCATCCAGGCAGAAATAACCTTCACGCTCAAACTGAAACTGCTCACCTGGTTTAGCATCTGCCATGCTCAATTCAATAAAACATTGGGTTAACGTCCAAAGTGAATCGGGGTTTATAAATTCCTTGTAGTCCTTGCCTGCACTTTCCGGGGCAGGAAGATTAAACAACCGGTCATACAGACGGATTTCAGCCTCGATTGCATGTGTAACCGATACCCAGTGTATGACCCCCTTTATTTTTCTGCCTTGCGGATTTTTACCCAATGTGTCGGGGTCATAGGTACAACGCAACTCGATAATATCGCCATTATTATCCTTGATTACCTCATTACATCGAATCACATAGGCGTTTCGCAAACGTACTTCTCCACCCGACACCAGTCGCTTGAATTTCTTGTTTGGGGCCACCTCCAGAAAATCTCCACGGTCTATATATATTTCGCGACCAAACGGAATTTTGCGTGTCCCCATTGACTCATCCTGCGGATGGTTCGCTGCATCCAATTCTTCCGGGTGGCCTTCCGGGTAGTTCTCGATTACCACTTTCAATGGATGCAGTACTGCCATACGCCGGGGGGCATGTTCGTTCAAATCTTCGCGTATACAGTTTTCCAGTACGCCCATTTCAACCGTATTATCAGACTTGGTGACACCAATACGATCACAGAAATCACGGATAGACCTCGATGTAAAACCCCGTCTTCGCAAACCCGCTATGGTAGGCATGCGTGGGTCATCCCAGCCATCAACATGACCCTCCTTAACCAGTTCGGTCAATTTGCGTTTACTGACAATCGTGTATTGTAAATTCAGCCTTGAAAACTCTATCTGCCGTGGGTGGCAGGGAATGGAAATATTATCCAGAACCCAGTCATACAAGGGTCGGTGGTCCTCAAACTCCAGTGTACACAGGGAATGGGTAACTCCTTCCAGGGCATCGGATATCGGATGGGTATAATCATACATCGGATAGATGCACCATTTTTCACCTGTCTGGTGATGGATGACACCATGCCGAATACGATACAGGGTCGGGTCACGCATATTGATATTGGGTGAGGCCATGTCTATCCTGGCACGCAGCACACGCGCTCCATCTTCGAACTCACCCTCTTTCATACGTTTAAACAGGTCCAGGTTCTCTTCAACTGTTCGATTACGGCAGGGACTTTCGCGACCCGGTTCTTTCAATGTGCCGCGATATTCCCGAACCTCATCTGCACCAAGATCACAGACAAATGCCTTGCCATTTTTTATTAACTCCACTGCATAATCATGTAGTTGCTGGAAATAGTCAGATGCAAAATACAAACGGCCACCCCAGTCAAAACCGAGCCATTTTACATCCTTCTGGATTGCGTCAACAAATTCCTCATCTTCCTTGTGTGGATTGGTATCGTCAAACCGAAGGTTACAGGTTCCATCATAGTCTTTCGCGATACCAAAATTAAGGCATATGGATTTGGCATGACCAATGTGAAGATATCCGTTCGGCTCAGGCGGGAAACGTGTTGCCACCTTGCCTTCATTTTTACCCGTCTTGATATCTTCGTCGATTATATGGCGTATAAAATTATTGGGGCTGACTGTTTCCTCAACACTCATAAGTATTCCTTTCAGGCTCTTCTGGCTATTTCTGTTTTATTTTATCCTGTCTGTGGTCGATACGCACGTTTATTAACAGAAATGTATATGATAGCGAAATATCCAGTTGCAGGCGAACAATGGAGAATAAAGCCCGGCTTAAACTGCCACCTCCTCATCTGCATCGCTCAGAGGTCTTGGTCTGTCAATATAAAAGCCCTGCACGTAATCTACGCCAATTTTTTCCAGTCTTTCCAGTATATCCTTGTCCTCAACAACTTCTGCAATGGTTTTAATTCCCATTAAATGACCAATCCTGTTAATTGATGAAACCATTGCGTAATCCACCGGATCCTGTGCAATATCCCTGATAAAACTGCCATCAATTTTCAAAAGATCAACATCCAGATTTTTCAGATATGCGAATGAACTCAGGCCACTACCGAAATCATCAAGTGCAAACTTACATCCGGCCTCATGTAGTTGATCAATAAAAATACGCGCGCTATCAAAATTTGCCACTGCGGCAGTTTCTGTTATTTCAAAGCAGATAATTGACGGATCTATATTATATTTTTTCATACTTTCCAGTATGTAATTCAGCATTTTTTTATCACCAACTGACTGGCCTGACAAGTTGATCGTGTAGGACATATTTTTAACAGGCCGGTCTTGTATCATGGCAAATACATCATTGATTACCCATTGATCGATATTAGACATCAGATGATATCTTTCTGCTGCCGGAATAAAAGCGCCGGGTAAAACAATATCCCCATTCTCATCAAGCATGCGAACAAGAATCTCGGAATACCAGACAACACCATTTTGAACAGGCTGAATAAGCTGGTAATAAGAGACAAATCTTCCCTCATCCAATGCCTGCTGAATTCGATGAACCCACTGCATCTCGCTCTTATGCTTCACCAGATCTGTATCGCCTTGCTGGTATTTATGTATTCGATCACGACCCAGATCCTTGGCCACGTAACAGGCCGCATCTGCCTCACTCAGCAATTCGGTAACGCTGATACTATTACGGGTTACCGGCACAACACCGATACTGACACCCAGCTCAAAAGTTTTTTCATCCCAGCTAAACCTGAATTCCTTGATCGCCTTTCTGATTTTCTCAAGAATCGAGTCGGCGCGGTCCATCCTGCATCCATACAATAACAGACCGAATTCATCACCACCCAATCTGGCAAGTACATCATTGCTGCGAATATCAGTAACCAGTAACTGCGCTAATTGCTTCAGTAACCTGTCACCGGCAACATGCCCGCAGGTATCATTGACAACCTTGAACTGATCGAGATCCATGTAACACAAGGTATGATTACTTCCTGTTTTTTTGCTTTTATCCAGTGCCAGACCCAGTTGGTGGTCGAATTCACGTCGGTTAATCAGGCCCGTCAATGAGTCATGTGAGGCCTGGTAACTGAGTTTTTGTGTCAACTTCCACATATCGGAAATATCATGAAGAACCATCACGACACCTTTTATATTACTGTCCTGGTCTCTCATTGGTGAGGTTGTCAGTTTTACCGCAAACCTTGCGCCATCATAGCGTATGGCATTTATATGTTCTGAAAAGACAACAACCTCCTCTTCAGAAATACATCTTTCTACCGGATCTTCGATAGTCACATTTGTTGTTGCATCAGAAAAACAAAGATAAGTTGATAAACTATTATTGATTGCCGATTCCCCGGAACAACCCAGCATCTGTTCGGCATAGGGGTTAATATAAATAATCCTGCCTTGTGTATCTGTCGTGATCACACCGTCACCGATAGAACGTAAAGTAATATGCGCTCTTTCCTTTTCCTCGAACAACTCGGCCTGTGCATTTTTGATCCTGGTAATATCACGCGTTACACCTTCAACACCATCAACCTTGCCGCTATCGTCATAATGGTATTGTGCACTGGTTGAAACCCATACTTCACGCCCGTCAGCATGTCGTATTAACGACTGATAATTTTGCAAACTACCACCACTGGCTCTCAGTGCCTCCAGAAATTCCTTACGACCCTCCGGGTCAACATAATATGAAGTAAGCTCCTTTCCTATCACATCTTCAAACTCATATCCAAGCATATTGCCGATCGATCTGGACAAGCGAATAATTTTACCGTCGAGGTTGGTGCGATAGTAGGTATCCTGCATATTATCCAGAATAGCGCGTAACTCCTCTTCTGATTGTCTGAGGCGTTGATCCTTCAATATTCTTTCTGTAGTATCATGTAACGACAGAACTGCACCAATACTATTGCCTTTTTCATTTATTATTGCCTGACCACTCACGACAACGCTGCGCTGACCGGTTTCCAGTTTTAATATCAGTTCCTGTGGATCAAGAAAATTATTTTCCAGTACACGTAAAAAAGGATTCTCTTCATAAGTCAGCGGTCTTGATCCTTCAGAATCAAAAAATGTAAAATAGTCCTGCCAATGACTGCCATCAATAGCCACCTCGCCCAGGTCTCCAACTCTTATTGCCGCCTTGTTAAACAGGGTTACCCGCCCATCATTATCACATGCTACAACACCATCGGTTATACTGTTCAATAATGCCTTCAGAAAATTTCGTTCAAGATGTAATGAATGCTCAAGCAACACCTTTTTCTGGATTTGTCTCTCCAACTCATCTTTTGCGTTGCTCACACGCCTGTTAAAGAAAATCACATAAAGCAGGAAGACTGCCATTGTCAAAACCAGTGATACTACAAAAATAATCCACCACATATATTTTTTCAGTAATAGCGCAGCTGAAAATGGCTTCACATTCTTGTAATGGCCCACCTGCAGATCTCTCATCAAATCATGAATCACCTCGTAATTAGCCGGTTCACTCCAGCCGGTAACCCGTACGCGCCCCAATCTGATGACATTTGCCGGCATATTTAACAGTGCCGTATGAACCTTGCCAGCCAGTTCCTGATCGGTGTCGGCCAGTCGTGCAAATGGCCACTCCGGATAGAGTGATGTACTCAATAGATAGGGGAATTTTTTATCTTTCTTTCGTTGCAATACCCTGAAATTATCCAGCTTGATCTGCCCCTTGTCAGCCATCTGCTCAAGGATACCGGTGCGTACCGTCCCGGCGTCAACGAGACCATCTCTTACAGCCAGAACGACCCCCGCCTGCGGAAAACCACTAAACCGCAGTTCTTTCATTTCTGTGAAGGGATCAATATTATTTTTTTTCAGTTCCCGCCATGCCATCTGAAAACCACCAAACGCCCCTGGTTTGACGCCCATAAAGGACTTGTTCGTCAGGTCATTCAACGAATGTATATTTTCATTCTTCCTGGTAAAAATAACTGCACCGAATGAACTGATATCTATCCCCTTGTACTCTTTTTTCATTGTTGCAAGGGGTGATATATTAAACTGCCTCTCAAGATCAACATAATTACCGGAGTTGGTCAGAATAAAATCAACGGCATGGCTGGAAACCACGTCATGCATCTCCGAAAGATGTAACGGGACAATCTGGAAATTATAACCGGGCAATGAATCTTTTAGATATTTGGAAAGTGGGGCCCAGGTTTTTAATGCAACATCGCCACCATGGATGGCGAGCACACCAATCCTGACAGTTTCATCTGCAACAGCATGGAATGAAAGAAGAGGGAAAATTATACAAATGATCAAAAACCGTTGCAACAGATGTCCCCGGGTAAAACAGGATTTCCAATTTTGAAAATATTTAACCATTCACTGAATTCTGCTGTTTTTGTTTGTATCTGAATCCACTGCTGTCCCGTTAACTTTATGAAGCATATAACAATGTGAGGACATGAAACCGGTAGGCCTGATCAAGACCGTCTGCCGCACGGATGCGGCAGCCGAGCCGCCATGGATGGC
>ENA-ORDP01000058-ORDP01000058.1-marine-sediment-metagenome-genome-assembly--contig:-NODE-58-length-62916-cov-7.136014_pt1 | contig 62916 bp, 81 predicted proteins | sample MGYA00248627_ERZ508539 | MGnify/ENA primary metagenome ERZ508539 (study PRJEB26208, sample SAMN05571518) | marine sediment metagenome | biome: deep sea; feature: Hydrothermal vent; material...
TGACTGTTAATCATCGGGTCGGCGGTTCGAGTCCGTCCCGGGGAGCCATTAAAACAATAGGTTACACCTATTTTCCCACCAAAATTTGACTTCTGAAATGCTTTTGCCATAGCCTTGCCATAGTGTCAACGATCTGAAGGCAGGTTATGGCAACTATCCGCAAGCGGCCTGGACCGGGCGACCACATAGTCTGGCAAGCGCAGATCATCCGCGCAGGATTCCCGCCCCGTTATCGCACCTTCGACACCCGCACCGCCGCCACGGAGTGGGCCCGAGCCGTCGAGGGCGCCATGGATCGCGGGGAGTGGGTCGATCGCACGGAAGGTGACCGCACCACGCTCGATGCGGCGCTGGAGCGCTATGCCAAGGAGATCCTGCCGAATAAGGCCCTCTCAAGCCGCGGAAGCGAATCTCGGCTCATCAAGCGACTGCAGAAACGTCGCCGCATCGCCAAAATCGCACTGACCCGCATTGGCGGCGCGGACATCGCCGACTACATCCGCGCCCGCCAGCACGAGGGTGTTGGCGCCAATACCATTCGCCTCGAACTTGCCTTGATCTCCCACCTCTACACCGTTGCCCGCAGCGCCTGGGGAATGCCCTATCTCACCAACCCCGTCCCGCTTGCGAAGACCGCCCGACCCCGCCTGCCGGTCGGTCGGGACCGTCGACTGCGCGACGGGGAGGAAGACCGCTTGCTCGCCGTGGCGGCGCCGGTGTTTGGGCAGGTAATCCGGTGGGCGCTCGCAACCGCGATGCGCCGTAGCGAGATCGCCGGGCTCGTCTGGGACCGCGTCGACCGCAAACACCGCGGCGCGCATTTACCCGTCACCAAGAACGGTACCGCGCGCACCGTGCCATTGTCCCTACACGCAATGGCGGTGCTCGATGCTCTGCCCCGTCGACTCGACGGCTCGGTATTCGGGATGAGCGCGAATGCGATTAGCTTGGCCTGGAAACGCACCCGCGCCGCTGCGGGGATTGATGGGCTGCGCTTCCACGATTTACGGCATGAGGCGATCTCGCGGCTTTTCGAACGAACAGATCTCGACGCGATGGAAATTGCGCGGATCTCGGGTCACCGCACGCTGGCTATGCTGTCTCGATATACACACCTGCGGGCGCATCACTTGGCGAACCGGCTTGATGGAGCCCCGCGGGGGCAACACTGATCTCTGGATGCTGCGTGATCTGCGGTTCCACGACCTACGGCATGAGGCCACCAGCCAGCCATTCGAACGGGAACTGAACCCGATGCAGGTGGCCGCCATTATGGGGCACAAACCTGCGGGCCGAGGATTTGGTGGACCGGCTGGGGTAGTAGGGGGATGGCAATCTCATCACGGCGGTGTAGTATCAAAAACCCCGGGGCTTCCCGGGGTTTTTGATACTAGTCAAAATAACACGGCGATCATTTTTCGACGGCCTCACCATCCTTCTTTTTCCGATATTTTCCCCTGGATCCGCGTAGACCCGCCAATATGTCCGCGGCCTGCTCGATCAAACGCCCCTCCCGATCCGGGTAACAGGCCTGCAGCTCCTGCAATACCTGCTTCTTGCGTTCCACCGGCTTGCCTAGATCCCGCGGGGGGCGGATACCCTCCAGAATCGCAAAGGATACCGGACAGGCATCTTGGATCTCTCGCTGCAATAGCTCGTGTAACGGCTCATAGCGGTAGTCACCGCCGACCAAGTCCTCCCAATCCGCAGAGGCCATGTTGCTCTGTGCGGCCCGCTTCGCGACGACTGTGCTATCGGTGTCCCGTTGGCGCACCATCGGTGCGTTCAGCGGACTTGCCTGTGGCGTAAGCCAGTTCACCAGGGCGGGGTACGCATAGCCCCATACTGGCCCTTTCCGCGGCTGATAGCGTCGAAGGTTTCCTTCGATCGCCCACAACATAACCTCTGATTGAATATCCTCTAGCTCTAGGGCACCCCTAAAACGCCCACTCAACTGTCGCGTCTTTTCCTCAAATAATACGAGAAACTCCTGCATAACGTATTGGCGCACACCGTTTTTACGCGCAAGGGCTTTCGCCAGCCCCGGCGCGGCTAAGAAACTTCTCATGGCTAGCCTCCTAGAGAATTTGCGGTTCTCTCGGAGGCACTAGGTGCAGGGTGAAATTAGAGTGCGGGGCCCATCCCGCCCCCCGCAAAGGGCGCAAGCTCGCCTTACACGGGCGCAGGGGCGCCTATGTTTCAGAGTTCAGGTAATACCGGACCACTACCGGGCAGGGCCCTGCTCGGTAGGTGGGAACGACCGCTAAAGTTCAGAGGCCCTATGCCGACTCCGATGGACGGAGTGCGTTACCGGCAGAAGGGTGGGCGGGGGGGTGCATACTCCCGCTTCATCGGTTCTTATCGACTGCGGTGAAGAAACCTTTAGAAAGGTGGCTGAGCAGGCGTCTCATCCCCCTTAAAAACTTACCGGCCGGGGCCGGGTCGCAGCTATCCGTCGCCGAATGATCTCCCGATACTCGGCTTTCGGTTCGATCAGAAGGGCCGCCCGACCCTCCTCGATTGCCACCACTCCCGTGGTGCCGGACCCGGCAAACGGGTCGAGCACCGTAGCCGGCACGGTCTCTTCCGTTCCGCAGGCACATCCGGGCTCCCACTTTTCATGTTGCAGTGGGTGCGCGGCCAGCCACAAGGAGACTTCACGGTGTGTCATAGCGGTGCGATCCCAGCGCTGCAGGGGAAACTGCCCGCCGGTTCTTGCATCAGGCTGATTGGGCGTAGTGGCCTGTAACCGATTTCTTTTGACAATGTGGCGTCTCGGTGTTCCGCAATGCGCGCAGCACCCGGCCTTCGGAGTAGCCGCCCGGATCATCGGGCGCACGAGATCGGGCGGGAACACCGCGAAGTGAGCGCCCTTGAAGGGCCGGGTGTTGATGCGCCACACATCACGCAGATTGCGCCGCGATTGTTGGCGCTTTGGTTCGTCGGTTAGGCGATACGGGTAGACCTTGTCGGATCGCATTGCGCGATCCCTGGCGCTCGATCGCGGCGTAAGCCGCCGCTGCGGTTGGGTGATCGCGTCCTCCTGCACGGCGTAGTGGTCGTAGAAGTACCGCTCGCTCTGGGTAAGCAAGAACACGAACTCATGCCCGCGCACGGGCCGGTCGGTGACCGATTCCGGCATGGCATTGCCGGCGCCGGCGCTCGAGAACGATACCCCTTTGGCCCAGACCACATCCGAGCGCAAATACCAACCGTCGGCCTGCAGGGCGTAGGCCACTCGCCAGGGGATACCGACGAGGTCCTTGCGTTTCAGACCCTCCTGCGTGTGCTCGGCGTACCGATCCCCGAGATTCAGCCACAGCGTCCCATCCTTGCGCAGCACGCGCCGCAGTGCGCGAAACACCTGCACCAGGTGCCCGATATACAGCGCGGGTGTCGGCTCGAGCCCGAGCGCGCCGCGCCAAGCGCCGCACCGCCGGCAGAATTGGCCGTGCTGGTGGCTGTGGTGCGCCCCGGTGAACCGCCGGCTCGCGGCCCCATAGCAACGGTCGGTGGTGCGTGTTTTCCCGTGCGAACGCACCTCCCGCGTATCGTGGTGCTCGCACCATACCCCCCACTCGTGTTCCTGCGTGGCGCACAGAACGCTTTCACGGGGCGCCCACTCCGGCACGCGGATCGCGGGAACTCCCGGCATCGGCGCATAGCCGACCGGTGCCCACACGATCGGCTCAACGCCGTAATCGCGCAGTCCCCAATAGGGTGGACTGGTGATGACCGCGTGAACCGAATCATCCTGTAGCGGGACAAGGCCCGTCAGTGCGTCGGCGACGAGGATTTTAATGGCTGGGCCGCTGGTGCTGGCCCATTGTGGATCGTTTTGCTGCATCTGCATTCGCCCCCGCCTTGTTCGGCTCTCTTGCGTGGGCACTAGGTGCAGTGGAAAATTAGGTTGTGGCCCGCGGTATGATCCGTTGGCGCGGAGGGGTCCGGATCTTTCAGGTTTGACTTGCAACAAATCGTTTGAAATCGCGGTCCTCGGCCATAAACTGCTCGAGCATCAGTGTGGCGACCTCCCCCCGCGATAGCCGTTGCCCCGCTTGTGCGATAACATATTCCACATAGCGGTCGAAATCGGAGGCAACACTTTGGCGCATCGAGACCATTACCGGTACCGTCTTTTCTTTGACCGGAACATTCCTGAGTTTCATCGGTGTCTCCGTTGCTTCCTTTTTTCCTTGAAATAGCCGTAGCCGGTATCGAGCCTCAAGTCGAACGCAAACTCGTAGGCCCCGATTATCGTTGTGGCCGGCTCATGCCACAGCATTGCGAACGGACTCACCGGCCTTTTCCTCGCAGGAGGGTAAGTCGAGCACCAAGTTGCCCCGCACCCGGAATCCGCCCGGTAGCCGACGACCCTGTGCATAAAGCATTCCGCGATACCAGCAGGCGATCAGCTCGTCCGGCTGTACTCCCTCTTGAATCACGGTCCAGGACCGCGGCAAGTGCTTTCCGAGATCCAGATCAGCGGAATCTCCGTACAAGGTATTTTCGGCGCGGTGCACCGGCAACTTCACCCACAACGGCTTGTGTGCTAACCACTCGCTTGCAATAAGCCGCACCAACGGGTCCTGCCGTTCGCAAGGTTGCGAACGGGCGCAATCGGCGCGATCGGTCACATCGTCCAGCACAAGCCAGAGTCGTCGGTATTCACGTGCAACTCGTTCGACCACCTCGTGCGGCGTATGCTCATGCACTTCGAGGGCTAGAAGCGCGTTATCATGCACCGCGTAAGCAACCGCTTCCGTTGATTCAGGGAAGCAATTGAGGAACACGGGGATACGCTTTTTGTGGGCGACGCGTTCGGCAAATAAACATGCCTCCGCATCAAGCGTCGACCGCTGGCTGGGTCCCAGTAACATGAGCCAGGAGGCATCGTGGCCACCGGGTAGCCTCGCCAGTTGTTCGTAGGCCACTACCGCGCCCGTTCGGGCGAACAAGATCGGCTCGTAGGCAAAATCGATGCGGATATTCATTCTGTGGCCCCAAGCCGAAGATGGCGCAACACCTTCTCAGCGTAGCGGATACCGCGGTAGGACCGGCAGCGTCCGGTGTTGTAAGCAGACAACGCGCCACGCCAAACCCCACCGCATCGCAGGTAGTCACCCCGTAGGATCCAGGCCGCGATTCCGACGTTGATACACGGTTCACGTAACAGTTCTTCGCGCCCGATGCCGTATTGTCGGAGCTGCGGTAGCCATACGGTATTGATCTGCGCCCAACCCAGATCCTCGCTACCATCGGTGTTGTGGCGCACTATCCCTCGCCCACCCCCTTCCACCGCAACGACCGACGAGAGCAGCGCCGGCGGAATTCCGTAGTGAGCCGCGGCATAAAGCACACAGGCAGCAAGGTGCGCCAACGCCATCAAGTCGCCTTGGCGCCTTTGCTCGTATCCTCCGTATCCATATCCTCGGCATCTTTCTGCTGGAGCGGTGTGGCCATCGTTGCATCGTCCTGAGACTCTTGGATCAGGGTGTTTTCCAGGTCCGGCTTCTCGTCCCGCTCTTGCGAGGGGTGCACACGGCGCACGCGATGGGCCCACAGCTCTGTGGTGAAGTAGTCCTCCCCCTGGATCTTGTGGCCCACACCTTGAATGTGCCCCTCAACAAAGACCTCGGTGTCGGGGACAAGCGTTGTCTCACTCACATGGGCATACTCGATCGCTGAATGCGAGATACGAAGCAACAGAACACCGGTAAAGAAAGTTGGCGAAGATACCGCGCCAGTCATCATCTTATCCGGTCGATTAGAGGCCCGCAGGTAGAGCACACGCGAGCCGTTTTTCTTGGTCTTGACTCGCTCGATCGTGCCCATCAGGGAAAAGCGGTTCAGATGCCCATGTTCCTTGTTCATAGCAACCTCCTGGACATTAAAAAGCCCCCGCGCAAAGGCGGGGGCGAAATGTTAGAACGGGATGTCGTCGTCGAAGTCATCGGCGACCGGTGCCGGCGCGGGCTCAGGGCTAGCCGGCTTCGCCGCTGGTCCATCATTCTGCTGCGGCCGCGCTCCGAGGAGCCGGACCTCGCGCCCCACGATCTCAGTCGTATAGCGGTCGTGGCCATCCTTGTCTTCCCACTTGTGGGTGCGCAGGCTGCCCTCGATGTAGACCTGGGAGCCCTTCTTCATGTGCTCGCCGGCGATCTCGGCGAGACGCCCAAAGAACACCACCCTGTGCCACTCGGTACGCTCCTGGCGCTCTCCGGTGGTCTTGTCCTTCCATGACTCACCGGTGGCGATCGCGATATTGGCCACTGGGGATCCGCTCGACAGGGTGTTGACCTCGGGGTCACGCCCGAGATTCCCCACCAGGATTACCTTGTTGATGCCATTGCTCATTACCGCCTCCTTAGCCCGTTTCCGGGATATCACTGATGGCCCCCCAACAGGGCCTTCTCAGAGAGCACTAGGTGCAGGGCCGAATTAGAGCAACCCGCATCGCCCCCTTATTTTTGCAACCCACGCGGGTCGCGAAAAAGGGAGACGGCTCCTTGCAACTCCGGAATGACCGAAAATTAGGGCTGCTGAGCAGAACAGGGCTCGGCCCTAAATCTACACGGCACCTAGTGCCCTCCGAGAGGGTTCGCTCAGGAACCCAAAGGAGGCGCAATGAACCAATCCAGCGAAAGCGAAACCATAGAGGTGTTTACTCTCCCGGCCTATTGGGGGAGTGCACTCATAAACGACGACTGGTCAGGGCTGGACGCCCAGGAAACGGCCAGCTTGACTCACTGGCTGCGCCGGCGCGGATATGCGGCGAGCGATTGTCTTACCGTCGAGGACGAGACCTATTTCGCTTGGTCGAACGATGCGACCAGCCTCGGCGGTGCCGTTGCGGAGTTCTCGTTCGCAGTCCGTCGAAATTGAGGCTTCTTCACGGGGTGCCCCGGCACCCCGATCTTTATCCCCCCTTTAAATCCCTCCGGAAATGTGCTGGATTACCTGCAAGAACGGTAGGAACATCTCTCCGAAGATCACCCCGCCGGCGGCGGTGAGTAATATGGCGGCCAGCGTCTGCAGGGCCGGTACGGCCATGGCGAGGCGGTGAGCGTAGAGGTCGCGATACTGATCCGCGATGGCCGAGAGCGATTCGACGAGCGATTGGCGATCCGTAGCGACCGACAGGGCCGCTCGGTCGGTTGGGTGCGCGCTTCTCAATCGCTGAGGCCAGGGTTCTCCCCGGCGCACCGCATCACGGGCGGAGAGCAGGTCCTCACGTACCGCACTGCGAGGAGTACTCTCGGCGGAATAGGTCATCGCGTCTTCCAATCGCACGCCGGATTCGATCAAACGCGCAAGCGAGTAATAAGCGACGTAGTTGACTCGAGCGAGCGAAATATCTCGCGCGTAAGGAATACGCGCGAGGAACCGATCTATTGCGGCCGGAAACATCGGGCGAAGCGCAGAAGGTAACAGATAGGCAAAAAAAACCGCCCCGAACAACAGGAGACTCAGGATCGTGACCCCGTGGGCAACGGCATAGATCGGCCCGATGTGAATGACGTTTCTGTAGGCGTTGATCAGGCCCTGGTGGAGCAGCTCTGGCCCAAGCCAGTAGGTCCCGGATACCAGGAAGACCTCGCCGATGATGAACCCTACGATGGCCGAACCCAGGCCCTTTCCGGCGCTTTCGCGCGCCTTGGAGAGCAACACTTCGAAGGCAGCCGCATCCGACAACGCCCGGGCGGCGTTGCCGGCGCGATAGCCGGCCTGGATGACCGCGACCGTGGCCTTTGGGAAGGCGCCGGGGCCCAGTGCGGACAATGCTTCGTCGAGCGGTCTACCGCCGCGTACATAGCCCCCGAGTCGTTCGGCTGTGCGCTGGATGCCGCCGCGAAACGTGTGAGCGATAAGGGAGAGGGCCTCAGAGAGCCCGACCCGGGCGCGCAACATCGCGGAGAGCCGGGTGAGCAACACGAACCGGTCCTGGGCGGAGAGCCGCAGGGCAGTCTTCGCTATTCGCTTAATCCGCACCACGCGCAGGTGCTCGCGCGCAGCATAACGTCGTGCGGCAGCATCGATGTCCGTGGGCGTTTTTGCCGATAGGACAACCCGGTGGGCCCGTGCCCGGGCGGTAATCTCGCGCAAGGTGACTTCGAAATCCATCAGTCTCGCTTTGCTTCGTAATCGGCTACTGCGCGGGCGCCGAATACCCGCACGAGTTCTTCACGCGTCGTCTTCTCGGCGCCCCGCCCCTTTTCCCGAGGAATCAGTTTGGCAAAGGCGTCATCAAGAATCGATGGCCACCACTGCTCTACGGTCGAATCGAGAAACCGGTCCACCTCGTGCTCATCGCCGAGATAGACGCATTCGGAAATCGCCATGCGCCCAGCATAGCCCGTGCCTCGGCACAACAAGCACCCGGCGGCGGCTTGGCCCCGGTGTTCTTCCGGGCATAGGGTGCGCACGAGCCGCTGGTTGAGTATGCCGCGCATGGATGCCCGCAACGCAAGATTCGGTATCCCCATGTTCTGCAACCGCTGCACAATTCCGCGCACGGTGGTGGCGTGTAGGGTCGAGAGTACCCGGTGGCCGGTTTCTGCGGCTTGGACCAAGTGGGCCGCGGTCTCTGCGTCCCGGGTCTCGCCGCTCACAATGGTGTCTGGGTCCCCACGTAGAAAGGCGCGCAGTGCCGCCGCATAGGTCATGCCAACTTCTGGCACGACATTGACTTGGCCGGCGAGGCCCACGCGGTACTCGACCGGGTATTCTGCGGTGTAGACGATTTGCCCGATCCGATCAAGTTCGCGCAACGTGGCATTGAGTGTGGTGGTCTTTCCCGATCCGGTCGGGCCCACTACCAGACTCAGTCCATCGGTACGCCCGATGGCCGCGCGCCATTCCTCGAGCTGGGTAATCCCCAGATCCTCCAGGGTTGGCATTGCCTTTTGTTGGTCAAGCACCCGAATGACGGCCTTTTCACCAAAGACAGTGGGCACGGTAACGACCCGCAGGTCCACGTATCCATCGCCGTAGGCGATTTGGAACTCACCGTCCTGCGGGATGCGGGCCTCGGAGACATCCATTCGCGCCCGGTCCTTGATGCGGGCGATCAGCGCGCGGTGTTCATCGAGCGAACCCTCGCGGAAATGCTCGACTACACCAAGCACTCGCATGAGCACCGCATAGCTCATTTGCTTGGGCAGCACGTGAATATCCGATGCCCCGATATGCAATGCAGCGCGCACCAGATCCACCGGATCTTCCAAATCTTCCTCGCGTGAAACACCCTCTAGCGTCTCCAGGAAGGCCTCATGGTGGTTTGGGACAAACGGTAGTGCAATCAGAGTGCGCCCGTGCAGCCACGGCGCGAGATAGTCCGCAATGGCCTGCGGCGGTTCCGGCGAAGCGGCGTAGAGCCGTTGATCGGTTCTCCCACAGATCGTGATCCGATGCTTACGCAGCACCTCCACGGGAATCTCCGTGGTGTATAACGCCGAGAGCATAAGCGAGGATTCGTCAAGTTTGGCACGAGCGGCGGTGATTTCTTGCCGAGAGACGAACCCATTGCGCAAGAGCACCGCATCGATACTCTCTCCGGTCTCCTCAGCCTCGGCTACACAAACTCGCGCTGCATCCGAGGGAACGCCGAGTACATCAAGCAGCGAGTAAGCGTTTGGATCCGTGGGTGCCGTCGTCATCATGGGCAGGTTATCTTGGTGGGGTCCACCGGCAACCACAATGTTAGCGCCGTTCCGGAAGAAGCCCCCAGCGGGGCCGCACCACAGGCGGATGAGAGCACTGCCTGCTGTGTGGAAAATCGGGTGGCTGTCTCGTTCAGTGCCGCCTGCTCGGCCGGCGTTGCGGGATTCGATATGCAAAACCACTCGTCCGTGACCGTGGCCGAATAAGCACCGGAGCCATAAGAAAGCGACATGCCGGAAGGCGGGGTCGGCAGGAACACATAGTTGGGTGCGAGGGCGCTTTGCCAAGATGCAACCGCCGGGTAAGCGCCGGCCTCAGCTTGAGCGTAGCACACGGCCGCCGTTTGCAAGGCTGTGAGCTGGGCGTGTATCTGCCCAATCATCGCGATTCGAATATCCCGATCGGCCGGGATGTAGCTCATCGTTGCGGCCAGTAGGGATGCAACCAAGGCAATCGACAGGACAACGGCGACCAAGCTGAACATTTAGAACAGAACCTCGCGTCGATTCCCTTTCACCGAGACCACCGGCACCTCCAACGCAACGGAAAGCGCAAAGGCGACGGATAGCGCCCTGCGCGGATCGGCTATGCGCCCGACGAACCGAACGTAGTAAACCCCTTCATCCTGTTCACACACATAAACCTCCGCGCCGCCCGCGGGCTTGCTGTGTATCTCGATCCGCTCAATCTTGCGCTCGTCCATGAGTCTGGCTTTCCTTTTGTGGCGCCCCCCCGCGGATCCCGCGTGGGCGGTGCGCCCCGATCAGGCATTCTTTCTGATAAATACCCCGAGCAGAGCGTTGCTGAGACGCTCCCCAACACGTAATGCTGCAAATAGGAGCCCAAGTACTCCGAGCCCGATCCACAGGGGGCTCACACGAAAAAGCCCCCACCCGGTCACTGCAACGGCCAAACCCCAATCAAGCCAAAGCAATCCCCGCTGCAACTGCTCGAAGCGCCTGCGGGTACGCTCGACCCGCGCGGTTCGTTGTTGACGCGCGCGCTCTGCCTCCTGCCGTCGCGCAGCGACTTTTGCGGCGTTCTCCCGCCGCCTGCCATAGCGCGTGTTGCCCTCAGCGTGGCTGTCCTTCGGCAGATCCGCCGGTTGGGGTTTTTGCAGCAATCGACCCCACACCCAGAAGATCGGGTCGATGCGCCAAGGCCGGGGATGAAACCGTCGTTGGTACATCCAAGTGATTGGGGCACTGAAAGCCTTGCCCGAATACTTCCTCCCATCGCCCATAATGCGGTCCTTGTTCAGTAAATAGTCACCTCCCCTGCTGGAGTGGCTACCGACCACTAGGTGCCGTGTAAAATTAAAGAATCCGAAAGATCAGCTTTGGCAGGGGGCTTTAATTTTGCGTGGCGCCTATCAAAATGCCGTTCAAGCCGTAGCCTCCTCCGTGGTCGCAGCGCGTGATTTCTGCGGCGACGGGCATGCCGCAGCGTCGGATACCTTTTATGATTATGGGATTACGGCTACGAAGGAGGCTTTGATGCAGACCTATGCGGAAGCCTACGCTATTTAGCGTAGGCGCCAAAAGGCGGCTGGCGTAAAACGTAAGGCTTCATTCTCTCGCTCTGCCTCTACAGGGGGCTCCGGACTCCTGATCGCCCCAGCGATAGCGCGCATCTTCAGGGTTCCCAGGTAATGGCAACGGACCCATTACCGCCGTTCTGTCCGGCAACGCCGCCCGGAGCACCGCCACCGGCTTGGTCGGTTACGCTCGTGGCCGAGGGCAGGGCATAACCGGAACCGCCCGCGCCGCCGCCGCCCTGTAGGTAATAGCCGCCTGTACCGGCAGCTCCGCCACCGTAATACCCGTCCCCGCCCTTACCGCCACCGCCGTTGCCGTACCCCCCACCGGCATTGCCACCCCAGTGGCCGGCACCGTTGCCACCTCCACCGCCGCAGCCGGCCCACCCGGCACCCCCTGCGCCTGGACCGGTTTGTGTGCCCGGGGTGGCACTGGCGCTACCGAATCTGACTTCGCAATAACTCGGCGCCCCGCTGATCCCGTTGTTTCCGCCACCGGCGCCCCCGTTGCTCCCGCGGCCTTGGCCGCCGTAACTCCCGCTACCGCCGCCACCGCCAGCGACGGCGATCGGCGCGCCGGAAGCATCGAAAACACCGGTGAGCCCCCCGCCGCCGCCGCCCATATAGCCACTGCCTACGACGCCGCCCCGCCCGATGTCGATCGTCCAGACCTTGCCCGCCTGCGTGGTAAGCGGAATTGTTTCTTGCAACCGCCCGCCGGGGCCACCGGTTCCGGTACCGCTTGCTGCGGAAGCGCCGCCCCCGCCCGCGCTCAGTAGCACGATCCGGGCGTGCCCACAGCCGGCGGGCAAAGGGACTGGAACCACGGAATAGGCAGTACCGTTCGATTCCAATATGGCCGTAGCGGAATCGAATGCAAACGTCTGGGTCGAGGTCTTGCAGGTTTGCGCCAAGCTCGCCGGCACCGGCAACCCATAGATCGGGATGCGGAATCGGTAGGTGGCGCCGGCTGCTTCCGATAGTGACAAGAACGCAACGGCTAAGGCAAGGCCCCCCGCCAATCGCAGCCCCCAGCGCATAAACGCTGCCACGATATCGCTTGGCTTTTGTCTAGTAGCCTGCCGCATAAAAACCTTTGGTTTGTCCATCATCACTAGGTGCAACCTGGAATTCAGGCAAGAAAACCCCCGCACGAGGCGGGGGTGGAAATTACTGCTTGCGACGGAGATCGCGGATGACGAAAGTTTCGGAGGCGGTCTTCCGATATTCTTCCAGCCTTAGCTCCAACTCGGCCTTGGACATTCCGGTGATTTCCTCCAGGGCTTGGCGATAGTCCACATTCCCGCGCCGTACTTGGCGCTCGATGCGGATACTCCCTCCCACCTGGGGATAGGCCCCGAGCTTTGCAGCCAGGTTCTCCAGCCGATCACGCAGCGCCTCTTTGGCGCCCTTGGCCTGCTCGTAGGCATCCAGAGCATCGAGATAGGCCGCAGCCGTTTCCCGCCATTCCGCATCCATGCGGGCCACGGCATCACTACCGGATATCAACGGTTCTTCCTTCCGGGTGATGTACCCCCAAAAGGCGTCCGTCACCGCCAGAACCGCATCCCCGAGTCCATGCACTTTGGGAAACAGCATGGGGGTAATTTCCCGCTGCCCCTTAAAGTCGGTCACGAGCACGATCCCGACCTTCCGCACTCGAACGGCCTTGCGGATCACGGCCCATTGATAGGCCGCTTGGACTACCACATGGGGCGGTGGTTCCGCTGGAACTCTCGCCGGCGCCTTGATCTGGATCAAAATTCCCTGATCCCGATCCAGCCCATCCAACGAAACCCGCCGGTGTGGCTTTTCCGTATCAACAAAGCAATAGGGTACGCACTTCGTGCCATACTGCTCGTTGAAAAGCACCCTTGCCGGATCCCGCAATCGGCGTCCGCGTTCGATGTGCGGATTGCCGGACAAATCCGCCGCATGCCCATGCCCGGTCTTCCACCTCCACAACTGCCGTGGGGTTTTGGCCCAGGCCGGCGGTTTCCCGATATACTCCCTCACCTCGTCGTCGAGCTTCACACCGAGTGATTCAGCGTGATACATCAACGAGGCCACCTCGGACTCGCCAACACCCAGCTCGCGCCACTGCAGCCACCCTGGGCTACCTTTCGGAAGCATGGAAACGGGCAAGAACCCGCCCGCCAGAGCGGCCATCTCGTCGATCCCGCTCGCTCTTCTGCTCTCGGTTGCCGTTCTCCTTGCCATATGTGCCTCCTTACGGGCCCCCAAATGAGCCCTCTCGGGAAGTACTAGGTGCAGCGCCCGATTGGGCGAGAACGGAAGAGCGGATCTCAGAGTACCTCCTGCAGCGCCGCTGGACTCAGCCCCACTTACGGTCCTGTTTTTGCTGAGTACGAGCTGGCGAGTACAGCAGCAACAACTCGCGAATCCGTTTTCTGAATAGCGCCACTGCCAACCCGCGGGGTGCAAAAGAAACCCAGTTTTCCGCTACACGAATTGCGGGCTCATCGACCGGATCCGGCGTCAGCCAGGGCCAAGTACGCGCACGGGAGGGCAGGAGCACCCGGGCTTCAGCATAGAGCGTAACCCGGTCGGCCCACTTGATCCGGGCATGCTCGTCCGGAGTTGCGAGCGGCAGGTTGAGCGCAACATAGATCGCCACGTCAAAGCGGTCGGCGATCTTGGCCAACCGCCCATCTAGGGCGTTCTTGAGCGGTGTGCTCACATCCCCGATATACGCTTCATGGGCGTCATGCAACAGCCAGTGCAACCGCATCAGCGGTTCGGTATCGGGATAGCGTTGGCGCCCGATCCATTCGGTCAGCAACAGGTGATTGGCCACTGGCCATTCGGCGAGGGTGTGGCCGGTAAAGCGCGGGATGCGCGAGAGCGCCCAGGCGATGTCCCGGAGATGGATTGTCGCTGGATCTGGATCCAGCAGATCGACAAAGCTCCCCGAAGGGGCCGTTTCAATAGTCGTGGCGTGCGACATAGCGATCACTCCTCGCCCCCCCTTGCGGGGCGCAATCCCCTTGCGGGGCGCAATCCCCTTGCGGGGGGGCAAACGGTTCCAGAACGGCACCTGCGTGGGCGACAGGACGACGGGTTCTGGATCGGCCCCAGTCGTCTATCAGTGGTTCTTGGGGGCTACTAGGTGCAAACGGAAATTAGAGCGTTCCGCAGACGGGATTTGTCGAAAAGACGGATTCATGGAGATCGAACGGGGTGCTGAATCCGCCACCGGGGGCCTACGGGCCCCTACGCTACTGGGTCACCCAAGACGCATCCGTATGCAATCCAACGGAAGAACTGAGCAACACGCCCGCCTGATTGTTTCCCGAGTCAAGATTCACAACGTTGATCTGAATAAGGTATCGCAGCTTGCCCATGGCCTTTATCTCCGGTTGTGTGATCGGCCCCCGATGTTTATTGGCAGCAGATCGTTTTTGCCGCGTTGGAGGACGAACAGGCTGGCACACTGGTTACGGTGGGATCCAGCAATTGGTCGGCCTTCAAGCACACCGTCTGCGATAGGGCGGTGTTCTCGGCATACAGGGTTGTTGACCCGGATACCGCTGCGAGCTTCCATCCCGAGGGCATGTTCGTGAGATAGCTCGTCTTGATCAGTTCGGCAACAGTACTCGGAGCGGCGCCCATGCGATTGTAGTAGAGCACCGCAGCGCTTCGAATCTGCTGTCCCTGTGTGATCACCCCGGTTGCCTGCGCCTTGAGATTGGCTTGTTGCGAGAGCGGTGCAGCGTAATAGATCGTCGCCATCGCCCCGGACAGGGCGATGGTCACGCCAAGAATGACCATGATCAGTGTGCCCATTTTCCTATTCCTCCAATGGCACCCGGCTTTTGCCGGTCCGTAAAAAAGCTCAGCCCGGGATTACCGGGCTGAGCGGTTGTACCCAGTAAAGGGGTAGTTCTACTGCTATACCGTAGAGAACCATCTGAATCGGGGCATTGCCCCCCGAAGAGATCAGTCCTTCGAGATGGTGTAGTAGTAGCTGTTGGCGGTATCGCAACCGAACTGCAGATCGCCATTGCTGGTGGCGCTTCCGGTCGAACCAATCGCTGCTTCGTTGACCTTCGCGCAGAGCGAATTGGCCAGGCCCGGCACTTCGGCCACGTTATACGACCCTGGGGAGGTGCTTCCAGCAGGATCGACGACCAGCGCGGCACCGCTGGTGTTGACCGTAGCGGTACCGATGCTCCAGGCAGAAGCCGACAGCGAAGACGGCAGGTTCGGAGTGGTACTGAGGTAGGCGGGCACCATTGCGACTACGGTAGCCGGTAGGGCACCCGCATTCTGGTTGGCGTACAGGGTAGCGGCGCCACTGATCTGTGAGCCGGAGTCGACCAGAGAGGTCGCATCCGCCTGGACCCCACCGCTTGAGAATGCCGAACCGCCGTAATAGATAGTGGCAACTGCCACCGCTGCGGCCAGCGCGATACCGAGCAGTACTGCAATGAGTGTAAACATAGTATGTCATCCCTCCCTGGGATTATTAAACTCAGTCCATGAGCGCACTCATGGGGCCACCGGGCCATCCGGTTGCTTGCCATACACTAGGTGCAGGGCCAAATTAGGCGAGAAAAAAATAGGAAGGGTTAAACGCCGCTTAAACCCGATGAGCGGGGGCTCAATCCCGCTTTTGGAACTGAAGGGTAACCACCGGCCCACAATCCGCTCCGACGCATGCTGTGTGCACGGACAGCCTGCCACAAACACCCAGTGCAGCATCCACCTCGTAGAGCAGCGCGCCGTAGTCGTTGATTTCCAACCTGCGGTGGGCGTCCAGCACTCCGTCTGCTTGGTGTTGAGTTGCCCACCCCTGCGCACGCAATCCGGCTAAGCACTGTACAGCGGGCGGCACGAGTTTCGGTGCGCGGAGAAAGGCCACCCCTGAAATAGCCAAGGCGCCTAGACCGGTTATGAGCAACCCCATTGCCAAAGTCCGCTTGCTGCGGGGTAGCCCCCTACCGCGTCGGGTGCTCATGGCCCTGCCCCCTTGGGGGGGCGTACCGTGGGTGGTGCCATAGACCGGTTCTCCGTTCGCTGGCGCTCCCTACGAAGGAGTTGGCTGGCCTTTGGCGTCGTCCGCCCGTTTTGGCCGAGGCCTTTCCTGGGGCGACGAATCAGCGATGATGTCACCGGCTCTATGGGCGGAAGAGAGGCATAAGAAACATCCCAGAATCCGTTTTTTGCCGCGAATTTGGCCACATGCGCCGTGGGGTGCTTGCGCAAATAGGTCACTGCCGAAAGTACCGCTCGGCGCCAAGCGAGCTGTGCGCCATTGGCCGGAACGCTGTGCGAGCCCGTCGATGCCGGCACGTGCAGGGATAAAACCGTAACAAGCGCCCAAACAAAAACCCCGGTTCCTGTGATCAGGCCCGTTACCCACCCCCGTGGGCCGGTCGCAAACAATGCTCGACCGCTGCCGGGTCCTCGTTCCCGGCAGCGGGCCCACTGGATGATCTGCTCGTCCTGGGCCGGAGTGGACTCCGGCGGGAGCCAAGCAGAAACCGGGGCGCTCCCTGAAAGATAGATACGGCTCGCGCCGATTCGCCCGCTACACCACACACTTGATGGATTTGCCATTTGCGGGGGGTGCCCGTCTTTTTGTGGGGTCTCTTTCGTGCTGGGTGAATCGCCGACAAGTTTGTCGATAATCCCCACCAGCGAGGGCAGACAGGTAACCGGATGGGGCCCTTCTGTTACGCACCACCATATTCCGCGTCGTCCGCGCCAGAGGCCAGGAAGACTGGAATACCACAGTGCGCGGCCCATATCGGGGGGCCCACCGGCATGGGCGGTGGGCCCGTCTTCGGGGGTTTCGTCCCCCCAAGCGCGCGGGGCCTCCACACGAGCGAAGTCCAGTGCTTCGCGGTTCGATGCTTCTGGCAGAAATGAGATGAGCGAGCGGTAGGGTCTCCATTCCTGTGCAGCGGGTCCTGCGGACGGTAATCGTCCTGCGAGAGCGACCTGCCTCTCCGCAGGACCCGCTGGGGGGGCGCTGTCTGCAGGCCCCGCAAGGGGGTTGCACCCCACGGAGGAAGGTGCCGCATCCGTGTGCTTTTCCATTAGCGAGTCCTGCGGACAATAGTCCGGTGATGGGCAGCAGCCTGGTGAGCGGTTGCTCCGCGGGCCCCACGGGTCCTGCGGACGGCAATCGTCCGGCGAGCGGACCGTCCGGGGCGGTAGAGAGTGACCGTGGGCCGTACGATAATGAACAGTCGGTCGCGGGTGGTTTTGACCGAATGGTCCGCAAGCCCGTAGAACCCGTTGGGGGCCGCCTGTTGGGTATTGCGGCTGGTATAGACCAATCCTCCGATAACGGCGGGTCTCCCGGCGGGCACGGCTACGCTGGAATCCAGCGATTGCTGCTGGGTGATCGGCTGCGTGAGCGATCCAATCTGGTTGCCGGCCGATAGATTGACGAACTGTTGCACGGAATTGAGGGAGGCTTTGATCTTTAGGGTTACGTAGGACTGCCCCGGTGAGTAGATTGGCGTGATCTTGAGAGTAAGCCCAGCGGTCGCCGTACTGGTTTGCGCCAATCCGAGTCCGTTGAACCCGTTGCGGTTGGAGGTAGTCGCTGAGGAAGCATTCGTTCCGGTAATGCCCACCCCCACCCCGCTGACATAGGGGGTTTTGGTAATAGATTTCAGGTCGACGCTGGTGCCGGATAGCGCCTGGATTGAGGCATTTTGCAGTAGTGCGATCTTGCCGTAGGTTGAGAGCAGGTGAATGACGGAGGAAACTGACATGCTTGGCGAGTGCCCGGACAGCGATAGGCTCCCCCCCTTGAATCCGAGCAATCCCCCATTGGCGGGTGCGGTGGCAGTAGTTGTCGTACTCACCTGAGTGCCCGAATAGGCGGATCGACCTCCGGGATGGCCCAATTCCCCGCCCAGTCGTGGATATCCAGCCGCACTGCCCGCTACGGCTGCCACGGTACCCGCAGCACTCCGCAACAGATTGGGGCTCCCGAGTGCAGCGGCAAACGATTGCCAATCGAATCCGGCCCCGTGACTATAGCTTTGGTGCAACGAGACCGCGGCCACTTGCAGGGTGATCAGAGCAACTCCACGCTTGAGCCGCGCGAAATAGGCGCGTAAGGTCTGATATTCGTTGCGATCGAGATCGCCGGAAAACACCCCGAGTGCACTCACCTTGACGGGAATACCGAGGGATGAAAAATCCTTGCGCACGACCTTGACCAAGCTCGCCGGAAGGTACCCGGTCACCATCCGTTTGGGTCCAATGGTGAGTGTATGGCCGTCCCAGGACCAGGATCCGCCGAGATAGTTGGCGAGCATCGCGCCGAATTGGCAGACCGATCCGGACCATTGGGGTAGATACAGCCCCTTATCCCCCGAATCTCCGTAGACCAGGGCAATGCCCTGGGCGTAGAGCAACGGGGCGAGATCCTTGACCTCGGCCTTGCCCGTGGTTTGAATCGACACCGGCTGGTCGCATGGGCCCGTAATCGTGCTGGAAAGGCCGATCTGCATGGCGTCTGGGACCACCCTCACCGGATTTTGCACGATGGCGATCGGTTTTGGGGTTGGCCCGATCGGCGGTAAATGGGGGGGCATTCTTGCGCATCCGGCGGACAGGATTACGATCCCGGCCCCCAGGAAAACGGCTCTAGCACCGCTCATCGGTTTTGGTTCCTGCTAATGGCGGGGGGACGCGCATGATGCAGTGGACCGCCGTTATTGGGCAGAGTAATGCGGCGATGGAAAATACGGTAGCCCCCGTCCTTGAGCCGATAGACTGCACTATTTCCGGCGCGGCCCACCAACATGGCCCCGGGCGGTAGGGGTGCCGCTGAGCCACCCTCGAACGGTGATGCCGGACAATGCATCTGAGCAAACGCCGGAGGCCTTGCCCGAGCGTGGATAGGCAATCTCGGAGGCAGCATTGGGTTTCTTCCCAAAACCCCTATGGCGGCGAACACCGCGACCAGCGTCAACATCGTATTTCACTCATCTCCGTTGTGGTTTGAGAGTGCCCACCCTCTCTCAGGTCGTACTAGGTGCTAACCACAATTAAAGAAAGGCGTCGAACGGATTTTTGCCGAATCGCCTATCCTGTGCCCCCCCCCTCGGAGAGACTCGGGCCGCTTTGCAAAAAGCCCCGCGCATCCGCGGGGCACAAAAGAAGGGCCTGCTATTGGGCGCCCTTCGAATCAGGCGCCCCCTTGATCTCGACGCCGGCGCGATACCCGGCGAGCCATCCGAAGGCGCGTTCCCATGTCGGGGACCCAATCACTCCTTCTGGTGCGCTGGTTGCCAAAGCGGAGACCGTTTTCACATCCTTGTCCGCAATTGCTGCTTGAACCGCGTTCGTCCAATCTGCTTCCGGGTGCTTATTGTGGCGCTGGCTCGCTTCTGCGTTAGGCATAGCCACCTCCTTTACCGGCTTTCCAGTGAGCCGTCTCTGTACACACTAGGTGCAGGGTTGTTTTACAGTGCACAAATACCCATTCAGAGAGCAAATTGGAATTTGGGGGCGCGCCGATAAAAAAAGCCGGGATGGGGCGAATCGCCACAGATCCCGGCTCGAGAATTATGCTACCCGCTTATCTGCTCGTCCGCGATACGGCGAGCTTCTTCGTCTCTCGCACCGTTTTGAGCGGCATTGGCATAGGCTGTTTGCCACTGTGCCCAAACGCGAAATTCTCCTTGCTCTCGCTTGCCCTCCAGAATTTCCGGCGGATCCGTGCCAGCACCCGGAGACCACGCGGTTTGCGCGAGGTCTCGGCGCAACGCCCGCTCAGCATCCCCCATGCTTGTTTCAGGCATACACACAATGGGCGCCTGAATTCGGCCCGGGCGAAGCCCGTTCGCCGGATCCCCAATAATCGCGTAGCTTACGTTTCCGACGTTCCGATACACGATTCCCACGAACCCGCACCACATCACGATCTTAGGTGTGGCGTCCTTTCGCAACTGGTCCAGGGTTGTTTCGACCCGTTCCAGAGCGTCCTCTTTTGCCCCACGAAGGGTGGTCCCAAAACCCAGGATTCCGCAAAGCGTGGCCTGTTTTTTGCGCCCGCTCCGCGGGGAGCTTGCCACCTCGCAGGGATTTGCCGCTTTCATGCCGCCTCCTTCCGGCGCAGGCACTCTGCCTTCAAGGCATCTACCTCCGCGGGCGTAAGGTCGATCTCCCCAACGAACAACAGGTTGGACAGCTTTTCGAGGTCCTCGGTCGAGGACGCCCCGAATTGTACCCGCAACAGGTGCAGGCAGGCCTCTGCAAGATCGTTCTCGCTCATCACAACCTCCTTTTGGGCCCTTATGTGGGCCCTCTCGAAACCCACTAGGTGCAGAGGGAAATTCGGGGATAGCGGTTTGATCGTCGAAGGGGAAGGGGGAAGCGCGGGGGGACGAAAAACCCCGCCCAGAGGGGGCGGGGTGGAAAAGTCATCGAGCTTGCGTACTGTCCTTCCTCACGCCTCAAAAACGCATTGCTTCACGTAGCCCAGGGCGCTCCTACTGCTCTGCACGGCCGCCAAGCAGACTTCTGGGGTCTGATTGGCGTCGACCATATATTGCAACGCGGTTCCGTCTTGCTGCACCGCCGCCAAACAGATCTCGGGGGTTTGCAGGGCATCAGTGATGTACCGCAACGCAGCACCGTTTTGCTGCACCGCCGCTAGACAGACCTCGCTTTGAAGGATGCTGGCCACATAGCGCAGGGCGTCACCGTTTTCCTGCACGGCCGCCAGACAGATCTCGGGGGTCTGGTTAGCATCGGCCACATACTGCAACGCGTTTCCGCTTTGCTGCACAGCCGCCAGACAGACCCCGGGGGTCTGGTTGGCGTCGGCCACATAGCGCAACGCACCGCTCTTTCTGCACACAGCCGCCAGACAGATCTCGGCGCTCTGGTGGGCATCAGGCACGTATTGCAGTGCATCACCGATGCACTGCACGGCCGCCAGACAGACCTCGGCGTTCCGATGGACATTGGCCGCATATTGCAATGCATAGCCGATGTCCCGCACCGCCGCCAAGCAGACTTCGGGGGTCTGCAGGACATCAGCGATGTACCGCAACGCAGTACCGTTGTGCCGCACAGCCGCTAGACAGATCTCGGGGGTCTGGTTGGCATCGGCCACATACTGCAACGCAGCGCCGTTTTGCCGCACGGCCGCCAAGCAGACTTCGGGGGTCTGATTGGCGTCGGGCACATTCTCTAACGCATAGCCATCCTCTCGCACGGCCGCCAGGGCCTCTTCTCCGCTAATTTCCGCCATAAGCTCCCGCGACTCTGCCCCCACCGTTTCCAGGAACTGCTTCAAGGTCATTTTGCCGCTCATTACCGCCTCCTTTCAGGTTCCTGAATGAACCCTCTCGGAGCCCACTAGGTGCAGGCGGGAATTCAGGCTCAACGGAGCGCTTCGAATAGCTAGCAGGCGGCTGGTGGAAACGGACTGGGGGCAACGGTCGGCCCAGTGATCAGTCCTCGTTTTCATCCTGAATTTCGGAGACCGGGTCCATCCGATTACGAGGTGTGACCAGGTGGTGCAGGAGTGTTAAATGTGCCCGAAACAGGCTTTTAACCGCAAAAAACGACCATGCAGCCATCGAACCGAAGAATACCGCGAAAATCCAAGTAAAAGCCCCAACAATAGGCTGCACGAGGTGTCGCACACCTGGCAGATAGTCAAGCAACATGATCAGCAACACAAAGGCGGCAAATGCGAGCAGGAAGGTGGACATTACTGATTCCTCGCTGGGAAGGAAAGGGACCCCACCTGTACGGTGGGGTCGAATAGTGGCTTCCGGGGGCATCTCCGGCTCAAACAGCCCTGCCCGCCTCGAAAATCCGGGCATAGCGCCCGTGGTTTGGCCCTTTTTTGCCCATACTCTGGGGGTTGCGATCAAGCACATACGCCGCAAATGCTTCGCACGCAAGCGCATGGTGTGCGCATCCCGCCCGATGGCCACAACCTACACACGGTGGGGCCAGTACCCGATTCAAAGCCCGTTTCAATTTTATCAGCCTCATAGCGGCCTCCTTTTGGCTCCGCAGGTGGAACCTCTCAGAAGGCACTAGGTGCAGAAGAAAATTCAGGGCCCGTGAGAATAAGCATGGCCGGAAGCGGAAGGCGGGGGTCAGCTCTTTTCTTGTGCAAGTCGACACAGGGCCTCGGCAAGTACTTGGCGGTGCTCCCAATCGGAGTGTTCGGCCTGGACGGTTGCGCACATTTTCACGCGTTCGGCTTTCTGTTTGGGGTTTGTAGTAAACAACCACATGGCATAGGGATCAGTAATGAACCGATAGACCCCTTCCCCCATATCCCCGCGCACATAGACCTCTGCATATTCACCCGGTACGGTGGAGACCGTTCCAAGCGCTTTGCGTAGCAGATCATCCCCAAACAAGCGGCCTTCCCGAAACGCAGTAGCCAGAGATTCCGGTTTCTGGCGCAACATGAATAGCCAAGCGGAATTTGCAAAAGCCGCCTCAGCGGCTGATGAACGACCGAAGTCCCGAAATGACTGCATGATGACTCCGGCGGAGCCCCCATATTTGCGGTAGGTGCGATAAGCCCGCTCGATGAATGCGCCGGCTTGAGAGGACCCAAGCAGATCCCATGCCTCGTCGATCAGCATAATTTTTGGCACGGCGGAATCGCCGGTGTACATGGCATCGGCGATGCGCTGCATGATCATCGAGAGCACGATGTTTCGGAAAGCGCCTTGGCCCTGCAAATCGCTCAGTTCCGTGACCACAAAGTGCCCATGCAGATCAACCGGACGGCCTGTACCGTTGAACCATGGGGCGAACCGTCCCTCGGTATACGTGCGTAATTGATCGGCAATGTCATGGGCTCTGCGATCCTCATGGTTGGAGAGCCAAGCAGCTACGTCCCCCGTCCACGCCTCGGGGCCTTTCTCACGCCAAGCCGCCTCGATGGCGTGCTCCAGTGCCGCATCCTGCCAGTCCGGCACCCCGGCTTCCGTCGACGAGGACTGGGGGAAGGCCATATAGCGAAACAGCTCGCGTAACAGTTCCATCATCTCATACAGTCGGGCCTCGTCCTTGATATTGGTAAATGGGTTGAGATTCATTGGATCGTCGAGCCGGAAGACGAGGTTTTGCCCGCCGAGCTGTTCGCACAGCTCGTAGTAACTGCGCCCGGCGTCGATCACGAAAGCATAGCCGTCCCGCGCCAGAAAATCCATCAGCATCTCCTGGGCAAGAACCGATTTCCCGGCACCGGTGGCCGCGATAATTGCGAAGTTGTAGTTGGACGATCCCGGATCCTGCACATTGATGGTAGCGATCTGCCCCCTTCTGGAGAGCAGCAACAGCCCCCCGCCGGCCGGATCCGTTCCCTTCCACTCCCCGGCCATCGGTACAATCATCGCCGCTTGTGCCGAGGTCATCGTGCAGGATCGCTGCAATCCGGCCCGCTTGGTAGTGGGATCGTGCAACGGCGTAAAATACCCGGGCAGGCTACACAGCCATATTGGCAGCGGGATGTGCGCTTCGGGAGACGCCCGAAATCCGTGTGCCTTCCAGAAGGATGCGCATTCCGAAAGCCGTTCTGCAATCTGATTTTCGCTATTGCCGAGAAGGTTAATCCCCATGTACGCTTGCGTGAGGGGGTGCCCGCTACCGGCTTCGTGGATTAAGGTCTGCAACTCATCTCGCTGGTCAAACAGGTGCGACATGAGTGCTCGGTAGGCGGGAGAATCGGAAACCAATTGGCGTGTAACACCCGCGAGCTTGAGCTGCATCTTATCCGCAGCTTTATCCGGGTTCTTGATACAGATGTTGGTGTAAGCGTAAAACGGTCCTGGCAGCATCTCCTGTGGACGTAATGGATGTCCGGTCGTAAGCCACGCGGTCAATGGCAAATAGCTCTGATGGGGAAACCCATCGACCGTGATACAGGCAAGCCACTGCTCGGCCTGTGCGGTGGAAAAGTGCAATGCGCCACCGCCCGCTATGGTCAATCGTGCACCCCGATCCACTAGAGCTGCGGCCCGATCCAGCCCGTGCGACGCGCTCTCTTCTGCTTCAATCTCGCGCATCGGTAAACTCGGATTAAGCAGTCCGCGCAGGAGCACGCGCACCTCGTGATCATCGAGTGCTTCTGCGGATAGGCCCATCCCACGAAAAGCGCTTACAAGTACTGAGCGACGCTTACGCATGGACTCTTCGAAGGGTAGCCAAGCCACTGCATCATGCGCAGAACCCTCAAACGGCACCGTAATCGTCAGAAAGTACCGGTGCTCCTTCGGATGAAACCCGCGTCCGCTAAAGATCGATTGCCCACCCGCGGCGCGCAACATGAATTGCCGGCGATGTGCGGCCAGCTCCGCAACCGCTTCTGGCCCCAAGGTTCTGGCCCCCGCCCATGCTTCGAGCACCGGGTCGATGTGGTGTGTCGACCACTGCCCGAACTGTAGCACCGCTCCCGGCACATTGATCAGATTGAGCAGACCCTCGACCTGGGGCTCGGCGTCGGTTCCAATTCGTGAGAACGGTCTGTATTCAAGGACAAACCCGAGTCGCAGGCCATCAATCCCATCAAGCACCAGCAACCCGTCATCATACAGATCGGCGTACGGTAACATTTCCGAGAGAGAGGCACGCTCGAGAAGCGCATCGGCTGCGAGTAACGTAGAGGCGCACACTTCCGGTAATGGCGGATGAAAATAACGCCGTACTCGCGCCCCCAGATGCCGCAGGCCCGCCCCGAGGCGCTCCCCGGCGTTCTCCTGATATCTTCCTGCCATTACCGCCCTCCTCCCGTAGGGGTCAGCCCCCCTGCGGGAGGAATGAAGGGCTGCACCATGCCCTTCAGTACGCCCTCGGGGGCCGCCGCTTTGCCCGGCGTAAAGCCCAATGCCTTCGGAGAGAGTGGCGAGAACACCCCGGGAATACGCTGGGCGCGGCCTCCGTCCACGATCGGTGTTGCCGCCCAATTTCGGCCCAAATATCGCCAGTGCCCGGGGGTTGTGAACCATACGTAGCTCCCCGATATCAGTCGTCCGGCGCCATCTGACCAAGGTGCAAGCCACACCCGCCACGGTCGCGGTGGGCTGTAGATGGGAGCGGCGGGGCCTTCCCCCTGCGGGGAAGAATTCGCTGTCCGTAGGACCCGCAAGGGGTTTGCTCCCCGCAAGGGGTTTGCTCCCCGCAAGGGGTTTGCTCCCCGCAAGGGGGTGACCGTCCAGCCGCTCCAGGAGGTATCGTGACGAGCTTCCTGGTAGGTCGTATGCACGGAAGCACACGCCTTGGGGGTAGGGCACTGATAGCCTTCGCTAGCGCAGCCGGCGAGCAGCAACGCTCCGAGGACGGTTATGGTCCGCAGGTCCATTATTTTGCCCCCTTGTGTTCCCTGCTAAAGGGCATTCCGTTCTTCGGAAAAGGATTTGGGAACGGCATCACCGCATGAGCAGGGCTTGAGGGAGTTCCCGCAGCGATTGCTTGCCGATTAGGAGCGCTGGCGCTCATATTCGCGACGACCCCGATAATGAGATAGTGACGCAATGGATCGAAGTATACCGGTGATAGGCTCTTTCCGGTATAGAGCCGCAGCAGTCCGGGGGCCATTGTATCCGGCACCGCGCGCACAAAGTGCGTATTGGGCATGTGCCGGGCCAGAAATCCCAGCGCCTCTCGGCCCTCCCGTGCGGTTGCGTGCTGCGCGATGTTATCGGCCTGCTTCACGGCGGAAGAGTGGTTGATGCTTCCAAAGAACAAGGCGAAGGCAATACCCATTGCGAAAAACAATGCGCCGGACACTACCACGTACGATACTCTATTGGTCTTATGCATATTGGAACCCTCCGTCCTGTCTTTATTTCGCCGGCGTGATTTTCGGCACATAGAGCATGGTATTGCGATGCCACGTCAGTGTTTGCCCCGAGGTTATCACGAGGGTAATCTTTCGCTTGGGGGGTACCTCGATCACCGGGAAGATCGCTTCCGCTTCCTTGAGATAGAATTTCGCGAGTTGATTCGCCGCATTCGATGCGCCTGTAAACATCGAACTCTTGAGCATCGAGGTCCCGCTCAAGGTGGTGCCCGCTCCTGTGGTACCCGCATACGCTGTGCCCTGTGCCTGCGAGAGTGCGGTGCCCAACCCCGAGGCAAACCCGGCGAGTAGTGTCTTCGCGAGCAATGCCCCGCGGCGTTCGACCAGCTTTCCGCGCAGCCCGAACATGCCGTCGGAGTCCACGGCATAGCCCTTGATTGGGGCCTCGAGCAGCATTCCCCGGTTCTTGGCCACGCAAGAAATCGAAGCGAGCCGAATGAATGCACGCTGTGAGGACAACGACCCATAGGTTGAGCCGATGACGAAGCACGTCGATACCCGGTATCGTGCGTTGCCCGGTAGTACGGCGTTGCGTTGCACACGCATCAGCACCGGTTGCGGATTTGATTGGGCGCTGATTGCGGTGCCCGCCTCGATACCGGTCAGAAGCACCGCCGGCATGAAGGATCCCCCGGGGATATACCCCGCATACGGGTTTCGCACGTACCGCACGTGCACCCCGATCTTTTTTCCGCCCTTACCGCCGCTGACCTTGGGGGGCACCAATACGATGGGCCCGGGTCTTGTAGACGGTGCCGCCTCCACAGACGATGCATTTCCGGTTGAGGCGCTCACTCCGGGCGGGGCGGAGCGCCGGCTACTGCGAAGTGGTGGGCCCTCGGTAGGCGGGGATGGCAATTGCGCGGGCCCGGGTTGTGCTGACGGCAGCCGGCGAGCGGTGCCGTCAGCAGCGATCTCCCGCAGCTGCTGTTGGATTTTAAGCATGCCCTGGCCGATCCTGCCGAAGTTTTTCGAGTTCGTCGCCTGCCATTTCCGCTGCTGTTTTTTCAGCGCGCCGATCCGGCGCCCCAATGCCTCTTGCTTGGCGCCCAGCCGTCCTATACCCAGGTTCAATGTGTGCAGCCGTGTTTGCGTGCGACTTTGGAACGACTGCTGGGCCACGCCCGGTGGGGTCAACGAGATTGGTGAACGTTTAATGGCAACCTTGAGGTGCGTGCGTCCGCCGCTGGCGAAATACCCCAATGCAATCCCGCCCACGATCAGGGCCCCCAACGCCAGCCGCCATTTGCGCGCTACTACTCGGGCTTTCTCTGAACGGGAAGACGCGACCCGAATCGGGCCCTGCCGACGGCCCTCCTCCTGGGGGTGGCGCTCGTTTTTTGGTGCCCCGCCGGATGGGGGCGGGCGATTACCCTTGTCGTCCGCCATTCCTCAGTCCTGTTTTTCCGTCACCAAGTACAGAAGGGGGTGTCGACGTGCATCCGCAATAGAGCCCGTAAGCATTGCGGCGTCCACCCCGGGCCGATAGAACTGCGAAGGATCCAGCACAAGCTGTGCGCCATTTTTTGGGAGGATCTTGTACACCGTGATCTGCGTAGCACTGTAGCGCGTGATCCACGCAACAATCGGTCTTGCAATCAAGCGATCGTAGTCGAGCACAAGACCTGGCCGCGTACGGCGATAGCCGGATGGATGCCCCCCCTGTGCAAGCGCCGCGAGCGCCGGAACGTAGCGCGCATTCGGATCGGCCGATGTAATCGGTGCTACCCTTACCGTGCGCACCTGTTTGAGTCTACCGGCCGCTGTACGGGTGAAGTTCAGGTTCTGCCCGGGGATTCCCTTCGTTGGGACCAGATGCAGCACACGCGTTGTGCCATCCGACAGCTCCACGATTACCTGTACCGGTCTTCCGGCATCGGGTGTAAACCGCAACATCAGGATTCGGTTGCCGTCCAGGTAATAGGGCGCCCCCGCAAGGGGGGCCCTGGGCGGCAATATCGCCTTGCGAACCGGCCATCTGAATCGCAGCAGGTTGTAATCACTCACCGACACGGCCCAAGAGGCTTGTTGGCTGGCGCGGGTTTGGGGGCTGGTGTGTTTTGACTTCTTTGTGAGGTGCTTTTTGCGCGACGCTTGCGGCGCTAAAACGGACTGCCGCAAATGGGAAATCCGCGGGGTCGACCGGCGAGCCTGAAGGGCGCTTGTTCCGAGAGAACGAGTACCGCTCGCGCGATGGGTGTTGCCTATAAGGTGGAGGTCCCCCGTGGGGGGCGGGGCTGGCCAAGCAATGCCGATAGGCAACGCGAGGGCGAGGCTTACGAGCACAACTACGCGCTGGATCACTTCAGTACCTCCAGTCCGGTAATCGAGAATCCGGACGCCCCGGGGGCGTAGGTCAACACATAAAGGACATCCGTCTCGAGCATCTTGCTGCCGCCCGCCCATCGCATCAACGTCCCTTTCGCACGAATACGGTTTGGCGGAAGAAACGTCATTTTGTGCAAATAGAACGTTTCCGATAGGTTTCCCTTCCGGTACTTTTTTGCATCATGTCGCAGATCGAGGTTGTATTTTGCATAGGCCTGCGGGGCAAGCCGCGCGAGGAACCCAGCGATCTGGTCTCCCACGGTCTGTGGTTGCCAGTCAAGAAGAGTGCTGAGGTCCGCCTGCGCAAGTAATTGCAAATACTCCTGTGACTTAGCGCTGGTCCTTCCGACATGGACCGTCTTACCGGCCGAGACCACGGACCACGGTACCAGTATCGTTTCCCGGTTTCCGGACAGCCGCAGGGCGGTGACCGCGAGCAGTACGCACACGCCTGCCAGCACGAGCGCGGTGGTACGCCATTGCGTAACTCCGCGCCCGAGCGAAACCAAGTGGGTGGAGTACTTTGGCACGCCCTACTCCATAAACTCGTTTTCCCAGGACGGGGGGAAGGCGCCCATCGCGCGATCGATCTGCATTCCAGCCGCCCACAAGGCGTGCTGTGCGGCACCGCGCTTTGTTCCACGCTTGAGTCGCTTCATCAGCCACAGAATCAGGACTGAGAGCAGGGCGCCGGTCAGCCACAAATTGACCGCAATGCCGAGCCCTAGCACGCTTATCCCGAGCACGAACTCCAGTGGTTCCCAGAACAAGATCGGAACTGGATCGTCGGCCCGGTTCGGAATGTGCCGATCGCGGTCGTCGGTCTGCATAAGGGCGGCCTCAGACCAGCACAGCCCCCATGAGCAGCGCAATGATGGCCGGCGACCAGTGGATGAACGCTGCAAGCGCGATCCCGGTGAGCACCGGCATCGGGGTATTTTTGGCTACTGCAAATGCGGCCCCCACCAGGACCGAGGTAATCGCGAGTCCGACGCCGAGACTGCCGTTCGCCCATCCGAGCACCGTATTGGCGAAGGCGCCGAAGTCGTTGGTACCGCCGCTGCTGTAGGTAATTACGCCGCCGGAAATGGTAGCGGCCTGCACGGACAATGGCAGAATCAGTGCCCAGGCCCCCAAACCCAAGCCTGCAAATCGCTTGGCGAGATTACGGTTCGTCATCTTTTGAACCCTCCAAAAATGCCCGCCCATCCCTGGGCGGGTCTTGATCCGGGTGCACTCCGGCACCCGCAATCCCCCAGCGCGGGGCGGAACCCCCTCCGCGGCGGGAAAAACACCGGTATTAGAAGTCATACGCCACCCCAAAGACGTAGCGTACCTGCATGTTTGTGGAATTCGGTTCTTGCACCGCTCCCGAGGTGGTGATCACCGTATTTGAGATCCCGTACCCGAAATAGCGGTAAGCGACCCGGGCGACCGCGTGCCAGCGCCCATGTACCCGGTAGTCGGCCTGCAGCCCCAGCCCCGCATAGGGGTGATTGCCAAGATTGGTGCTCACCCGATACGGCGAACGCTCCGACATCCCGCCCGCGATGCTGGACCCGCCGTCCGCGCTTGCGGACAGCACGAGGTCGTGCATCGGAGACACCAACGCCTTCAGGCCGCCACCGACATAACCGTTTGAATAGACCTCCTCGATAGCCGCCGGTGTGCCGCTGGCCACCGAGCGGTCCCACCGGTAGTAGCCGCCCTCCACGAAGGGCACCGCTGTGATCCCGTAGGGCAAGTCAATGGGGTAGCCGACACGACCGCGCACATCCTGGGTCGTATTGTGAGTGCTCGTGTCGAGCGGTGCGAGCGACTGCATATGACCGATGTAGGTGGTGCCCCCGATTGCAAAGTCGTAGCGCACCTCGCCCCACAACGGCCCGAAACGACTCGGGTGGTAGGCCTGTGCGGAGAACCGCAGCAACCCGATGTTTCCGGACGCCCAATCCAACGGATTGGGCAGGTTCGGGTTTGTGAATCCCCGCGCCCACTCGGTGTAATGCTGATGAAGTCCGCCGCCCTCAAGGGCGACCTGATTCAGCGCGCTGGTCGCGGCCAACCCCACCGGGGCCGCCCGGGCCACACCGAAACCCAGCAAGCCACTTATGGCAACCGCGGCAGTCATTTTCAGCGTCATCTTCATTTTGAGTCTCCTTTCCGTCTTTGGGAGCCCCAGTAATAGGGCCTCTCGTTGCCTACTAGGTGCAGGGAGAAATTCAGTGACGTAAGCGGGCTAATTTTTTTCGGGCGACGACGGTTAGAGCGGCTGGCCGGCTGCTTGAACTCCGTTTTCGGTGTGAGGGTCCGGTCTTCTCGAGCTTGGTCTCCAGTTCAGCGCGTATTGCACGCAGGGCGGCCGTTGCGGAAGCCGCTCGCCGATAGCCGGTTATCCGGCCGTCCAGCGGCTGTTCGAACCCCCACCGTGTCTGCGGTGCGGGAGGGTGTAGCGCATAGCGGAAAAACCCGTCGGTTGTGTCTCGAAACACACGGATTCGCACATCACCGACCCGTCCGGTCAAATCTTTTTTCAATTCATCTGCTCCCTTTACGGTCTGCGCTAGGGGTTAAGAGATGCCCAATTAAAAGCCCGCCCCAAACAAGGGGCGGGGAATGAAGAAGCCGACGCTATAAGAGGCCCTCCTCGGCGAATGAAACCGTGCCTTCGGTACCGACCACTAGGTGGTCGAGAACTCGGATGTCAACCAAACCCAAGGCATCCTTGAGCCGATGGGTGAGTGCCTTGTCGGCATCACCGGGCAACGGATTGCCGGACGGGTGGTTGTGCCCGAAAATTACCGCCGCAGCATTTAGCTCCAACCCTCGTCGGACGATTTCGCGGGGATGCACGGTTGATGCATTGATCGTCCCGTAAAAAAGCTCCTCGTAAGCAATCACCCGATGCCGGTTGTCCAGGAACAGACACGCGAACACCTCCCGTTTCAGATCCACCAAACGCACGCGGAATAGCTCCTTGGAATCTGCGGGGCTTTTTAGGCGCCGACCACGGCGATACCGCTGCCGGACAATCCGCGCCGCCTCCTTCAGGATGCCGTTTTGGCCGATCCCCTCGGGGGGGGTGTGGTAGTGCCCCGCTTCGTCGCGAACGAAATCCATAGCAACCTCCTTTTGAGCCCTTGTGTGGGCCCTCTCGGGAAGTACTAGGTGCAGCAGGAAATTCGGGGATGCAAACCAGAAAAACCCGGGCGGAAAGCCCGGGTTCGGAAACACTCTAGTCAGTCGGCCGTTTTTCTGGCGCGTGGTTTGTAGGCACCCCTGCGACCGCGAAGGTGCGAAACAGCCGGGAGCACCCGCTCCCATACGCCTTCGTCCCCTGTCAGCCTCGCATACTCCGCGCACTCATCTCGGAGCGAAGCTAGAAATCGTCTTCGACCCAGCTCGGCTATGCCGATCTCATCGGCCAACCGACGCCGAATCGCGGACAGGGACTCCCCGGTTTCCAGCGCCCGGATGATGGGGCATCGCTCCAGCACCCGATCTCGAACCATCCCGGTTTCGGGATCCCGCCGAATGGTGTTGTCCACCACCTGTCCGAGCGGGATCGTGTTGCGAAGCGCCTGGATTACGCGGTCCCGATCCTCACGCAAATCCTCCGAATCCCGGTTTTTCGGCGGCTCGGGCGGCACCATGCCGCCGCCGATCCATTCCCGATACAGCCGGTCGATCTCGCGCATTGCAATTCGGTGCGCATAGGCCCGCTTTTCCTTCAGCGGACGGGCGAGATTCAACTCGCCCGATTGCCATCCCTTGCAAAGCCAGAGGGCGTGAAACGTCTCCTCTGCTGAATAGGGAAACTCGAAGTCCGGGCGTAGCGCCAGGGTATAGTCCCGGTATGCTTCGTCGGAAATTACCCGCAATTCCGCCACATCAAAGAACTTGATGGGCGGAATCCACTTTGGCTTTGTGATTGCCATCTCAATGCCCTCCTTGAATGAAAGAAGGGCCGCACCTTGGGGGCGTGCGCCCCGAAAGGTGCGGCCCCGCTAGATGCTCTCGGGGGGCACTAGGTGCAGGGTTGAATTACAGCATGAAGGACGCCGGTATTCGTTCGCGAAGCCGGATACTGGGATTAGGGAAGAATCGGATTGCTGCCGCCATATTTCGCCTGCCCCTGCTGGTTGGGTGGCGGCGTGCCGGCCCACGCCTGGACTTGGGCGTTGGCGGTATGCACAGAGCCATCATTCAGCGTGAATTGTGCGCTAATTTTCCAAATGCCCGCACGCGCATACTGGTGTGCGGCCGAGAACACCGGGGGCAGGGCGCTCAACGGCCCGGCGAGGGTTTTCGAGATCCCGTCGCCCCACTGGATCACGAGCCGGATGACCGGATTGGCGTTCGCCCCGGGTGTTGGAAAGGCCCGGGGCCAATTCCCGGTGGCGGTCAGTACGATCTGGCAGGTGTTGGCAATAGCATCGGCCTCGCACTGGGTCTTGTTCAGCACAAGGGCCGTGCGCGGTACGCCGCCGGACAGGGGAGGCGTTTGCTGTGCCGGTGGTACGGGTGGCACGCCGTTGGCGCTCTGCGTGGTCGTCCCGGTGAGCGAGCGCACCCCGGAGAGGTTGCCCTGCATTATCTTGGCCTGAGTGGTTGCCGAGGCCGCCATTTTGGGCGCGGTTGGCTCTTTGGTGATCAGTGATTTGGCCCAGGCAGCCAAGTTCATCTTGCCCAGATTCAGCAACGCGAACTGCCCAATGCTGAATCCGGAGCAATCAGCTTGCAGGGTCGTGCCCCCGCACTGCTTATTGAAATTGAGGATCCAGGGTTTGGCCACTGCAGTCATCGGCACGACCACCTGGTAGGTGCACTGATAATAGGGGCCCGCGCAGGACCCGAATACTTGGAGGTTGGTTCCCGACAGTACATAGTTCGCGGTCGCCGGCAATGAGAGAGGAAGGGCCGCTGTGCGCCAGCGGCTCCCCTGATCGGTCGAGTAGCGCAACGTCACCGTACTCGGCGTTGCCGCTGCGCTCACCGTCGGGGCGGCCTGGAATCCGAGTCCCCGGCCCGCGAAGGCGTCGTTGCCGATGTACACCGGAGGAGACCAGCCTGGCGGTCCATAGAGCGCCCAGTCGACTTGTGCGCGCACGAGCGCGCTACCACCCTTGCCCCCGGGCCAAGCGGATAGCGTGTAGGCGCACTGCGCCCCTGCGGGGGGCAATCCCCCTGCGGGGGGCGCCCCACCCGTAGGGGTGCAGGACCCTGTAGCGATCACATAGCGGGTGAGGGCCCGGGAGGCCGTGTCGGTCGCTTGCACTTGCAGGTAGGCCAGTCCGGTGGTGGGCGGGGTGAGGGTTGGGCCCTGGGTGGGGGCTTGGCAGGTCGTGCCCCCACACACGGCGAACCAGAGCGCGAAAGACGACGGGCACACCGTCCCCGTCGCTGGCTGCGCCGCAGCGGATTGTGCGCTGCCGGCGGCACCGGCGTTCAGGCAGGTTGAGGCCCACTGCCAGACCCACACGTCGTTCCCATTCGCATCATAGGGCCCAAGCCACCGTCCCCCCGACCCCGCAGGGGGGTTGCCCCCCGCAGGGGGATTGCCCCCCGCAGGGGGATTGCCCCCCGCAGGGGTATAAAAAGAGAACTTCGGAATCCCCAATTGGGCCGCCCCCCCGAAACCGTTGGCGGCCATGGCCGCGAGCTGCGCACGCCCCTGTTCTTGGACGAGCTTGGCGAGCTGGGAGGGAAACGCGCAGTACCACTGCTCGTGCTGAACGCAGGCGCAGACGCCAAGGAAGCTGAATCCGGTCGAGCACCCACTCCCGAGAAAGTGTGCAGCTTGCGCCCGTCGGGTTGCGGCCAATTGCGCCTCTGCTCGGGAGCAGGACCAAATCAGCGCCCCGCCCTGGCCCACGCCCTCATCGCAGCAGCAGTTGCCGAGCGTACAGCCGATCGTATCCCTGCAGTGGTCGGTGTGCCCGTTGAAGATTTTTGGCGGGACGCCGGAGACGTTCTTCTTGATGGCCTCGAGCAGTGCGTGAAACTTGAGCGCCTGGGCAAAGCCGTGATCGCCCGCCTTGGCGGTTTGGTTCTGGAAGCCGTAGGTGGCGATTCCGGTACAGGTATTGGTCGTCTTGGTCTGCAGGCAGGTCATGTTTCCGGTCTTGGCGCAGGTGTAGTTCTGCTGGAGACTCGTGCACAACCCGTTCGACTTCGCCAGACAAGTCGAAGAGGTAAGCGTGCAATCCGGGTCGGTATTGCAGTTCACGACCGGCTCCTTGCAGGCGTAGGTAGCCGTCTTGTCTGTGCAGATTCCGGCCACAGAACTTGAGCAGGTATCGGAGAGCTTTGCGCACCCGGACGTGCCCGGCGCCGCGCCGGTACAAGCAGTCTTGGGTGTGCCCGTACAGGTGTATGCCTTGGCCGCTTGCACGCAGACCCCGTCTACAGTCTTCGTGCAAGCGGTCTTCGTGAGCGCGCAGTTTCCGCCCGGCGCCGCGGGTGTGCAGGCGGTCGTGGTCCGGTCCGGGCAGATCCAGGTTTGAGCGTAAGCGACGCAGGTGCCATCCGCAGCCGTTTTCGAGCAAGTGGAACTTGCAAGATTGCACCCGCCGATCTGGGTAGCGGTGCAGGTGTCCGTCTGCGTGCTCGCGTAGCACTGATAGGTGTTCGCGTACTTCCAGCAGGAAGTGGAGGGGTCGATTACCGCCCCGGCCGGCGCACCGGCGGTCCCCGCCGTGCAGACCGTTGCGGTCGACCCGTCGGAAGCGGTCACGGTCCGGCATCCGGACCACACGCAGGTCGAACCGGTGGGCGCGCAGTTCGAGACGCTCGCTTGTGCGGTGGCACCCACCCACAGCGATGCCATGAAGCACACGGCGATCGCGCCCAACCACTTGTGAAGATCAGCCGCCATAGAGAGCGCACCCGTCGGTTTTTGTGGTTTTGGTGAGAACCGGAACGGAAGGTGTCCATTGAAGAGCCCCGTACCCCCTGGGGTTTTGCCCTGATGGCCACTGCTGCAGCGAGATGTTGTAGCCTCTTCCTGTGAACGTTGCCGTCAACGTGTCATAAAGATAAGACCACCCCCACAAGCCGTATGTAGTAATCGAATGCGACTGCTTTAACGGAAAAGTTGCTTGGGCAAAATTCCAGAAGTAGCCATTCGCCTGTTCATAGATCTCCATCGCTACATCTTGTGGATTTGTTCCACAATAAAGGGCTGCCGTAATTGTAAAACGATAAAAGTCCGCAGAGCCCCAAGCCGTTAGCTTGTCATACCACAACACGCTATTTGGGGCACCGCAACTAAGCGTTCCCCCTGTAACCGCCACCGCCGGCGTATAGCTAATCAAGCAATTTTTCGTCACGCTCTGGTTGGCGAGTGTGCATTGCTCTACTGGTGTGGTCGTCGTGCAGGCGGTTGCCGAAACCGGTGTGGTCGTCGTGCAGGTGCTTTTGGACTGCGCGATCGAGGACACGCATTGGCTGGTCCATTGGGTGGTCCCCGTTTGCCATTTCACACAGGTCGAAGTGTTTTTGCAGCTCTGCCCACCAAAGTAGACGCTGGAAGACTTGCTGCAGGTATAGACCAGCTTACCGTTTTGCAGCGCGGTCTTCTGAGCTTTGATGCAGGAGAGGATATTCCCGCCGTTGGCAAGCGTATTCCCGATATAGGCCCCGGAGTTCTGATTCCGTCCCGGCAGAATCGCCTGTCCGGAGGGAGTGTAGACGCCGATGCCTACCGTCGAGCGCACAACGCCGGAGGACTGTGTGAGTCCCTTGCCCATCGCTTGATAGCCCTGCTGCTTGAGGTTCGCGCCATTTCCCTGAAACGCACTCGTCTGGGTCAGGGTGATGGCGCACTGGTCGTTTGCGCAGGTCCCGACGGTAAGCCGGATCTTGGGGCCGGCCTTGAATACGCCATTGGGTGTGATTGCCTGCTGGATCCAGCCACCGGCGATGCCTGAGCCGCAAACGGCGCCGTTCTCTGTAACTGGGCACAGATCGAGCACATAGCGCGAGGTGCCCGTCTTGATACAGGCGGTCTCGATCCCCAGGGGATAGGTAACCCCGTTGGATCCCGGTTGTGGTGCGGCGGTGGACGCGCAATCGATGATAAAAGAGGTTGCCCGTGAGGCCGAAGCGCTCACGGTGCCCCCCTGCGCCGGGCCTTGGCCCGGGGTGGCGGATGCGCCGATCGCCTTTTTTGCTGCAGAGAGGTTTGTCGTGCGGGCCGAATGGGCGCCCATCGAGCCGAGCTGGGCACCGAGCTGGGCGCCGGCGGTGCCGGAAGAGGTGGCCGGAAGCTGAAAATCGGCATTGGCGGCCAGGGCGGCCCTATGGGCGCCTGCAAAACCAAGCACCAGCGCTATTGCCATGAATTGTTTTAGCGGAAAGTTCATTAAAAGGCACTAGGTGCAGGTCGTGATTCGGGGGTGCCCAACCGCCTGATCGCGATCATTCCATCAGGAACTCATCGACCCGGGATTCGAGATTGATCCCCCGTTCGCCGTCGGGTACCTTGGCCGGGTAGGCGGGGGGCTCGAACTCGGCGCAATCCTCGCTGCGGTTAGCCGGTGTGGTAATACGGGGGATGTTGATGTGATAGATCCTCGCCCCGATTGTGAGCACGCACTGGCCCATCCCGAGGCCGGATAGCTTGTCGGGAGAGACCCGGTAGTCTTCGGTTTCACTCCAGGACTCCCCGACGTTACCAGCGGCGGATTCGGAGGATTGCGGCGCGGCCTGAATGAACTGGCGTGAGGCACTGGAGGACTCCGCACGCGAGACGGAGCGTCGTAGCCGAATGCTCTTTCCGATAATTTCCGCGGCGGCCTCTGCGGAATCGCTCGACCCGAAGCGGAACAGCCCCTTGCTCCAGGTGTTCTGGATTATGATATCGGCGAATTCTCGGCTTACTTCGCGCAAATTTCCGAATGCCTGGAAGGCGGGAAGCAGCGCGATATTCGCGCTTCTGGCTTGCTCGAAGAGACGGGCGATACTCGGCATTGTGTAGGAGCCCATCTCATCGGCGAAGACGAGATAGGGCGGCCAGGGGCGTTGTGTTTCTGGTAATGCCTGAATATAGGCTGTGGCTGTGCGCAGATCCGATAGGATCATCTTTCCGAGGTTGATCGAGGCGGTGTCCTTGGCCATGGTCGGGAGCATGACGTAGAGTACTTTATTACCCGTAACGATGGAGGGCAGATCGATTTGCGGGGAGTAGGTGTTGAACACCCGCCCGAACTTTCCTTGGGCAAACAGGGCCAGTCTTCCGGCCATGCCGCCGAGGGTGTCCTTCATCTTATTGACATCGAGCGCAGCGCCCCCGCGCTCGCGGCGGCGATACTTATCGAGAAACACGGACAGCGCCATGCGCTCAGGGCCATTAGGCACTTGGCGCAGCATCCATTCCATCGCGGGAGCCGACTGGAGCAGAATCGTGAGATCGGTGAAGTGGTAGCGGAGCTTGGCGGCCTTGAGTGCGCCCACAATGGCGGTGAGCGCATGATTGGCCGATTGGCGGTAGTAGTCGGAACCCGGGTCATTTTCGGAGGACGGCAGCAAGTTGAGCAGTCGTGAGGCCACCTCGTCGGGATCGCCGTTCAGCAGAGGGTTGTAAGTGTGGGAGTGCTCCGGATCGTTTACGTTGAGCACATAAAAATCGTTCTCCCGCCCGATAGCGCGCATGAGGTAGGCGAGTGTGTTGAGGGTGACCACATCAAGTTTGGCATCAATAAAGATTACCCCACCACCGCGGCAAATTTGTTGGTAGATCAGCCAGATTCCGAGCGTGGTCTTTCCCACACCGGATGAACCCACCAACATCAGATGTCGCACGAACAGGTTATAAGGGATACGAACCGGCTTTCCGTGATCGCTCGTGTAGCCGATGAGTAGGCCATCGTCGGGGTAGGGTTTATCAGAGGGCAGAATAAATCCTTCCTTGGGGGCTACGTTTACCGGGTTAAAGCGAATTCTCGCTCGTGGCAATGCAAGTGCGGCCCCACCGGCTGCGGCGAGGCCCACCCCGGCAAGGGCTGCGGGCACATTGCCCGCAAACCAGGGTGAGGCTGCAACGGCCCCGGCGGAAAGCGCCATGAGCCCCCAAGCGTCTCGTGCCCCTTCGAGTACCAAGCGTCTCATCTCAGTGCCCCTCTGTAATGCCGGCGGCGAGTCCCTGCGTAAATAAGAGATTACCTTGGAGTCCACTGCCTGACATTTGTTGGTAGATCACGTTGTTGATTGTTTGGAGTGAGGCGAGGATCTTATCTTGCGTGCCGAGCGCAACCCCGATAGTGCCCTTGGCGCTATCGGCCAGAGCCCCAGTCTGCGCGGCAACCGCCTGCATGATTTGCACCGCGTCGATGTTATTGTCCGGAGAGTTGGCGACCACTGTGGCGGGCACCTCCATCCATTGGCGCAGGATCGATTGCGCGATCAGGATGGCGATGAATGTGCTGTAGTTGTGGACCAACTGCGCGGCGGCGGCGGGATAGACGGCCGCGACATTGACCATCTGATAGATCGGGAGGGGCACAACCTGCATGAGTTCAATCGCCTTCGTGGGGATCGGCTGATCGGTCGAGACGGAATAGACCGCGCTGTTGAGCAGGATTGCTACATTTGCGAGCAATCCGTTCCCATAGAGAAGTGGATTCGTCGTGTCTTTCACGGGCACGGTTTTGGGGTAATCGCAAGCCGTCAGAGCAGCCCGCCCTCCGCCGAGGCCGGAATAGGGGGTAAAGGCCGGGGCCGCGTGGCCGAGTGAGTCGATATCACATGTAAGGATCGGGCGTTTTGCAAAGGCCGCAAATTGGGCATCGTAGAATGCTCGCTCAAACAGGGTTTGCAAAGCGCCGTCTTTGGAGGGCTTTACGCCGAGAGCCTGCTTCAGATAACCGATACTACTTTTTGGGTCGGGGCCGAACAACATTAACTCGAGCAATTGTCGGGCGGCGACTTTTGCCCCGAGACCTTGGCCATCGTTCACCCCCTTGACGCCGATCCAACCGGCGTAGTTATACGGTTTTCCGTCCTTGTACTTGACTTGGTCACCGATAACTGAAAGGAGCAATTCCTTGACATCGGTGTCGGCGTAGCCGGCCTGGGTGAGCAGGATCCACTTTTGATTTCCGAGAACCGGAGCGGCCTTGGTAGAGGAGACGATATCGGCGTAGGCCTTGCTGAGTCCGGATGCCTGCGCGGCTTTTTCCAGGTTTGGCATAATCTGCGACAGGGCCCCGGAAACTGTAGAGCAGGCGTTGTCTATTCCGGAAAGATAGTCTTTGTAGAGTCCGGAGGCGGCACCGCTCTGTGCGCAGAGATTCTTCCCAGCCTTGAAGTTCGTTGGCACCCCGAGGTGGTTGGCCGCCTTAGTCAGCAGCTCCTTTGCCACCGTGCAGTTGTCCTGCGTCAGGGCGTTCATTTTGTTGGCGATGTTGTGCATTTCCGCGAGCACATCGGCGCACATGGGACACAGCGCTCGAATACCCAGCTCGATGGCCATTCCCTCGGCCACCTGCATGAGATTTTTAACCAGGGCGGCGAACTGTGCCCCATTGATGAAACTGAAGCCGCCGAAAAACATGGAGATGCCCCCGCAACCGGCCTCCAGGGAGGGCGGGGTGAGTGAGACAAACTGCACACTCTGGGTGGGGGTCCACACCCGTAGCGAGCCCCCCACGAATATCCCCCGGGTGGCGGTGTGATAGTAGCCCGGCCCCGAGGCGCTGGACGCCTGGAGCAGTCCGCTGAATGCTTGGCTTACCGAGAAGGCGGCAAACGCCGGCGGAGTGGCCGCCATCCAGGCGGCCATCACAAGGGCGATGGCCTTGAAAGGCAGTTGCTTCCTGTGGAACATGCGCGCAGCTCCCTACCGCGGGCGAATTGGTCCTTCCATATACTAGGTGCAGGAGGGGATTACAGGGCTAGGGCCGCAGGCAGCATTGTTCGCCGTTCCAGAGGACGTAAGCGGAATCCTGCCCCAGCGGGAAGTTCTCCGGCGGTAGGTACCCCCAGCGCAGTGCGGACTGGCCAATCGTGACCGGAGCACCGACGGTGGGCAATGGGTAGATCGGATCGATTCGGTATTGCGACTTGACCCAGATCGGGCTCGGGTAGGCGAAGCACTGAGCGAGTGGACCCACCGAGGTCCACAGCAACCCGATGTGGGCCTCGAGTGCCATGAATTTCGAGAGTGCCAGTGCATTACCCTGTTGGTCCGAATTTTCGTCGTTGATATTTCCGGACAATGGATAAACGGATCCCCAGGTCCCGGCGCACCAGAACAGGGGGTCGAGCGGATATCCAAGGGTGGATGAGAGCCCGTCGATCGCGCAGGCCGCCTGCGCGATGGGATTTGCAAATAGCACCGACTCGGGGGCGAAAACGGCGGACCACAGATCGTTGTTCCACACTGGGTTGATTTCGGTCATGCCGGCGAGATTGAAGGTGGCGCCGATGTTCTCGCAGATGGCGTTGGCGCCGGCGTTGATCAGTGCAAAGGCTGGAAAATCGTACCAATGGACCTGCAGCAACGAACCGCTACGTCTACCGGGAGTGGCCGCACGGCGTTGCCCGAGTTCGGAGTCGAAGGCATGGCCGAGCACGTTGACCCCGCCCATCGAAACCAAACATCCGGGATCGCGGGTGACCTCCGCAAGATACAGGGGCTCCCAGAACGAGATCCCCAGCCCAGGCACCGGAAGGAACGGCGGGATGTGGGAGGGACAGACGCAGATCGGGGCTTCGTGGATGATCGGTGGTTGAGGCGGCCCGGGGGTCGGAATTCCGCCGATGACGATCGGCAGGAAATCCGCCCAGTTCATCTCGAGGATAGCGGTTGCCACCAGTGGTCGTCCATGGCAAAGGACCCCAGCGGCCGCTTTCCGAGCTGAAGCAAATGTAACGCCCGTTGCGAGCACGGCGGCAACAACGAGGGTTACGCAACGATTGTGTTTAATTCGCACGATAGCTTCCTCCCTGCTCCCTATCCGCAGGGTGCATTGCGACATCCGCGATGTGTTGACAGGCTTCGGCGACCGCTTCCACGCATCCGGGGGCCGCCCCGATTGCACAATCCGATTCAAGCATTCCGGAACGATTGGCGACCTTTCCTGGGGGGCATTGGCGGGCAATCCACGCGGTGGGCCGTGCAACGCCATTCCGGATGAGCCAGTGTAGGGTTGAGCCGAGGTCCGATATACACAACAAGTCGAATACCTTTGTCTCCGGCCAAACAAACCAAGTAAGCAGCACAATCGGCTTTCCATCCGGGTATTGCCGACGCGTAGTGATGCGCAACATCGGTTTTGAGTGTACTTTGACGCAGCCGAATTGTTCCGCAAGCCGGTACTGTGCCTCTCGGATTGCTTTGTTTTCTCTTGCTTTTGACATTCCCTGTCCTTCCGCGAATTTTTAGTCGCCCGTCTTGCGAGCGCGCGGTCGCCCCTTTGTTAAACGATTGCTGTGTGCAGAGCCCACAAGGGAGGGCAGCCCGTACCACGCTGCGTGAAGGTGTTCACGGATGTGCCCCAGATCCGCTACCGCCTTTGGCCCAAAGGTAGTAATTGCCAAGTCGAATTCGTGGGCACCGGCGCCCACGCCGACCAGGGCGGGCACGCCGGTTATGGCCAGCCGTGGGGCAAGTTTCGGGACCGAGTAGAACACCGGTTGGTCAATGCGTTTTGCCATGCCCGGCAGATCACCGGAGGTCGCAACGAGCAGGATGCGATCGGGGAAGGCGTGCTTGGCGGCCTGAGCGAAGGCCCACTGGCCCTTGTCCTTGGGGTCGAAGAACAGCATGCGGGTCACTGGCCGGATGCCGGTTTCGAGTGGGTTGATGCGTGTGCCCTTGGGATAGAGCACCCGCCAAATATAGTGCCCCTTCCGGCGTACCGGAATCCGGATGTCGTGCTGGAGCACGATGGAGGGGTCTTTGTAGTGCGTACCGGTATGCTTGGCCTTTGGAATTCCCACGTCCGGCATGTGGTGCAGGTGCTCGCGCGCCTTGGCAAGCATCTTCCGTTGGATCGTGGCCCAATCCACGTGGGTTGCCGCTTGGGCCATTTGCACGAGAATGTCCGGTTCCGCAATGGGCCAGACCTTACTGAGCACCCCAAGATTGTGGGCTTGTGCTGTGGACAAGGCGAGTGCGAGACCGATGGCCGCACCTCGGCGAGCCCAAATCACCGCTCGTTTTTTTGGGCCGTGCCCCATCTGGCGGGCAATCTACGCGGCGGCGAGTCTGCCGGCCGCTTCGACCACATCCTCGGCGAGGCACTGTACCACATCCAGAACCGAGTCATTCCCCAGTGGAGCGTCGGTCTCATGGGTGTAGGCAAACAAGGTTTCGCCGTTTTGCCAGATCGCCACGGGGATGTCGTTCGTCATCAGGACCGCTGCCGTCGCACAAGCCCGCGCGAGCGTGATCTCGACATCGCCATCGCCCGTTATTACGGTTGCCGGCGCATTGATACTGAGGTCGGGGTGCTTTGCCATTGGGTTCTCTCCTATGCAATGTTGGCCGAGCAAGCGGGGCATCTATGTTTGTTTGGGGGATACTAGGTGCAGCGTCGAATTAGGCGGGGTCAGCGTTTCTTGCTACTGCTTTGCGCAGCCGCTCGCCGATCCAGCGCATTACCGGGATGGCCATGGAGTTGCCGATTGCTTTGTAGCGGGGGCCGTCTGCGGCCAAGCGGACGAGTAATTCCGGGTCACTGATTCTGGTGTGTGCCGCTAGGTACTCGAGCCTATCCGCTTCGGAGCGTTGGAAATTTTGGCGACGCCCCGGGATCAGCGTCCAGTTATCCGGGAAGCCCTGTAGGCGTTCGCACTCGATGGGGGTCAGTCTACGCACCGCAGGCGGTGGCTTGTCTTTCCCGGGAACCCGCAAGGGCAAGATGCACAGGGTGTTTTCCTGGCCCTGATTGCGCCCCAGGGCAAAGGCGGTATCTCGGGATACGCACGGGTCTTGTGAGCCGTGAACCACAAAGGTTTCGGATTCGAAGTCCATTCGCCCACTGCCGCCGTGTGCATTACATGCAGTTGCCACTTCGATCGGTCCGGAGGTGTTATTACCGCCGAAGGCCTGCCCTCTGGCCGAGGGGCCGTTTTCTGTTTCCAGTATGAGCGACCGTGCTTCGGTTGTGGGGTTCGAATTCCCCTCGTGCAGCACCACTGGATCTTGCCCGCAGGGGTCCCCGATGCATCTCACGCCCCGTCCGGAGGCAACCAGTGTTGGGGCTGTGCGATAGGGGCTCTCGACCAGCAGGGCGCTTACACAATCCGTCTCGGTCCCGAACCCACTGCTAGTCCCCGCATGTGCGGGGATCGTTGGGGCGATTTGCGCCACATAGTCATAGTCGGTTGTGTTCGCCCCGCCGCAAGGGTCCGCCGCGGGGCAATCGCCTGCGGGGCGGTGGGCGTTGTGTTCCAGTGCGTAATGCAGCCGTTCAGGCAGTAGTTTCCTGCGCCTTTCCGCCCGGCGCAGGATTCCGGCGCAGGCTTTCGGGCTCAAATAGTACCGGCGGGGTATGCTCCCAATCTCCAGTATCGAGGAGAGCGAAGATACGACGGCGTCGCTGGGGGATCCCAAAGAATTGCGCGTCCAGTATGCGCCACTGGAGCAGTCCATGCTGGCCCAGCGCGACGCCCGACGAGCCCCAGCCGTAGCGTGGGGCCTCAACAGCGCCGATACCCGCCATCTTTCCAACCACGATTGCAAAATCTCTGCCTTTGTGGCGGAAGAGGGCACCGGGGACATTCTCCCAGAGCAGCCATCGGGTGCCGCAATGTTTTCGTGCCGCATGGAAAATCCTCATTTGCTCGAAAAACAGCCGACTTTGCTTACCGCCCAGGCCCGCCCCCCGGCCGGCCACCGACAAGTCGGTGCAAGGACTTCCGCCGACCACCAAGTCGAATGGGCCAAGTGCGGCAATTTGCGCATCGGTGATTTGGGTAACGTCCCCGAGATTTGGGACCCCTGGAAACCGTTGGGCCAGCACCTCACAGGCAAAAGGTTGAATTTCGGCGAAGGCGACTGCCTTCCAGCCCAGAGGTTCCCAAGCGAGTGAGGCCGCCTCGATCCCGGAGAAAAGCGACAGGTAGCGCATCCCAACCCCTCTACCGCCGCTAGAAACGGGCGGGTCTCGGGGGTACTAGGTGCGGCGGGTAATTAGATGCGGTATCTTGTCTTCTTCTTTAGTGCCCAGCTTGGATGATGCGCAGGCATTCGATTAAACGGCCACTGCCCCCTTGATGGCCGGGTGATGGCAATAGCCGACCAACTCGAAGTCCTCGTACCGAAACCCGTCGATATCGCGCACACACGGGTCGATCTGCATTGTCGGCAGCGGATAGGGTTTACGGGCGAGCTGCAAACTGGCCTGGTCGAAATGGTTCCGGTAGATGTGTGCGTCGCCCAGGGTGTGCACCAACTCTCCTGGCGCGAGTCCGCAGACCTGCGCGACCATCATCGTGAGTAGCGCGTAGCTGGCGATGTTGAACGGCAGGCCAAGGAATAGATCTGCGCTGCGCTGGTAGAGTTGGCACGAGAGCTGGTCGTTGGCGACGTAGAACTGAAACAAGACGTGGCACGGCGGGAGGGCCATACGGGGAAGGGCCTCGACATTCCAGGCGCTCACGATCAAGCGTCGGGAGTTTGGGTTTGTTTTGATTTGTTCCACCACCTCGCGGATCTGGTCGATCCGCCGCCCGTCGGCCGCTGGCCAGGAGCGCCACTGGGGGCCATAGACCGGCCCGAGTTCGCCGCGCTCGTCGGCCCATTCGTCCCAGATATGGACACCGTTCTCTTGCAGGTAGGCGATGTTCGTCGCGCCACGCAGAAACCAGAGCAGCTCGTGGATGACCCCCTTGAGGTAGAGCTTCTTGGTGGTGACCGCAGGAAACCCCTGGGTAAGATCAAAGCGTAATTGTCGCCCGAATACGGATCGAGTTCCGGTGCCGGTTCGATCACCACGGTCGACGCCGTGGCCCATCACATCCCGTAGTAGTCGAAGATAGGGCTTCATTGGATGTTCTCAGATTTTATGGGCCTAATCGCGGAAAATTAAGCCGCCGTGATTGGACCCGTGGTGGCTTAATTTCGCGGGGGCGCCAGAAAATGGAGATCAAGGCTCCCAGGTAATGGTGACAGACCCATTACCGCCGTTCTGCCCGGTTCCCGCGGTCGCGGGCGCACCATTCCCGGCCAGTGTCGCCGATAGCGCCTTGACCCCTGATGAGGCAAAGGAAGAGCCCCCGCCCCCTGCACCGGTCTGGTCGCAGTTTCCGCCGTTATGGTCCCCGGGAGCGCCACTGCCACCGCCGTAGTAACCGTCTCCGCCGCCTCCGCCGTATACGCCTGGATGTGTGATACCTGACTGCATGGTTGGGGCCGCTTGTCCTCCGAAATGTCCGGATCCGCTGAGACCGGCGGTATTGCCGTTGCAGGAAGATCCGGCACCGCCGGATCCTGGGGTCGTTTGCGAGGCTCCTGTGCCCGGATTGGCGCTATTTGCGTCCCCGAATGCGCCTCCTAACCCGTTCGGGTACCCCCCATTACCACCGTCGGATTGTGTTGCGCAACTGGAAAAGTAGAGCCCCGCCGCGCCTCCCGCCCCCGCGGTCATGGTGTAGGCCCCGAGTGTGACTGATGTGTAGGCTCCGCCCGTTGCGCCGGTCGGTTCGAAGAATGCAATAATGCCAATTCCCTGGTTCCACCCCATTGGTTGGCCGCCTTCCCCCACATTTACAGCTACGGTGCTCCCGCCGAATGGTGCGTCGATTTCGGCTTGAAGTTTCATCCCGCTGCCACCGGCACCGCACCCGCTGGCGCCACCAGCCCCTACCACGGTTACGATGGCCTTACGCGCCCAAGTTGGAGCCTGGTTCGCGTAGGGGGTGTAGCTGGTCACCCCGTTTTGGGTTGGTATATCCGCGCCATTGCTCGGGTCAAAGGTGAAGGTTTGCGTGAGTGCGTGCTGTTGCGGAGCCGGTACACCATAGATCGGCACCCTCATTTTCACGGTGCCGGCCTGGGCGGTTGCGGCCGCAATCAGAATGGCAATGGCGCCTAGAAATTTGGCTGGGTTGGTCATTTTCGTGGACCTTCCATATACGGAGCTTGTTTGGCACTAGGTGCAGGCAGAAATTAGAAGGCGCGAGGTGGCCCGAAATGGCCAGCCGGGCCTATAAAAACCCCAGGTATGCTGCCTGGGGTCTTGAAAGTTACGTCAGTACATTACGCGCTGTACTGATCGTGATAGCACCCAGTCACACAGTTATCCTTCTGCGTAGAGTGCCCTCAGATCTCAGGCGGTTCTCCTGTGATGTGGGGATCCGTTGCCCTCAGCAAGCATCTGGAGGAGCGTAATGCCCCGGTGTATCGCCGCTGGCCTCAGCAAGCATCTGGAGGAGCGTAATGCCCCGGTGTATCGCCGCAGCCTCGACTCTCCATCCAGCGAGGATCCTCGTCTGCGCCCCATTATGGCTCGTCCATATTGCCAACTCGTTTGTACTGGGGGCCTGCGTCGGGCACAACTCGTCGAAGCCGTTGCGGGCGACACGCGTCAACTTCTCATAATGGAGAGCATAGTACGCAGTATCACCCAAACCAACAGGTAGGCTTGCATCACGCGTTAAGAATGGCATTATCGGATCCTCCTGTGGGTCTTAGGCCCTTGTGAGGGCCCTCTCGAGAGGTACTAGGTGCAGGTTGGAATTGGGGCTCGAGTGGTGTTTTCTAATTTTTGGTTGCACCTAGTCTCGGCATGAGAGTACTCAACCGGCATCATCTCAAACAGGGGCAATGGCCGGCAGGCGCGGTTTATGTTGGGCGCGGGCACCCTTTGGGAAACCCGTATCGGATTGGCCCAGACGGTGATCGGGGGGCGGTAATTGCCCAATATCGGGCTCGGTTGGTGGCCAAGCTCGATGCCGGTGATCGAGCGATTTTTGCGGCGTTGCGAGCGATGGCGGAAGGCACTGATCTGGTGTGCTCTTGCGCTCCCAAGCCCTGCCATGCGGAAGTAATTGCTGACGTTTGGCACAAGCGCATCGCGCCGATGCCACCCGCGGTGTTCGTCTTTGGTTCAAACTTAGCTGGGCATCACGGAGCGGGGGCGGCTCGGTATGCACAAGCAGTCTTTGGGGCGGAACGTGGCGTCGGGGAAGGGCTGAGTGGACGGGCCTATGCGATCCCTACGAAAGACACTCGGTTGAAAACCCTGGGGGTCCCGGAGATCCTGCCAGCGGTGCGGCGGTTTTTGAAATACGCTGCCGGGCATCCGGGAACCGAGTTCGTTGTAACGCCGATCGGGACGGGTCTTGCGGGCTATCCGCAAGATTGGATTGCCCCGTTGTTTGCGGCCCCTGGGGGCGCTCTATTGTTCACGGATACGGGTTTTGAGGGGGTGGTTCCGAAGCCGGTCATTGGGCGGCGGGTGATCGTTGCGGGTTCCCGGTTGATCACGAGTTGTGCGATGGTATTCGACGCCCTGGATCGTTTGGCTGCCAGATGGCCAGAGCGGTTCGAAGTCATTTGTGGCGAGGCACGTGGGGTCGACACCCTGGGCCGGAAGTGGGCCCAGGCACGTGGCTATCCAGTACACTCGATGCCTGCTCGGTGGGACGCGTTGAAGATCCCCAGCGCCGTCGTTCTGGAAAAGAGGGGCCGGCGATACAACGCCCAAGCCGGTCACGACCGCAACGCCTGGATGGCTGCTTATGGAACCCACTTGGTGGCTTTCTGGGACGGCCACAGCCGGGGAACTCGGTCGATGATTGATCTGGCGAAGGTGTGCGGGTTACCGGTGTGGGTGCTAAAAGGCAAGTGATTGCTCGGCCCGGTATCTTTGTGCGACCGCATTCAGTGCCTAATTAGGAAAGCTGGTATGGTGATAAAGCAGCCTGCGTATACTCTCTGGACCCTACCGAGTAACTTGTGGCGGGGTATACCGCAGGACCTGGAGATCTCTGCGCAAACGGCCCAAAAAATACGGGCCGCATTAAAGGAGCCTGTAAGTGAAGGCGAAGTGCGTGCCTATAAAACCCCAGTAGACCTTGAAAAACTTATCAGGATAATCGTTTGAGACGGAAATAGCGGCCCCTGAGTCGTTGACGAGTTATGTTGAATTTAGGGGCCATCGGGTTGCGATTTGTAGTGCCTGCAGCAAAGCATGCGCTAGTCTGGAGGACGACGGGTTGGTGCAGAAAAGGTACAGCCCACCCGAAATTGATGCGAGAAAGCAGATCCCCCAAAACACTCCATTCCCCCGCATTGCCTGGATTATCGTTTCGTTTCCGCTCCAGCCACCGGTTGCGAGCCGATAGACCGACTCTCTCTGCGCCCAGTATCCAGTTTCCGCATACACCCATCGTTCGCGGATATACCCCATAAGCGAGTCGAAGTCGCTGGCCTCAATGAGAGGCCATGTGCGGATCCGTTCGAGTTCTTGCTCGTCGGGATATCCGTCCGTGTTCATTTTCCGCAATTCATTTCATTGTGTCCTTCTTAACGGAGGTTGGGGTGCCCTTCCTTGGTGCATCGCGGGGGACGGGCAGTATCCTCCGCCCCTGAGCCGATGGAGCGTAATACTCTCTTTGTGGCCCACCAGTATTGCTCCTCGCGGACGGCGGGGCTCTTCCGAATGATCGGGTTCCCCGCCCGCGGATGTGCGCGACGCGGTGGGGCAAGCGGCGATCGGGTTCCCCGCCCGTCCTTTGGGCGCGGTCACGGTGTGGTAGTTCCCGTTTTTGAGCCGATAGACGGTGATATTACCGCTGCGGCCAACAAGCACCGCGCCTGCCGGCAGGTTCGCTATGTGGTGGGTATGTGCTCTTGTGTTCGTCTTGAGATAGGGGGCTTGGCAGTGGCCGGGGAAGACCCCTACACGCCGATCGAATGGGTAACGCGAGGGCTTGGGGCTTGCGCCGAATTCTCCGATGGCCTCTGTTTCGACGGGCCCATGGATCCAGGCGCTAACTGCGCGCGCCCTTCTAGCGGAAAGCTGTAAGTTGTAGGCGCTAGCGCCTCTCGGATCGGCGTGTCCTATGAGACAGTAACCGGTTGGGCTGGCGCGCAGTTTCGCGAGCGTCCCCCTGGAGGCAACGGACACGAAGGCGCTATTGGTGGCGAAGAACACTCGCAGCACCGGCACGCGTCGGGTAACTGGTTTACGCCGGGCCATCGGTTTCGTCGAGGTTGATCGACGATTGTGTGTGGTCCCTGGCGTTGTTGCCGATTTATCTCCGACCCCCAGAAACCGGATTGGCGTGATCGGCATGGCTGTGGGGATCCAGTCCCGTGTCTTGTTCATCCGTGTTCCTTGGGTATTGTGGGCCGGCAGGATCATTGTGATAGGCGTACTATTCGCTGGCGGGATGACGATTTCGCCCATCCGCAGCGCTGGCAGGGTGTGGCTTGCAGGTTTTTCGAGCAGGGCGCACCCGTCGAGTGCCAGAACAACTGTTATTGCAAGCAGGCAGAATGCGGATTGACAGGAACGGGTCATCGGTTTGCCTCAAGGTGATCAAGCACTCGTTTTGTGAGATCCGGCGCTTCGCCCTGCCACTGGTCGATCCCGATGACCGCTCCGGTGGCCACGGAAAGGTAGATGAAGGTTGGTAGTACACTGGCGGAAGTCTTTATTGCAAGCCAAGCGGCTTTATCGAACCGCTTTTCCGGATGATTGGTAGCGAGCTGTTGCTGGATGGCCCTGTAGGGGATCCTTGGGATCTGGGTTTGCAGCCAAGAGAGCACCCCGTGATTGTTGGCTAGGTCCGCCTGGGCCTTGTAGCCATCGTAGAGGGCTTGCGCGATGGCCTGGGTTTTCTCTGAATCGTTGTGCTCCACCGAAGCTGTGGCGTAGTAGATAAACACTGCGGGTGCGGGCAGTCCCCCCTTCTGTGGCCCGATTGGTGCAATGCGGAATAGCCCACCTTGCGCACGCGTGGCAGCGGCAATTTGCGGGGTGTATTGCGCTTCAGCCTGACAGTGCGGGCAGGCAAAATTCACCAGTTCCACCACATTTACCGATGTGCTTATTTGCGGAGGTGCTGCTTGGGCCATGGCGGGAGCGGGTGAAGCTATTACGAGTGTGGCGAATATGGCGGCGATCGCCGCGGTTTTAAGCTGGTGGTTCCGCGTAAGCTGGCGCAGGGTTCTTTGTGCAAGCCAAAACCCGAATATCGTAATGAACACGCCGAGGTAGGGGTCGAACCCAACAATAACGAGTGCGGTTACTGCCGCGGCCACCCATAGCACGCCGATCGTAGCGTGCACCCCGCCTTGCAGGGGGCGCCTATTCAAGATCTCATATCGCGCGTGGTGTGCGTGTAGGGCCGATGCTGCCCCAGCAACGCACAGAAACGCCGAGGTCCACAAGATCAGTAGTGGGCCTATCAGAATCAGTACAGCGGCGATGATTGGCTCTATGATCAGCATAGCTCCACATCCTTGTGGAAGGAATCATCCCTGCCTACTAAATTAAGCCCACCTCCTTGTGGGCAAGACATCGTCCCTGCCTGTTGAATCAGTACCACATCCTTGTGGAAGAGATCATCCGTGGGATAATTGAGGCAACCGTTACGATTCACGGTTTCTTTCCTCGCGCCAGACCAGAAAACCGTCGGTGGAGTCTCCAACCAGAGAAAAACCCTACCGTAAGCAAGCTGGCGATTATTGGCGTATTGGCCCTGCTGATCGCGGCTAGCATAAGCGCGGGAATCGCAATTAAAAAGCTCTCTGCCCAGAGTAATCGCTGTAGCTTGTGGGCCTTTACCAGAGAGGCAAGGCGCACAAGTGCCCCGCTACTCGCGCTGACGGCCAGCAGAAAAGCGGCGAGCTGCCCATTCACCCAATCCGCGCTCCGTTTTTGCGGTGCCACACCCAATCCAGTGCGGTGCCCAGTAGGCCGCCCGCAATCAGGGCCAGCGCGTCGACACCGAATCGTTCGCGAACCCCGGAAACGGTGGCCCAGGAAATGGCGGGGCCGAGGATGGCGTATCCGAGGAATCGTCGGTTCTGGGCCTTACCCGCGTGGTGAGTGCGCTCTGCAGATTCAAGTAGGCCCATTGATGCGGCGGCGGTCGCGAATAGGGCCACCATTTGTGCTATCCACATCATGGGATCGCACTAGATTCAGGGCATGCCTGATCTTGCAGGTGCTTAGTGCGGGGCCAATAAATCCGATTTCCGACCAGCACGATGTAGGAGAGTTCTGGCCGGCCGAATCCACAGCCGGCCCCCCGATACAGGGAGGGGAACCGTTCCGCATCTGGGCGCTCACCGGGGGGCACGAGGTCTACTACAACCCCGGTTTTGCGTTTTGCGTAGGCCGCACCGGCTTGGCTGCTCCAAGCGACCAGGTCCCCTAGCGCAAAAGTTTTTTTGCCGTTGGGCATGGTTTCTCCTAGGGCGGCCCCTGGTCAAGGGGTCCACTCATGTGGGGACGGCGTGGTTCGCGTAGGCGCTTTTGTGCTTGTTCCCAGGCGCGCCCGTAGAACAGCCGCCAAAGGGCATACCGGCAAACGTAATCGGATTTAGCGAAGAATTGTCTTGTGGCCGCCTCTCCGGACGGGTCCATGACTGCGGCAATCGAGAGCGTAACGTTTCCGGTCCATTTGACTGGTGCACAGGCGCGGGTGAACCGTTCGCTGGGGCTAGTCGATAGCATGACCCATCCCAAGAACGCCACCAGGGCGGCAAACCAGAACATCCCACCTGCTTTCACGAGTAGGCCTTTTCCACTTTTGCTTTCTCTCAAGTAGGCACTAGGTGCAGGTACAAATTAGGGAACGAGAACCCCGGGGATTGCGCCCCGGGGGGGAAAGATTACGGTGTAAGGCTTGGTGGGTTTATGGCTGCCTCAAGGGGAATTCTCCGTAGCAGGTCGCTCGTTTTGGCCTTAGCGTAGCTGAGGCCAGCCTTGAGTCGATCCGCCTCTGTTGGCCCGAGCAGGATGAACCCGTTTTCACTTTCGAAGCGATATTCGGCAACCGTCCCTTCTATCGCGCGGGTACCGAGCTGCCTGAGCAGTTTGTCGGTTTCGGCTATATTCTCGTGCGAGCCGTATCCGCCGATGAAAATATGCACCACGTCTTGGTGGGGCATGGCATCGTAGGGGGCGTCCTGGCATATCTCCGTTGTTTCGTAAGGCAGCCACTCGATTTCCGCGAGCAAACTTTTTGCGCACTCATCATTTTCCAGGAGCACCAAACTGACTGAAATGTCGTAACTTACTCCCATAGAACCTCCTTATAAGGACCCTCAGATGGTCCTTCTCGGGGGGCACTAGGTGCAGGTGGTTATTAGAGCAGGGTCTGATGTGCTAATCGCAGAGGCAGGCTATTGCTTGTCGTTATCTGTGAAGATCGGGTCTAGGGCCACCCTGGATAGGGCCATGAGCCTCGTTCCCTCGTTCGAAGGCCCACGGCTTGTTATTTTTTGGGATCTCACGCCCCAGCAACATGCTCGTCGATCCATTTCGAGAGCTTGGGCTTACTCGTGGCCACATCGTCGGGGATGGTCTCTCCGGCTGATTCTGCGAGCTGCTGGGCGTAGTCGACTTGTTTCTGGGTGGGAGGGACCCGCTCAGCATTCGAGTCGAGCCAGTTTCGGCAGGTGTCGAAGTCGGTCTCTGCGTCTTTTGGGAGGTCTTCGCCGAGTGCTTTTGCTACCTTCCGCGCATAGCCAAGCATGCTCTCGGTGGGCGTAGTCCTGCGGGGGGTGTTGTCGTTCATTTTGGCATCCTTTATCCGATTGCGATGAGCCGGAGGCGTGCGCTGAAGGCGGGCTCGCCATGCCGAGTATCCGTCCTTCACAAAACGCACCCTCCGGCAGCAGACTCTAGGTGCAGGACGAAATTAGACGCGCATCGGGGCACCTTTTTTGGAGGGGCAAATGTTTTATCAATCTGCCACTTTAGTTGGGGGGAACTCTTTTTTTGCGTCTACGGCACCTATTGCCACCGAGAGCAAATTGCCCGCGGCATTGGCGTCTTGGTCCCATGAAGTTCCGCAGTGTTCACACATCCAGACCCGACTTGAGCGGTTTTCTTGCTTTGTGATTTTCTTGCATGCCCCGCAACGTTCGGTGGTGTGCTTGGTGGCATATCGAATAGACGCCCCACTTTTATGTGCTTGATGCTTGATTTCAATGCGCAGGGTGTGGGCGCAAGCCCGCACTCGTTGTGCCCTTGCGTTCGCGTGTAATTCATTATCGGTTCCGTCGTTGCGTTTTTTGGTGCGAGCCATTACGGATAGATCCATGTCCTCCATACCGATTATCGCGTAGGCTTTTGCGATTTCACGAGCCCAGAGCCGGTAGTGCTCACGCCGTTGGCGTATGAGTTTTGCGCGAAGGTTATCCCGCCATACCAGCAAGTGCCTATAACGCTTGTACCAATCAAGCACCGGGCGTGGAACTTCAAATTGTAATGCTCGCACTGCGTCATGCAGTGCCTTTGCATCCGCATGCCGAGCGCCGAGTCCGGGGTGCCAACGCCGGATTGGGCCAGCCAGTTCCCCTCGAAGTTCTGGGTGGTCATGGATCCAGGCGGCAATTTCAAGCAAATGTTTGTCAATATGGGCGCTTAAACGTTCAACTTGGTCCATGCCACTCATCCATTTGGGCGGGAGGGTAAACCGCTGCATCTTGCCGTGAGTATCCAGCAGGGTTGCAACCAAAAGCCCCCGATCGTCCTGCAACCGCCATCCGAGATCGACTCCGCAGGCTGCGGCTCCTTCGTGGCGATACGCTACGCTTGCGGCAGGGGTAGTCAGGGTGAGGCATAACCGCCCCACGACTCGTTCTCCCTCTCGGTGCCACGCCATTTCCACCGACTTAACCCGGAACCCTTCCGGTAATGGGCGGTGCATCCAGATTGGGAACCGGGCCAGACTTCCATCGGCGTCACACCGTAAGGTGACTTCGGTACGAACGGATCGTGTACGCTGGGTCCGTCCCAATGCGAAAGCGGCCTTTGGCACTGGGTTAATCTGAATCGCCGCGAACTTTCCGTTTAGAATTTGTTCTGGGGAGGCGCCGTTTTTACCCCCAACCTTCTGGATTTGCACAGCGAGGATGCCGCTGTCATTGCGGGCATCTTTGTAGTGCACGTGCCGGCCCAATTTTCGGCATTGGTTTTTGGCGGTTTCAAACGCATCCATCACCCGGTTATAGTTGCCCCAGTAGAGGCCGCTGGTTTGCCGGATCCGTTTATTCTCCGCTTTACGCTCGGCGTAAAGCGTATCCATCTCTTGTTCATGGCCGAGTCGCCAGCGCTTCGCGATAGCCCATACATACCCCTGAATCTCATTGCGGTACTTGTATGCTTTCTTGAGCGTTTCATCCTGGCTAGTCGCACGCTGGCGGGTTTTAGCCCGTTCTTTATTTCGTGCGCCCCGGATATCCCGGATTTGACCGTAAGCCCGGTCTAATTCTGCCGTTGCTGCTACGTAATCCGGATCTCCGCACATGGCGGTATTCAAGTGCTGATCGTACTTCCGATCAGCACCAACCAGGCTATTCCACATGAGTCGTTGCCGCTCGACTTCCGCCTGGACTTTTTCGTTCGTAATGAGTGCTTCCGTTTCCGCTCCATACGCGTACACCAGTGATTCGGTAGCTTCTTTCTGCCGTTTCATCTTACTTTCCCCGATTAGCCCCTCGCAGGGGCCTTCTCAGGGGTTACTAGGTGCAGCCGAAAATTAGGGGAGCGGAAATTGCGCGTTTCTAACCGGTTCCTGGGCTGGGCCGCCCCGGTTGGCAAGAAACCCCCGCGGTCAGTCTAATTAGCTAATGAACGTCGACGGATGTCTCCGCAACCAAGCCGCAGAGCAGGCATTGATCCGTCTCCGCCGGTGGGCTGTTTCACGATCGTTTCCCGGTCTCCGCAACCAAGCCGCAGAGCAGGCATTGATCCATGCCGTGCTTACCAGGCGGACGCCTGACTCAACCGTCTCCGCAATCAAGCCACAGAGCAGGCATTGGTCCATTGCTCGCCCCCCGCGGCGGGCTGTCTGACGCGCTGTCTCCGCAACCAAGCCGCAGAGCAGGCATTGATCCCGCCTCGGGTGGTGCCATACTCGTGACCGGGTGCCGTGCGTCTCCGCAACCAAGCCGCAGAGCAGGCATTGATCCATGGCGCAGGTGCGCAAGCGGAGCCGGGTCGTAATGTCTCCGCAACCAAGCCGCAGAGCAGGCATTGATCCCTGCTCCGTGAGCGGTTCGCCGAGGCTAATTTGTTCGGTCTCCGCAACCAAGCCGCAGAGCAGGCATTGATCCGGCCTGTGACCAACTGCTTGACTTGGCCTAGCGCGACCGATGGTCTGCGAGCGGTGCCAACATAGGGCGTTGCCGTTCTCGCAACCCATTGATTACCCTATTTTGTGAAAGATCACTGCGGGACCGCTCGCAACTAGGCGGCGGGACACCTCATGGCCTACTAGGTGCAAGCGGAAATTAGAGTGGTTTATTTGGCCCCCGGGTTTAGCGTTCCGGTCGCCGGCTGGCTTCCCCGTACCCGTTCTCCGCTTGGCGCGCTTCCTAACCGCCCCTTGGAATCACCGGGTTGGAATCACCGGGTTGGAATCACCGGGTTGGAATCACCGGGTTGGAATCACGCGCTGGCTGCCCCGTTGTTCCTGTCCGGTTGGTTTTCCCGTGGGGGGGCCCGCTTTTGCCTGTGCCACTGGGGCTGTTCTTTTGCCGCTTGCCCTGCCGCGTCGCGCACATCCGCGGGGATCGACTCAGACCAGATCCTGCAGCTTGCGATCGACGCTCCATCGGGCTATTAGCCCACCTGGGTCCAACCCCAGATCTCGCATGTGGGGCTCGAGGTACTTGAGATAACGGTGCCACTTGCCGTCACGCAGAAAGTCTTGGTGATGCGCCTTAATCTCGTAGGCACCAGATTCGTGGCTGGGCCCAGGACCGGTGCATAGCCCAAGCATCCCTGCGCCGGTGTAGGACCACGGCCTGCGAGGGCCCGTCCTTTGACGAGGAGGGGACCCTCAAGGGGATTGCCGGATCTCGCTCCATCGCACACTGAGCCATTCCGCGTACTCCCGAACGCGCAGCGCGCCGGAGTAAAGCCCGGTGGCCCAAGCATCGTTGACCTCCACGAGCGCCAGATGCCCGCCGGGCAGCCGGCCAACATCGAGTGCCCAGGCGCTCGGCTGGCCACGCCAAGCAGCAATCATCGAGTCGACCCGTGTCAGGTCGTACTGGCTCATCCCGCACTCGCGGCCATTGTCGTATTGCGCCCAGCCCAGCACCTCGCCCCCTAGCACGTAGAAGCGATACTCGGCCCCAAACTCAATGGGGCCCGATATCCAGCATGGGGTGTCGGACGGAACCCTATCCGGGGGGGAGGCTGGATCGTAGCCTCGAATTACCGAAAACTGCTTGGCCCCGACGGGCTTGACGAAGTCGCCCCGCCGGGCATCCGAGAGCGGCGCCTGGCGGACGATTCGGTCAAGATAGGGGCGCAAATCATCCGGGTAGTCGACCGGGGCCGGCAGCATTACGCCCACCCGGTCCGCGTAGGCTTGCACGAACTCCACAGACCCGACCGGTACGTCAGCCGAATGCACGTTGGGAAAATCATCGAGGTCATCGGTACCCACGCGCACGACCCAGTCCGAGCCCAACATCGCGGCCTGGAGGATCGCACGGGCTTCCGGGCTGTTCGCGTACTCTTGTTGGATGACCCAGTTCATTTTCTCCTCAGACAAGACCGCCTCACGGCCGCCCAAACAGCCCGTCCACCGCCCTCTCGTCCCGCATCTCGTCCGCCAGTTCCTGGACCTGGTCATCAGGGGTACCCACGGACCGCAGCCAAGTCACGTCGTCGATCGGCGTAACCGAGCCATCGGGGTCGGTCCACTCGGTACAATACTCCCGCGTCCAATTACGCAATGCCTGTGGATCCATCCCGCCGAATGTATGCCGGATGGACTCAAGCACATCAAGGTCTGCGTTACTGATCTCGTCCAGATCGGTGCGGCAGAACTTCCGTTTGACCGCCACGTCATGGTTCGCCCCAGCGATCATCCACTCGTCCCATTGGGCAGCGGGTACTCCTCCCGTGAAGCCGGCCATCAGGTCGAGCGTGCGCGCCAGCACGGGCCCGTGCGGCATTGCTACCGGGCGATCATAGGTGATGGGCCGCCCGTATCGGAGCAGGGACTCCCGATCAGCCAAGTACAGCAGCTGCATCAGCTTCGGCGCGCTGATAATGCCGCCCTGCTTCTGCGCGAAGAAGGCGCCCATCTGGGCGATTTTACAGGGAGAGTACATGATGGGCTCACCTCAAATGGACGGTCTTTGGTCTCTTCCGTCACTGACCGACGCGGTCGAGCCGATGTTGACCGTATGTATCCGGAGTTCGAGTGAATCGGCGATCTGGAGCATGTGCCGGGTTCCGGGTGAGCGCCCATCCCAGAAGGCAATGAGGTGGGTGCCGTAAGCCGCCATCCAGACGTTGCGCAGGTACCCAGCGCCCTTACTCGCCGTCTCCCACGGCGCTGGAAACTCACGGACCGGGAGCCCGCGCTGCAGCGCCCAGTCGCGCCCGATCTGGTCCGCCCCGCGAGCCCCGCCGCACACGACCTCGACGGACCGCCCGGCGAATTTCTCCAGCGCCCGATCAAGAACGTGGAGCATTCCGGGTGACTCCTGGTGTGGAGGATTGCTCCCCTGCAGGGGGGGGCGGCTCCCCGCGATGATGAGACGGACTTCGGTATGCGGTGCGGGGATGAGCCGGGCGAACTCGGCGTCCGTGCAGAACACATTGTCCGGGAGCCCGGCGAACAGCGGGGCGATCCACGCCTTCGGGTATTTCGAGAGCCCGGTCCCGATGGGGGTGAGCAGAAAATCAATATCCGGGTGATCAGCGGCGAAGCGGACGAACTGGTGCACATGCGGCGCGATATGGTCGATCGTGAGCCGCTTGATCCCCTCGTCTTTCGTGGGGATCGCATAGGCGTCGCCGGTGAGCCCAACCCCCACGCCCGCCACAGCGCCGAACAGGGCCGCGGCATACCTCGCCGCCCCGGCCCCGTGCCGACCGGCGAGGTTGGAGCCGAAAACGAATACCGCGCGCCGGCCTATGAACTTCGGAAGGTTCTTGTGCCATACATCCCGGATTACCTCTGCATGGCACGGGGCCGGGGCGCAAGAGCAGACCAGGGCGGTGTCCCCCCGCAGTGTGCGTAGCGCGGCGAGGATCGTCCGATCGCCCCCACGCAGTGGGTCGCCACCCCGCAGGGGGTTGCCCGCCTCGATACGCTCGGTGAGCCAGTCGCGGTATTTCGCGATGACCTCGGCGCGGTCGCCATCGGGGCCGATTCGAAAGGGGTTGCCCAGCGGGTGCCCCCGGCCCACGTAGACAGCGTTGGCGGGCCAGGGCTTCTGCAGGTGGTGGCGGTTCAGGACTTGCATGGTGCCTCATACACCCGAATCTCCCGACTGTACCAATGGGAGCCGTAATCAGCCAGGGTTCGCTGCAATCTTTCGAGATCCTGGGCAAAACCGCCGGGTCTGGAATTGCCAATGGCCCCCTCGTCGTCACCCATCTCACATCCTCTTTTTCCGCTAGAGCCTCGGCCCCACTGTGTCTGTGGACTCTGCATCAGTATCCCGTTAATGACGTTTATGTCCAACAATCGGCTCGTCGTCTAAGGTATATTGCAGAAACACCCCCGGGTCGTCCACCAACAGGCTCGGTAGTTTCGACTTGCGCAGAATGAGGCGCGACCCGGCTAGGCCTACGATTCCCTCACTTTTGTTGAGCAAGCCGATGAGTGCTTTGATGGGCTCAAAAACCGTTTGGCTCGGATGTGCGGTCATACCATTTTCCACCCGGTTTCTTCCCAGATTCGCGCGGCGTCTTTCGGCCCAAGTTGAATCAGCGCCACAAAGCAGAACAACATGCGTGCCAACGTAAATGCCGGATACCAGATGATTCTCCATCCGATACAGTACCACGGCAGGAAATTATTGCTTCGCGTCATCGGCCATTTCCAATTCATGTTCTCAGCCATCCTTCAGAAGTGTGCAGGCCGGTTGCGGCAATGCCTTCGGCCCAAGTTGCATGGGGATGGCGGCTTTGGCATTACTCGTGATTGCCGGTTTGCCCATCGGCCCGTTTACCAGCTCTCTCAATGAAGTCCTGGATCACCGGCATCGCTTTCGCCGCTTGCCTCACCGCGTCGCGCACATCCGCGGGAATCGACTCGACCAGATCCCGCAGCTTGCGCTCGGCGCTCCATCGGGCTATCGGCTCGCCCGGGTCCAGCCCCAGATCCCGCATGCGGGACTCGAGGTACTTGAGCGATCGGATGCGCCCCCGCAAGGTGTTGTTCTCTTGCTGCACCGCGGCAATTTCTCCCAGCATCCGGTGTGCAATTGCCCCTTTAACCCTGTGGCCGAACTCATAATCCAGCCGCTGCGTCTCTATCCAGCGGCGCCAGTACGCGCGCCCGTCCTCCTCTGAAGTATCGCGTCCAATGGCGCAGCGCGCCATCAGAATATAGCGGAACACACTCTCCCGGATTGGCCCCGTTCGAACAGGCGCCTTTCGCTTCGTGAGCAGGCGCGTACCCCTCGAGCTGGCCCAGAGCAGGCCGGCCCCGTGTGGAACCTCCTCCGGCGTGATCACACCCGATGGGCAGACGAAGTAGAATTCGTTGCAGTACTCGAGATAGTAGTGCCACTTGTCGTCACGTAGGAAGTCTTGGCGATGCACCTTAATCTCGTAGGCCCAGATTCGTGGTTGGGCCCAGGATCGGCGCATAGCCCAAGCATCCATACGCCGATGTGGGGCCGCGGTCTGCGATGGCCCGTCCTTGCACTCTGAAACAAATACATCCCCCGAGTGTTTTTTGGCCAACAGAGCGAGCAAGTGGCCGGCGGACAGTGCGCATGCAGGTTTCTTACTCATCATCCGAGATCGACGCACAGATCCTGAGTGAACCTCGGATTAAATTCCTCTTCGTCCGCATATCCACGCGGGTTGCAGAGCACCCGGGTAGGACCAACTGCGTAATCGAATGAGTCATGCGTATGTCCGTGCATCCAAAGCGCAGAATAGCCCATCAGACGATTGAGATCTGAGGCAAACGCGGGGTTCAGAGTGCTCTTCGGCCCAGACTGGAATCGCGGATGAATGGAACGAGTGCACGGAATATGGTGTGTGACGACCACGGTGAGCGCAGGATCGCCGTGGTGCAGCGCCGCTTCCAGCCAATTGCATGAGGCCGCGTGCAGGGCCACGGATGCCTCCGGCGTAAAGGGCCTTCCGTTGAGTTCGGTACAGGAAAACTCCGGCATAGCCTGTCGAGCAAGCCGCCGCGCCGCAATCCCGCGAGTATACCCGTAGAGATTGAAGTCGGTCCACAGCGTCGACCCAAGAAACCGCACTCCGCCGATTTCCGCCGAGTCATTTGAGAGTACATGCACGTGTTCCGCTGCGGCCCGGCGCATCGCAACGAGCGCCGAGCGGATCTCCTGGTGGTAGAATTCATGGTTGCCGGGCACATAGACCACTGGCGTATCCGGAAACGCCTGGTTCGCCCACTCAACACCCCCGGCGCCGCGGCCGATGTCACCGGCGAGCACGACGACATCGGCATTCATCGGCAGGGGTGTAAACTGGCCGTGGTTGATGTGGATGTCGGACAGTATTCTGATTTTCAAGGCCGCCGCTCCGGATACTCGCCCCAGAGGCGTCCATCCAACAGGCGGCCGGCACGCCGCTTACCGATTCTGCTAATGTCCTCTGCCAATCCATCGGGCCCGCCGCCCGTAGGTGCCCACTCCCCCCACTGCTTGAAGAAAAACGCTGTACCGCTCATATGGCACTGATCCCGTAGCGAGCGCGCCCAGGCCGGATGCATCGGTCGCGCACTAGGCCCGGTCTCGCCCCCAACAACCACCCAGTCCAAACTACCGGGCCCCCGCAACCAGTCTACAACTGACGAGTCAAGGCGAAGTGGCCCCAATAGGGGCTCCGCGCTAATCCAGCGCACGGTGGCCGGCGTTTGCAGCAACAGGGGAATCCGTGCTTCCGCTGTAGCATGGTCCTCTACACTCACGCCTAGCCAAATCCAGGAGGGCAGATGTTTCCCGGGATCTGGGATCCCAACGTTGGGCAAGCGCGGAAATCGGTCCTGCCAGGAATCAGCGGCGCGCAGGATGTCCTTGCGGAGCGTGTCGCGCGCGAAATACTCCACCATCCGGCCCGGCCGCTTGGTCAGCACCTGAAATTGGTGCCGGGCACTCAACAACATGACGGCAAAAACCTGATCGACAAAGGCGTCCGGGATATCCTCGTGGAACAGGTCGCTCATTGAGTTGACGAAGATACGGCGCGGACTGCGCCAGCGCAACGGCGCTAAAAGCACATCCGGGTGGCACGCCACCTCCGTGAAACGACGCTCGAAGTATCGCGTCTGCGGGTTGGCGGACAGCCGTGGCCACTCACGCTGCGCGTAGCAATGTTTGCAGCCGGAGCTGACTTTGGTGCATCCGGTCACCGGGTTCCAGGAGGCGTCCGCCCATTCGATCTTCGTTTTATCCGCCACTATTCGCATCCTGCCCTGATCTGGTGTAACGCTATCAACGGGGGGTTCTTTGGGCGCTTGCGCCGTCTTCCCGCAGAGCGATTGCCGTCACCTCATGCATTGCGCGCGCCAAATTGTTCACGTGTTGCGCGAAATTGCCACGGTCGGGCAGGAAGCGAACCTGAATCTCGGCACCGGGCCAAGTGGAATAGGCGCTAAAACCACCCAAAGTCCGCTGCAGTTTTCCGAGATTTGGGGTAAAGCCGCTTTCCACTAGATCACTGATGGTTCCCCCGTCGTCGGTCAGAAACAGACCGTCCTTATCTCGCCGGGCGTAGATTTGGAGGAAGTCGTTATGCCGATCGATAACCCCTATGGTGATCGCGACGCGCGCACCAATTTGGCGCAGTGACTTCATCTCATATCTTGCTGAATCGCACGACTCATCGAGCAATCGCTGGACCTCCAGCACGAATACGGATGCCTGCCTGGCGGGCAGGCAGCAGGGAGAGGTAATTTCGGGCTCGGTGCGGATGTGCCTGATAGCCTTGCTGGTGTCGACCGTGCGCCAATCCGGCCAAGTGCGCGCCTCATTTTTGGCCTGCTTTTTCGCGAGCGCCGCAGCGATTTCACGCGGTGAGTGCCCGGCGCGCCACGCGCCATCGAGGGCCAGGATTACTATGTCAATCCACTCTTCCAGGTCCGTGGGGGCCGCCTCAATTTCTCCCAACTCCTGGCGGATGTGGTCGAGGATGCCCTGTGTGCGCTGCCCAGGGCCGAACGTGGTCTCGGAAAACCGGATCTGATGCCGCAGGTGGGCCACAAGATCAAAGGTCTGTTCGGTCGTCATGTATCCTCCACCATCGTTATGGTCTCGGCCCGGGACGGGTATCGTCTGCAGGATTATTGCCGTCCGCAGGACTGTTGCCGTCTGCAGGACTGCGAGCCTCGTCATCGGAGGCCCCGTCGTCCTTGGCAGCACGGAATGCGATTCGCCATCTTGCCCAATCCTGGAATT
>ENA-ORDP01000059-ORDP01000059.1-marine-sediment-metagenome-genome-assembly--contig:-NODE-59-length-62125-cov-8.021073_pt1 | contig 62125 bp, 67 predicted proteins | sample MGYA00248627_ERZ508539 | MGnify/ENA primary metagenome ERZ508539 (study PRJEB26208, sample SAMN05571518) | marine sediment metagenome | biome: deep sea; feature: Hydrothermal vent; material...
CCCACAGTTTACTCCAGCTTACCCCCTAGCTCAAACTTTGCAAACACGCCCTAGCCCTCCATGTGACCACCACGCGCCGGCACGACACTCATGATCACTCCCGGGCTCACCCAGAGGAATCTGGAACGCTTCCACACGCTGACCGCGGACAAAGGCTACGACGATCGAAGCTACCAGAGTTGGCTGCGCTCCTGGGGAAAGCGGTCTTCGATCAAGCATCGGGAGTTCAAACCCTATGACAAAGCGGCCAATACCCGAATGAACGCCCAACTCTACCATCGCCGCAGCTTGGTGGAGATGGTGATCTCGGTGCTCAAACGCAAGTATGGAGCCACGGTGCAGAGCCGGGTGTGGTAGCGGCAGTTTCGGGAGTTAGTGGCCATATGCATTGTCTACAATGTGGAGCGGGCGGTGAAGCTAGGGATGACCTTCCTTGATCGACTCTTGTTCCAACTGCTATGCTCCTTAAACAGAGGATTTCTACAAAGCTAGCTTACCGAAACCGCCCCGCAAGTTCCAGCAGCTGGTAAAAATCGAAACTTTATTTCAATCCTGGCCTGTGGAAAAGTCTGTGGATAACCCTGTGGAAAGCCTGTGGAAAAGTGACCCTTCCCTGTGGAAAACTCCTGTGGGAAACTCCCGGCCAAGTTATCCACAGGAGTTTTCCACAGGCAAACGGGAGTTATCCACAATTTGTCCACAGGTTTTTCCACAGGTTTTTTGCACTCTGCATCAGGCTTTATTGGGGTTATCCACAGGTTAGGCCCCCCTCTACTACTACTACAGTAGTATATATATATTATCTAACGGCAGTAGTAGAGACGGCCCTGGGTCCCCTAGGTGACGGAGTTCCTCTCCTAAGCCGATATGAGCTAACTCAGCGATGACCATGATTTAGATCATGGCTTTGGCTGAGAGCCCCAGCTATACTTTTATGACTAGCAAGGAGGAGAGCATCATGAGAACCAGATTGTCAGATTCGGCTTTGAAACATCGTTTACAAGGCTTATACGGCTATGAGCAGGTCGAAGTCCCGGAGCGGCCGGTGGAGGAGCGGGTAACCTGTTCCGACGAGGTGCTGTTGGGCTATACGCCGGAAGAAGCGCACCGAGAAGCAATGCGCTGCATGCAGTGCCAGGATCCCCCCTGTGTCGAGGCCTGTCCGATCCATCTGAACGTTCCCGGCTATGCCAAGGCCATCGTCGAGAAGGATTACCAACGGGGGCTGCAAATCGTGATGGATACTTACCCCTTGCCGGGGACCTGCGGTCGGGTCTGCTTCCACCCTTGCACCGACGTTTGCCTCAAAGGCATTCAGGGAGAGCCGCTTAATATCCCCCGCCTGCGCCGCTTCCTGGCCGATAACGTCAGCCAGTATGATCTTGAATATAACATCCCTCCGCCCAGCGGGCGCCAGATCGCCCTGGTGGGCTCCGGCCCGGCCAGCCTGAGCTGTGCCTACCATCTGCGATGCCGTGGCCATCGGGTGGTCGTCTATGAGAAAGACAAGCTGGCTGGGGGCACGCTCAACATCCTGCCAGGTTACCGATTGCCTGCTAAGGTCCTGCAGGACGAGGTCAAGGTGCTCGAATGGCTAGGAGTCGAGATCCGCACCGACTCTCCAGTCGGCGGCGATGGCTGCCTGGACCATCTGCTGCAGGAGTACGACGCCGTTTTCATCGCTGCCGGGGCGATTGGCTCCAGTAAGCCTAAGATGCCAGGAGTGGACCTGGCAAGGAGCATCACCGGCCTGGACTACCTGCGGGCGGTGCGTGACGACCAGGCCCCTGAGGTTGACCAGGTGGCGATCATTGGCGGGGGGGACGTGGCCATGGACTCGCTGCGGGTAGCGCTGCGCCGCGCTCGGGTGGTCCACTGGATCTACCGTCGCAGTGCAGAAGAGATGCCGGCCCATGAGCCGGAGGTGCTTGAGCTGGGGGAGGAAGTGACCCTGCGTGACCTGAAGGCCGTCGAAGACGCCTTCAGCGATCCCTATCAGCAGAACGTCCTGCGCGAGGCGCGCGCTAAATTGCTCAAGCTGACCTTCACCGAGCGCCAGCGCCTGCGCCAGGAGATGGCCCGTCAGTTGAAGCACCGCCTGCTGGATAAACTGCCCCAGGGGGATCATGAGCTGGCACAGCAGCAGGATCGGGAGCGACGCTTCGTGGTTCATATGCTGACCAACCCGACGCAGGTCTTAGGTGAGGAGCGGGTCAGCGGCCTGGAGTTGGTGCGCATGAAACTAGGTGAGCCTGATGAAAGTGGCCGCCGAAGGCCTAAGCCGATTGAGGGCTCCGAGTTCCAGCTCGAGGTGGATCTGGTTATCTTCGCCATCGGTCAGAACGTGGAGTCGGGCTGGTTGGGCTCGGACAGCGACGTGGAGGTGGACCGCTGGGGACAGATTCTCGTCGATCCGGAGAGCCAAGCGACCGGTCGCCAGAGTGTATTCGCTGGCGGCGATGCGGTGCGCGGTCCAGCGAGCATGATTGATGCGCTGGCCGATGGCAAGCGGGCCGCCGACTCCATCGAGCGTATGTTCCAGCGGCAGACCGAAGTCATACCGGTTGCAAAGCATAGTTAAAAACTGTAAAACTGGGGCCGGTGGCTGCCGAGTGGCAGGCTGCAGGGCAGGCGAGTTTCTCAAATCTATAGGGCGAAGCGAGCTATGGGTAACAGGAAAATGGCCAAGGCAGAGGGCTGGCTCTCCGATGAGCAACTGGCGCGGCGGGTTAAGGGGCTCTATGACTACGATCAGGTTGAGGTCCCCAAGGTCTCGCCGGAGCAGCGCCACAGTTGGGACGAGGTGCTGCTGGGCTACACCCGCGATGAGGCGCGCGTCGAGGCGCAGCGCTGCATGCAGTGCCAAGACCCCCCCTGCGTCACCGCCTGCCCGGCCCATCTGGATATCCCCGGCTACTGCCAGGCCATCGTGGACGATGATCTGGAGCGAGGTCTCAAAATTATCACCGATGCTTTTCCCATCCCCGGAGCCTGCGCCCGCGTCTGCTATCATCCCTGCACCGACGTCTGTCTCAAGGGCGTTGACGGCATCCCCATCGAGATCCCGCGCCTGCGCCGCTTCATCACCGACAACTTTGACCAACGCGCGCTCGATTATCATTTGCCGCCGGCCTCCAGTTTTTCAATCGCGGTCATCGGTTCAGGGCCGACGGGCCTGTCCTGCGCCTATCACCTGCGCCGACGCGGCCATCATGTGGTGCTCTACGAAAGGAGCGCTGTGACCGGTGGCACGCTGAATACTATCCCCGAATATCGCTTGCCCCGCGCCCTGCTGCAGCAGGAGATAGACACCATCAAATGGCTGGGGGTGGAGATCAAGACCGAGCACCCCATCAAAGGCGATGGCTGCCTCGACCGGCTCTTAGAGCAGTTCGATGCCGTTTTCATCGCCGCCGGCGCGGTGAGCTCGCGTAAGATCCGCACGCCGGGCGCCGAGCTGGCCGGCGTCTATCATGGCTATGACCTGTTGCATCGGCTACATGCTGGCGAGAAGCTCCTGGGCAAACGGCTGGCCGTCATCGGTGGCGGTGACGTGGCGATGGATTCGTTGCGCACGGCGTTGCGCTCCTGTGAGGAGGTCCATCTGATCTACCGCCGCTCGCCGCTGGAGATGCCCGCCAATCGCGAAGAGGTCTGGGACCTGACCGAAGAAGCGCTGCACCAGGAGTGGCACCACGTGGCGGTCGAGCTGACTCAGGAGCGTCGCGCGGAGCGCTTCCGCGAGCTGTTCAGCAATCTGGAGCTGCTCACCATGGAGCGCATGGCCCAAGTAGAAAAAGAGCTCTCCCGCGAGCTCAAGGTCGAATCATTTGCGCACTTCGATAAATGTCTGGAGAATCTGGTGGTGCACTTCATGGTCAGCCCGGTGAGGGTGCTGGGCGATGAGCAGGGGCGGGCCAAGGAGCTGGAATTGGTGCGCATGGAGTTGGGCCAGCCCGATGAGAGCGGCCGCCGCCGGCCGGTGCCCATCGAGGGCTCAGAGTTCGTGATTTCGGTGGATACGGTGATCTTCGCCATCGGCCAGGAGATTGACCCCAACTGGCTGGGCGCCGGGCATGGCCTGGAGTTGGAGCCGGGCAATCGCCTGAAGACGGACGAGCAGTTTGAGACTTCCAGGCCTTGGGTCTTCGCCGGCGGAGATGCCATGCGCGGCCCGAGCAACATGATCCAGGCGCTGGGTGACGGGCGCTATGCCGCTGCGGCCATAGACCAGAAATTGCGGGCGCGCCTGGTGACGAAGGCGGGGAGCGATGGAGCTTAGCGCCTATCTGCCGCTGGCCATCATGGCCGTGCTGGCCGCAGCGATCATGATGGCCATCCTGTGGCTGGAGCACCGCCTGCAGCCCGCTCGCCCTACCCCGGAAAAACTGGAAACCTATGAATGCGGCGAAAAGCCGATCGGTGACACCCGCAAGCCGATAGACATCAAGTATTATATTTACGTGCTTATTTTCCTGGTCATGGACGTGGAGATTATTTTTCTCATTCCCTGGGCAGTGCGTTTTCGTCAGTTGGGCACGGCGGCTCTGGTAGAGATCCTGCTCTTCGTGGCCATCCTGCTCGTCGGCTGGGGCTATGCCTGGAAGGAAGGTTTTCTGGAATGGCTCCGCTAAATCATGCCAAGGATGGCTTGGGCAGCATCGTGATGACGACGGTCGAGGATTTTCTGCGCTGGGGGCAGAGCAACTCGCTCTGGCCCTTGACCTTCGGCCTGGCCTGCTGCGCCATCGAGATGATGTCCGCTCAGGACTCCGATTACGATATGGCCCGCTTTGGCTCGGAGATCTTCCGCCCTACCCCCCGTCAGGCCGACCTGATGATCGTGGCCGGCACCGTCTGTAAGCGCATGGCCCCTCGCATCAAGACCCTCTTCGAGCAGATGGCCGAGCCGCGCTACGTCATCGCCATGGGCGCTTGCACCATCAATGGTGGCCCTTACCAGTACACTTATAGCGTGGTCCAGGGGGTGGACAAGATCATCCCGGTTGACGTGCATGTGCCCGGCTGCCCGCCGACTCCGGAGGCGCTGCTGCAGGGTTTGATCAAGTTGCAGCAGGCGATCCGCAGCCGCGAGGGCCGACCGCGCCCGGTGCCCTTTAGTCCGGCAGAGTTGTCCGAGGTGAGCCGCTCATGAGCGCCCCAACCGACCTGCAGGAGCGTTTCCCTAGCGCTGTCCTGCAAGTCGGTGCTCTCGACGATGGATTGCCCCTACTGTGCGTCTCCCCGGAGGCCCTAGCCAGCATCGCCGCAGCGGCCAAAGAACTTGGCTTCGATTATCTGGCCTGCATCACCGGCGTGGACTATCCGTCAGACGATCAGATCGAAGTGATTTATAATCTCTATAATTATCATCGCCGCGAAGCCCTGGTGATCAAGGTGCGCATCCCGCGTGGGGTGGCCCGCCTGCCTTCGGTCTCTGGCGTCTGGCGGGCGGCGCTCTTTCTGGAGCGCGAGACCTATGATCTGCTGGGAGTTCATTTTGAAGGCCACCCCGAGCTAAAGCGCATCCTGCTGCCTGAGCCTTGGGTGGGCCACCCGCTGCGCAAGGACTACGACATGAACCGTCAGCAGTTCGTCAGCAAGGGGCCCCAGGGAGAAGATATTGTCAGCTTCGATCCCCAGGAGGGCTGGTGAGTTAAAGATGGCCGCTTATCAGCCCTGTACCGTGGAGCCTCATCCAAACCAGAGCGACTGGATCACACTCAATATGGGGCCGCAGCACCCCAGCACCCACGGTGTCCTGCGGATGATCTTGCAGCTTGACGGAGAAATTGTGCGCCAGGTTGAGCTGGTCATCGGTTACCTGCATCGCTCGATGGAGAAGATGGCCGAAAACGTGCGCTACCCACACTTCATCATCGAGTGCGATCGGGCCGATTACGTGGCCAACTATCACTATGAGGCCGCCTACGTGCGCGCAGTCGAGGAGCTGGCCGGCATCGTGCCCACCCCCAGAGCCCAGTTCATCCGTACGATCTGTCTGGAATTCGATCGCATTCAGAGCCATCTGGTCTGGCTGGGCACCTATGGGCTGGACTTGGGGGCGCTCAATGCCTTCTGGTACGGCTTCCGCGAGCGGGAGCGGATTTTGGACCTGCTGCAGGAGCTGACCGGCGTGCGTATGCATCCCAATTACTTTCGTTTCGGCGGCGTCAAGGCTGACCTGACGCCGGACTTTGAGCGGAAAGCGCTGGCGCTCTGCGACCTGCTGGCAGGCAAGGTAGACGAATACGAGAGTTTTCTCTCGCAGAGCGACACCTTCGTGATGCGCACCCAGGGCGTGGGAGCCATGTCCCGCGAGATGGCCATTGATTGGGGGGTCACCGGCCCCAACGCCCGCGCCTCGGGGCTGGACTTCGATCAACGCCGCGACGAGCCTTATTTTGCCTACGGAGAGCTGGAGTTTGAGGTACCGGTGCGACCCGAGGGTGATTGCTACGCGCGCTACGCCGTGCGCTTGGAGGAGATACGTCAGTCGGTGAGGCTAATCCGCCAGGCACTGGACCAACTGCCCCAGGGGCCGGTCATCCCGGCAGGTCTGGAGAAGGGCTATCAATTCTTGGTGCATCCCAATGGCGAGCATTATGCCCATGTCGAGGGACCGCGGGGCGAGATCGGCATCTACCTCATCGGCGATGGGACGACCTTCCCCTATCGGGTGAAGATGCGCTCACCTTGCTTCCAGAACCTCTCGGTGCTCCCCGAACTGATGCGTGATTGCCTGATTGCCGACTGTGTGGCGATCAACGGTAGTCTAGATCTGGTGATGGGCTGTGTCGATCGTTAGGGGAGGGATATTATGAGCGCGACGCGCCTGATCTGGTATTTTGGCGGCTCGCTGGGGCTTTTGCTGATTGTCACCAGCATCGGCGGCATCTTTACCTACGTCTTTCGCAAGCTCTTCGCCGACTTCGGCCAGCGGCTGGGTCCCAATCGCGTGGGGCCTTACGGCGTGCTGCAGTTGGTCGCCGATGGGATCAAGCTCTTTACTAAAGAGGACATCGTCCCGGCTCGGGCCGAGCGCCGGGGCTTCCTGCTGGCGCCCTACTTGACCTTCATCCCAGCGGTCTTGGCCTTCTCACCCATTCCCTTCGGTCAAGGGCTGCTGCTCACCGACGTGCGGGTGGGACTGATCCTGATCTTCGCCATCACCGCGCTGGCTCCGCTGGGCGAGCTAATGGCCGGCTGGGCCTCCAATAACAAATATTCCATGCTCGGTGGCCTGCGCGCGGCGGCGATGGATGTCAGCTACGAGATCCCGCTCTTGATCTCGGCCCTGGCGGTGATCCTGCTGGCCGGCAGCACCTCCACCGCCCAGATTGTGGAGAAACAGGCCCATCTGTGGTATTTCTTGCCGCAGCTCTTGGGGCTATTCGTCTTTCTGGTCACCCTGATCGGCAAGGTGGGCGTGCTGCCCTTCGACCTGCCCGAGGCCGAGTCTGAGTTGGTCACCGGCTATACCACCGAGTACAGTGGGATGCGCTTCGCCTTCTTCTATCTGACTGTCTTCGCCAACGTTTTCTTCATTGCCGCCATCACGGTGATGCTTTACTTCGGCGGCTGGCTGGGCCCCTTTGGGCTCAACTTGCCCGGACCGCTTTCGTTTATCTGGTTCTTCGCCAAGGCCGGGGTGCTCGTCTTCGTGGTCTTCTGGATCTGGAACAGCTTGCCCCGGGTGCGCATCGATCAGTTCTTGAATATCAACTGGAAACTGCTCTTTCCCCTCTCACTGGCCAATCTGGTGCTCACGGCCTTGCTGGTGCTCACGGGGGTGATTCACTGATGCCGGCTATCAAGCCGTCCGCGGTGCCTTTGTGGGGGCTGCTGCGCGGCATGAGCGTGACATTGAGAAACTTCTTCCGCCGGGCGGTGACCAAGCAATATCCGGAGGAGCCGATGAAGTTGCCGGAGCGCTTTCGCGGGCGACTCTTTCTCGATCCTAACATCTGCACCGGCTGCACCATGTGCGAGCAGGCCTGTCCCAACGGGGCGCTGGTGATGGTCCCGGCGGAGGAGATCACCAACACGGCCCATCCTCAGAACGAGTATCACCTTTTCCCTCAGGTAGACATCGCCATGTGCACCTACTGCGGCTGGTGTGAGAACGCCTGTCCCACCAGCGCCATCCGCCATACCCAGCAGTTCGAGCTGGCCTGCTATGACCGGCTGCACTTTATTTACTCTCCGGAGGCGCTCTCCATGAGTGAGGAGGCGCTCTTAGCTGAGCCGGAGAAGATCCCTCCGAGGCTACCTGGCGAGGGAGCACCGTTGCGGCCCGAGCCAGAGACGGTCGTCACCGGAGGCGAAAGCGCAGAATGATCTGGTTTATCATCTTGGCCATCGGCACGCTGGGCTCGGCGCTCATGGTGGTGCGGACCCACAAGCTGGCCTATGCGGCCCTCTGGTTGGCCGGCTCGTTGGTCGGTGTGGCCGGACTCTTCTTGACTTTGAGCGCGGCCTACCTGGCCACGGTGCAGGTGCTGGTCTACGCCGGTGCGGTCGTCACCTTGATCCTGTTTGCCATCATGTTCACCCATGCGCCGGCCGATGAGCAGGGCGCAACGGCGGAACTGCCCCGGCCGGCAGCCCTCGGCCGACTGGCCCTCTTGTTGCTAGGCCTGGCCGCGGCGCTGGCGGCCATCGTGACCACCGTGCCCTGGCAGGCCGTACCCCAAGGCCAAGAGAGCTATGGCCAACTGGCACAGGCGATCTTCGGCCCCTATCTCTTGCCCTTCGAGCTGCTCTCGCTGCTGCTCTTGGCCGCGCTGGTCGGCGCGGTGGTCCTGGCCCGCAAGGATCAGACGAGCAAGCCCCTGAAAGGAGATCGTTCCTGATGATGCCCCTGATGGCCTATATCGCTCTGAGCGCCGGCCTGGCAGCCATCGGCGCTTATGGGCTGCTAGTCAGCCGCAACGCTATTAAAGTCTTGATGTGCATCGAGCTGTTGCTCAACGCGGGCAATCTCAATCTGGTGGCCTTCTCGACCTACTATCACGATGCGACCGGCTACGTGCTGACCGTCTTTTCCATCGCCCTGGCGGCGGCCGAAGCCGCGGTGGGCCTTTCGATCTTGATCGTGCTCTTCCGCCTTAAAGGGCGGATGGACCTGACCTTGCTGGACTTGCTCAAGGGATGAGAATATACGTGATTCACCTGCCGCATGTCCTGTTGTCTGTAGGGGCGAATCTTGTATTCGCCCTGGAACCTAGGGCGATCACCAGGATCGCCCCTACAAATAGATTGAACGCGCCTGACTATGGGGTAGACGAATGATGCGAATACTAGAACTGGCTTGGATCATTCCGCTTTTGCCCTTCGCCGCGGCGGTGGCAGTGGCGCTCTGGGGCCATCGCTTCCGCGACCGCGGCGGGCTGCTGGCCGTCATCGGCGGCGGTGCGGCCTTCGGTCTGGCCGTACCGGTCATCTGGAAGACCCTACAGCTCTCCAGCCCTTTCCATCAACAATTCACCTGGTTCTCCGTGGCCGGGCTGAAGCTGCACCTGGGCATCTATCTCGATGGCACCTCTGCCCTGCTCCTGCTGGTCGCCAGTTTTGTCAGCTTTCTAGTGCTGCTCTATTCGCTCTCTTATATGAAGAGCGAAGGCCCGCGTCGCCAGCGCTATTTCGCCGAGATGACCCTTTTCATCGGCTCGATGCTTGGCCTGGTACTGGCCGATAATTATCTGGAGATGTACGTGTTTTGGGAGCTGGTCGGCCTCTGCTCCTATCTGCTCATCGGCTTCTGGTTCGAGAGACCCTCGGCGGCCGCGGCGGCGATCAAGGCTTTTGTGGTCACCCGCTTCGGCGACATGTTTTTCCTGCTGGGCATTCTCTTGCTCTGGACCCAGTTTAAGACGCTGGACTTCAGTGCGCTCTTCAGCCTGCAGGTGCCTCCCGACCAGACCTGGGTCTTGGGCGTGGCGGGGTTGCTCATCTTCGGGGGAGCGGTGGGCAAGTCGGCCCAGTTCCCCCTGCACATCTGGCTGCCCGATGCCATGGAAGGCCCCACCACCGTCTCGGCACTGATCCATGCGGCCACCATGGTCAACGCCGGCGTCTATCTGGTCGCGCGCACCATGCCACTACTGATCCAGGCGCCGACCGACCTGCTGGTCATCGCCCTGCTGGGCGGCTTCACGGCGCTCCTGGCCGCCTCCATGGCCTGCGTCAACTTTGACATCAAGCGTGTGCTGGCCTACTCGACCATCTCTCAGTTGGGCTACATGTTCCTGGGACTGGGCGTCGGCGGCTATGCCCTGGCGATGGGCAGCGCTGCGACCGGCTATACCCAAGGGCTCTTTCATCTGATGAATCATGCCTTTTTCAAGGCCTTGCTCTTCCTCGGCGCCGGCTCGGTGATGCACGCTTTAGCCGGCAATACCGATATGCGCCGCATGGGTGGCCTGTGGGGACCACTGAAGTTTACGGCACTGATGATGCTCTTTGGCGTGCTCTCCAACGCCGGCATCCCCCCCACAAGCGGCTTCTGGAGCAAGGATGGCGTGCTGGCCGCCGCCTTAAGCTTGGGGAGCGTCCCGGCCTTCTGGTGGGTCTGGCTCTTGGGGCTGCTGACCGTGCCGGTTACCGCGTTCTATATCTTCCGCCTCTGGTTCATGACCTTTGCGGGGAAACCGCGCTGGGAACCGGGCTGGCATCCTCATGAGCCGCCCTGGTCCATGACTGTGCCGCTGGGTATCCTAGGTTTTCTGGCCCTCTTCTCCGGCGGGGCGATCTTCGGCGGCTTCTCGAAATACGTTCTCATCGGTGCGCCGGAGCTGCTCTCGGCCGGTCAGCGCCTCTTAGAGACTTTCAGCGATCCCGGCTCGCTGCTCTCGATCGCCTTGGCCCTGGCCGGCTTGGGCCTGGCTTACGGGATCTATGTGCGCGGCTGGGAGCTGAGTCGCTATCGCCCCTCTTGGGGAGCGGCATTGCGTGAATTGCTGGTACAGAAATACTATCTGGATCGTCTGGCCCTCTGGCTGGCGCGGCGGGGAAACCTGGGCTGCGCGCTTTTGCTCGATCGCTTCGACCGCCGGATAGTAGACGGTGCGGTCAACGGGGTGGCTACGGAGAGCGCCGCACTGGGCGCGCGCCTGCGACTGACGGTCAGCGGTTACGTCGGCAGCTATGCCACCTGGATGATCGGTGGCATAGCTATCTTGTGGTTGATCTATGCCCTTTGGAGATGATCTGAGATGGGACCGCTCTCGCTGATCCTGATCTTAACTTTGGGCACGAGCGCCCTGCTCTGGCGGCTGCCACCGCGCCGCGCTCGCCAGACCGCACTGGGCGCAGCCTGGACGGTACTGGTCATTGTCACCGTGATGGTCTTTCGCTTGGACTGGCAGAGCGCCGGTTATCAGTTTGTCGAGCAGCACCTGTGGATCCCCAGCCTCAACGTCAGTTATCACCTGGGCGTCGATGGGATCAGCCTGCCTTTGATCTGGGTGACCGCGCTGCTCACCGTGCTGATCTTCCATTATCTGGGTCCCAAGGTCGAGCGCCGCGAGCTGGCCCTCTTTTTGATGTTGGAGGCGGCCCTGGTCGCCGTCTTCAGCGCGCTCGATCTCTTTCTCTTTTACATCGCTTGGGAGTTGGTGCTCATCCCCATGTACTTCATCATTCGACTTTGGGGCGGACCCCGGCGGGACTATGCCGCGACCAAGTTCTTCGTCTACACTTTTTCAGCCAGTGTGATCATGCTGGTGGGGATCATGGCCCTCTACTTCGGTGCCGGGTCATTTGACCTGGTGGAGTTGATCCGGACGGCGCCTCAGACGACGCGCCTCTTTCAGATTTGGGTCTTCGGCGCGCTTTTCCTGGGTTTCGTGGTGAAGATGCCTCAGGTGCCGCTGCACACTTGGCTGCCCGACGCCCACGTCGAGGCCCCCACCGAGGGCTCGGCCCTGCTGGCCGGCGTGTTGATTAAGATGGGTGCCTATGGGCTGCTTCGCGTGGCCCTGCCGCTGCTGCCCCAAGGGGCGGCGGCCTTTCGCCCCTTGATGATCACCATCGGCATCGTGAGCATTCTCTATGCCGCTTACGTCTGTCTGGCCCAACGGGATTTGAAGCGCTTGGTGGCCTACTCCAGCATCAGCCACATGGGTGTGGTGCTGCTAGGCCTGGGCATAGGCACCCAAGCCGCTCTGGTCGGGGCGATCTTCACCATGATCGCCCATGGGCTGGTCTCACCGCTGCTCTTCATGGTCAGCGGCTCTCTCGGTCATCACGCCGGCACGCGGGAGATGGACAAGCTGGGCGGCCTGGCGACCGTAGCCCATCGGACCGGCTTCGTGCTCGTAGCCGGTTCGCTAGCTTCCTTGGGCCTGCCAGGCATGGTGCAGTTCATCGGCGAATTCCTTGTCTTCTGGGGGACCTTCCAGGTGCTGGGACTCTGGACGCTGCTGCCGCTCCTGACGGTGGTAATCACCGCCGGTTATTATCTATGGGCCGTGCTGAAGACGCTCTTCGGCCCGGTCTCGCCGATCTCAGGGCTGGCGCACGACCTGCCGGACTGGGAGTATCGGCCGATGCTGGCGCTGCTGCTCTTGATCGTGCTCTTCGGCGTTTGGCCGCAGCTCTGGTTGGGGGCGATGAACGCTTCCGTGGCGCAGAACATTCTCAGCCCGCTGCAGGCCCTGGGGGTGATCCCATGAGCTGGAGCAATCTTTTCGCCTTAGCCCCTGAGCTGATTTTGAGCTTGACCGGACTGGTGGTGCTCTTCGCGCCCCAGCGGGCGGCGCAAGCGTTGGCCCTGACCGCCCTGATCGCCGGGGCGATCTCGCTACCCTTCCTGCCTCATGGATCGGCTTTCTTCGCCGGTACGTTGCAAATCAACGACCTGGCACTGGTCTTTCAGGGGCTCTTCCTGGGGATCGGCCTATTGGTGGCTCTGGGAGCGCACGCCGAACCGTTGGAGCGGGACAAGGAATTTTATGCCCTCTTGCTGCTGGCCACGGTGGGCATGTTGGCCGCCTCGGCCGCGGTTGAGCTGATCACCCTCTTCGTCAGCTTTGAGCTGGCCAGCCTCTCGACCTATGCCCTCACCGCCTACACCCGGAAGGCCCGCTCGGTGGAGGCGGCCACCAAATTCTTCATCATCGGCGCGCTCTCCTCGGCCCTCTCGCTCTACGGCATCTCGCTGCTCTATGGTGCGACCGGCACGACCTTCCTCTCCGGCCTGAGCACCGCGACCGCGGCGCCCGGCATGGCAGGGATATTGAAGGTGGGCATGGTGCTCCTCTTGGCCGGCTTTGGCTTCAAAGTGACCGCGGTGCCCTTTCATTTCTGGGCCCCGGATACCTATGAGGGAGCGCCTGCGCCGGTGAGTGCCCTGCTGGCCGCCGGCTCAAAAAAGATGGGCTTCATCGTACTGATCAAGATCTTTTTCATCGGACTGCTGAGCCTGAAATTCTCTTGGGTGCCGATCTGGGGCTGGATCGCCTTGCTGACCATGACTGTGGGAAACTTCAGCGCGCTGGTTCAGCCCTCGGTGAAGCGCATGTTGGCCTACTCTTCGATCGCTCAGGCCGGTTATATTCTGATTCTCTTCCCGGTGGCCACCGCCTATGGCCTAGCCGGTGGGGTCTTTCATATCATCACCCATGCGGCGGCCACCGCCGGAGCGTTCTTGATCATCGGGGTAGTCAGCCGGGCCGGCCTGGGCGAAGATTATCCGGCCTTCAGCGGGCTAGGTAAACGACAGCCCTTCTTGGCGGCAGCCATGGCCATCTTCATGCTCTCGCTGGTGGGCATGCCCCCGCTAGCCGGATTCCAGAGCAAGTTCGTGCTCTTCTCCTCGGCAGTCCAGGCCGGTCTCAGTGATGGCAACAGTTGGTTGATCGCCTTGGCGGTCGCCGGCGTGGTGAACTCTGCACTCTCGCTTTATTACTACCTGCGCGTGATCAAGGTCATCTACGCTGAAGAGCCGCGGCGCGAGTTGGTCCCGGCCAACCCTGGCCGCTTGAGTGTGCCGCTCGGCGTAAAATGGGCTGTGGGTCTAGCGCTGGCCTTCATCTTGGTGGTCGGCCTCGCCCCCGGACCGCTGTTGGGCTATCTGCTGGGGGCAGCCCATGCTATCCTGCCGGGCTTATGATCGGCTGATCAGCGTGCCGACCGGCTCACCGGCCAGCGCGCGCTTCAGATTGTCCTCTGGACCCCAAGCGCTGAAGACCCTCACCGATAGCTGGTATTCTCGGCAGATCACCAGGGCAGCCAGGTCCATCACTCCCAGCTCACGCCGGATGACTTCGTCATAACTGATCTGCTCCAGCCGCCGGGCCTGGGGATCACGTTGGGGATCGGCAGTATAGACTCCATCAACTTGCGTGGCCTTGAGCAGACAGTCGGCCCCTATCTCGACGGCCCGCAGCGCCGCGGCCGTGTCGGTGGTTACCAGCGGTGAGCCGGTGCCTCCGCTGAAGATGACCAGTTCGCCTCGCTGCAGGGCCTGGCGCGCTAAGTGCGGATCGAGTCCCTCAACCCAGCTCAAGGGGACAGCCGACTGATGGCGGACCACCAGACCCGCTTGGCGCAGAGACTCCTGCAAGGCCAAGGCATTGATTACCGTGGCCAACATGCCCATGCGGTCGGCGGTCACCCGCTCCAGATAGGACAACTGTGCCCCCCGGATCAGGTTCCCTCCGCCCAGCACCAGTGCTACTTCTACCCCCTGCTGCTTGGCCAGGTCGAGCTGGCTTACCAGCCGGCTCAGGGCCGTCTCAGCTATCCCTTGCCCCGAGGCAGCCGCGAGCGCCTGGCCGCTCAGCTTAAGCAACCAGCGCCGCCGCGCCGCCGGGCCATTCTGATGATGAGACGAGGCGGGCATCTGGCCGGGTGCTCTAAAGCCGCTAACTCCCGACCTCGAAGCGGGCGAAACGCTTGATGACAATCTTCTCGCTCACCCGTGAGGCCAGCTCAGCCACCAGATCCTCCACGGTCGTTTTGCCGCTGGGGTCTTTGATATAGGCTTGTTGGAGCAGGCAGACCTGCTCGTAGTACTTCGCCACCCGTCCCTCGACGATCTTGGCGATGATCTGCGGGGGTTTGCCTTCTTTTTCTGCTTGGCTGTGATAGATCTGGCGCTCCTCTGCCAACACTTCCGCCGAGACATCCTGGGGATGAATGTAGAGCGGCGGGGGTGCGGCGGCGGCCACATGCATGGCCACGTTGCGCAGCAGAGCGCGAAAATCGTCGCTGTTGGCCACAAAGTCCGTCTCGCAATTAACTTCGAGCAGCACTCCTACCTTGCCGTTGTGGTGTATATAGGCATCCACCCGGCCCTCGGAGGTCTTACGCACCTTGGCCAGGACCTCTTTGCCCTCCTCACGTAAGAGCCGCTTGGCCTGTTCCAGATCGCCGTTGCTCTGCTGGAGTGCCCGCTTGCAGTCCATGATGCCCACCCCGGTCTGGGCGCGCAGCTCACGGATGGCTTGCTGGGAAACCTGGCTCATTGGGGGGTCTCCTCTTGCAGGGGGACAAGATCCTCTCCCCCGGCCTCCTCCTCATCGCCAGCGACAAGTAGCGCCACCGGCATCGCGGGCTCGATCTCAGATTCCGGCTGCGCTTCTTCAATTGGCTCAGCGCTCTGGCCGGTCACCTCTACCGGTTCCAGCTCCTCCGCTTCCGGCGGCGGCTCGAGGGGCGTTTCCACCGCAGCTTCCACAGCTTCACCGGCTTCGGTCGCTTCGGCTGCTTCGGTCGCTTCAGTTACGGCAGTCGTTTCCTCGCTTGCGGCAGCCGGTCCTTGACTTTGCCCCTCCCGTCCTTCCAGCACGGCATCGGCGATACGTGAGCTGATCAGACGAGTGGCCTTGATAGCATCATCGTTGCCGGGAATGGGATAATCAATCGGAGCCGGATCACAATTGGTGTCGATGATCGCCACCACCGGGATCTTGAGCAGATTGGCCTCATGGACGGCATTGGCCTCGATCTGGGGGTCGATCACGTAGAGCAAGTCAGGTGTCCGGGTCATATAGCGGATGCCAGCGAGGTTGCGCTGCAGCTTGCCCAGCTCCCGCTTGAGGTTGACGACCTCCTTGTTGGGCAACTGCTCGAAGGCACCGGAGGCGGCCATCTCTTCCAGAGCTTTCATCCGCTCGATCCGCTTGGCGATGGTGGGGAAGTTGGTGATCGTCCCCCCCAGCCAGCGACGGTTGACGTAATGCGCCCCGCAGCGCTTAGCCTCCTGCTCGATAGTCTCCTGCACCTGACGTTTGGTGCCCACAAAGAGAATTTCTTTTCCTTTGGCAGAGCTATCCCTGACGAAACCATAAGCCTCACTGAAGAGCCGGATGGTCTGCTGCAGGTCAATGATATGAATCCCTTTCCGTTTGGTGAAGATATAGGAGGCCATCTTGGGGTTCCACTTGCGCACCCGGTGCCCGAAGTGCACCCCGGTCTCCAGCAGCTCTTTGATGGTCAAAAGTTGCACATTGTTTCCTCCTTCCATCGGCTGAGAACCAGACCTACTAGACGCAAACAACCTCTGATCCTCGCTTGATCACCCTCCTTTAACAGTTGGTTTAGGATATCCGCAGGCTTACTATAACAAGTTCAGCCGGGAGGGTGCAAACCCTTCCGCTTTGGCACTCCGACCGGCGGTGATCCGCGTCGCTTTACAGTCGAGCTCAGGTCGACTATAATCAAGCAGGTGATCGCTTTGGCTCAGGCTCAGTCCCCCCCACGCTCTCTACCGAAGAACCGTGAGGCCGAACAGGTAGTGCTCGGCTGCGCGCTGCTCGAACCCGAAGGGGTCGTGCCGCAACTGCTCGATCGACTGAAGAGCGATCAGTTCTATTGGCAGGCTCACCGGCTGGTCTACCAGGCGCTTTCGGAGCTCTTCGATCGGGGAGAGCCAATTGATTTGGTCACGGTGGGCAATCGCCTGGAAGAGAAGGGTCAGTTGGATCAGTTGGGGGGCCGGGCTTATCTGAGCGAGCTGTTGGGCCAGGTGACCACCACCACCTCCGCCCCTTATTACGCCCAGATCGTGGCCAAAAAGGCCCTGCTGCGCCAGCTGGTCGAGACCGGGATGGAGATCTCGGAACTGGGTTTTCAGGAAGAGCAGGAGCCGGAGAAGCTGCTCGATCAGGCTGAGGAGAGGGTCTTTCGGCTCTCCCGCCGGCAGGCCAAGCAGAGCTATCACTCGATCGGCGAGGTGCTGCGGGAGCATATCGGCACGCTGGAGAAGTTACAGGATCCCAAGCATGGCTTGGTCACCGGCCTCTCCACCGGCTTCAAAGAGCTGGACAAGCGCACCACCGGGATGCATCCCTCCGAATTGATCGTGATCGCCGGCCGGCCGGGGATGGGCAAGTCCGCCTTCGCCGCGGCCATCGCCCGCCATGTGGCCCTGGAAGAAGGGAAAGCGGTGGGTTTATTCAGCCTGGAGATGAGCAAGGAGCAGTTGGTAGAGCGACTGCTCTGCTCGGAAGCGCGGATCAACCTCTTGCGCTTGCGGGGGGGCCATCTCGGCGCCGACAGCGATGCCTGGCGGCGGATCATGCAGGCGGCCAACCGCTTGCAGGGTGCCAATATTCTCCTCGACGACACGCCGGCCATCTCCATCATGGAGCTCAAGGCCAAGTCCCGGCGGATGAAGGCCGAATATGACCTGGACCTCTTGATAGTCGATTATCTCCAGTTGGTCGAGGGGGGAGGGCGGGCCGATGTGCGTGAGCAGGAGGTAGCTTATATCTCGCGCTCGCTCAAGAGCCTGGCCCGCGAGCTGAATATCCCGGTGATCGCCCTCTCGCAGCTCTCGCGCGCCGTGGAGCGCCGCGACTCCAAGCGACCCAGATTGTCGGATCTGCGCGAAAGCGGTTGCTTAACCGGCGATACGCTTATTACACGGGCCGATACCGGAGAACAGATTACCATCGGCCAGTTGGCCGAGTCGGGAGAGAGACCACCCCTCTGGACGATGGACGAGCAGTTCAAGCTGAGGGTCACCCGCCCCTCGCGAATCTTTCCTAGCGGGCGGAAGGTCGTCTACCGCTTGCAGACCACTTCGGGGCGCACGATCAAGGCCAGTGCGAATCACCCCTTCTGGACACTCTGCGGCTGGCGGCGTCTCTCTGAATTGATGGTCGGAGATCGCCTTGCCGTCCCTCGACGGTTCGAGCTTCACCTGCGTGACGATCAGCTTGACTCGGATCGGATCAAGTTGCTCGGTTACCTCATTGGGGACGGGTCTTATCTGGCTAAGCGAAGCATCCACTTTACCAATAAAGAACTCCTACTGGTGCAAGAGGCCGCAGAGTGCGCCCGGCAGGCTTTTGCCCTGGCCCCTAAGATCCGCGAGGAACGCTGCTGCAAGGATGGCCGGACTCGCAGTTGGTACGATCTGCATTTCTACTCGGCGACTCGATTGGCCCGGGGCCGCCATAATCCGTTATTAAAATTCCTCGAAGAACTGGGTATCTACGATCAACGTTCTCACGAAAAACAGATTCCCCAAGCGATCTTTAAGCTTCCCCGTCAGAGATTGGCTCTCTTCCTCAACCGGCTCTGGACCACCGACGGTTCTCTGAGCAAGAGTTCCGGGCAATGGCGGCTTTATTACGCCACGACCAGCTCAGCCCTGGCCCATCAACTCCAACACCTCTTGTTGCGTTTTGGCATACAGAGCCGACTTCAGCACATCCGGAATGACTATCGTGTCCACATCAACGGCGCTGAACATCAACTCCAATTCTGCCGCGAGATTGGGTTCTCCGGCGCGAAGGCCGAGAAAGTTCGCCTCGCGATGGTCGAGCTGAGCGAAGTCCAACCGAATCCAAACTGCGATGCGCTTCCCCGGGAGATCTGGCGCTGGATTGACGAGACCCGTCGGGAGCGAGGGATCCCTTGGCGCCGTTTTGCGCAGCTTCTGGGCATGTCCTACTGCGGTTCCACGCTCATCAAGCATGGGGTGAGCCGGAAACGTTTGGCCAGAATTAATGGTTTCTTACACGATGATTATTTGGCTAAGCTTACCGAGTCTGACCTCCTGTGGGATGAGATCAGATCCATCGAGGAAATCGGCGAACATGACGTCTATGATATGAGTGTCCCGGGTACGCATAACTTCGTGGCCAACGATATCATCGTGGAGAACTCCGTGGAACAGGAAGCTGACGTGGTGATGTTCATCTTCCGCAAGGACTATTACGACGATCAAAAGCACGAGGGGGAACAGGATGATGAAGAAGGTCGGCTGGCCGGCAACGGCCAACGGCAGGAGTCCCAGGTCAGTGAGACGGAGTTGATCATCGGCAAGCAGCGCAACGGGCCAACCGGTTCCTTTACGCTGATGTTCCATAAGACCTATGCTAATTTTTATGAGCCGACCCCCTTCGGCGCGCCTCCTCCGGGGAGAACGCCTTTTTAGGGCACCCCCGCTCCTGCCCTGGAGAGGTTGCTTCTGCAGGTCTTCCACTTTCTCTCCCTCATCTCCGTCCCCAGAAACTCAATAGGAGATCATCTTGACTCCGTGAAAGACTTGTGTTTGCATGGGAAACAGGGGTGGCCTTCATGCTCATCTTACTATGAGACAACTCTCTGCGCTTGACAAAACCCGCATAAAGTGCTATACTTTCTCTGCCTGCGATGGCTGAAAAAAGGCAGGAGAGGAGGTGAGGATCAACCCAACCTAAGGTAGCTTGACTGAGGCGAAATTAACCACCTAAAGTAACTCTCCAAAGGAGGACGGATATGACTGGATTTAAAGAACTCAAGGGAGACCGTTTAACGCGTCGAACGTTTCTCAAGGGCGTGGGCGTGGCCGGAGGATTATTAGCCCTCGCGGGACCTTTGTCCTTCCGCGCCCTCGGTGCGACACCACCTACCATCCCTGTCGGGAGTCTGCTGGCCTTTACCGGTGCCTTGGCTGAGATGGGGCCGGCAATGCAGAAAGGTGGGGACCTGGCCGCTGCCGACATCAACAGTGCCGCCCAGGAGGTCTTTGGCGGTCCGATCATCAAGTTGATCCAGGAAGATTCTGGGACCGCCTCGTCCGTAGCGGTTGACGCGGCACGTAAGCTGGTAAGTGTAAACCGCGTCCCCGCCATCGTGGGTGCGTTGTCCAGTGGGGTGTCGATTGCTGTCGCTGAATCTGTCACAATCCCTGACGAGGTTCTGCAGGTTTCCCCTGCTAGTACTTCACCCCTGATCAGCATTCTGCCCGCGGACAAGGGCCATGATTTCTTGTTCCGCACCGTCGCTTCCGACGCCCTGCAGGGTGTGGTGGCTGCTCAGCTTGCAGCGGGGAAGATCTTCAACGACTACAAGTTCAAGACCGCATCCACGATCTACGTAAACAACCCCTACGGTCAAGGGCTTTCCAACGTCTTCTCCCGCTCCTTCCAGCTGCGAGGCGGTATCATTGAGGCCCAGGTGCCTCACCCTGATACGGTTCAACCCACCTACACTGCCGAGCTGGCCTTGGCCCTGGCCAACAAGCCGGAGGTTCTCCTGGTCGTTAGCTATCCTGGACACGCGGGCATCTTCTTGAAGGAATCCCGGGACATCTTTAACTACACCAGTTGGCAGTTCACGGATGGCACGAAGTCGCTAGACCTCGTCAAGGACCTCGGGGCCAAGGCGCTCGCGGGGAAGTACGGTACGGCACCGGGCGCGGATCCGAATTGGCCAGGCTTCGAGAAGCTGGTGGCAGAGCATCAGGCAAAATACGGCACGAAGATAACGCTGCCCTACGTGGACACCACCTACGATGCCGTGGCTGCTGTTGGACTCGCCATCGGCAAGGTGATCGCCGGTGGCATCACTGATCCAGCGAAGATCACGGGGACGGTCGTGCGCAATGCGTTGCGCCCCGTTTCCGATCCGCCGGGGACAGTCGTAGGCGTCGGTGCTTTCAAGCAGGCCTTCCAGCTTCTCAAGGCCGGCACGGACATCAACTATTCAGGCGCGGCAGGAAGCGTTGATTTCGACGGGAACGGGGATGTTATCACACCGATGGGCATCTGGGAGTACACCGCCCAGGGTACGATCAAGAGCGTGGAAATCAGGACGGCTAAGCAGATCCCGCAAGAGTAGAGTAAGCTTTAGTACGAAGCAGTTGAGTGGGGCCCTTGGAGAAGAGAGGGCCCCTTCTCTTTTGCCTTGTTTGGCACTCTACCTAGCGTGAAACCGGTAGAGGAGTTGCGACTATTTTTCAATAAACTGAGAGACTTGTTTTTCCTCTCCTAAGAGCCCCTGAGGCCGGAAGAGCAAGATCAGCTCCAAGAGCACTGCAATCAGCAGGTAGCGCAGGTAGGGGCTGCGCGAGGGCAAACTTGGAGAGATGGCTGCCAAGACGGGCTGGAGCCAGTCGGTCAAGAAGGCCGTCCCGGCCCAGACCCCCCAGATGGCAAAGGCCCCTAGGATGGCCCCCTTGTTATTGCCGGTACCCCCCAGCACGAGCATCACCCAGATGATGAAGGTCCCGTAGAGCGGGGTGAACTGCGTATAGTCGATGGAGACCATATAATGAGCGTAGAGTCCTCCTCCGATCCCCATGATCATGCTGCCGACGATGAACGCCTGCATCTTGAAGGCAAAGACATCCTTGCCGCTCATGGCGGTTGAGGTTTCCTCCTCACGGATGGCCCTGAGGACCCTGCCCCAAGGGGAGCGAATCGCTCGCTCCATCACCAAATAGATGATCACGACAAATAGAACAACGATGGCCAGATAGATATAGGGGTAATCGCGTGGGGTGAGGGGGGATAGGATCATTTGCAGCGACGCAGGCAGCCAATCGCAGCTAGGGCTTTGCACCAGACAGTGGAGCGGTTGAGGGATGCCTTGCAGGGGCTGAGGGCCGTTGGCCAGCCAACGCTCGTTTTGGAAGATCAAGCGAATGATCTCTGCAATGCCGATGGTGGCGATAGCCAGATAATCCTCACGCAACCTGAGGGTGGGGATGCCGACGAGCAGGGCGATGACCCCTGAGACGACCGCTGCTGCCAAGATTCCCACTAGGAAGGGCATCTGCAGACCGAAGGCTTGCTGGCTATAGAGCGCCAGGATACCAGTAGGCATAGCAGTGGAGAAGAGAGCCGCTGTATAGGCTCCAACGGCGAAGAAAGCGGCAATACCAAAATTGATCAACCCGCTGGAGCCCCAGTGCACATTGAGTCCCAGGCTGAGGACCGCGAAGATGGAGGCCATGATGGCAAAGGAAACGAGATAAGCCATGATCCCTGGGGGCAGCAGCCAGACGAGAAACACTGCCACTGCAATGCCAGCGAAGATTCCCAAGAGAAGCCGCCACATTCGCGTTAAGGGGATAAAGCGCGCTGCCAGTATGGCGAGCGGGATTGCGATAAATAAGGCCTTTAACCACATCCGAGAATCCATCTCAACCTCCAGCCTTCCCAAAGATCCCCTGGGGGCGGACCAAAAGCACCACAATCATGATGAAGAAGGCCACGCCGGACGCATAAGCAGGGTTGATAAAGGCCGTTGAGGTCTGCTCGACGATGCCGATGATCAGTCCCCCTACCAACGCGCCATAAGGGTTGCCGATGCTCCCCAAGATCACCGCGGCGAACATCGGGAGGAGCAGCTCCCAGCCCATCGCCGGACGCAGCTGCGCACTCAGGCCCAGCAGCACCCCGGCGGCCCCGGCAAGTGCTCCCGAGATCATCCAGGTCCAAGAGACAACCTGTTCGGTGTTGATACCGCTTACCTTGGATAACTCCAGGTTATCGGCGGTTGCCCGCATGGCTTTACCCATCTTGGTCTTCTCCAGCAGGAGATAGACGCAGACGATCAAGACCAGGGTTAGCCCTAAGATGAAGAACTGATAGGCTTGGACACGTATCCCTAAGGGTAGTTGCATCGCCGGGCGCTCCCGACCTAGATAATAAAAATAAAAGTCGGCTCCCCAGACTATATAGATCAAGCTCCTGACGAAAAAAGCTGCTCCTAGCGAAGCCATTTCCAGGATTACCAGGGAACCGTGTCTAGCTCTCAAGGGACGGTAAATCACGCGATCAATCCCAATGGCCACCAGACCGGTGATCGGCATGGCTAAGAGCAGGGCGACTAGGAATCCCCATCCGAAGGAGAAGGGAGCGAGCGGTGTACTCTGTCGCAGCAGCGCCAATAATGCGAAGGCAGCATAGGCCCCCACAGTCATCAGGTCTCCATGGCAGAAATTGGCAAATCTCAATACCCCGTAGGCTAAAGAGAGACCAATGCTCCCCAAGGCTATGATGCTTCCCAGCATCACTCCCCAAACGATGAGCGCAGGCAACCTTTGAACGGCCGCCCAATTAGTCTGAGCTGCCCACCAGAGCAGGGCGATCAACCCCAGAAGCGCTAGGGTCAGCACGATCGGGTTCTTCAATAGAGCCACTACTCGCCGGTCGAACCGACGCTGCGCTCGCTGTACGCCCTCTACCAGTACCAGGGTTTCAGGTGATCCACCGCCCGAAGGATCCAGTTCCATCGACTCCCTAGGAGTTCTCTTGCTCGGATCATTTGGCCTGTCCATGGATCACCCTCCCAAATAGAGCCGGCCGACTTCGGGGTTGTCCAAGAGCTCTTTTCCCGTTCCTGTAAAGCGGTTTCTCCCACTGGCCAGGACGTATCCCCGATGGGCCAGTTTTAAGGACTGCTTAGCGTTCTGCTCTACCATGATGATGGACACGCCCGTCCGGTTGATCTCCGAGATGCGCTCGAAGATCCCGCCCACCAGCTTCGGAGCGAGGCCGGCCGAGGGTTCATCAAGTATCAAGACCTGGGGGTCGAGCATCAAGGCCCGGCCCATGGCGACCATCTGCCGCTGGCCGCCTGACATCTTGCCCACCCGGCGCCCTCGGAGCTCTCGGAGAGGAGGAAAGAGCTGATAGATTTTCTCTTTACGTGCAGTAAGATCCTCACTGAGAATGAAGGCCCCCATCTCTAGGTTCTCTTCCGCCGTGAGCGAGGGGAAGATGTTCTCTACCTGGGGCACGTAAGAGAGCCCTAGGTGCACAAGGCGGTCGGGGCTAAGGTGGGTAATCTCTTTCCCCTTTAAGACAATCTGTCCGGATTGGATCTTGAGTAATCCGAAGATCGCCTTCATCAAAGTCGACTTCCCCGCTCCGTTAGGTCCGATGATCGCAATGATCTCCCCCACTTGGAGATCCAAACAGACCTCGTGCAGGATCTCCATCTCGCCATATCCGGTGACGATCCCTCGGACCTCCAAGAGGTTCATCGATACTGTCCTCCCAAATAGGCTTCCAATACCCGGTCATCGCTGCGAACCTGCTCGGGCCGGCCCTCCATGAGCACCCGGCCTTCGCTCATCACGACCACCGGGTTGCAGAGGTTCATGACGAGGTTCATATCGTGTTCGATAAGTAGGAAGGTTACCCCGTGTTCGTGGCAGAGTTGCGTGATGTACTGGGTGAGCTGTCTCATCAGGGTGGGGTTGACTCCGGCGCCCGGCTCATCGAGGAGGATCATCTCTGGATCAGCCATCATGGTCCGAGCTAACTCTAGCAGCTTCTTTTGACCGCCGGAGAGGTTCCCGGCGTACTCGTCTTTGAGGTGGATAAAACCGACGAATTCCAGTATTCCTAGGGCCTTGTCACGGATCTCACCCTCCTGGTGACGCACCCTCCTGGGGCGGAACCAGGGATTCCAGAGTCGCTCGCCCAGCTGACCTGGGGGCACCAACATCAGGTTCTCCAAGACGGTCATGCTCTTGTGTTCACGCGGGATTTGGAAGGTTCGGCAGATCCCCTTGTGAAAGATCTTATGAGGGGGCAGAGCAGTGATCTCCTCACCCTTGAAGTAGACCTTCCCCTCATCTGGTTTATAGAAACCGGAGATCAGATTGAAGAGGGTTGTCTTGCCGGCGCCGTTGGGGCCGATCAAGCCGGTAATCGTCTGAGGGCTCACTGAGAAGGAGCAGTGATTGACGGCGCGCACGCCCCCGAAGTCCTTGACGATTTCCTGGATGTCCAACAAGGCTTGCATAGGGGTACCCGACTTGGATTTCTGCGGCTCAGACGCAACAACCTGCATGAGGTCACCACCTACCTGCCTTTTTTATGGGGGTGATTATAATGCCCGGGAACGTCAAAGTCAATCGGGAGAGTTGGAGAGACCTGGTTCTGTAGAAATCCTCTAAGAGGGTGTGTGGAAAGTGGTCATATGGGGTATACTTTGCGCCATTCGCGCCAACGCGGAATGATTTTCTACGCACCCTCTAAGTGGTATAATCTGTCATGCAAAGCTCAATCATGGACACTGTTAAGGCCATCTCGCGCCGAACTGAAGACTATCGCTTCAGTACCCGCCTGCGGGTGCGCTTCGCCGAGACCGACACGCAGGGGGTGGCTCATCACGCCAGTTTTCTCGTCTACATGGAGGCGGCGCGGGTGGCCTACTTCCGCGCTCTGGGCTGGGATTTTGCCCAGGTGCGCCGGGAGAGTGGCCTGGATATCGTCATCGCCCAAGCAGGCTGTCGCTATTTGTCGCCGGCCGCCTTCGACGATGAGCTGGAGATTGGGGTGCGGGCTTCAGAGGTCAAGCGGGCCAGTTTTCAGTTCGACTATCTTGTCCGCCAGGTCACCACCCGGCGGGCAGTTGCACTGGGCCGCACGCTGCAAGTGATGGTAGACGGGCAGAGCCGCCGTCCCTGTGCCCTCCAGCCGGAGCTGCGCCAGGCGTTGCTCCAATTTGAGTGCCAGTCTTCTCTAAAGCCAAAATGACCTTGCCTAACCGGAACGGAGCTGAGAATGAGGGGAAGAAGCGAAAGAGCCTAGCCTTCCTTTTCTGCAACAGTTGGGCATATGCTGAAGACCACCTCGGTGCTCAGGCTCATCCTGCCTGAGACAACTCTCCTACTTGACAGAGGACTAAGCTTGTGCTATAACTTAGGCATGATATAAAAGGATATGGAGGTGTATAGTAAAATGAAGGGGAAAGATGTAGAGAAAAAAGAAGAGGGGATTTTGGAGGAGAAGAAAGAAACCACATATGACCCTGCGAATGTGTGGCTTTTTACCTCTATATCCGCTCAGGACAAGTATAGGCGAGAGGGAAAACTGGATGAACTCGAGCGGGACATCCGCAATTCTTCGATGGGTGGCAAACCTTGGAGACCTGAAGATATAGAATATTTGAAAGAGATCCAAAGGTTAGTGGACAAAGGGATAATTGAAGAAGAAGCCTCAAGATGGGCGATTAGTCCATTTCCTCCAGTCTATAAAGCTCTTCGTTCTGGGGAGATGACGATAGGCGGTCAAATATACAGTTTAAAAAAAGGTCAACAGCTTGTCTTTCAGTGTAGAATGGAACGGGAAAAAAGGGGATCACCTGCGCCTGTGCTCATAGGCGAATTTACTCCGGCGGAGAGAGACCGATATTGCGGAGATATGTCAGGTATGGGGAAAATGGATGAGAGGAAATAGGCAGGTGTAATTAGAAAGAGGCGTTGCTGAGCTTCGGGCGCAAGCTGATGATTGACGGCAGCAACAACAACATCACGATCAGCGGGAAAAACAAAGCCGGTCAGGCTGATACCCGGCAGCAGCAGCACCAACATCACCCCACATTGAGCGCCACATAATTCAGCATCAAAGTGGTGAGGATCTCATTGGTGGCAAACTTGACCTTGAGCAGGGCGGGGATTAGCGCGTAGAGCCCGGCAGCGAGGGTCCAGACCAAGGTCTGGGGATCGCCTGGAGGCCATATTCCTCGCCCAGCTTGCGGATGGCCGCGGCGGCTCGGTGCAGGTTGACGATTGGCCTTTGTAAACTACTGGGGCTCCAGCAGTCGCCGGTAATCCTCCTCGGTATCCACATCCAGTTGAGTAGCGCCGTTTTGGAGGGGAATCTTGAGCGCCTCAGACCAATATCTCTGCGCCAGGCCCCAGCCGCTGCGGTCGCCGCGCAGCCGCGCCAGTTCACCGAGCAGCTCCCTGGAGAAGGCGACCGGATGCCCCTTGTGCCCCTGATAAACGGGAAAGCAGATTCTCGCTTCGCTCCGGAGAAAATTCTCTCTTACTAAGTCTATTAAGTGTGAGCTCATCAGTGGCATGTCCCCCAGCAGGAAGAGCGCGCCATGGGCCTCGGTCGGGAGCGCTCCGATGGCCAGCCTGACCGAGGAGGCCCGGCCTGAGCACCACCGTTGATTGTGCAAGACTTCCAGCTTGGGATCATCTCTCAGGCTCTCCAGTGCTGCCAGCAGGCGCTCGCCCTGATAGCCGACGACAAGCAAGATCGGCGCCAGTCGTGAGTTCAGAGCCGCCTGTAGGGCATGGCAGATCAGCGGGCGGTCTCGCCAGGGCAGCAGCAGCTTGTTGCCACCCGCAAAGCGACTCCCCGCACCGGCAGCGAGGATCACTCCGGGCAGAATGTTCATATGCCTATTAGCTCAAATTTAGACCCGCCCGCCCATGGTCAGAGCCAGCAGCGCCTTCTGCACGTGGAGGCGATTTTCCGCCTGATCATAGATGAACGATAGCTCCGGATCGTCGCAGACCTGTGAGTCAACCTCGTTGCCGCGATCAACCGGCATGCAATGGAGCAGATAGCCCGGATTGGCCAACCGGCGCTGGCGCTCCTGCGTATAGCGCCAGTCCTGGTGCTGCTGGGCCAACTTGAGCTCCGCTTCCTTGCCCTGCTCGTAGCGACGGCCGCTGTACCAGTTGCGCGGGAAGACCACCGTCGCCCCCTCCAGCGCCTGATCCAGCTCATGAACTATCTGGAACGATCCGCCGGAGCGGCCGGCCAGGGCTTGGCACTGCTCCAGCACCTGGGGGTCCAGCCCGTACTCCGGCGGATGGGCCACCACGACATCCATGCCGTAGAGCGAAGAGATCAGCGCCGTGCCCTGCACCGAGCAGCGGCCGCGAACCCAAGGGGAGTAGACCCAGGTGATCACGATCTTCTTGCCCCGAACCTCGCCGAGCTTCTCCTTCATGGTAAAGATATCGGTGAGTGACTGACAGGGATGATAGATGTCGGAGGCCATATTGATCACCGGCACCTCGGCATATTCGGCGATCCTGCGCATGATCTCGTCCCCTTGGCCATAATAGCCGATCTGGTCGTCGAGCAGGCGGATGCCGATCCCATCGCCGAAGCGGGCCATCACCTTGGCCGTGTCTTTGATCGACTCGCCAGCACCCGGCTTTTCCTCCAGTGAGATGCGCATCGTCTGCGGGTTCAAGAACTGGGCGTGTCCGCCGAGCTGGGTCATCGCCGCCTCAAACGACTGACGGGTCCTGGTCGAGCCACTGAAGAAGAGCATCAAAAAGGTCTTATATGCCAGATAAGGCGTCGGCTGGCCGCTATAGTAAAGCCCTTTCATCTGCTCGGTCAATTTGAGCACACTATCGAACTCTTCTTTGCTCCAGTCGGTCTCCGCGACCAGGCTCCGATTCTTCAAGTTAAAATAGCTCATAGTTTATCTCCCTCGTTTATTAGCGCATCGTCAAGGCCAAGACGGCTTTTTCGGTATGCAAACGGTTCTCGGCCTCATCGTAGACCACCGACATCGGCCCATCTATCACCTCGTCGGTCACCTCCAGGTTGCGATCGGCGGGGAGGCAGTGCATGAAGATCGCCCGCCGGTTGGCCAGCTCGAAGTGCTTCTTGGAGATGCACCAGTCCTGCCTGAACCGCTTGCGATACTCTCGATCCTCCTGGGGCTCCATCAGGAAGCTGCCCCAGCTCTTGGCATAGATGACGTCGGCTCCCTTGGCAGCCTGATAAACGTCGTGGTTGATCTCGATCTCGGCCCCGCTCTTCTCGGCCTCCCGCCGGGCGAAGGCGATGTACTCCGGGTCAACGTCGTACTTTTCGGGGTAGGCCAGGGTGAGGTTCATCCCCAGCAATGAGGCGGCTATTGCCATGGTCTGGGGCACGCCGGCCGACTTGACCCGCTCGGAGTAGGCCCAGCTGAGCACGATCTTCTTCTTCCGCCAGCCTGGTCCCAGTTTTTCGATCATGGTCATCAGGTCGGCCAGGATCTGAAAGGGGTGTTCCTTGTCGTCCAGGGCGTTATAAACCGGTATCTGGGCCGCATCGGCCATCAGGCGCAGAATATCGCGCGCCATCCCGTATTTCTCCAGGCCGTACATGCGGATCATGATCCCGTGCACATAGCGATCTAAGACTCTGGCCGTATCTAGCCAGGTTTCATGGTGCGCGATCTGCATCACCTCCGGGGTATGAAACTGGGCGTGCCCTCCCAGCTCGGTCATTGCGGCTTCAAATGAGGTGCGCGTCCGGGTCGAGGGGTTGGCGAAGATCATCGCCAGGGTCTTGCCGCGCAGATAGTTCTGCTCTTCTTCCACCTCATTCTTGCGTTTGAGCGCAAAGGCGAGGTCCAAGATGGTCTCCAGTTCCTCTCTGGAATAGTCCATCAGGCTGACTAGATCTCGGCCACGCAGTGTTTTAGTGAGCATGGTTCCTCCTTAATTTATTCTGTATTATTGAGCGGTGATTGTCGTACCCGCTTGCCCTGCTAGCGCCTCTACCGCGTGATTGAGCGAGGTGATGATCGCTCGGCTGCCGCCGGCCTTGATAAAACAGATTGCAGCACGGACCTTGGGCCCCATGGAGCCCTTGGCGAACTGCCTCTGAGCATGATAGCGGAGCGCCTCCTCCAGGCTCAGCCGCCTGAGGCCCTGCTCCTCTGGTGTATTGTAATTTAGCTTGACCTCCTCCACGTCGGTCAAGACCAGGAAGATCTTGGCCTTGACATCCTCGGCCAGCCGCTCGCCGGCCAGGTCTTTGTCAATCACCGCTTCGACGCCGCTGATGCCCCCCGCCTGCCGGATCACCGGGATGCCACCGCCGCCGGAGGCGATCACGATCACATGATCCTCCAGGAGCGCACAGATGGCCTCTTTCTCGAATATTTCCAGCGGTTCCGGTGAGGGCACCACCCGGCGCCAGCCCCGACCTGCGTCCTCCTTGATCCGATAGCCCTTCTCTGCAGCGAGTGTTTTGGCCTCCGCCTCGCTATAAAAAGGTCCGACCGGCTTGATCGGATGCTCAAAGGCCGGGTCATGCTCATCAACTACCACCTGGGTGACCACCGTGGCTATGGAAATGTCGCCCCGCCCCTGCCGGGCCAAGATATTATGCAGAGACTGCTGGATCATATAGCCGATCAGCCCCTGCGACTCCGCCCCGCAGACACTGAGGGGCATCGGGGCAGCCACCTGCTTGGCCGCCTCATTTTGGAGGAGAATGTTGCCCACCTGAGGGCCGTTGCCGTGGGTGATGACTATCTTGTATCTGCCACTCAACACCATCTGCGCCAGTTGCTCGCAGGTGAGGCGCACATTGGCCAACTGTTCCTCAAAGCTGCCCTGCTGCCCCGGCTGCAGGATGGCATTCCCGCCCAGCGCGATCACTACAATATCTTTTGTCAAGTTAAACCTCCTCTAGCTAGACGCTCTCCAGCAGGCCGGTCCGTCGGTTGAACTCATCAATTAGCCGATCAATCTCCCCGGCCTGAGCGTGAATCCGTTCCCAATAGCCGGGAAAATCGTGCCATTGCTCTTCCAGCTCCTCGACCGCTTTGCCCATCTGCTCCACCCAGGTAAAATATTTCAGATTATGGATGCGCCGGCGATCCGCGTAATCCAGCTCCAGCAAGTGATCGGTGGTTTGTCCCAACAGCGCGCAGTTGTAAGCGACCGCCGCCTGCTCCGGCGCGAGGGGGCCGTAGCTCCGGCGCAGCTCCTCGATTCTGGACCGGTAGAGCTCCATCGAATCGGTAAAGACGGTGAGCACGATCTCCTGCTCACCCAGCCGGTAATATTTCGCGAACTTGATCGCCGCCAGCAGGTTGGCCACCGATGAGATGCCCAACAGCGGCAGTTGTGCGCTGAAGCCGGCCGGAACCCCCTGCCGGGCCAGATACTCTTGCCCTTCTGGCTCGTTGAAGAGCCGAATTAGCTTCAGACAATGCTCGTCGTCTATGGCGATCACCATGTCGGTGTTGCGCACGTTGTGAATCCAAGGGACGTGCTTGTCGCCGATGCCCTCGATGCGATGGCTGCCGAAGCCGTTCATCAGCAGCGTGGGACATTGCAGCGCCTCGCCCACAGCTAGCTTGCTCTGGGGATAGACCTGCTTCAGATAATCGGCACAGCCCAGCGTCCCGGCCGAACCGGAGGTGAGGGCTACCCCGGCATAATTGCCCGCTGTACCCAGCTCGGCCTGCAGGACCTCCTCCATGGCGTGGCCGGTTACCTCATAGTGCCAGAGGTGATTGCCGAACTCTTCGAACTGATCGAATATAACTATATCTTGGCGCGTCGCCTGCAACTCTTTGCACTTCTGAAATATCTCCCAGACATTGGATTCGGAGCCGGGGGTGGCGATCACCTCCCCGGTGACCTGTGAGAGCCATTCGAAGCGCTCGCGCGACATGCCCTCCGGCAGGATGGCGATAGACTCGCAGGCGAGCAGTTTGGAGTCATAGGCTCCGCCGCGACAGAAGTTCCCGGTCGAAGGCCAGACGGCCTTCTGAGAGGTCGGATCGAACTGTCCGGTCACCAGCCGGGGCACCAGGCAGCCGAAGGTAGCGCCGACCTTATGGGCACCGGTGGGGAACCACTTGCCCACCAGGGCGATGATCCGCGCCCGGACGCCGCTGATTTCAGGCGGAATCTCCAGATAGTTGACCCCGCCGAAGAGCCCTCCCTGCTTGAGCGGCCGGTTCTTCCAGCTAATACGAAAGAGATTCAAGGGCTCAAAGTCCCACAAGCCTATAGTTTTCAGGCCTTCTTTGATGCTGGCCGGGATCAGCTCCGGATCCTTCATCTGGGCCAAGGTGGGAATGATGATGCCGCGCTCCTTGGCCCGCTGGATCGCCCGCTGCAGCGGCTGCTCAGTGATAGTGAGATCGATCATTTTTTGCTCCTTAGCTCTCGATGCTAGCCGAAGATTGCGGGGTGAAAAGCTGTGCTTGCCTGGGACGCTTCCGCTTGTCCTAGCTCATTGACCAGCGCGATCGCCCCTTGTTTATCCTCCTCGGAGATGACGCGAAAGTCCAGCTCAACTTCGGCCCGGCCCGGCACGATCTTCACCTGCCAGCCGCTAAGAAAAGGCGTAAACTCATCACGAATATTCAATGATGGCGACGACGGCCAGGACAATCGCTTCCAGTGTCTCTGGCGATACCTGTCCCAATCTCCGGATGAACCGTTGTATATCCATGCCACGCAATTGCAACACATCAACCGCCGAGGGCTTGGTGAGTCCGTTCGTGGGCGTATGGTCGATGCGCACGTGCCATAGGTTGGGAGCGTAGTGCAGTTTCCAGTCCGTGACTGGAGCCACCAGTTTAACCGGCAAGCGTCCAACCGCATCGGAACTGATAACCACGGCCGGTCGTGTCTTCCGGATTTCCGTCCCAATGGTAGGTTCAAAATTGACCAGCCATATGTCGCCCCCGCTTCGAGGAAACACTAGGACTGGACAATATCCCTTCCCTGCCAGGCTTCGCGCTCGGTTCGCTCAGCCTCGAACTCATAATACTCAACCATCCGCTCAGCTTGTGCCGCCAGTTGTCGCCGACGTTCTTCCAACGGCAATTGCAGAAACGCGCGGCGCTGAGCTAGCGAAATGGCCTGAGCGACATCTGTCAGTGTCTCTGGCAAAATTATACTCCTTGTCTCTTGCTAGATAACTTAAGTGTAGAACATCTGCCCGCGTCTAGCAACGACCCGAATTGTCTCATCAAAATGGAGCACAGCGGAATAGCAGTCAGGTGCAGCGCCTTGTTAGCAGTTGTTGATTCAATCTTAGTCACAGTTTCAAAAATTATTTCTAGGGGTGACGGTCATGGTTAATTGGAGTGAAATCAAGAGCAATACAAGGACATTTGCTAATAACCCATGCGTCGTGACCTGGGCCAACTTCAAATGCTTCTCCAGGTCCAACTTCTGCTTCGGTTCCGGTAGAGTCCTGAATCATCATTCTTCCAGCAATGATATACCCAATGTGATTCTCAGAAGTTTTTCCAGTCTGCGCTCCTGCGTGCAAACTCCACTTCCACCCCGGTTGATACGTGCCCAAACCAATTGAAGCAGATCGTAAAAAAATACTGGAGCGAACGCTTCCATCAACAAATTCTCTTGCATTGTCAGATTCTGCAGGATTCCCTACAGCAATACTCGAATCAGAGTTGTTCATTTCCCCCTCGCATGACTTTTCTAGTTGACTGCTAACGCCTGCCTTCAGCCGCGCCGTCCTCGGCGTCGGCTGCAAGGCTTGGTTGGGCAAACAAAGTACTCCTGCGTCTTGCCCGTTATGTTCGCGACAAGCTGTATCCCGTCCTCAGCAGTGACGAGCCCCTGCCTACCGCTTCTTCAGTTCTTACCCGGACATTCCGTCCGGGGCAATGTCCGCCTGCGCATTATATCACCTCGTACCGCAGGGAAGGGCCGGACCCTGTCTTTCTCACAAGCCCAAGCCCCTCAAAATGCCCCAAGTGACGCCGCGCAGTTCTTGGCTCAACGCCCATGGCCTCTGCATATTCGCTAGACTTCGCCTTGCCGCGAGCGGCAAGCCACTGCCAGCCCTTCCGCTCCGACTTGCTCAGGGCCTCAAGCGTGTCCTCGTCAAGACCCTTTATCGCGCCCTCCGCTGATCGGTACAACTTAAGCACAAGATATGGCTCGTCCCATGTGTATCGTGGCTGGGGCAGATCGAGTTCTTTTGCCCGATCGCGAAGCGAAGCCAGACCAAGGCCCTGCTCTTCCGCCATGTCCATCCGCGCGAACACGAAGTGCAGCTCGGGGTTCCGGCTCAGCATGGGAGCGCTGAAGTCCTGAAGTTGCCTCAATGTGATCGGCAACGGTGGTTCGCCAGGACTCTGCACCGTCACTGTGTCCTCGGTCACCACGATCTGACACTTGGCACCGACAATACTGTAGTCGCGATGAATGAGTGCGTTGGCCACGGCCTCGCGAACCATCTCGAAAGGCAAAGCCGAGCGTTCCTGCCGATGCACCTGGTCCCGGTCAAAGACGTTTGGGAGTTTGTTCTTGAGCCATTGCTCCAGCAGGTCGGGGATCAGCACGGCCGGTTCGTCGAACTCGCGCCGTTCTTTGTCGCCATTCGGATAGTGAATGATCCCGAGCAGCCCCGCTTGCCGCATCATCATCCGCGGCTCTCTACCAAACAGGAGGTATCCGAAGCCCGTCGGCACCAAAGCTCCATCCTCTTCTTTCAGGAGGCCTTGCCGGAGAAGACGCCGATTGAACGCATCAGAATCAACGACATCGGCAATCTCTGCTCTCTGACGGTACATTTTCAGAGCGTCATCAGAGAAGTCTCCGTGTTCTGTCATCGACAGCTTGTCTTCCAGGGGCGAAAGCGCGACTTTCCCTGGTTCCTCTTCAATCTCAGCAGCCCGTTCCGTCGCCTGCTCGAGAAACTTATTGTTCTCCTGCTCGATAATCTCCTGAAGGTCACGGTCAAACATGTCCACAGTCACGCCTTGGCGAATCAGGTACCCTATGCCCTTGCGCGCAACGGTCGGGTCAGGGTCCTGGATGCCCACCCAGACTTCCTTGATGCGGGCAAGGTAGATGCGTTCCGCGCAAGACAGTTTCGGATGCTTCCGCGCGCCTTTCGCGCAGGGCTCCAGCGTCGCGAATAGAACCGAGCCATCCAGCTTGTCGCCATGGTTCTTCCGTTCGAGAAGCGTGAACTCTGCGTGATCACCGTACCGGAGTTCTCCACGGCAAGCAGTCTCAATGGTGCCGTCCGGCTTGTACAACACCGCGCCTACTTTCGGATCGACTTTGCCATCAGTATGGGGCTCAGGTATAGACTGGCGCATCACCTCAATGGCCAACTCCATCAAGTTTCGTGAATTGAACTTGGTTCTATCTGCCACCGTAAGTTACTCCCTCGTTCTTGCAATGGATTCGCTTACCCATGCCTTTTTGCCCGGGAAAGGGCGACCGGCTTTGGCTTCTCTGTACATTGTATAGTCTGTCTTTCTAGTCTTTTCTCGCCCAACGGTCAGCATTAGCGGCGCGGCTTGCCGCGCACGCTGGATGCTCTTGTTCGGCGAGCCCGTCGCACACCGGCTAGTTTCTCGCACCCGTCGTCAATCAGACGAATAAAGTCCTGTGCATCAGTGAAGTAGTTCCTGAACGCTAAACGCACTTCCTCAGTTGTGTCAGCTCGCACAAGCACAACATCGGTGCCAGGCATCTCACGCTCAAGCGAAAACAATGCGCGTAACGCGGCCGTTGCGTCACGGAAGGTTCTTACCTCAAGAGCCCCAGACTCAGGAAAGATCAAGATAGCATTCCTGTTCGAGCTGATCTCTGGATTGGCAACGTTCAGCCCACGGAGGGTTTGCATGAGTGACACCTTCGACTCCACCTCCAAGAATTCACGAACAACGTCAAGATCGGGCTTGTCCGGGAATGGTCCAGTCACGTCCTCATAGATACGGGCGAGAATCTCGCTGGCGAGGGCCATCGCGTGTTCATATCGTCGATCTCCCGCCTGGAACTTGGGCTGACTCTCCGTGATGAACCCGATAACCTCGACAGAGGTCGCCCATGCATGCTGGATCAGTGTGCGGTACTGTATCTCAACCAATAGGCCCTTGAGCGGCCTCCCGACAGTTGAATTGACGTCGTAGGAGTACACATCGTGAATCCCACGGTATCCCGTCGACTTCGGTCGTTTGATGTAGTCGTACTTGTCCAGTTCGTTTTTTCGCTCGTGGTGGAAACGAGCTTTGTGAAACTCACTGCGGAAGTCGTAGAGGTCCTTTACCGTCTTGAAGATCAGCCTGCATCCGGCTACATCGTCCATGCGCGATAATTGCATGTCTGGATACCGCTACAGCTTGCCAATGATCGTGGACTTTCGCTTGTGCCGCTGCGCCACAACGATATCGGTGCCATGCGTTCTCATGCGGAGAATAGCCTGAAAGGTGTTCAGTACAGGCCGATGTGCAGCTCTCCACTCATCGAGGACAGAGAGGTCCGCCTCTGTGAGGTTACCACTTCTGATGGCCGTCCCCGCGCGGTTGACCCTTGATTTCGATCCGCCCGGGAACACGGGAGGATCAGAGGAATCCACAATTTGTCTTATTTCGAGTTGTTTGCTCATAATCCACCTAACGGGTGCGAGCTAAGCTGCACCCCGCGCGCAGGCAGCAAGGCGAAGCCTTGGGACGCGAGCACAGGTCGTAGCCGCGAAGCGCCGCCTTAACGTTAAAGCCCAGCAGCGCGTGCCTTTTCACGTCCGCTGCAGCGCTTGGTTAGGCGGTTTCTGACAGAGTAATTTCCTGTTCCATCCACTGCGGTAGAGGTTCGCCCGTCGCCTTCGAGTAGAGGGTTTCGGGTGCTATGTCTAGCTCGTCTCCCCAAGTGAGTGTCCCTAGATCCCGGTTGATCGTGAAACGTTTGAAGTATTTCATGTCTTTGAGCTTGGCAAAGATTCCGCTCCTACGGGTATAGGAGAGGAAGTCGACTACTCCTGTCTTTCCGTTCTCGAAGGTAAGCCTAATCTTGTACTCCCCAAGGTATTCCGCTGAAGTCACGTCGTAACTCATCGTAGTTCCTCCTAATCTAACGGTTGAATCTTGTCCGGTTGCCGGTCGCTTTGCACTAACTCCCAGTCGTGCATGAGTTCTTCCCGATGCTTGGTAGCCCATTCGACTACCAGCCCTAACACCCTTGGCGGCAGACTGCCCTCGCTAATCGTCAAATCGGCTATTCTTATTGCTGCCTTCGATCCACCGTAGCGTGCATGGAAATGAGGTGGATTGTGGTCGTCAAAGTACATAGCGATAACGATGCCGTAGAACCGACTGATCTCAGGCATTGCCCTCCCTTTGGTTAGGGCATGGCTTCTGCATAGTAGGATATCAGGGATAGAGCGCATTTGTCAAGGCAGGAAATCCGATTTAGTCATGCTTTTCTACCTAACGCCCAAGCTCACCTGCCACGCGGTGCTTGCCGACTATACCTCTGCAAACAACCAACTTGCAAACGCCAAACCAACCTCGATTTAGCGCACGCAGGAGCGCGGTCAGGTGCAGCGCCTGGTTAGGCCGGCATTAGCCGTTGCCCTTTAGGTTCTGGCACTGGGTCACCGAATTCCTTCGCCGTATCGATCCACAGTTGAACCGCTTCGTGGGCATTCTTGAGTGCAACCTCCTGCGTGTCACCATGGGCCATACACCCAGGCAGTTCAGGGACTTCGGCGATGAACACCTGGTCCTCCTGGCTCCAGTAGATAATGATCTCATATTTATGCATTATTCCTCCCCTCCTAATTGGTATTTCAAGATCACACGACGCACTTGGCTGACCTGGTAAACCTTGGCCTTATTGTCATTACGCTGGAGGTTGATCTTCTCTTCTATTCCCTGCTTTCTGAAAATGCGATGGCTACCACGTATGCGCTCATCAAATCCTAAGTGTCGCAGCAACTGACAAAGATCATCAAAGCGGATATTGACATCTGATCTGTCCTGGAGTATCTGCTCCAAGAGGTTATCATACCTACTCATAGTGATAGTTTAGCGCACGTCGAAAGAATATTCCATGACCTAACGCCCAAGCTTACCTGCCGCGCGGCGCTCGCAGACTATACTCCGGCAAAGAGCCAACTTGCAAACCAACCTCTCATGAACCTCAGCCCTTTGTGTGGTCCAACACCTCAGCTCAGGTGCGTAGGTTACCGCATCGCCTGCACCTGATTGTTCTGCGGAAACACGCTCTCATCGCGGGAACTCAAACCGCGGCCTGCTCTTTGGCGTTTTGGATATTTATGCTTGGATCCGGGTTCGTCTTCGGGACCGGCAGCCCGCGCTCCCGGAGCAGTTCGACGTGCTCCTTCATTCCCCACTTGGCCTGGTATACGCAGTCTTCAATAGAGTGACCAATGCCTGTGAACCCTTCGAGCTCAGGCGAGTAGAATCCAAAGTAATCAGGCTCCTCCGTCGCCTCGATGATCAGCGAGTAGGGCAGTTCGATCATTTCACTACCTCCTGCTATTTCAATCCAGCGGCCTTGAGGATGCTGTGACACGTTCCAGCTGGCACTTCCTTCGAGCCGTGAAAGTCCACCCGAATCAGTCGTGAGCATCCTGCCTTCCCATAATACCGAATTGATCCCTTTTGCTTCACGATCTTGAAGCCATGCCTCTCGAGAAGCCGGGTCAACTCACTGAACTTCATTAACCCTCCAGAGCTATATTCGTTTGACGCCTAACGTCGTGTCAATAAGCCGCGGGTGCCGAAGGCGACCGTCAGCTTCATCGACTTGTTATTCAGCTTGTGCCGCCAGTTGTCGCCGACGTTCTTCCAGCGGCAATTGCAGAAACGCGCGGCGCTGAGCTAGCGAAATGGCCTGAGCGACGTCTGTCAGTGTCTCTGGCATAATTATACTCCTTGTTTCTTGCTAGATAGCTTAAGTGTAGAACATCCACCCGCCTCTAGCAACGACCGAATTACCTCATCAAAATGGAGCGCAACGGAATAGCGGTCAGGTGCTGCGCCTTGTTCGGCATCTTCTACCGACTGTTTAATTAAGGTTGATAAATTAATCAATTTGATCCTCTATTGCTCCTAATAGCGACTATTCCCCATAAGAATCTCTCGACGCTTCACGTTCTGCATCACGCTCATAACTCTCCGCAAACTCACGCATGGCTGTTGCAAACCTAGAATATCTCTTGGCTTCGAGTGCTTCAGCTCTTTCACGGTTAATTCGAGCCAACTCACGCTCCTCCTTGCCTGCAGTGAAACTATGCACGCCTCTCTGATCGAAGAGTTCCGTAATGAAGCCAGATCTCATTGTCTTGGCATCCTTTTCATTCAACACTTGAGCCACAACGTTGTGAATCCACAACCCATCTTCGTCTTTTGGCGCGTGTGTCAACACATGGCCAAGTTGGCTAAGCGCGATCTCAAGATGCCCAGTTTCTGTGGCGATCCGCTTTGTTTCTGCAAGCCAAGCAGTGAAAGAATCCGAATCGAATGACCCGTCGGACTTTATCCCAGGAGGGGTCTTCCATCCGCTCAAAAGCTTGTAAGCATTCTGTGCTAGGTTTCGTTGCTGTTCAGTAGGTTCTTCATCCTTCTTCTCTTCGTTCTTAGAACGGAATACCAAGCCAATTACTTCGCAGAAAAAGGCAGGATCTGCTGCGAGACGGTTTTCAAGGGTCTTTGGAGAGCCACTCGAGAACTGGTCTAACAAGAGAAGAAAGTTCCATTCGATTTTGAAAAGAGCATCCGCATCAGCTGACGGATTATTCTGGAGTTTAGCGATGACTTCAATGGTGGCATCCCGGTCGAACTCTCTTTCGGGATGCTCTGAACTAAGAACCGCTAGAAGGGCGCGAACTGCAAGCTCAGGATCAAAGGAGCCCTCCTCATCAACTGATCGCCATAAGCATTGGACAGCCGCACTCGCACGACCATAGTAAATAAGTTTTTCAATTGTCTTAGTGAGATCCCGGTGAGTCCCCCATGGGTTCACGTCTGCATTTCGCCAGTAAAGGCCTTCTTCGTTCCCAAGTGACCCTTCAGCACGAGTCCAAGTCTCTTCATCGAAAGGAAGCAAAATAAGAAATGCGGATTTTTGTGCAACACTCCATTCATTAGCTAGCAGCCTGTCAACCCACGGCCAGTTCAGTTTGCAGAATCTACCCCAAACGAAGCCGCCAATTATGCTCCTTTGAACTTCATCTTCATCCTCGAGGAGCCCCGGCAGAAGCTCTGACTCCACAGAATCCGTCGCGATGTTTCCAAGTGCATGCCCCACTAGGTTCGGTGCAGACACATTTCGAGCGAATTCCAGTACAGCAGCTATACCACCGGAATCCAAGATTTCCTGCAATGCTTTTTGGCGATGTTGATCGAGTCGTTTTTGTTGCTCTTCATAATTCCCCTTCTCGTCATACAGGTCGAAAGCACGACCACTAAAAAGATGGTGATACCTTAACTCAGGCGCATGAGGGGCCAGTATACTGGCCGTTGCATCTATACCAGCAAGAATCTCTACTGGCATTGCCCAGTCAGCATCGGCATATTTCCGGTGCTTCCTAACCAGATCATTTAAGGCTTCCCATAATGGCATACGGTCGCGTTCAGGTAGCCCGATAACATTTTCTGAACTCAGATGCGAAAGTAAGTTTTCAAATGTAGGCTTAGGGAGGTCAGGCAGTCGTTCTATCAATACATCGAGCTTCTCTGTGCTTGATTTTGCGATCACTATTGCCATATCAGTGTAAATGGATACTTGCTCCCAATCGCGGTTAGTAATTGTTTCCTTCCAGTCTGCAGCAATGAGATTCCGCCAAGCGGGACGACGGCAACCTGAAGGAGAACCGTGACTGTGGGGTAGCAATGCGAGCAGCAAGTTCCACCCAACCTCAGGCTGTTCCCGCAATAATGTTTCGACCGCTGACTTCCTTTTCTCCATCGGGGCACAAGTTTGCAGGTGCCAAGGCAAAAGAATATCAGCCAATGAGCTTGATGGCCGATTTGCCCAGCTTCCGCCTGGGTCAATTGAGGCCAAATCTCCCAAAATAAGAATCACACGTGTCAGGTAATCAGGGTGCCATGCCAAAGTCTCAAGAGCCCAAAGCAGCCCGCTAGTGTAATTCCATCCCCCAAAACCTCCCCTCCCTTCTTGGGCGAATACTTGGTGAAACGGACTCTCGTCGAGATTCTCAAGGGCAGACTCGACAGCATCTAGAAACTCGTCAGGTGCAGCCTCCGCCAAGAGCGGAAGAAAACGGTCCAAGCTCGCCCAACGATCCCAATTGGCACTTTCGAGTAGTCCCCGGACCGTGAGCACGGCTACTGCATCGGCTTTCCCTTGCGAGCATGAAGACAGAGCTTCTGGTCTGCTGCCGAGCAGTGCCAAAGTTTCAGCGATTCCTTCTCGAAGGTTTGACGAATGCTCCAACTGTTTTCCATGTATACTTGCGGCGTATCGTTCCTCTTTTGGAAGATCGAACTTGGGATCACGTTCGCCCAATACACGAAGCGCAGTCTGTTGTAGCCGGTCAAGATCATCGTCTGTCAAACGAGGGCCAAGTGCATTCCATGCCTCGCCACGTGCAACCATCCGCCATTTCTCATTTCGCTGAATCAGGGGAGTGTCCGAGCGTAACACTTCAGGTCTTACCATCTCGATCCACTCCCCGTATTCTTTTCCCAACAGAATCTCCAAGGCGCTCTGGTCAGCTTGATTCTTGCCATCCCACTTTCCGATCAATCCAGCCTGTGCAAGTAGCCGCGCATTTTCCCACGAAGCGTAAGGTGGTAGTGACCCAAGCCCCAAAAGATATCGCCTCAATGCAGACAATCTGTGGGCACCTGCACTCGCCAACTCTCGGGCACGACCTTGAGGGTAGCCGCCCTCACTCAATATGGTCTCAAGTTGGGACTGCGATGGACTTCGAAGCTTTATGATTTCTGGCCTTCCACCAGGCCACGCTTCACAAATAGGTATTATGACCGCGTGACCATTCCGTGTAGCTAATGTCTGCAGGTCTGCTCCATCCGAATCCAAACCAAGACGAGTGTCGGCAACCAATACATGTGATTTTCTAGTCTCGACTACCGCACGCCACGCATCTTGCTCACTAACAAAAAGACAACGATTACTGAAAGAACGTTCAATTTCAGCATCGAGTGAAGCCAGATAACCAGCCACAAAGTCTTCAACATCCTTTGGGCTTTCTGCAAAAAAGAGCAATCTCTGGGATTGCCCTTCAAATAGTCTTTGCAACGCAGTACATGCATTTTCTCTGCCTGTAATGAAAATCTTTGGTGGTAGCGGTGGGTCAGATGTACCAACCTGTGTCTGGATTGTTTCCCAATGCTCAGCCGGTGTAGAAAGACCACTTAAGCTAGTTGACAGGCCAATCTTCTTGGCCATCCATCGGCCAAGCGCTGGAAATTCTCTGAGCCAGTCGGCCAATTTTACCCCATCGATAATACATATCTTTCCCCAGCCGCGATCTTTTCGATGGTCCAGCCATCGTGTCTGTCGAGGCTCACTCCACCCCTCGGAGCCGCTGTACCTCGGCGTCACGAAGACGAATACCGATTCAGCTCTGTCTACATCGAGTATACTATCTGTACGCCTTCGAAAGACGGTGGTTGCTTTCTTTTGTGGATCATTCCCGGTTCCAATTTCCCAATAAGACTTACCCTTCGGAACGAACTCCAAAAAAGATTCTTTCGTTTCCACCAAACCATCCCAACCTGGCTGATTTACCGCATCACCGTATGGAATACGACAAACAGATATTTCAGAAATGGATTGCTTGACAAGCAAGTAGACCAACTCAGGAATCACCCCTTGGCTGTCTCGCCTGTTCGCATACTGGTCTAAATCTGCAGCCCGGATGATATGTGTATGATCCATGTGATTAGTCCCCCGTGGATGATTTACCTGCCCCCCAAATCCCCAGTGGCAATCCCTAATTGGTCCACGATCCTGTCAACCTCGTCCATGTTGGCCCCGACCAGATGGGGCTCACCGGTCGCCCGGCGCGCTGCGGACACATCTTTGAGGCCATTGCCGGTGATCATCACCACTACCCTGTCCTGCCGGTCCAGTCGGCCTTGCTCGCCCAGCGAACAAAAACCGGCGTAGGCCGCGGCCGCCGCCGGCTCGGCGAATACCCCCGTGCTATGCGCCAGCGCCGGTATGGCAGCTAGAATCTGCTCGTCGCTGACCGCGATAAAAAAACCCTGCGCGGCGCTCACATATTTGACCGCCTTGACGATGTCCCGCGGCATGCCCACCGAGATGCTGTCGGCCACGGTGCTGGCCTGCTGATCCTCAATGACTACTTTATTCCCATCATAGCGCTCGAAGGCCCGCTTGATCGGCCCGGCCCCCTGGGCTTGCACGCCGATGATCTGCGGGATGGCCTCGATAAAGCCCAATTGGAGCAGATCATAAAAGCCTTTATAAATGCCGCTGATCACCGAGCCATCGCCGACAGCCACGATGACTTTGTCGGGAATTTCCCAGCCTAGCTGCTCAGCGATCTCTAAAGCGCCGGTCTTCTTGCCCTCGACCAGATAGGGGTTGAGCGCCGCGCTGCGATTGTACCAGCCGTATTGCGCGGCCACCTGCGAGCAGAGATCATAGGCCTGATCGTAGCTGCCTTCAACGGCAAACACTTGAGCGCCATAGACTAGGAGTTGAGTGATCTTGGCTTCAGGAGCGCTCTGCGGCAGAAAGATGACTGTTTTCAATTCCGTGTTCGCCGCCAGGCCGGCCAGAGAGCTGGCAGCGTTTCCGGTGGAGGCACAGGTGATGACTTTCCTGTGCTTTTCCTGGGCCTTGATCACCGCCAGCGCGCTGGCGCGGTCTTTATAGGACGCCGTGGGGTTGCCCCCATCGTCCTTGATATAGAGCTCCCGCACGCCATATTCACCGGCGAGACGCTCGAAGCGATAGAGCGGCGTGTAGCCGATCTTGAGCGGCTGGATATAGTGCCTGCTCTCCAGCGGCAGCAGCGGCAGGTAGCGCCAGATGGAGCAAGCTCGCTCTTGGGCCAAGGACTCTTTGCTAAGATTCTCCGCGATTTTCTCATAGTCATAGCGCACCTCCAGTGTCCCGCGCCGCGGGCCGCATTTGGGACAGGTATACTCCACTTCGTCTGGGCGATAGCTGGCCTGACAACTGATGCAGCTAAGATCTCTGACGAACATCTATTCGATCCTCCCCCAGAGGCGCCGGGTGGCCTCCCGAGCCTCCCGATAGGCCTGTTGCTCGTCTATGCCACACATCTCCCGCTCACGCATCAAAACCCGACCGTTGACGATGGTGGTGCGCACCTCCAGATTGCCGGCCAGCCCGAAGAGCAGGTGCCCCATGAAGTTGGCCTCATCGAGCGGTGTGGGCGCTTTATAATCCACCAGAATCAGATCGGCCCGATAGCCCGGCCTGATGCTGCCCAGTTTCACGCCGAACAGCCGCCGGGCTATCTCGTAATTATTCCGGAAAAATACTTGATGGGCTTGTGCTAGGCTCATCGCTTGGGGGTCATGCTGCACCAGTTTATGCACCAGGAACATCGCCCGCAGGTCGGAGAGCATCTCATAGCCGAAGCCGTCATTGCCCAGCCCCACCAAGATGCCCTTCCGGAGCAGGGCGGGAATATCGGCGATGCCGACGGCGTTATTCATGTTGGACTGCGGATTGTGCACCAGAATCGCACCCGCTTGGGCGATGAGCTCCTGCTCCTGCTCATCGAGATGAATCCCGTGGGCCAAGATGGTCCTAGGGCCCAAGATGCCCAGGTCGTTCAGGCGCGCGGCCACGCGCTTGCCGTATTGGGTCAGAGAATCTTCCTGATCTTCAGGTCCTTCAGCCAGATGAATGTGAAAGCCCACCTCGCGCCCGCCCAGCGCCTGGCGCAGTTGGGCAAACGTTCTATCCGACAAGCTGAAGGAAGCGTGCAGACCGATCAGAGCGCTCAGCAACTCATCTTGGGCTGTGCTATCGAAGAATTCGATGTTTTCGGCGATCCCCTCCATGGCGCGCTCCGGGCCGTCCCGGTCGGAGATCTCGTAGCAGAGGCAACTGCGCAGCCCCAGCTCGCCGACCAGGGCTTTTTTAATTTCGGCCAGGCTGCCTCGGATGGCATTGGGGCTGGCATGGTGATCTATCACAGTCGTGACCCCGTTCCTGATGAGCTCCAGCCCACCGATCAGCGCGCTATAATAAATGCTCTCTTTGTCTAGCGCTTTGTCCAGTCTCCACCAGATTTGCGCTAAGATATCGGTGAAGCTTTGGGGAGCTACCCCTGAGAGCGCCATCCCGCGAGCCAGAGCGCTATAGAGATGGGTGTGGGCACAGACGAACCCCGGCAGCAGCAACTGGCCGTGGCCGGCGATGATCTGGGCCCTTTCAGCTAGGTTTTGCGGCAACTCCTCCATCCGGCCCACTTGGGCGATCAGATTATCTTGGAGCAGCACAAAACCATTCTCGATCAGCCCCAACTCGCTATCGTTCGTCCAGATGCGGGCCTTCTCGATCAGGATGTTCATTGTAATCCTGCTAGAATCCGTCGGCGAAGGTGTCTATCATCAGTCTGACGTCGTCTCCCAGGGGATAGAGAATCGGACAGGTGCAACCTTTGGCCAGATACTCGTGCACCTTGGCCCGGCACTCTTCCGGCGTGCCGGAGGCGGTGATGTGCTCTACCAACCCCTCAGGCACGAACTTCATCGCCTGGTGCACCTGCTCGTGCGTGGCCGGCCAGCCGAGTATGCTCTGAATATTGTCCACCACCTCCTGCTGCACCCCGCTGGCTTTGGCGATATGCGGCTGTTGCGCCAGATATTGGGTGAGCAGCTCGGTAGAGTTCTGGATCGCCCGCTGATGATCACGATCCACCGAGCAGACGATCAACTGCGGGCGGTCAATATCTGCCAGCGAGCGCCCGGCCCGCCGGGCCCCGATCTCCAGATGCTCCAGGGCCAGATCATTGTACTCCGGAGGCACGCAGTAGTTGAGCAGCACGCCGTCGGCGACCTCCCCGGCCAGCTCCATCATTTTGAAGCCGGTGGCTCCGATGTAGATCGGGATATCCCGCGGCGAACGATCCCCGTGCACGATGTCAATATCTATCTCGCGCACCTTGACGAACTCGCCCTGGTAGCTGACCGTTTCCATCCGGAACAGTCGGCGCAAGACGGTGACCACCTCGCGCATCGCCTGGAGCGGCCGGCGGCGCTCTACGCCCACCTTGGAGGCCAGCGGCTCCCACCAGGCCCCGATGCCGCACATCACCCGCCCCGGCGCCAGGTCATCCAAAGTCACGAAGGTCGCCGCGATCAGCCCCACGTTGCGCGTCCAGTTGTTGATCACCCCTGAGCCCAGCTTGATCCGCTCGCTGGTGGCCCCGAAGGCAGCCAATGGTGTGATGGCATCCCGCACCAAGCGGGACTCCGCCTGCCACACGGCCTCAAAGCCCCGCTCTTCGGCGTACTTGACGTACTCGATCGCGTCCCGGAGCGGATGCTTGTCTTGGAGATACAGAGCCACCCGGTTGCTAGTTTTAGATAACATAAGATAATCATGCCTCCTTCTTGATATAGACTTATCTTTACGCTGCGTCTCTATCAGCACTCAATGACGTTCACGGCCAAGCCACCGCGGGAGGTCTCTTTGTACTTGCTCTGCATGTCCGCGCCGGTCTCCCGCATGGTGGCGATCACCTTGTCCAGCGAGACATAATGATGACCGTCGCCATGCAGGGCGATGCGCGCAGCGTTGATGGCTTTGATCGCGCCCATCGCATTGCGCTCGATGCAGGGAATCTGTACCAGGCCGCCCACCGGGTCGCAGGTGAGGCCCAGATTGTGCTCCATACCGATCTCGGCGGCGTTCTCCACCTGCCCCAGCGAGCCGCCACGCACCTCCGCTAAGGCGCCCGCCGCCATCGAGCAGGCCACGCCGACCTCGCCCTGGCAACCCACATCCGCTCCGGAGATGGAGGCGTTCCTCTTGTAGAGCATCCCAATAGCTCCGGCGGTGAGCAGGAAGCGCACGATGCCTGTTGTACTATCGGCTTCATCCTGGGCACGAAAACCGGTCCAGTAGTGCAAAACGGCCGGAATGATGCCGGCGGCCCCGTTGGTCGGCGCGGTGACCACTTGTCCACCGGCAGCGTTCTCTTCGTTGACCGCCAGCGCATACAGGTTGACCCAATCCAGCACATTGAGCGGATCGGCCGCTTCCACCTGCTGGGTGAGCGCTCGGTAGAGCGCCGGCGCGCGCCGTCTCACTTTGAACCTGCCGGGGAGCAGGCCTTCGGTATGACAGCCCCGCTGCACGCAGGCCTGCATCACCTCCCAGATATGCAGCAAGCCGGCTTTGATCTCCGCTGCGGTCCGCCAAACTTGCTCATTGGCCAGCATCAGCTCGCTGATCGTCAGCCCATGGGCACGGCATTGCTCCAGCAACATGTCGGCGCTGTCGAAGGGATAGGGCTGAGGGGGCTCATCCTCCTGGCTGCACGCGGTTCCGCTGGCCGTCTCCTCCGCGATGAAGCCGCCGCCGACTGAATAGTAGGTCCGGTCCAGCAGTTCGCGGCCGCCCGCCGCGTAGGCCTTGAAGATCATCCCATTGGGATGGTAGGGCAGGGCCTCCATGCGAAAGAGAATATCCCGCTTTTCCTGGAATGGAACCGGGTGATTTCCCAGCAAGCGAATCGTCCCACTCTCCCGAATTTGAGCTAATTTCTCGGGAATAGCATCGGGACTGATCTGGTCGGGTCGCTCGCCTTCCAGGCCCAGCAGCACCGCCTTGTCGCTGCCGTGACCTTTGCCTGTCAGGCCTAGCGAGCCACACAGCTCCACCTGAACTCGCACCGTTGCGCTCAGTCGGCCCTGCTGCTGCAGACGCAGCACAAACTGCCGAGCCGCGCGCATGGGACCCACCGTGTGAGAGCTGGAGGGACCGATGCCGATCTTGAAAAGATCGAATACACTGATGGCCATTCGGGCTCACATCTTGTCCAGCGCTCTCAGCACCCGCTCCGGCGTGAGCGGCAGCTCGAACACTCTGGTCCCGATGGCATGTTTGAGCGCATTGGCCACGGCCGGTGCCGGCCCATCAATGGGGATCTCGGCGATCGCCTTGACACCAAATGGCCCGGTCGGCTCGTAAGTCTCAACCAGTATAGTCTTGAATTTGGGCATCTGAGTAGCCTTGAATATTTTATAGTCAATCAGGCCCTTGTTCAGCGGCCGGCCACGCTCGTCGAAGACCAGCTCTTCTATCAACGCCTGACCCAATCCCATCGCCACGCCTCCCTCCACCTGGCCGATGGCCAGCGGCGGGTTGACGATGGTGCCGGCGTCCACGGCGGTGACGAACTCCACCACCCGGATTTGGCCGGTCTCGCTGTCCACCTCAATATCGGCGAACTGCGCCGCGAAGGGCGGCGGACTCACCGGCGAGACGAAGCTCGCCGTGTGCTCGATCTGCTCTTTGAGCACGTAGGTGGCGTGCATGGTGACCTCTTGCAAAGAAAGCCTCTTGTCGGCCTGAGCGGCTATCACCTGATGATCTGCCAGCCTGAGCTCTGCCTGAGCGACCTCCAGCAGCTCCGCGGCTATTTTCAAGATATCGGCCTTGACCCGGTTGGCGGCATTTAGCGCCGCGTTGCCCGAGACATAGGTGGTGCTGGAGGCGTAGGCGCCGGAGTCGAAGGGCACCAAGTCGGTATCGGCGGCGTAGACGATGACCTCCTCAAGGTCAAGCCCCAAGACCTCGGCCACGATCTGGGCGATCACCGTGTCCCCGCCGGTGCCGATGTCGGCCGCGCCGATGAACAAGATTACCGAGCCGTCCTCATTGAGCTTGATCGTGGCGTTGGCCTGGTCAATCCCGGCCACGCCTGAGCCTTGGGAGAGGCAAGCCATACCTATCCCCTTACGGATCAGCGGCTTATCCGCGTTATAGGCGGCGTAAGCTTGGCGCTTCTCGCTCCATCCGCTGGCCTCGGCTCCCCGCTGCAGGCACTCTTGCAGGCCACAACTGGCGATGGGCCAACCCTCGATTTCGGCGGAGTCCGAGCTGCCCACCTCGTAGATGCGCGGTGAGAGCTCATCCAGGTCTCCGGAGCGCACCGTGGTCTTGAGCCGAAACTCTACCGGATCCATGCCGATGGCCTCGGCCGCCTCGTCCATCTGGCACTCCAGGGCGAAGGAGCCTTGCGGGGTGCCGTAGCCGCGCATCGCCCCGGAGACCGGCAGGTTGGTGTAGACCGCCTCGAACTGGTAATGCACGTTGGGGCAGCGATAGCGGGGCAGGTTCTTGTTGCCGGTGTTGGTGGGCACCGTGGGACTGTGGGAGCCGTAGGCGCCGGCATCCACCAGGGCGATCATCTCGTTGGCGATCAGGGTGCCGTCGCGCTTCAGGCCAGTTTTGACCCTGATGCGCATTGGATGGCGCGAGCGGGCGGCGGTCAGGTCCTCGAAGCGGCTCAGCTCCAGGCGCACCGGCCGATGGGTGGCCACGGTCAGCGCCGCGCAGATGTCCTCGATCACCATCTCCTGTTTGCCGCCGAAGCCGCCGCCGATCCGGGGCTTGATCACGCGGATCCTGCCGATGGACAGGCCCAGTGCCCTGGCCAGTTGGCGGCGCAGGTGAAACGGCACCTGGGTGCTACAGATGACCACCAGCCGCTCGTGCTCATCGAAGTAGGAGATGGCCGTATGCAGCTCCATCTGAGCGTGCTGCACCCGCTGCGAATAATAGCTGTGCTCCAACACCAGCTCCGCCTGAGCGAAGCCGGCCTGCACGTCGCGCACCTGCACGTCCACGCCGGAGCAGACGTTGCGCTGCGGGTCTTTGACGTAGATGACGTCCGGCTCGTTATGAATCACTGGAGCACCTGTTTTTAAGGCCTCTTCGGGGGTGAAGACCGCCGGCAGTACCTCGTAGTCCACTTGAATGAGTTTGAGCGCTTGATCAGCGACCTCTTCGCTTTCGGCGGCCACCGCGGCCACCCGGTCGCCTATGTGACGCATTTTATCGTCCAAGAGAAAATAATCCCAGGGTGAGGGTTCCGGATAGTCTTGTCCGGCGCGGGTGTAGGGCACGCGGTTGAACAGATCGGTCCGGCGCCCGATGGGGCCGCGCGCTTTGGGCACGTCTTTGTAGGTCAGTACGGCATGGACGCCCGGCAGGTCCTGCGCTCTCGAGGTGTCTATCGCCCTGATGCGCGCGTGGGCGTGCGGGCTGCCCAACAGCTTGCCGATCAACATGCCGCGCTGGGGGTAGTCGTCGCTGAAAGCCGGCGCGCCGGTGACGAGCTGCCGACCGTCCACCCGCCAAAGATTTCGGCCTACTACTCGGAATTGCTGCTCACCGGAGTTGCTCATTTGGAGCTCTCCTCCGTGGCTGCGGCGGCTTTCAATACCGCGCGCACCGGCCGCTCGTAGCCGGTACAGCGGCAGAGGTTACCCGAAAATGCCTCGCGCACCTGCTCCTCGCTGGGGTGGGGCACCCTGCGAAGCAGTGCTAGGGCCGAGAGCAGCATCCCCGGGGTGCAAAAGCCGCACTGGACAGCGCCTTCATCCAAGAAAGCCTTTTGCAGCAGGTGCAGCTCGCTTCCCTGGGCCAGCGCTTCCACCGTGGTCAGTGAGCTGCCCTGGGCCTGGGCGGCCAACATCAGGCAACTGACGATGGGCTGGCCGTCCAGTAAGACGGTACAGGTGCCGCAATCGCCGGTGTAGCAGCCGGTCTTGACGCTCAGGTATCCCTCGCGGCGCAGCACCGTGCTCAAGCGATCTCCGGGCAAGATAGCAAAACAATTATCCTCACCGTTGATCTTGAGCTTCAACTTGATGGTCTCTCTTGTGCGTAAACTCATTGGTTCCTCCCCAAGCAACGCTGTAGTGCCCTTCTGGTCAGCACCATGCTCATCTGGCGCCGGTAGTCGGCGCTGGCCCGCTGGTCGCTGATCGGCTGCACGGCCTCGCGGGCCAAATCGGCTGCGCGCTGAATGTTTTCGTCGCTGGCCGGTTTTCCGGCCAGAAACTCTTCGGCCGCGTAGGCCCTGATGGGGGTTGGGGCTACTGCTCCTAGTGCAATGCGGGCCTTTTGAATCTTATCGCACTCTAATTCAAGCAAAGTGGCCACGTTGATCGTGGCGATGTCACCGGGGTTGCGTCCGATCTTCAGGAATTCGGTCCTCACGCCGGCAGAGGGAAGCGGCAGGCGGATCTTCAGCAATAATTCACGATCCAGCACGCTTTGATGCGGGCCGGCGAAGAATCCTTCCAGCGGGATGGTGCGCTGCCCTTCTGGTGCTTGGATCACGCACTGCGCCTCCAGCGCCAGCAGGGGCGTGGCGAAGTCGGCCGAGGGCACGGCGCTGGCCAGGTTGCCGCCCACCGTGGCCATATTGCGAATCTGCTCTGAAGCAAACCCTCGGGCGCAGCTTTGCATCAGGCCATCGTCGGCCTCGCTCAGCGCCTGCCAGGCTGCAATCCGTGAGATGGTGGCCGCGGCGCCGATCACTAGCTCGCCCGCTTCCTGGGCCAGAGTAGCCAGCAGTCCTCTGATATTGACCACGAAGTCGGGCCACTCCGGCGAGCAGAGCAGATCGGTCCCACCGGCCAGATAAGCTCCTCGGCCGGGTTGCTCATACATGAGCCGGACCGCTTCTTGCGGTGAAGCCGGGTTAAAAAAAACTTTCACTGCCATTTGGGATTCCTCTCTGCATGCTGAACTGGTATTAAGCGCCTACTATACCTGTCTTAGCCCGCGATTGTCAACTCAGTAGATCACAATGACCCCTTTAAGCGGGATCTAGCGGCAAGCGCAGCATTTCCACCGCTCCCAGCCGGCGCTCGATCACCCGTCCCTGTTTGCCTCAACGCCCTTGGAGATACTTGCCCACCAGCGCCACGAAGCTGGCCTAAGCGAAGCGGCTTGTAAGCAGTCCCAGTTGACTCACTTGTTATCTGACAATGCTAAAATCGTTGATGAAACGATTGATGCGGCCAACGCATTGACATTTAAAATCGTCTGAGCGACTCGAAGTCAAAAACTCTAGCTGGCTTGTTAAGTCGATCATCCTTGAGCGCCTCACCCAATCTTCAACCAACCCATTATTACTAACAACAAGGGCTAATTCAATATCGTGATGATACTTCCGCGGCGTATGTCGAAGCAGATTTCCTAAATCCATGTAAGGTGTTCCGGAGTGACAGTATTCCCAGTCTAAGATGCCGCTAACTTGGTTATTCTTGATTAGTATATTGGTTGGATTAAAATCACCATGAACCAAACACGCGTGACTCTCTAGCTCTCTATATAGAGGGGCATTTTTAGCGACGATCTCAAAAACCTCTTCCGTTCTCTTTTCCCCCAGCCAATCTCGAACCGCCATAGTTGTTAATTGTTGGTATATATAGTCACCGATTCCGCCGAATGGAAATGCTGATACAGTGCCATCCGGATTGATATCGCCCGCAGATCGAAAAGTACGTGAAGATAAGCGATTGATCATCTCTGCGGCGATACCTGTGTATTCGGGTAGTTCGGCCAAACACTGGCCTTCAATGAAAGAGAATATAGCCCAATCTGTGCCTCTATATAGTTCTTCAGGCACGGGAACAAGCCCAGCGGCAAACTCGACGAGATATACTTCGCGCCTCGCACGACTATTGGCATATAATCTGAGAACACAAACATCACCGTCACTAAGTTTTAATTTATAGTTAGTATTGTTTTTCCCTAGTGAGAATAGCTCTGCCGACATCACCTTGCGCGTTCTGAGATAGTCGCCAATCAGTTCTGGCGTGAACTGACGATAAGGATTTCTTCTATCGTCTGGCATCACTTCCCCTTAGGCACCTAACACCCAAGCTCACCGGCCGCGCGGTGCTCGCAGACTGTACTTCGCTTGCAAATGCCAAACCAACCTCGATTTCAGCACGCGGGAGTAACGGTCAAGCTGCAGCGCCTTGTTAGGCCAGCATTAGCCGTTGCCTTTTAGGTTCTGGCACTGGGTCACCGAATTCCTTCGCCGTAGCGATCCACAGTTGAGCAGCTTCGTGGACATTTCTAAGTGCGATCTCCTGCGAGTTGCCATGGGCGATACATCTAGGTAGTTCAGGGACTTCAGCGATGAACACCTGGTCCTCCCGGCTCCAGTAGATAATGATCTCATATTTATGCATTATCCCTTCCCGCCTAATTGGTATTTCAAGATCACACGACGCACTTGACCGATCTGGTAAACCTTGGCCTTATTGTCATCACGCTGGCGGTTATGCGAATCGTAGCCCGCCGAACTAGTCCGCTATCGTACACGTCATACAACTGCCCCACGACGAGTGCGTCGTTGTACTCGTCTTCTGCTACGTCGACCTTGTCTAGGGCGACAACACTTGCTGTCTTGCGCCCCTCCACTATCTGCTGGACCAATGCATCAGATACGAACTGCATGCGCCTGTTCTTTCTAGCCATATCTCCTCCCATTCGTTTAACAGGTGCAGCCGCGAAGTGCCGCTTAACGGCTGGGAGCTCAGCGGCGCCACAAGGCCTTTTCAGTGATTTTCACCCAGCCCACGGCGTCCGCTGCCCAATAGTACTCCTCTTCATTACCGGGCCACTCGCTCCCATCCTCCGGGTTACTGCTCACCGCACCGCAGGAATGCCCTCAATAGTGATAACGCGCTTGCAGAAAGTCTATTCTGTCTTCGCTCACCAGATACACGATGCGGTGTTCTTGTGTCAATCGTCGAGACCATACCCCCACCGCCAGATACTTCAACGGCTCCGGTTTCCCTATTCCCTCAAATGGGCTGCGGAGAATATTTTCCACGATAGCCAAAGCTCGCAAGGCTATCTTCCGGTCTGTTTTCACCCAGTATCGCAGATCTCCCCGAAACTCGGGATGAAAGACGGCATCACGCTGGCCGGGCGCATTGCCTCTACGCCTTCGACCTGGTTTTGTCAAGCCCAACCGCACTTTTCAGCTCTTCGATGGCCTGTGGAGCGCCCTCCTTCCGTTGTGCCCGGGCTAATGCCCTCAACAGACGTTCTGCGTTTTTGGGCGACCTCAATAGATGGGCAGTTTCCATCAAACCGACCAGTTCAGACGCTGAGATGAGAGCCACCGCCTCTGCTCCACGCCGCTCAATGATGACCACCTCACGATTGGTTGTGACCTCATCCCAAAGTGAGGCGAGGTTGGCTCGTGCTTGTGTATAGGTTGTTTGAATTGGCATAGTACCTCCAAGCGAGTATACGTACAGTAGTACTGTACGCTACTTCACCCAAATTGTCAAGCGCATGCAGAGTTATATCTATGGAATCAAATCCAGGCGAGCCTCAATGGAATGAGCACTATCGTGGCAAGGATCGCTTTTTCCATGTTTGGCTATAACGAAGAGCTAACCGGCGCGCCGCTGTCTAGTGCGTCCGGGTTGAGCGCCCTGTTAGCTGTTGGTTTGTTCCGTTTAAACCTAAACCACCAAACCGCCCCTGAAATTTATTCAAGGTTTAGCTCTTTTCGAATCGAATCGCGTAGGTCGGAAAGAATGGCATCATAGGAAACTGTGTTGTTAGGTATTTTGAAAGCCTCAACCATTTCGCCCATGAGTTTGCCGGGATGCCAACCGTTGCGACTAGTTCCCAATCAATAGTACTGAGAATCTTGTAAATCGTTTCCATGAGCGGCTAACGACCAAGCTCACCTGTCGCTATGCAGCGTAGCGGAATAGCAGTCAGGTGCAGCGCCTTAGGCATGACCAGAGGTTGTAGGACACTCTTGGCGTAGAAGTCGTTCTGCTTCTGCGTTGGCTGCCTTTGCCTCACGACGAAAGAATAGCATGGTTTCCTCCCACGATTGATCTTTCAACTGCTGGTAGTGCCGGTCTCGAATCTGGCGTACCATCTCAACCGCTTTGATCTCAGCTTTCTTCATGGTAGGTCACCTCCCGTGGAGAATAGATGTGCAGTGCCCTATACCCCAGTTCAAGGTTGATCGCGTTGAAGTGCCGAATCTTCTCGAGCCGCACGATGTGCTTGAAGTTCCAGCTCACCAGGACGTCCACGTCTGCAACAGTCGCAAGCGCGATGTGGAGCATATCGTTGCGGAACTCGGGAGCAAGTATCTCGTGCGCCTGATGGGCGGTAAGCAAGTCCCCTGCCTCATCGCTAAGCGTGAGGAACTCTGCACCAAGCCCCAGGAGCTCGGCATAGGTGACGCGCACGGGCTCAGGAGCGGCGCGGATTTCCGCCGCGATGACTTCGGAGAGCACAGGGCGGAAGTGCCCTACGCGGAAATCCTCTATTAGCCCTTTGGACCACGGCGCAAACTCCGCGTCGAAACAGCCACCAATGACCGAGGTGTCGATGTAGATTCGGAGCCTCTTCATTTCCCTATTATAACACCTATGAGGTGTTCGGACAGCAACGCCTAACGGCCAAACTCACCTGCCGCGCGGCACTTGCAGAGTGTACTGTGACAAAGAGCCAACTTGCAAACGCCAAACCAGACTCGATTTAGCGCACGCTGTAGTGCGGTCAGGTGCAGCGCCCGGTTAGGCGGAGACGTGGATGATCTGGCCAGGCCGCACGGCTCGCAAGGGCGTCGAGCAATCGCGACACAAGGGGTAGATAATCAACAAGCCGGTTTGTCTTCGCGATCAGGACGATGACACCCATATCGATCCGTCTGAGGTTCTGCTGATGTTCAAACCCCTGATCCGGTGTGACGAATACGTCAAACCGGCCGCTGGCCAACTCGAGAAGCTCACCGTTCTTCTTGCCGTCCCAATCCTCGTCACGGACCGTCGAGACGTCGTGGCCCTCGAGCGCATCCTTAAGGCGACGCGGCAATGATTCATCGAGCAGGACCTTCATGAACACCCGCCAGAACTGCGTCCTTCACCAGTTCAAGGAATTGCACTGCCTGTTCCCGGCTCACCGAAGGGAAATCCTCCAGAAACACCTCCAAACTCTCACCTGCCTCAAGGTGTTCGATCAGCGTCTGAACGGGCACACGAGTTCCTCGGAAAACAGGAGTACCGCTCATCATATCTGGTGTGCATGCGACAACATCGGTGACGTTCTGCTTCAATGCCATATCCTTATTATAACTGCGTCTCAAGGCAGGAGCAACGCCTAGAGTGAAGGGGTAGCAGCAAGCCGCTTAACGGCCGGGAGTTCAGCGGTATCACAAGACCCCTTCAGTGATTTTCACCCAGCTCGCGGCGTCCGCTGCAGCGACTGGTTAGCCCGCACGCCTACCCTGAACCAACAGGCTCGATAACAAAACCACCACCACAACTCGAGATCTGCTTGTACGTGACTTGCAATCTGGCACTCTCGCAGGTATCCGCCACCTCATCCGCTGCCCAGTAGTACTCCTCTTCATCCTCACAAGTCTGCGCACTTTCTACGTGCTTGGTCTCGCGCTCCGGATGTTGGAAAAGCTATATCACCAACCACAATGCGCCCCTGTGCCGCAAGATGACGCTCGGTCAGCCCCTGAAGCAGCTTCACCTTCGTTGATAGGTCAAACTCGTGCAGTACGTATGCCACCACGATTCGGTCAAAACGATGATCGAGTTCCGTAGGCCAATCACTTAACAGATCAGCTTGTACGAGTACAGCCTGCGGCAGTTTCTCGATCGCTTTTACGAGCATCTCGGCTGAGAAATCGATGCCCCATATGTCACAACCCAAAGCCGCGAACCGGGCTGCCAGATTCCCTGTGCCAACCCCAAGGTCAAGTATCTTCATGCCGCATCGTGCACCAGCGGCTCGCGTGATTTCATCCAAGACCTGCTCATATCCATCGAATGGGAAGCTAACATCATCCTGGATTGATTGATCTTAGCGCTCTGCCCAGTCATCAAAGAGCCGAACGCGATGTTGATGATTCATATCCTCTCGACTCCACACGGAGAGTGCGGGCTAACGACCAAGCTCAGCGGTGCGGGTACCGCGTCCGCTGCAGCGCCTGGTTAGGCAGTGGCTACCGGCTGCCGACCTCCGGCACCGAAAGGTTACGGCAAATCTTGCGAGCCAGCCTATTGGCGATCTCGGTATGCCGCGGCACGGCCTCAGCGGCGCCCGTGGTCGGATTACACCAGAGAGAATGAGAACGTCCCTCATGCTTGAGGTAGCAGCCGTGCCGCCGAAGATGCCTAAGCAGGTCGCCACGCTTCACTTCACCGTGACCGTCTCACGCACGGCGTCGGGCGGTACTCCGCGTAAGCCCTCTTCTCGCCGGTCCTGGAGGATGAGCGCGATGGCCTCTGCCAAATTCTCTCGCGCTTCGTCCTTGCTCTTCCCTTGGCCATTCGCTCCAGGGATCTCAGGACAGTAGGCGATGTACCACTCGCCGTCTCGTTCAATAATCGCCGTGAACTCATTGTGCATCATGGATGACTCCTAATAATTCCTCGTTGCCACCAGCGCTATGTCATGAGTCTACCGGAACATGTTCGCTGAATCAACTCGCCTAACGGCTCCGGCATCAGCTGCGGCGCGCAGCGCCGTCAGCTTTATGCCGTTGTTAGGCGTGTGACCGTGGTCATCAAAGAACCCACATTCGAATCGCCAAGAGCATGAGGGCAAGAATCAGATAGAATGGCCACACCGATACCGATCCGCATGCCCTCAAGGCAGCCTTCATTGATCCACTCACGCCTCCGCCTGATGTGACAATGAACACATCGTTGACTTCTGCGTTGCCCCGGTGCAGCTTGGCAATGAAGTCGTTGTATCGGTCACGAAACTGTCGCTCGATACCGAGGTAATAGGCATCTAGCAAGAACAAGAGACCGACCGGCACCAGCGAGATCCAGATGTAGCCTGGGCGTCCCTTGTCTGCGATAACAACGATGATCGCAGACACAAGCGCAATGCACCACGTCTTGGCCCCAGCGCTGTTCGAAGCCATGCGGCCGATCACACCCTGAAGAATGGTCAGGTAGCTTTGAACCGCTGGTGAGTCGAAATCAACAGGCCTTTCCATCGCGTCACTTCAGAAGTTTCTTCAGATTCTCCCAGTTCCAGCGGTACACACGCCCGCCACCGGGAACCGCCCAGTTCTCGGAACCATCCTTGTAGCCGATGATCTGGAACTTCTTCTTCTCAAGTTTATTCGCGATCTTGACCTCCTTAAGAACACCAGGGGCATTCTTAGTCTTCGAGCCAAGCATAACGATGAATACTTCCGACCGAGAGATGGCAGCCCGAGCTTTTTCGAGCCATGTTTTCTCGGGGGCTGCCTCCTTGAGCGAGTGATCCGCTACCTCGAACGGTGAGTCCTCAAGTCGCGACTGCCCGATGATAAAGTCTTTGAGCTTCTTGTCATGGTACATTCGGAGTAGGCAGCCATCGGAGGTATAACCATCCTTGGGTACGGATACCATCTAAGGAGGTTTACCACGATGACTACCCCACAGAAGTATAGATCAACGCTTACGCTGGTGGCAATCGATGTCGCCAAGGTTTGGAACATAGTGTTGCTGGAGGAGCCCAATGGCAAACAGCGGCGCTTTCGAGTGGCGAACACTCGCAATGATCATGATCGGCTGGTGTTGTTTTTGAGGAACCAACCCGGTCAATGCCGCGTCGCTCTGGAACCCACGGGGGATTACCACCGTCCCTTGGCCTATCGCCTCCTCTCGGAGGGCTTTGAGCTGTATCTGGTCTCCTCTGTGGCGGTGGCCCGATTCCGGGAGGCGCTGTTTAACTCCTGGGACAAGAACGACTCGAAGGATGCGGCCGTGATTCTGGATCTGCTTAAGCAAGAAAAGCTGCTTCGTTACTATGATCCAATCGTAACCGGGAGTCACGATTTGCAGGAGATCTCCAAGACATACACACAGGTTACCCTGGCCAAAACTCGCCTACAGCACAGTATCTTAACTCATTTCCTTCCGCTGTATTGGCCAGAATTCGGGCGCTACTGGCATTCCTCACGGGCCAATTGGTTCGCCTCCTTTCTACTCCGCTTCCCTGTTCCAGAATTGGTCCGTCGAGTTGACCGTAAGACCTTCATCCAAGAGGCTGGGGAGCTGGTAGGGCGGAAGGTAAACAAGCGCGCCAAGCTTGAGGAGATTTACCAGCTTGCACACGAAACGATTGCACTACCCATCGCTCCAGAGAGCTTTGCCGTGCAGGCCTTTCGCCTGCAACTGGCACGTTACCTGTCGCTGAATCAACTGCGCAGTCAACTGGAAACCTGGGCCCAGGAGGTGCTCAGTGAGAACAAAGACTCCCAACTGCTTCAGAGTATTCCTGGGATAGGTCCGGTGTTGGCGCTGATGATCCTGGCCGAAGCCGGAGACCTGCGCCGCTTCGGACACCACCGTCAGTTTCTCAAGTTCTGCGGTCTGGATCTGGCCAAGAGTCAATCAGGAGCTTGGCGTGGGAAAGAGCGATTATCCAAGCGTGGCAATGCACGCCTGCGTTATGCGTTCTGGCTGGCGGGAACTGTCGCTGTACGCATGCGCGAGTAACTCGTTTCGGGAGAAGTACCAGCGCTACATCCGACCCGATCCCAGCGACCCCGACCGCAAGCGCAAGGCATTGACGGCAGTAACGGCCAAGATGGCCCGGGTGGCTTATGCAATTGTGAAGACAGGCGTTCCCTATCGCGCGTATTTTGCAGCTGCGGTACCCAGTGGATCGATTCCGCTCAGTACGTCCGTAGAGGCCATTAGGACCTCGTAGATAATGCTTGGACCTTCCACTGGGTCCCCAGACTGTTTTAAGTACGGTGAGGGCCGCTAAGCGGCGGACCCTGTGTCACTATGGTCAGACGGGGATCAAACAACGGTGGAAGCCCACGTTGGTACCGTTGGCAATGAAGTACGGCCAGGCCTTGCTTTGGGTGAGGCACAGGGGAGTCGTTTCTTCCCAAGGAGGGTTGACTCCAATGTTAGTACGTTGTCCCTGGGATCCAACGTCGTTCAAGATGTAGTCGGTGGGATTGAGCTGATTGTCCATTTGAAGCGTTGCACTGAAGGTCTCCGTCGGCCCCTTGGGGATCGCCAAGCGCATCGCATCTATCAACTCTACGGTTGAGGGGTTAAGCTGCACGAGCGTGAAACTCTCTTGTCCTAGCTGAGTTTTGCCTTGTTGTATGACGAAAGTGCCTTGATCGATCACCGTTGTGCTGCTCTGGGCCATGCCGGCATACGCGATGATAAAGCCTAAGAGAATCGTCAGCGTCAGCAAGCGCCATTGATGGATCTGCTTCATGAGTATCTCCTTTTTCGTCTTTTGATTGTTATAATCAAACCAATGGAAGCACCGATCACCGGGAGTACCAGACCAGCGAGCACGATCTCAAGACCGGGCCAGAGTGGATAACGGGCTTCCAGGATATCCCGACCTCCGATGGCCAATCCGAACCATCCGACTTCGGCCAGTACCGCACCCAGAAAGGCAAGCAGCACGCTACGGGACAGCCACCGCCACCCCAATCTTCTGGTACTGGCGACTCCCCAAGCCGTGCCTATGGCGATTCCTAGTCCACCCATGATCAAGATTGCCCAAACCAACAGGCGCGTCTCAGGTTCTGTCAGGTTGTCTAACTGTCCTCCGTGGAAGATGAGCTCGGTAACCGTAGCAAGCGTCCCTCCACTTAGGAGGCCAAGGCAAGCACCCGCTATGCCTCTGAGAAACTGTTGAGCATAGGGAACCGCGAGGCTTAGCAACTGCTTCTGCTGGGTTTCCCTCATTAATTCATCTCTTTGTGCTGAGATTATGTATCCTCAAAAGCCGTAGCCTATGAGAGCCCCGATCGCGGGAAGCACAAGACCCGACAGCAATATCCCTAGGCCAGGCCAGAGCGGGTAGCGCGCCTTCATGATGTCTCGACTGCCAATGGTCAAGTGGAACCAGGCGGCTTCGGCCAACGAGGCCCCCAGGAAGGCCCGAGCGAGAGTGCCCAGACCGTAGCGCTCGCCAGCGCTGGCCACTCCCCAGGTAGCACCTGCGGCGATCCCCAACCCACTCCCGATCAAGATCGTCCAAACGACGGATCGCGTCTCGGCTTTGTTCAGTTGGTCAAGCTGACCGTTATGGGCGATGAGCAGGGCGACGGTTGCGAGTGTCCCTCCGCTGAGGAAACCGAGGGAAGCGCCCAATGTACCGCGCAAAAGCTGCTGTGCGTAAGGTGGTGACAATGGCTGCGGTTGAGGGTTTGCCGCCCAGACCGGCAGGGCGGAGTAGACCAGCAGGAGCAGGGCTAGGCCGACCCCTTGCCAGAGATGCTTCTCGTGGCGATTGATGTGCTGCATGTTTACGACCTCCTTGTTTAGATTGATAGACATGATTCCTTGTAACGCATAGTTACAGTCAGACAATCAATCTTCAAAGCACTCCCGTCGTCTCTCCTGATCTTAGTTCAAACCACCGGGGCGAGGACGCTGGGGACGCAGGATGGTGAACCCGTTGGGGAAAATGTCTTCCCTGAAGATGAATGGTTTCTCGTCCCCTTCGTTGCTAACCCCAATGAGCTTGCCTTCGTTGACCAATAATTCAAGGCCGCCATCTGTGATGTAGCGTTCAACTTGTGGCACCTTTTTGCCGACTCGAATGAATAGGGGTTTCCCTTTGTAGATAATATCTGGTGAAGCCCGGAGTTGGCCAGGACTGAGCCCGGTGAAACTGAACTTGGCACCGGGACTCTGGGCTAGGCGCGCCTCGGCCATCAGGGGCAAGAGCACGAACTCGCTGAGCACGTTATTATCCAGTATGGCAAACTCCGTCTCAGTAGTCACTATCTTCCTACGTGTCCTCTGCTTATCGCCTTTGCCCCTAGTGCGGGTCATGGTTGCCGTCTTCCCCTGGACCTGAACGCTGACTGCGAGAGGACCCTGAATGTCCGTGCCCTGCCGCTGGTAGGAGATGAGACGCAGGTCTTTATCCAAGATGAAGGTCTCCGAGGTGCCAAAGAAGATGAGCAGCTTGATTTGCCCGCTGAGTTTAAAGTTCCCATTTTCCAGCCGCTCGAAGGTAAACTCCTCCTTGGCCAGGTCGATTCCCAAGAAAGTCCTGACGACCAGCGTTCCACGGTCAAGGACCTGCGCCTGTGCTGCCTGTGCTGACAGTACCCCTAACCACGAGACGATCAACAACGACAACAGGACGACACATAGCTTGCGTTGAGACATTTTAACGACCTCCTTGTTTAGATTGATAGACATGATTCCTTGTAACGCATAGTTACAGCCAGATAATCAATCTTCAAAGCGTCTCCTCAGCGCTCGTTTGGTCATCCAGCGCAATAACCCTGTTGCCCCTAGAGCAATCAGCAGACCTAGCCCTAAGGCGGTAGGAACCGTCCAATTCCCCAGCAATTCGTGCCCTTTAGAAGAGTCATTGGTGTCCGAAGTGTATCCAGACCCAAACGGGAATACTTGTCCCCCATCACTGTTGTAGACATAAGCGACCATAATGTGTGTGGGGAAGACTAACTTCAACGTACCGGAGGTCAGCAAGAAGAACGAGACCAAATAGAGCAAGAAGAACGGGAACGAGTATAAGTAACTTAGCGCCGCCGAGCTCAGCCAGCGGCCCACGCCCTTGGCCAGCAGCGGCGGCGAGGCCTTTTGAAATCCCTGG
>ENA-ORDP01000060-ORDP01000060.1-marine-sediment-metagenome-genome-assembly--contig:-NODE-60-length-62113-cov-3.853331_pt1 | contig 62113 bp, 59 predicted proteins | sample MGYA00248627_ERZ508539 | MGnify/ENA primary metagenome ERZ508539 (study PRJEB26208, sample SAMN05571518) | marine sediment metagenome | biome: deep sea; feature: Hydrothermal vent; material...
ACTTGCATGTGTTAAGCATACCGCCAGCGTTCAATCTGAGCCAGGATCAAACTCTTCAGTTTAATGGTTTAGTCACTTTATGGGTGACAATTCCTTTCGATACTGAATCACTCTTACATCTGACATAATTGACATATATAAGGTAACTCACATCGTATTAATGTGTGAAAATCACACCCGACGCAAGCACCCACACAAATTACTTAATCCTGATTTGATAAAGAACCACGGCCGAGAACTCGCTCAGCTGAGCTTGACTATTATACAGGTCTAACTGACTTCGTCAATAATAAGCCGGAAATAATTCCGGCCCTTAGACTGGTCAACCGGGCTGCTTTCGCGTCCGTTTCCCTGTACGAGGAGGCGCATTATACGCACCGTACCCGGCACGTCAACAGCTATACGAAATATATTTTATTACTAAACCACAGGCAATCTCATCTGATTGATTTTAGTGAATTATCCTAATCTAGAGCGTAAAGTAAAAGGTCGCACCCTGGTCCAGAACCGCCTCTGCCCATATCTGCCCTTCATGCCTGGCTATAATACGCTGCACAGTTGCCAGGCCAATACCCGTACCTTCGAATTCAGATTCCCTGTGAAACCGCTGAAATACGCCAAATAGTTTACCGCTATACTTCATATCAAAACCCGCACCATTATCACGAACAAAGTAAACAGGCCCTTCATCCTTATTCTTTACACCGAACTCGATCACCGCCTGGCTTTCTCTCGCCGTGTATTTCCATGCATTCCCGAGCAGGTTCTGAACCACCAGCCTCATTAATATTGGGTCTGCACTGATTTTTCCAGGTATTTCGCATTCAGTCCACTCATGTGCCGGGTTGCCTTACGCACACGCTACAGCACCAGCTGCTCCAGATTATCCTTGCTCTTCTGTAGCTCCTGATTGACTTCATAGCGCTCAATCTCCAGCGCAAACCGGTTGGCAAATAAGCCCAGTATGGGACCGGCCCATTCCTCTATACCCAATGGCTTGTCATCCATAACGGAAACCAGTCCGATCATTTTTCCTTCCGCAATCATCGGATGGCCAAAATAGCTCCGGATACCCATCTGAACCAGCATCGTGTCATCCGGATAACGTTCGCTGGCACTATCCAGAACCAGCTCAACATCAAGATCCATTACCTCTTTTCAAAGAGTCCCTTCCAGTGAATAAGTGAAGTTTTCAGCAAACTGGCCAACGGTATAGGACCTAATGTAAATCAATAGACCAGGGCATGCTGTAAACCCTGTAAAACCATCTAGGTAAGCGTGACTCTGGCAAAACGACGCTTGCCGACCTGATAGACATGCTTGCTACCTGCCTTTAGCTGCAGCTTTGCGTCCTCAACTCGTTCGCCATCGATGCGTACCGCACCCTGCTTGATCATACGCATTGCGTCCGAGGTGCTTTTCACCAGCCCCGCCTCCTTGAGCAAGTTGGCTATCGCCATGTGGCCATCAGTGACTTTCAGGGTTTTCTCTGCTATATCCTCGGGCATCGCACCCTTCTGAAAGCGGGCTATAAAGGCCTCACGTGCCTTTACGGCAGCATTTTTGTCATGGAATCGCTCAATGATCTCTTCGGCCAACAGAAACTTGATATCGCGTGGATTCTTGCCGTCTGCAACCTCTTTGCGCAAACCCTCTATCTCAGCAACCGGGCGGAAGCTGAGTAGCTCGAAGTAACGCCACATCAGGTCATCCGATATGGACATGATTTTACCAAACATCTCATCAGCCGGGTCGGCTATGCCTATATAGTTACCCAGTGACTTGGACATTTTCTGCACACCATCCAGGCCTTCAAGTATCGGCAATGTAATCACCGCCTGCGGCTCCTGACCATATTGTTTTTGTAATTCACGCCCGACCAGTAAGTTGAATTTCTGGTCTGTTCCGCCGAGTTCGACATCTGCTTTCATGGCCACCGAATCATAGCCCTGTATCAATGGGTACAGGAACTCATGTATCGATATGGACTGGCCTGACTTGTAACGCTTGCTGAAATCATCCCGCTCCAGCATGCGCGCCACCGTTTGCCGGGCGGCCAGCTGGATCAGATCCGCGGAGGTCATTTCGTTCATCCAGCTCGAGTTAAACATCACCCGAGTTTTTTCCGGGTCCAGAATCTTGAATATCTGCTGTTCATAGCTTTTGGCGTTTTCGATCACATCGTCACGCGTCAATGGCGGGCGTGTGCTGCTTTTGCCGGTTGGGTCACCGATCATGCCGGTAAAATCTCCAATCAGGAACATTACCTCGTGACCCAGGTCCTGAAACTGGCGCAGCTTGTTGATCAACACGGTATGGCCCAGATGCAGGTCAGGCGCTGTCGGATCAAAACCGGCCTTAATCCGTAACGATGTACCGCGCTTCAGTTTGTCGATAAGATCCTGCTCCAGCAGGATTTCTTCAGTACCACGCTTGATCAGGGCAAGCGCATCAGCAGCGGATGTCATGTTTTACCTCATTTAAACTGTTAGGCCAGATGGCCTGGGACAGCACACAATACTTTATCCAGCCCGGTACTGTACAGCCTCTGCCCAATATAACTGGTTATAATTCATGGAAATAGTCGCCTGTACCGGGCCATCTAACGTGACCTGCTGCTCCATTTTAACAATCTTGCGTTGACCTGTAACAGGCGACACGGTAACCTATATATAACAATTATCAATAATTCCGGCATATTATGGCATTTTTGTGATGCAGGACTACAAGCACAGAATCAGGGCCTCCGAGTCAGAAAAGGCATTCCGGCACCCACGGCAACAAAAATTGTCACGCATGGCTATGCTGGGCTATGCCTCAGTTCTTACCATAATCAGCCTGGTGTTTTTACCCGATGACTCCGAAGCCAAAAAAACTGTTGCCGTTGACGCGATGGTTGAATCTGAATTAACGCTCAGCTTTGCAGACAACTCCCGGCAGCAACCGGTCCAGGATGTACTGCCAGCGGCGAATACCCGCTCGCCTCTGCCAGAAGCCAGCGACATTACTATACAGCCAGCGACGACCGCCACGGTAGAAGCCAACATCCAGCCCGCTGTTATACCCGATGTAATAAAAGTCGCCGCACTTCCTGTTAGCCATTCTGATAAAGACCCTGTGGCGATAGAAGAAATCACAGCAGCCGTAGAGGCCATTGATCCATCGGCGCTTAGCTGGCAGACCATCAAGGTTAAGTCCGGTGACAGCATGGCACGGATATTCAAACGCGCCGAGCTATCCGCCAGTGAGCTGCATGCCATATTGAAAAGCGGATCGAAAGCCAAAAAGCTGCGCAACATCCATCCCGGGCAAAAATTACGCTTTGCAACCGGCCCGAACGGTCAGCTGGAGCAACTGCAATACAAGATCAACGAAATCACCACACTTGAAATCAAGCGCGCGCAAAGTAGCTATCAATCCCGTTTGATCACCCGAAACTATGAAACCCGCATTACCCATGCTGCCGGTACCATTCATCATTCTCTGTTTCTGGCCGGCATGGAAGCAGGACTAACGGATAGCATGACCATGGATCTGGCCGGTATATTTGGCTGGGACATCGACTTCGCACTGGATATTCGGTCCGGGGACCGCTTTGTCGTAGTCTATGAAGAAAAGTACCTCGATGGTCGCAAGGTACGCAATGGCAATATCCTGGCTGCCGAGTTTTTTAACAACAACAAGACCTATCGCTCTATTCGTTACACCGATGCAAACGGTAACACCGGTTTCTATGATGCCGATGGCCGCAGTATGCGCAAGGCCTTTCTGCGTACGCCTGTCGACTTCTCACGCATCAGCTCACGCTTCAGTAGCGGCCGTAAACACCCGGTGCTAAATCGTATTCGTGCCCACAAAGGGGTAGACTACGCCGCGTCACGTGGTACCCCGATACGCGCAACCGGTGATGGCAAGATCATCTATCGTGGCCGTAAGGGTGGCTACGGCAAGGCCGTGATCATTCGGCACGGTTCTCGTTATACCACCCTGTATGCCCATATGAATAATTACAACCGCAAGGCCCGGCTGGGGTCTCGTGTCAAACAGGGGCAGGTTATTGGCTATGTGGGTAGCTCTGGTCTGGCAACCGGTCCCCACCTGCATTACGAGTTCCGCCTCAATGGCGTGCATCGCAATCCGCTGACGGTACGCCTGCCGAAATCTGCATCGCTGGCGAAAAAGTATTTGCCTGATTTCAAACAAACGGCCGACCCGCTGCTATCAAGGCTGGACACTTTAAATCGCACCCTGCTGGCCATGTCAGGACAAGAAAACAAATAGCCCCAACATGACCACGAATGTGATCAGTCGAAACCCGGAAACCTATATCGGCCTGATGTCCGGCACCAGCCTGGATGCTATTGATGTAGCCTTGCTCGACTTTACGGATGATCAGATCAATCTGCTAGCCACTCACAGCCATGCCTTCCCTGATGCACTCAAGCAAACCATCCAGCAACTTAACCAGCCTGGTCAGCGTGATGAAATTCACCGTATGGCCGTGGCCGACCTGCAGCTTGCTGATGTTTTTGCAGAGGCCGTTAGCGCGCTACTGGGGCAGGCTGGCAAGCAGGCCAGCAGCATTAAGGCGCTAGGCAGTCATGGTCAGACCATACGTCACCAGCCAAATGACGCAACACCTTACACGTTACAAATTGGTGACCCTAATCGACTGGCCGAATTAACCGGCATCACCACCGTGGGTGATTTTCGGCGCCGGGATATGGCTGCCGGTGGCCAGGGTGCGCCGCTGGCGCCGGCCTTTCATGCCGCCCTGTTTCGCACAACCCGTGAGAACCGCACCATACTAAATCTGGGCGGCATGGCCAACCTGACCCTGTTACCCGCTGACCTCGCTCAAGCGGTAACCGGCTTCGATACCGGTCCCGGCAATATATTGCTGAATGCCTGGTATCAACGACATCACAACGAAGCCTACGATCAGAACGGCCTCTGGGCAGGCACAGGACAGGTATCAGAACAACTACTTGCTGCCCTGCTGGAACTGCCGTTCTACAGCATCACACCACCGCGCAGCACTGGCCGTGAACAGTTCAACCTTGAATATCTTGATCATATTCTCGACCAAATTACACTAAGTCCGAAACCTGAAGCTGCCCCTGAAAATATTCAGGCCACACTATCGGAGCTGACTGCCCGCAGCGTGGCCCATGCACTGACGACCTGGGGTGGTGACTGCGCACGCCTGCTGGTTTGTGGCGGTGGGGTATTTAACACTGACCTGCTCAAGCGACTGGCGGTGCAACTACCCGGGCTGAGCATTGAATCCTGCGCAGCATACGGCATGGCACCGGAATGGATAGAAGCGGCCGCATTCGCGTGGCTGGCCAGGCAGACGCTACATCATCACTCCGGCAATCTAGCCGAGGTAACCGGTGCTACACATAACGTGGTACTGGGCGGCATTTACCTGAGTTAAGAACCATCCAGGCACACTGTGGTCATGAAAACCTCACTTGTCAGGAGTCAATATTTAGTGTAAATTAGAATCATTCTCATTTGTATTACTGATGTTATCACTCAGGTATTACCCCATGTCCTTCCGTATGATTATGCGTCGATTTTTATTAGTAGCCTTACTCAATATCGCCGGGATCAGCCTGGCCGGAGCATCAAGCGATGCCGAGATCGCGTTGCACGCGCTTGATTATATAGGTATTGACTACCCTGAGGCGGTTAAAAACGGCCAGGTTACTAACCCGGAAGAATATGCAGAACAACTGGAATTTGCTCAGCAAGTCACCCGTATTCTTAATCAACAGGCTCCGGGAAAACTAGCTGAACAGGCCAGCGAACTGACTCGCGCCATAAAAGGAAAACTCACTGCTAACACGATACGCGAACTGACCAGGCAAATAAGTGGGGGGATTATAGCCCAGTTTAACATTACCACTGCCCCCCGAAAAGTTCCTGACCCGGAACTGGGTAAAGCACTCTACGCTGAACAATGTGTTGCCTGCCACGGTCTTTCAGGTATGGGAGATGGTCCCCAGGCCAGCGTACAGACCCCGCCGCCAACCAACTTTCACAATGCGGCACGCCAGTCTGAGCGCACCATATTTGGCCTGTACAGCACCATTACGCAAGGGGTAGGCGGAACAGCCATGACCGCCTACAGTCATCTAAATCCACACCAGCGCTGGTCTCTGGCGTTCTATGTCAGCCAGTTTGTCTTTAACGATGAACAGCGTGCACAAGGTGAACGCTTATGGTCTGATGGCAAACGCTATGAAGGGCTGAGTAGCATGGCCGAATTGACACGTATCAGTCCGCGTGCGGCCCGGCTTGAGCTGGGTGACGAGGGCATGGCACAGCTATCCTGGCTGCGCAGTACTCCCTCTGCAATCACTGCCGGCAGCAAGTCACCACTCAGCATTGCTACCAGCCAGTTACAGGCCAGCATGGAGGCATACCAGAGCAACAACACTGTGCTGGCGTACCAGTTGGCCCTGTCATCCTATCTGGATGGTTTTGAGCTCGCAGAATCCGGCCTCAGAGCGGTAGATACACCGCTGGTAAAATCAATTGAGATTAAAATGCTGGCCTACCGTGCCGCAGTCAAAATTAGCGAAAACAACACTACGGTCACCTCACTGCACAATGAGATACAGCAATTACTGATTCAGGCAAGTGATACCCTGTCGACCAAAAAACTGAATGGCCAGGCTGCATTTGTCAGTGCGATGGTCATATTGTTACGCGAAGGACTGGAAGCAATATTAATACTCGCTGCACTGGCCAGCGTTCTGATTAAAAGCGGGCGCCGTGATGCGTTACTGTATTTGCATATCGGCTGGATCAGCGCGCTGCTGATGGGTGCGGCGACCTGGTATCTGGCCAGTCACGTTATCACTATCTCCGGTGCCAGTCGTGAAATAACGGAAGGCGCCACAGCCTTACTGGCAACCGTGGTCTTGCTGTATGTTGGTTTCTGGTTGCATGGCAAAACCCACGCGGTACGCTGGCAACAGTATGTCCGTGAACGCATACAGAAAGCGCTACATGGCGGCGCGTTGTGGTTACTGGCCGGCATTGCCTTTCTGGCGGTGTATCGCGAAATCTTTGAGACCGTGTTGTTCTACCAGGCGCTATATCAACAGGTGGAGACCGGGGCCAGTTCCTCGCTCAGTGCCGGTATTGCGACTGCCTCCGTCATCTTGCTGGTCATGACCTGGGTCATACTGCGCACCAGCCTGAGGTTACCTTTGCGTCTGTTCTTTCAGGTCAATTCAGCCATCATGCTGATCCTGGCGTTTACTTTTGCCGGCCACGGTATCGCCGCACTACAGGAAGCGGGCGTGATACCCATTAGCGGGGTGCCGTTACCAGAGTTCAGCCTGCTCGGCATCTACCCGACCTGGCAAAGCTTGCTGGTACAGGCCGGCCTGCTGGTGCTGTTTGTAGCGTACTTCCTGTATGAGCGCTATACGCGACCGCAAGCAACACCTGAAAAATCAGTTCACGAAATGCCAGCATCACAGCGATAATTGTCGTGTTTTTTGGGTTCGCGTAATGCTGCTTCGAGGGTAAAAAGAAACTATCTTTGATCGATAGGCACGTAGTGGCGTTCGCCATGGCCGGTGTAGACCTGTGTCGGCCTGAAGATACGATTATCGCCCAACTGTTCACGCCAGTGCGCCAGCCAGCCAGCGGCACGTGACACCGCAAACAGACAGGTAAACTGATCTACCGGAATGTCCATTTCCAGATAGAGAACACCGGAGTAAAAATCCACATTCGGGTACACACCTTTTTCACCCAGGCGATCTTCACACACTTTTTCAACTGCCTTGGCTGTTTCAAACAACGGGTTCACACCGCCACCCCGTTTTTCAATCAGTTTATTCACTTCATTTTCCAGTATCCTGGCGCGTGGATCCTTGGTTTTGTATTCCCGGTGACCCATACCCCAGATAACCTCCTTGTTAGCCAGACGCTTATCTATATAAGCTGCCGCATTTTCAGGCGAGCCGACCTCGCGCAACATCGTCACCACCTTTTCATTCGCTCCGCCGTGCAACGGACCGGACAAGGTGCCGATCGCCGCCGCAATCACACTATAGGGGCTGGACAGGGTAGAAGCCGTGACCAGCACTGCAAAGGTAGATGCATTAATGGTATGTTCGGCATGCAACACCAGACACAAGTCCAGGATACGCGACAGCTCCGGGTCGGGTTCATCGCCGGTAAGCATGTAAAGATAGTTTTCTGCGTAAGTTAAATCTTCGCGCGGCACGATTGGGTCATAACCACTACGGATATGCTCCCACATGGCCACAATTGTGCCCATGCGTGCAATGATCTTGACGGTCATGTTATGGACATAATTCAGGTCCTCACATACATCCGCACCGGTAAGACATTCCTGGCCCGGGTAAAACATACCCAGACTGGCTATTGCGGTTTGCAGCATTTCCATTGGATGACCGCTGGCCGGCAGGGTTTTCATCAGGTCACGGATCTGGTATTTCACTATACGATTTTGCCGTATCTCGTGATCAAACTCTGCCAGGGCTGCCGCAGTCGGCAAGTTACCATCCAGCAGCAGCAACGTGGTTTCCTCGAAGGTGCTTTTCTGGGCCAGCTCTTCTATCGAATAACCCCGGTACGCCAGAATGCCCTTCTCTCCGTCGATATCCGATATATTTGATTTAGTTGCTGGTACACCGGCAAGACCGGGCAGGTATTCACTCATCTCATATCCTCTGGACCAAACAGCTTCGTCTCAGGCCCGTATCAAAGAATGTAAAATTACATGTAAATGGTTCGTAAGGATAACAAAGATTCGGCAGTCATATATTTAACTGCACATTCAATGCTTTATAATAAAAACAGGACGCATGCGTCCTGTATAGCTCATCAGGCGTAACGATTATTATCAGACAGAGAACGATGAACCACAACCACAGGTAGTGGTTGCATTGGGGTTGTTAATGACAAAACGGGCACCCTGTAAGTCATCGATAAAATCGACTTCGGCACCGGCAAGATACTGAAAGCTCATAGGGTCTACCAGCAGCTTTACCCCGTCATTTTCAATGGTTACATCGCCTTCATTGGAGTTTTCATCAAAATCAAAGCCATACTGAAAACCGGAACAACCGCCCCCGGACACATAAACCCTTAGCATCAACTTTTCGTTGTGCTCTTCTTCAATCAACCTGCGCACTTTTTGCGCTGCGCTGTCTGTGAAGGTAATCGGGCTGGCAGTTTCTATCTGTACACTGCTCATAAAACTCTCCGCTCAATACGAATCAATAAACGCTTATAATAGTCTTACCCGATCAATTTAGTCAAGTATATTAGTCTGAACTACCAACAGTCTGCATGGCCGGTTCAACCATGCTTTTCTTGTCGCTGCGGTTCGTGCCAGGCTGTACCTGCGCCTGATGTACCAGGCTGCCATTGACTTCAGCACCCATGGCCATTTCAATCAGATTGTAATAGACATTGCCCTGCACCCTGGCCCTGGCAGCCAATTCGATGCGTTCAGAAGCATAGACATCACCGGTCACTTTCCCGTTCAGGATAATATGCGGCACATGTACTTCGCCTGTCACGCAACCATTCTCGCTGATGGTCAGCACTGAATCACTGCCATCGGCGCCCTGGACATTGCCATTCACGGTGCCATCAATATGCAAGCCTCCGTTGAATACGACATCTCCGGTGACTTCTGTGTTTTGCCCGACCAACGTATCAATACGTTCTGTCCGGTGCCCCTTGCGTCCTCCAAACATATAGCGATCTCCTTTCATATACAGCAGCATGGGTAGCAGAGAAAACACTGACTTTCCCTGCTTTTGACTATCGCGCTAACGACCTTGCGCATTACCCTCATTCTGACAGGTGCGTGCTGACAATTCCAGAACCTCAGCCCTGTTTTGTGAGTGACCTGATACGCCAGGGCTGTCGTTTGGTATCACCATTGATCTTTTTGCGCTTCGGTTTGATGGTGACAACGACAGTTTCAGGCTCAAAACCTTCTGGTAGCACCAACCGACCCTTCACCCGGTTAAAATATTTGAAACTGAGCGTAATCGGTAATTTGCGCCCTGGTTGTAATGCCGATAATGGCAAAGTGACCTGTTTACCTGCCTGCTTGCCTTCCAGCTTGAAATCCAGCGTACCGGTAATCCGGCGGTGCCGCTTTTTCAGCCCCTGTTTGTGGATTACTGTCAGACTGTACAGGTACTCTCGTTCCTGCTTGCCCGGTACCAGCTGGACGGTATGAATATACAGGCCATTACGACCCTGCTCGGGCGAAACGATGCCACGGTAAAAAGCCAGTTCCTCGCGCATCGACTGACTATCCAGCTGTTGCTGTGCCAGTTCATCCCGAATCAGCAGTGCGGCATGTTTTGACACCTGGCCGGCTATCTCCAGTCGTGCCACCTTAGCACGCAGCTCGGAAATCTGGTTCTCCAGCCGTTGCTGTTCACTTTCCCATTCGGATTGCTCACGAGAATAAGCAGCGCTATCAAAACCGGCATGTTTGTGCCCGTAGTTGAACATCATCCAGGCCGTGCCCAGTAACAGCACAACCACGGCGCCAATAACTACGCGCACGCGCCAGGGCTCATGCGTGCGCACTACCAACCTTGATTTTGCCTGGGGGACTTCTTTCATGGCAGAACGGCTATTGCGCCCAGCCCCAGTTCTTCTTCCAGACCAAACATCAGATTCATATTCTGTACTGCCTGCCCGGCAGCACCCTTGACCAGATTATCGATCACAGACAAGATCACTACCGTATCGCGGCCCTGCGGCTGGTGTATGGCCAACCGACAGTAATTGCTGGCCCGCACCGTGCGGGTTTCAACATGGCTGCCGGCAGGCAGAACATCGACAAATGGTTCGTCGATATAGCGTTCTTCGTATAACTGTTGCAGATCAGCCGGCTCAGATAGCCGTGCGTACAAAGTAGCATGTATGCCGCGTATCATCGGCGTCAGATGCGGGACAAAGGTCAAACCCACCGGTATGCCAACTACAGACTCCAGTGTCTGGCGAATTTCCGGTAGATGACGATGCCCGGATACCGCATAGGCCTTCATGTTTTCGCTGGCTTCGGCCAGCAGGCTACCAACGCTGGCGCCACGCCCGGCACCGCTGACACCGGATTTGGTATCGGCTATCAATTGTCCCGGATCAACCAGTTGTTTTTCAATCAGTGGCAAAAAACCCAGTGCCACAGCAGTAGGATAACAACCCGGATTGGCAACCAGGCGCGCATCGCGGATCATCTCTCTGTTCAGTTCCGGCAAGCCGTACACCGCCTCGCCCAGTAATTCCGGGCAGGCATGCTCAATTCCATACCAGTGCTGCCACTCGGCTGCATCCTTGAGACGAAAGTCTGCAGCCAGATCCACCACTCTGACACCGGCATCCAGCAGCGCAGGCACCAGCGTCATCGCGGTACCGTTGGGGGTCGCAAAAAACACCACGTCACAGGTGGTCAGGACATTGACATCCGGCTCACTGAATGCCAGATCACAGGCACCACGCAGATTGGGGAACAAATCAGACACGGTCCGACCGGCCTCTGCTCGCGATGTAATAACCGCCAGATCAACCTCGGGATGCGCACATAACAAGCGCAGCAACTCAACGCCTGTGTAACCGGTACCGCCAACTATTCCTGCTTTTATCATTAAAATTTACCGCTAACCTTGCCTGATACGTCATAATAAGGAACCCATATTATCGACTTTATCAATTGGGCGAAAGGACAGATAAACAATTAAGCTCTGGCAGAAAAAACAAAAGCGACCGAAGTCGCTCAATTGGTGGTGATTCTTATCATTATAGTTATACCTGACAGCTTTTAGCACTTATGTCTTATAGATATATAAAAGCTATTGGAAATCTAAACCATTATTTATTTCAGGTCAAGCTTTTTTCATATATTTCATTATATTAGAGTATTATAACAAAATGTTTTCGCACATTAAGCACACAGGAAAAGATCTGATCTCGGCACGGGCCTGGCACGGTCGTCTGGTTTTCTGGACCGGTGCGATACTGGTTGGCCTGGCTGCAGCCCTGTTTGCACAAGGCAGTGAATACGCCAACCATCTGCATAAGCAGCTGATGAATATCTCCGAGCTATCCACCTTGATCCTGGCTCCGGCCGGTCTGGTGCTGATTGCATGGCTTAATCAGAAGTTCTTCCCGGGTGCTCAAGGTAGCGGTATCCCGCAGGCCATCGCTGCTATCGAAATGACTAATTCAACCTATCGGCGCAGCCTGCTCACCTTTCGTATTGCATTCGGCAAAATATTGCTAACCCTGATGGGACTGTTGTCCGGGGCCTCTATCGGTCGCGAGGGACCTACCGTTCATATCGGCGCTGCGATTATGTTCTCACTTGGCCGCCTGGTGCGCCTGCCGGCTGAATATCTTGAGCGCGGCCTGATTCTGGCTGGTGGTGCAGCTGGAATCTCGGCTGCGTTCAACACCCCGCTAGCGGGTATTATTTTCGCAATCGAGGAAATGAGCCGCTCCTATGAACAACGCTCCAGTGGCACCTTGCTAACCGCTGTCATTATCGCTGGTATCACCGCCGTTGCGCTGCAAGGCAACTATACCTACTTCGGCGTGTCGCAGGCAGAACTTAACCTGATGAGCAGCGCCTGGCTGGCGATCCTGGCCGTCAGCATAGCCGGCGGCCTGGCAGGCGGGCTGTTTAGCCTGCTTCTGATCCGTGGCAGTCGCTGGATAGCTCCCTGGCACCGGCGCCGCCCGTTACTCATCGCCGCGATATGCGGCATAGCCATAGCGGTTATCGGGCTGGCATCCGGTGGTACTTCGTATGGTACCGGCTATGATGAGGCCCGCGTACTGGTGACCGGCGAAGGTGAAATGAGCGGCTCGTACGCAATACTGAAAATTATCGCTACCATCGCCTCCTATCTGAGTGGCATTCCGGGTGGCATATTCGCCCCATCTCTGGCTGCCGGTGCCGGTATAGGCGGCAATATGGCCAGCCTGTTTACCTCCATACCCTCAGAAGCCATTGTCATTCTGTGTATGGTGGCGTATTTTTCAGCCGTGGTTCAGGCGCCTATTACGGCGATTGTTATTGTGATGGAAATGACGGCCAACCAGACGCTGTTATTGCCTATTATGGCGGCCTCTTTTATTGCCTATGCCATCTCCCGCATCATCTGCCCTGAACCCATCTACCAGGCGCTGGCACTACCGTTTCTTGACCTGGCCAGGAAAGACGAAAAACCCGCTGAACCCGAACCACCCGTGAACGATCGTACACTCTAGACCCTATGAAACAGGCATCGAACAAAACCATCGCCACACTGGTGTTGATCCTGACCAGCGCAGGCGTGTTGCTTGGACTGAGTATGGGCTACATTCGCAATACAGCGCCTGACATTCAGATGCAAACCGCTACGGGCGAGGTCATTGAACTGCATACGCGCAACGCACCCACACTGGTTGTGTTCTGGGCAACGACCTGTAGCGCTTGTTTGAAGGAACAGCCAGAACTGGTTAAGCTCTACCAGGAACTGCAACCACGAGGCCTGATGATCATTGGCGTTAGCATGTACTATGACCCACCTGTGCAGGTAGCCAGACTGGTAGCACAACGTAACATCCCGTACCCGATCGTCATGGATGTGCAAAAAAAAGTAGCCAGTGCCTTTAAACTTAGAAAAATGATTACACCCACCACCATCCTGGTTAGTTCGGATAACAAAATAGTATTTCGCAAAACCGGCCTGCTGGACATGAAGGCCTTGCGCGATCAGATTATTGCCCTGCTTCCTGACACTCAAAAAAAAGGATAGCCTCTATGCTCTGGCTTAAAGCGCTACATATTATTTTCATGGTCACCTGGTTTGCCGGGTTGTTTTACCTGCCACGCCTGTTTGTATATCACAGCATGAGTGACGACAGCATCTCGAACGATCGATTCAAAATCATGGAACGCAAGCTGTTTTTTGGCATCATGACACCCGGCATGATACTGACCCTGCTATTTGGGCAATGGATGTTGTCAGAGGGTGCCTGGGCGGCATTTGGCGGCCATTTATGGCTACAACTGAAACTGGTGCTGGTTGCGCTGCTGGTTATTTATCACCTGCTTTGCGGCATGCACGTATTCGCCTTCAGGGATGATCGGAATACACGTAGCCATGTATATTTCCGCTGGTTCAATGAGGTGCCGGTGCTGTTTATGGTGGGTATCATCTTGCTGGCCGTGCTGCGGCCAGTCTAGCGCTTTCAAACCACTAAACACACCATAATCATATGGTTACTATCCACGCAATCAATGCTAGAATGCGCTGTCTGGAACTAAATGAGTGAGGAAATTGCCGTGAGTCGCATGGTTACGTGTGTTGTACTAAAAAAAGAAGCACCGGGGCTGGATCACCCCCCTCACCCTGGCGATCTGGGCCAGCGCATCTACGAAAATGTTTCGTCAGAAGGCTGGAACCAGTGGCTCGAAAAACTTACCATGATTATAAATGAAAATGGCCTGAACACGGCCGACCCGCGCAGTCTGGAACTGATCGAACAACACATGCTCGGCTTCCTGTTTGATGAAGGTGATTTCTCGGGAGCTGGCGCATTTCAGCCTCCCAAGGCTAAAAAATAAACCTGTCCCGGTTGGTGCTTATTTAAAGGCTCGCAGCAGCGCCTACCCTTCCGCTTCGCGCTCCTTGCGCCGCAGCATTGTGTCACGGTGAATGGCATGCTTGACCAGCAGGTCACGATCACGTTCGCGCATCTCGCTAAATTCAACCGCAATCTGAAACCCGCCAGTGGTTTCCGGCTCGCACCCTACCACTCTGGCTATCGCCAGTATGCCGACCAGATCAGGGTAGAGAACCATACGCATTTCCAGCATGTCATCAATACTGAATCCAGCTTCGCCATGGAAGGCAACACCGCCTGCGCTCAGGTTTACGGCTTCCAGCGGTCGTTCTTCAACATGCATGCTGTCTAGCACCATATGCTGCGCAAGTCGATTTAGCTTGTTATCCAGTCTGGCGAGATAGGCAGTCAGATCATGTGACTTAGCTGGCATGTTATGCAACAGGCGTTGCATATCTGCGCTCTGGGAGATGAAACTGGCAGCCAGCATAAACTGGTCCGGAATAGCATCACACAACCTGCCGCGTAACATTTCCATATCATCTTCGTTTTCAATTTTTCGGGCCCTGAGCGTCACATCGTCTGTTATGCGGAAATATTCCCGTCGCTCTGATTGGCCCCTTGCTGAAGAACTCACTGTATTACCTCCCTGCTCTGTGAATATGTGCCGTCATCGGCTACTGACCTGTCCTCGTTTACTGAAACAGCCGTTGGTTTCATAATCGTAAACAGCTCCATAAATACACCACGCGTAACGCTCGGATCCAGTTCGGATTCAGGATCTGGAATGAGTTCATCTTCAGATGCCTGCTCGTCATCGAGTTGTGCCGCCGGTTGTCCATCGGTGTGTGCTGCCAACTTCCCTTGCTCGCTTTTTGCCTGCTGCCCTGATTTAACCGGGTCAGCATTGTCCATCAGGTCATCGCCTTTGGTCAGTATGATTTCAACACGCCGGTTTTGTGCGCGATGCTCGAGACTGTCGTTGGCAACCAGCGGCATGGTATCGGCATTGCCTTCAACCTTAAAGCGCTGCTCATTGATTTCTGCTAACTCATGTAATTCACGCATCACCACCACTGCACGCATGGCAGACAAATCCCAATTGGACAGAAAATAATAATTATGTATCGGCTGATTATCAGTATGGCCTGCTACCGTAATCTTGCCAGTCGTTGTGCGCAAAATCTTACCGATACGCATTAAGATTTCTTCAAAGCCATCTTTTAGTGTAGCGCTGCCAGGCGTAAATGCTATCTTGTCGCGTATCCTGATCAGAATTTTCTGATCGGTCGATTCGACCTCAATACTTCCGTCACGAATCTCTTTTTCCAGCGCCTTGCGAATACGCTCGGCATTCAGCTTCATTTGTTGAGCCAGTCTGGCCGCTTTCTCACTCTCTGCAGAAATATCCGATTGACCTGCTTTGCTTTTTCCTTTGTCTTTAAGCTTGTCCTTGATTTTTTCCTGTTCAGCCTTTTTATCGGATTCACTCTTCCTGGCGTCAGATTTTTTGCTCGCTTTTTTCGCATCCTGTTTTAACCGGACACTGCTGCCATTCATGGTTTTTTTGTCACCTTTGGTGGCAAGAAAAGCACTGAGTGTGTTGGCCGTTTGTTGCTGTACGACGTTCAACACAGTCGGTTGCGGTAACGCAGGACTGAACTCACGTGCGACGACATTGATGCCACGTGGCGGCTCATTGACCTTGATCTTGCGTTGTACGCCGAAGGCCTCTGACATGGAACCAGCAATCATCTTGTATTTATTGACATCCATTTCAGAAAAAGAAAGTAACAACACAAAAAAGGATAAAAGTAATGACATTAAATCAGCAAATGTCATTACCCATGCAGGTATGCCGACATCTGGTTTTTTTTGTGGGGCGTCATCCATAGCGTCTATCTTTACTGCCAGGAAAACTCAGGCTGCATCCTGATCTTCTACTGCCCTTTTACTTACCGGCAGATAGGTCATCAGCATTTCGCGCATCACTCGTGGGTTGATGCCTTCCTGTATGGAATTAATCGCTTCCAGTATCAGGCTTTTATTCAGACGTTCTTCATCACTGCGATGCGCAAGCTTGTCTGCAATCGGCAGCGCAATGACGGTGGCTACTACAGCCCCATACAGGGTGGTTAACAATGCAACCGCCATGGCCGGTCCGATCTGTTTCGGATCGTTCATATTCGAGAGCATTTGCACCAGCCCGACCAGGGTCCCAATCATGCCCATTGCCGGAGCCACATCACCCAGCGCCTTGAAAATAGCCTGGCCCTTCTCGTGACGTTCAATGGTGAGATTAATATCCTTGGACAACATCGCACGAATGATCTCAGGCTCCTGGCCATCCACACAAAACTGTACACCGCGTTTCAGAAAACCATTTTCAATCTCGACACTCTCAAGACCCAGCAGACCTTCCTTGCGGGCAATATTGGCCAATTCCACGCCCTGTTCAACCAGGTCAATCGGGCTTTCGGCTTTATGCAGGAAAGCCTTCATTGCTATCTTGAATGCACTCATTGTGTGAGCCATCGGAAACTTCATCAGCACCACCAGCAGTGATCCACCAATCACGATCAAGAAAGATGGAACATTGACAAATGTCAGCACACTGCCACCGGTAAAGATGGCGGCCACGATTACACCCAGGGCTCCCAGTAATCCGATTAAAGTCGCCAGATCCACAGCGTAAATCTCCTGATAACGGTTTAAGTCCAGTCCAGGGGCATCCCCCGGTTACACACCGTTTATCGGCCACAGGAAGCTATTTCTTTACCTGTTACAAGCACTTATTAGCAGTACAGTAAAACCCTATTACCATATTATTTTAGTGGTAAAATAAACCATTGATAAATAAATGTTTGGTAAAAGTACCGGATGTAGCAATTAGAGTGGCTGCACTGCAAGAACGGGCGCCGTGACTATCTTTAGACTAGCAAATGCTGTGCGCAGAGCCTGCTCTACCTGCTGAGCAGTTTCAGCGCGGGCAAAAATAAATCCCAGATAACTGGCACCTTCCGGTAGCGGTATCAGTTCGTATCCTTGCTGCACGCTAATTTCCAGGTCAACTATTCCCGTTACCTTCAGCGCTTCAGCAATACCCTCCACGCGCCGCAAAATGCCAGTCTGTTCTATCGGTATCATCAGCACGCCGGCTGCGCCTGATATGCTGACCTGTTCAGATGGTAAACCCGATGCATGAGACAGTATCAGGGATTCCAGTGATCGTCCGGTTGCAAACTGGATTAATCGCGCGCACTGACCACCAATGGTTCTTGAAGCCAGTTCCAGTATCCATGCGTCGCCATCAGCCAGACGGCATTCGGCATGCACCGAGCCTTCACGTAATCCATACGCCTGGCAAGCTTGATCCACACGCTGGCGTACCTTTTCCATCAGCTCCGGCGGATGACGTGACGGGGTTATATAATAGGTTTCCTCGAAAAAGGGCCCATCCAGAGGGTCAGGCTTGTCAAACAACGCGAGTGCCCGTAACTCACCATTTGACAGCAAGCCTTCAAAAGCGACTTCAGGGCCAGGCAGAAAAGATTCAATCAGAATATGCTGGCGCTCGTATTCATCTGCCAGACCCTCCTGATCAAGAATCTTGCCAATACGAAGTAAAGTCTGTTGCAGCGATGTCGGGTTGTCCGCACGTATAACACCGCGACTACCTGACAGGGATAATGGCTTCGCCACACACGGGAAACGAACCGGACTAATCTGGTCAGCCAATGGCTGCTGACGGTCAATCAGCCAGGTATCAGGTAGCGGCAGATTGGCCTGTTGTAGTTGCTGTCTTGCCAGATCCTTGCGCCGTGAAAGACGTGCTGCAGCAGGGGTGTTGTGGCGCAGGCCTAACCTTGCGGCCAATTGCGCAGCAATTTCGATAGTAGTGTCATCGGTACCGATGACACCCTGAACAGGTGTTTGCTGCAGACGTTTACGAATTTTCTGTATTGCCAGATCTGGATCAGAAAAATCAACATGCATGCCCTGATCCAGCTGGTTAACCAACGCATGTTCGCCCTGCGAGACAACAAGGCATTCCATGCCCAGCTCATGGGCCGCACTTAAAAAAGGACCAATACGGTAGCTATTGGGAGGAGCTACCAGCAGGATACGGGAGGCCGTTTGCTTACGGCCTCCCCTCTGTGAATTCAGCCGCAGCCACCACCGGCTGCACCACAGGAACCACAGGTGCCAGAACCACCGGTCGCCTGGAATACATTATTGAATACAAAACTGGCACCGGTCGGGCGATCTGCATAGTCGATCTCAACGCCACGCAAATAGCCTAGCGCAACGCTATCAACATAAACCTGAAATTTTCCGGCATCCAGTACCGTGTCATAATCTGTACGGCTGTCGGTGAAGGTCATGCCGTAAGTCATGCCACCGCAACCGCCACCACTGACATAAATACGCACCGCTTCAATTTCATCATCTGCATCAGATAATAATTCACTGATTTTAATACCGGCTGCATCGGTAATCTTGATGTCATCCGAACCCAGGTCTTTCTGAAACACTGCTTCTGCTACTTGCGACATTATTTTCTCCAAATATCATACTTCAATAGTAGGAATAATATTCACTGTTGAACCATGAATCAAGTAAACATCCACTCCCTGACCCGTTTACTTATTTTTAAATATAAATATCAGTCACTTATACTTAAATACATCAAAAAAGTATTACGAATGATAATGATTTGCATTTAGAATTGTTTTTGGGTAAAATAAGCGCCAGTTAATACACCAACCTCACTTTTTAAACGGAGTATAGATTATGTCTCGACTTTCCCAATGGCTAGGCCTGTTGCTGCTAAGCCTTTCCGTACCGGTTTACGCCGCAGATGAAACCCCACCTGATTTGCAAACCATGTGGAAGATGATGCAACAACAGCAGGTAGAAATCCAGACGCTGAAGGCCGAAAACAAGCGCCTGTCCGAAAAGGTCGACATGGCCGGCGACATGGCCGAAGAGGCAATTAAAACCAGGCCTGAAGTACAGCACGCCGCAGCACACGACACCCCAGAGCCAGGCAGCACCTCTGTCCATAAAACACACGGTGCCAATATGCAAAAAACCAGTATTGGTGGTTATGGGGAATTGCATTACAACAATCTCGACAGCAAGAAAGAAGCTGATTTTCACCGCTTCGTACTGTTCTTCGGTCATGAATTCAGCGACACCATCCGCTTTTTCTCGGAGCTGGAAGTGGAACATGCCATTGCAGGTGGCGACAATGATGGAGAAGTCTCTATGGAGCAAGCCTACCTCGAGATGGACCTTAATGATTCACTGAGTGCCCGAGCCGGTATTCTGTTAATGCCCTTTGGCATCATCAATGAAACCCACGAACCGCCAACCTTTTATGGCGTGGAACGCAATCCAATTAATAAATACATCATACCCACTACCTGGCGCGAAGCAGGTGCCGGCGTCAATGGTAAAATGGCCCCCGGTTGGTCCTATGATCTGATCGTGACAACCGGTCTGGATGTCGATAATACATACAATATCCGTGGCGGGCGGCAAAAGGCCTCCAATGCCGATGCCTCAGATCTGGCCTACACCGGCAGAGTCAAATGGACAGGCATGCCGGGTCTGGAGTTAGGTCTGAGCGCACAGTACCAGGAAGATATTACCCAGGGTAAAGATCCTTCCGCCGGTAGCGCTACCTTGCTGGAAACGCATGCCGTATGGCAACGTGGGCCTATCGGCCTGCGTGCACTGTATGCTCGTTGGGATCTGGATGGCAGCGGCCCGGATGCAATCGGTCGTGACGAGCAGTACGGCTGGTATGTTGAACCATCCTACCGAATCAACACAACCTGGGGTGTGTTCACTCGCTACAATGAATGGGACAATAATTCAGGTAGTGGTAGCCTGGCAGATACCAAGGTAGAACAATGGGATGTCGGCCTGAATTACTGGCCACATGAAGATGTTGTGCTGAAGCTGGACTACCAGAACCAGAGTGGTGCCAAAAATGACGATGGCTTCAATCTGGGTATCGGTTATCAGTTCTGAGCCTTTTCAGTCTGATCCCGATATAATGGCCAGATGAAACTGCACAGCAGAACATCACCATGGATCACGACCACTAGCCTCCTTTGGGGGCTAATGGTCGCACTACTGCTGTCAGTCGGCAACACGGTATTCGCTCGCGGCGTCTATCAGGATCCTGTTGCGTTTGTGCAGGAGGCCTTTGATGGTAAGCCTCCTGCTGCGCGGATCCTGTGGCTAACCAGTGATATACGCCCTGTTGCAGAAAAAATCCTCAGTCATAAACCCACAACCCGGCGTGTACGCTACTGGGCCAGTCGACAACGCAGTGTCTGGATACTGGATGAAATTGGCAAAGATCAACCCATTACTGTTGGCATCATCATCAATCAGGGTAAACTGGAGAAAATAAAGATACTGGTATTCCGTGAAAGCCGGGGCGATGAGGTTCGCTACCCTTCATTCACGGATCAATTCACGCGCGCCAGCCTGACTGATGAATATCAACTTGACCAGACTGTTGATGGCATATCCGGTGCCACCCTGTCTGTTCGCGCTGTAAAAAAACTATCGAGACTGGCGCTGTACTATCATAATAAAATTACCGTAAGCCATGACTCACCCTAGCCGACACAAACGCAAAAAAAAGTGGCATTCACTGTATATCTGGCATCGATACGTCGGCCTGCTGGCTGCTTTATTAACACTGCTGCTGGCCGTAACCGGCCTGGCCCTTAACCATTACACTGCGCTCGGGCTGGGCAAACGCCATATCCAGAACGAGTGGTTACTGGACAAGCTCAACATCACTGCACCCGCTACAGCTAACGGCTTTCGCAGTCATGGTCACCAGGCCGTCCTGCTGGAACCCTGGTTGTGGTTGGACAACAAACAGATAGCGGGCGAGTACAGCAAGATTACCGGGCTGGTCAGCCTGGATGGAATGCTGATCCTGTCGACACCCGGTGAGCTGCAGATACTCACTATGCAGGGAGAGTTAATTGACCGTTTGCGTAGCCAGGATGGTTTACCCAATGCGATCCGGCGTATTGGTCGCACTGAATCAGGGCGTCTGGTAATCGAAAACCCTCTGGGACAGTTTCAGGCCGATCAGGATATTCTGAACTGGACCAGCCTGAACGTCGATGCCAGCTGGTCCCGAGCATTTGCCCCGGATGCCACCACTCTGATTCAACTACAGCTACGCTGGCGTCACCAGTCATTAAGCTGGGGACGGCTAATCCTGAAATTACATTCAGGACGAATATTAGGAGACAAGGGTGTACTGATCATGGACGGCGCTGCCATCCTGCTGCTGTTCCTGTCAGTCAGTGGTTTCTGGATCTGGTTACGCGTCAGGTTACGTAAAAACAAAAAGACGAGGTAGTTTATTCCCGTTTCAGATGGATAGACCCTCCCCCTCTGACCGCTTCATCATAGCCCCACTGACCATTAATATTTCCCAGACCATCCGCACGCATCACACCATGCCCGAAGCTGTCACCCCGTTGCCACTCATAATGCAACTTTCCGTTTCGAATAATTCCTTTCAATGTTGCATCACCCTGACCAAAGCTGTATCGCCCGGTCACTTTGTTACCATAGCGCTGCAAAACATATCGTACATCTAGTTGCTCCCGGGTGCCTGACCGGGTTCTGCGTTCATAAGCACCATGATAATTACCTTCGTATTCACGGGATTCTGCCGTGCGCTTCAGTACAACACGAGCGCCGTCTGGTGATGAAAAATCCTTCGCACGAGTCCTGGTCGCGCTGTTACGCTGAGCATTCTGATGCTCAAGTATGGCTACAACCTGATCCAGGCTGCCGGCCATTTTCTGTACTCGTCTGATTGAGGCCGGTATGTCCATTTCCGTCGCAGCGTAATCTGCAGGTGACACCCTCAGGTCACTGGCCATTTTTTTTATACGATCCACATCAGGCAAGTGCACAGCCTGCTTTTGCTGATACTCGCGCCAGGCCTGTTCGCTGCTGAAATCAGATCGTTTTGCCGACCAGTAGGCCTTAAACAGAAAATAGTTAACCATACCCAGTGGCGCTATGTGCTTGCGTCGCATAATTTCATTTGCAAAACGATCTGCTGGAATTTCATTGTGTCGCGACTGTTTATGCGACACACCCGATTCGTACCCGGGGTTACGGAAATACAGATGGGCTGTTTCGTGCGCCATAATCCAGACTATCCCCGATTTAAGAATTTCCTGCGCAGCAGCATCAACACGTCGGTCTCTTTTCCAGGCATCTTTCGGTACATTCAGGGCTTTCAATGGTAAAGGGAGCTTGCGCAACCCTGGCTCGGACAGGGTCCGGTACCTGAGCATGGCAATGTATTCTAAAATCTTTTCCGTACTCTGTCCTCGCGCCTGATACCAGGCCCAGGCCAGCGCCAGATCATCAAAGAACTTGACCGACTGTATGGGCATAACAATCTGGTCGCTTGTTGTATAAAATGCCAGCGGATCCCCTGCCAAATCTCCCGAGACGCGCAATGGCAAGTCCAGATGAACATTACCCAGTTGCCGACGCTCTGCCGGCGTTAAAGATCCCAGCACCAGCTTTTCAAAGTTCCAGCGCAGATTTCTTTCGTATCGCCCTTTCCAGTAGTGCAGCGTTTGTTCGTCGTAAAGACTGGACAAATCACTGCCTGCCAGTCCCGTCACCGGTATCAGGCATAACAGCAGATAAAGCATCTTGTGTTTCATGCAGGAGGCTCCGGTATCCAGCAGATTTGTATTGAAGTCAGGCAGACCGCCCAGGATCAACTTGCGTAATCATGCTTACTGGTAACGCATGCGGACCCCATGATCCAGAGACAAGGTTATCTCCTCAGCCGTAAGTTGAGCCGGAAATAACACACCCGATATTCTCGCATCATGAATACTGGCTCCCTGCAGATTAGCCTGGCTCAAATCAAGACCACGCAAGTCTGTTTTACGAAAATAGCAGCTGGATAAATCCAGTCCGCTCGCATCCATACCCTGCAAATTCATATTCCTGAAATCAAAGCCACCCATGTTCACGGCTTCGCCCGCCGCTTTTTTTTCATTGAAGGTCTTGATGTCTCCTTCTCGTAACAACTGATACATTGGTTCATCTGAAATAACCGGTTTACTCATATCTTCCTCCGCTTACTGTTAATTACCTACGCGAATCAGACGTCCCAGTCCCGCTTCGATCAGCGCTTGATTCAGCTCATCCCTTATGCTCCTGGCATTTTCCATACTCAGTGCCCGGGTCAATAACTCTTTAGCATGGCGGCGTGTAAAGCTACGTATTACCCATTTCACTTGTGGCAGCTGCGTAGTCGACATACTTAAACTATCGATACCCATACCTAATAATAGCACCACTGCAGCCGGGTCGCCGGCCATCTCACCGCAGATACTGACCGGCCGGTTATACAAGCGGCCGGCGTTGACTACTTGCATAATCGCCTGCAGCACCGAAGGGTGTAGAGAATCATACAACTTGGCCACACGCGGATTATTTCTGTCTACCGCCAGCATGTACTGGGTCAGGTCATTGGTACCAATAGATAAAAAATCTACCCGGGTCACAATCTGTTCGACCTGATAGACCGCTGAGGGCACTTCTATCATCACACCTATATCGGGCCAGGTAATATCATCATCTTCTTCGTCCAGTTCTTCAAATGCCTGATCAATCAGGTTGAGTGCCGCCTGCACTTCATCAAGCTCGGTGATCATCGGCAACATCACACGCAAATTACCCAGACCCGAATTAGCCCGCATGGCCGCACGAATCTGGGTCAGAAATATTTCAGGATGGTCGAGCGTAATACGAATGCCACGCCAGCCCAGAAACGGGTTTTCTTCATGTATCGGAAAATAGGGCAGGCTTTTGTCGCCACCGATATCCAGGGTGCGCAAGGTCACCGGTCGCGGATGAAACGATTCCAGCACGTGACGGTATATGCGTGTTTGTTCTTCCTCGCCCGGGAAGTGGTCGCGTGCCATGAACGGCACTTCGGTGCGATACAGGCCAATACCTTCGGCACCGCTTTCTACCGATGGCCCAATGTCAGCAAGCAGTCCGGTATTCACATACAACGACACACGCGCACCATCTACCGTCTCGGCATCCAGGTCGCGTAAGGCGTGTAACTCCTGATTCAGCTCAAGCTGTTCATCCAGCAAGCGATCATATTCCTGCTGTACGACACTGGAGGGTTCTACATATATCCGCCCTTGATAGCCATCAGCAATAATTTTGCAGCCGTCCGCACGACTCAGCTCCAGATCTGCTACGCCCATGACCGCCGGGATACCCATTGCACGCGCCAGTATCGCTGCATGCGATGATTGTGACCCACGCACCGATACAATTCCGCCCAGTTTAATCGGTGATAACTGTGCCAGCTGTGCGGCACTGATTTCTTCTCCCAGAATAACGGCGCCATCCGTCACCTGGTCCAGAGGATCGGCTTTCTCCTGCAGGGTCATTAACAGTCTTCTGCCGATCTCACGCATATCCTCGGCACGTTCACGTAAATAGCTGTCACCCATTTCTTCAAAGCGACGAATCTGTTTCAGTACCACACGCCGCACAGCACCTTCTGCCCAGTTACCGTCACGTATTTCTCTGATCGCACCGTTTATCAGCGTGTCGCTGTTAAGCATCAGCAAATAGGCGTCAAACAAGGCATAATCTTCCTTCGGCAATAACTGCCGCATACGATCTTTCAAACTGTGCATTTCCTTCTGCACAATCGTAACCGCCTGCTTCAATCGGTCTATTTCTTCATTGATATTCTTGCATTGGCGATCAGGAATACTCTGCAGGCGCATCGGAGAATAGAGCACCAGTGCGGTACCGATGCCGATGCCCTGCGATCCGGGCACGCCCAGTAAATATCGCTCATGTGCCGGCCGATTAAGTGAGCGGGATTCGCTGACACTCATCAAGGCTTCGGCATGCGCAATAGAACCTGCCAGTTGCCCCGCCAGTGTTACCAGGAAAGCAACCTGCTCATCGTCGAAGCGACAGACGCGTTTGCGTTGCACCACCAGTACACCCAGAACCTTGCGTTGCTGAATAATAGGCACACCCAGAAACGAGTGGTACGCTTCCTCATTGAGTTCGGCAACACGGACAAACTGCTTGTGATTTTTAGCCTCAGCCAGATTAACCGGTTCGGCCCGTTGTGCGATCAACCCTACCAGCCCTTCGCCCATATTCAATCGTACGGCTCCCGGGATACGCAGCTCCATGCCACGTGTAATCATCATGACCAGTTGTTCCTGCTCGAAGTCACTCAGATAGATGGACGCCACTTCAACTGACAGAACAGACTGTACGCCGCCCACGATGATCTGTAACAGGTCGTCAAGATCCTGTGCGGCATTGGCCTCCTGGGTAAGACGTTGCAGAGTCTCTAGCATGGTTCGGAATACAGAAAAGTCATTGGCTACCTGCCTGTTTATTCAGGAAAAACATATAACATCATGCAGGATTCGCAAAGGCTTTACCAGTAAGTACTTATTTTACAGGGAAATAATGGCGAACTAGCGACGCAGACCATATGGGCCACGCCGGCGCAGCCTTTTTTGTCTGCTCTGCTCGGGAAATACCAATGGCTCAAATTCTTTTAATGCCATTTCGTATACCTTGCGCTTGAATGAAACCACCTCACGTAAGGGTAACCAGTAATCCACCCAGCGCCAGTGATCAAATTCGGGTTTGTGGCAATTAGCCAATGCCACCGATCCATCGTCACTGGTCAGACGCAGCAAGTACCAGATCTGTTTTTGTCCAATGCACAGGGGTTTGGTTTCATAGCGGATCAGACGTCTGGGCAACTGATAACGCAGCCAGCCACGCGTGCAGCTGACGATCTCCACGTCGTTTTCTGTCAGGCCAATTTCTTCAGACAGCTCGCGGTACAGGGCCTGCTCATGGGTTTCGCCCTTTTTTATCCCACCCTGGGGAAATTGCCAGGCATCCCTGCCACCCACACGGCGCGCCCACAGCACCTTGCCAGTATTGCTACTGACAATGATGCCCACGTTTGCACGATAACCGTCTGCGTCTATCACTCTGTTAAGCCTCATCGAAACCCTGACCAGCCATTTTCCATAATTCTGGCAGGGTATCAAATTAGTAATTCGCCAGATACTAAAGTAATCTGGTCGTAATGCTGCACTACTCGCTCATGTTTTTACTATACAATTAACGGCTAATCAAATACATAGCTGGCAGGAAACTTACATGGCTCTGGCAATTTTTGACCTGGACAATACTTTACTCTGCGGCGACAGCGACTATCTCTGGGGTCAATATCTGGTAGAAAAGGGTGTAGTGGATGCTGATTCATATGAAAACGCCAACCAGCGTTTCTATGATGAATACAAGCGCGGCGAACTAGATATCCATGAATTTCTGCAATTTTCATTAACACCCCTGTCAGAACATGACATGACAACGCTGGATAACTGGCATCGGGAGTTCATGCAGCAAAAAATACTGCCACTTATTACTGAAGCCAGCCGCAAGCTGGTGGCCGGCCATGCACAACGAGGCGATACGCTACTGATCATTACTGCTACCAATCAGTTTGTCACTGCACCGATCGCAACAGAGCTGGGCATCGACAACCTGCTCGCCACAATGCCCGAACAACGAAACGGCCGTTATACTGGCCAGGTCGAGGGCACGCCCTGTTTTCAGGGTGGCAAGGTCGAGCGGCTGCAAACCTGGCTGGCACAACATGGCCACAATATGGAAAACAGCTGGTTCTACAGTGACTCGCACAATGACCTGCCGCTATTGCTGGAAGTCACGCATCCGGTCGCAGTCGACCCGGATGACAGTTTGCGCGAGACCGCCACACAAAAGGGATGGCCGGTTATCAGCCTGCATGATGACCAGCCCTCCTCGTAGCCCTGAAGGAACAACCAGCCACCGCCATGATACGACCCGATACCCCCGCAAAACGTCTGGCAGGTCTTTTACTACTTGTGCTGTTGACTGGCCTCGCCCTGCTCTATGCCTTGACCAGTGGCAGCATTGATATACCAGCTAAAACAGTGCTACAGATACTTACAGGTAGCTCGGGTAATGTTGATAACAATCAACTCAGCGTTATCGTTCTGCAACTGCGCCTGCCACGTGCGCTGGCAGCGCTGGTCACCGGGGCATTACTGGCCATGGCTGGTGCCTTTATGCAAGTCCTGTTGCGCAACCCTCTGGCTGATCCTTATGTACTGGGCGTGTCGGGTGGAGCCGCAGTGGGTGCGCTGGTCGCGCTCATGCTGGGTCTGGGCAGCGCAATGATATCGGGTAGTGCACTGGTCGGTGCACTGGCCAGCATGCTGCTGGTGTTCGGGCTAAGCCATCGCCGCAATAGGACGCACAGCGAACATCTTCTGCTTACCGGTATTGTGGTCGCCACCGGCTGGGGTGCGGTAATCAGTTTTCTGCTGTCCGCCAGCCCTGACCAGCAATTACGTGGCATGTTGTTCTGGCTGATGGGCGACTTGAGTCACACCCGTATGCCCGCCCTGGAATCACTGGTATTACTGGCTTGCCTGATTATCAGCCTGCCACTGGCGCCGCGTCTTAATCTGTTTGTGCACGGCCCACTACGGGCTGCCGCGCTGGGCGTAGCCATTCAACCATTGCAATGGACGATCTTCGTCCTGGCATCGGTTATGACCGCAACCGCCGTGCAACTGGCCGGAGCAATCGGTTTTATTGGTCTGGTGGTACCCCACATCATGAGACGACTCATCGGCTCCGACCACCGTTACCTGTTACCGGCATCGGCTCTGGGTGGTGCCATCCTGCTGTTGCTGGCCGACACGCTGGCACGGACTGTATTGAGCCCTATGCTACTACCCACCGGTGTATTGACTGCACTGTTAGGCGTGCCGCTGTTCCTGTATTTACTCAACCGGAAACTGGCTTGATGGGCCTGCTACGCTGCCAGCAGCTGGCGATCGAGGTCCCGGGCAGGAACCTGATTACCAGGCTCGACTGGAATATTGAGCCGGGCCAGTTCTGGCTGATACTGGGTCGTAATGGCAGCGGCAAGACCTCACTATTGCAAAGTCTGGCCGGGCTGCGCAAGATACAACAAGGATCCATTGACTTACAACAACAATCGCTGCAGCAATACCGACGCATTGAGATCGCGCAACGCATGGCGATACTTTTTCAGCAGCAGGAAAGTAGTTTTCCTGTCACCGTACTGGAATCAGCCTCAGCCGGCCGTCACCCACATCGTAATTTCTGGGGCTGGCCCACTGCAGACGATCAGACGTTTGTTCAGGATGCCTTGCAACAGATGGATCTGTTATCACTGGCTCACCATTCGGTCGATAGTCTGTCTGGCGGTGAACGTCGCCGCCTGGAGCTGGCTACCTTGCTGGTGCAGGACCCCGCCCTGTTCCTGCTGGACGAACCCACCAATCACCTTGACCTGCATCACCAGATCGGCATGTTAAAACACTTCCATCAATTGGCCACCGAACAACAACGTTGCATCGTCATGACCAGTCATGAGCTGAATCTGGGCCTGCGTTATTGCAGCCACACCCTGCTGCTTTACGGTAATGGTGAATGGGAAGCGGGTAAAACAGCTGAGTTGATTAATACCGAAAGACTGGAAAAACTCTATCAACATCCTATGCAATGTCACAAGAGTACTAACGGTGATATTTATCTGCCGGCATAGCCGATAAACGACATGCAAAATAACTTAAACACACACCGTCATTGCGAATACAGTGACAGTCAATTTTAATGTCCCGAACCAGCCTATGCCGTCTGCTCCAGCCAGCAATCCAGCCCCTGTGCATTCAACAAACAATCCAGTGCCATTAACTTCTCTACACGCGTCCGGTCAGATTTACATCCATGTTGCGTCAGCTCACTATAACAGTAGTCTTCCAGTGCAGTCGTCATCTCACTAACCCGGTTCGGGTGTTTAAAATGGGCCTGGGCAACATCCACGAAATGCTGAATCCGCCTGAGTAAAGCATTTATCACCGCGGCATTCATTTCGATGCAACCAAAATGGGTCAGGAAAAGCTTGTCCGATTCCAGCTCTGCGAGGCGTGTTACAGTATCAGCCAGCACCTTCGGATCAAACTGTACAGGGGTAGTGGTCGGGAACACAAAAGGCCCGTTTTCAGTCTCCAGCTCGGGATAGGACAGGCCAAAGGTATCGCCTGCAAACAGGCCGTTACTGACCGAGTCCAGCATACAATAATGATGGCGCGCATGGCCCGGTGTATCAAAAAATTGCCACTCACGTCCACGCCACTCCAGCACATCACCTTCATATACCTCGATGACACGATCTGCGGCAACCGGCCTGACCTCGCCAAACAGACTGGCAAAATCCGCTTCCCCATAAACAGCAATAGCCCCGGCTATCAGTTTGGCCGGATCAATCATATGACGTGCACCATGTGGATGGACAACCAGTTTGGCGTTCGGGCAAACAGACATCATCAGCCCGGCTGCACCCGCATGATCAAGGTGAACATGGGTCACCATGATGTAGTCTACCTTTTTCGGGCTGAGCTTATGTTCAGCCAGGGCATCCAGCAAAACATGCGCACAACTGGATACCCCAACATCGACAAATGCCACGCGGCCATTGCTGATTATCAGGTGGCTTGCGACCATGTTTTTGCGCATAAATCCGGTATCGATGGTAAATATACCATCCCCCTGATCGGTCTGAATTTTACTGCCCATGACTTAAATATAGCACCCGCCCCGCTTGACAAAAAGGTATTATTCACACACGATTCAACTAGTCAGCATGATACATGAAAGACTCTTTTTTATGATTGTGCTGGCCAGTAAACAGGTGATCCCGCTGGGCCATAATGGCTCTGAGTCCGGTTTCGGGCGTTGGGATGAAATGGGAAGCCGGTGCGTGTCATCTCACACAATTCCGGCGCTGCCCCCGCAACGGTAAGTGGTGCGCTCTTCGTTGAGTACCCCTCAAGCCCGGAGACCGGCCTGTTTGCAAACCACAATGGCGGCGTGTTGCGGCGGGCAACAGGTTGAAATCAGGCATTCCTGCACACGTCATTTACTCACCCGAAACGATACATCAAAACATGCTGTCACTGTTCCTGGAACATCGCATACTGTTCTTGCTGCTGTCTTTGTCGGCCGCACTGCATGGTGGTGTCTTATGGTATGAAGGTGACGGTAGTGCCAGTAATATGACCCGAACGGTAGCGCCAATCAGTATCGCACTGGTCCAGCCGGCGCCTGCCAAAGTCCGCGCAGAGCAACCTCCTGTCAAGCGCGTAATACCCATAGCAGATAATCCGGTAACCCAGACCACGCTCACCCGGCCTGTACCGAAAAAAAAGCCCGATCAGCTATTGCAACAGGAAGCATCTGAAAACATCATCAGCAGACCAACCACCGCCGCACGCCTTTCATCGGCAAAACCAGTAGCCAGGCAGCCGCAACAATTACCGGATGAAACACTCCCTTCTGCTATCAAGCAACCACCTGAAACAACACCGCAACCAGCAGTTCCGGTATACAGTCAGCTACAGGCTGCACTACAATCCCGCTTGCGCTTCAATCGTCACTATCCCCGATCTGCCATTCGTCGTGGCTGGGAAGGACGCGTGGACCTGGCTGTGCAAATCGATACACAGGGGCAGATAGGTATAATACGAATTTTGCGTTCTTCCGGGCACAACTTACTGGATCAGGCCGCTATACAAAGCATCGAAGGTCTTGCCCGTCTGCCAGAAGCCGATATACTGCTCGACCAGCAAGCCATCGAAATAACCATACCGGTTATCTACAAACTGGAGTAAGCCATGGGACATCGTTTGTCAAAAATCTACACTCGTACCGGTGACTCAGGTAACACGGGGCTGGGGAATGGAACCCGTATAGATAAAGACAGCCCACGCATTACCGCTATTGGGGAGGTCGATGAACTGAACAGCATCATTGGTATGATCCTGAGCCAGGATATCTCAACACCCGTACGCAACTGTCTATCTGAATGCCAGCACCGCCTGTTTGATCTGGGTGGTGAACTGTGTATGCCAGGTCACCAGATGATTTCAACAGAACACGTTTCACAACTTGAGAATGACCTGGATACATTTAATGCTGAACTTCCGGCATTGAAAGAATTCATCCTGCCCGGTGGCACACCTGCTGCTGCACACTGCCACCATGCCCGCACCGTGTGCCGGCGTGCTGAACGCAATGTCGTCAGCCTGCATCGGGACGAGCCGCTAAACCCTGAGCTAATGGCTTACCTCAACCGGCTGTCAGACTTGTTATTTGTGATTGCACGCCTGCTGGCGCGAGCCGATGGCAACCAGGAAGTCCTGTGGCAAAACCCGACTAAAGCACCACCCCCCGCATAGGAGGGTGTCGTAACAATCCTGGCGGGGCACCTGAAAAAACTGCTGGCCAGCGACTATCTGGTCTCTGAAAAACAAGCCGGCTGAAAAAGGCCGCCCGCAAACACTGTATCAACTGACCCCGACAGGAAAAGAGGCATTCGAAGAATACGTCGAAACACTCAAGCGTGTATTAAGTCCTGTTTTCAACATTCACAAATAACTACTTAACCACCTTCCACGAACCATCTGCCTGCCGGCATGCTGTACCGTATAACTTGTCGTGTTTCCCGGCCACTGTCGCATCAACTGTGTATTCACGACATGGACCCGGCCCTTCATCATAGGTTCGTGTCGGCGTCACGGTGTACTGGTTTCCGGAGTCCGGGTTCACCCAGCTTGAGGGTACGCCGGTTCGCACGGTTTCCAGTGAATGTGCCGCTTTCAGCCGATCGGTATCATCCATTGATTTACCGACATTGCCACCAATCGCAGCACCAATCATGGTGCCTGCTATGATCGCTGCCGTGCGCCCGTGACCACCACCAACATTCGAGCCCAGCACACCCCCGAGAACGGCGCCGATAACCATACCCGCCTGTTCGTTTTGGCCTCGGTTGTCCATATTGGCGCACGAAGAAAGGAAAATCGTGACGAACACTATAATAACAGGGCGCAATATGTGTGATTTTTTCATGGTATATACCTATGTCTGACAATATTAATTTATTGTACGCCTATAACTATAGCGTAACGTATGACGAGATTTTTTAAAGCTGGATTCCCTCGTGCAAGAGCGTAACGGACCTCAATCCCAAAGCCAGGCGGCACCGCGTACACCGCTGGAGTCGCCATGTTTTGCCTGAAGGAGTTGTGTATCAACCCGGTCTGAAAAAACATACTCATCCCAGATTGCCTGGACATTTTTGTACAGACGCTGGGTATTAGATAACCCTCCGCCCAATACGATAACTTGTGGATCGATGATATTGATTACGCTGGCCAGTCCTCGTGCCAGTCGGTTTTCGTATTCGCATAGTATGAAATCAGACTGTTTGTCGCCCTGCTCTGCCGACTTCACAATATCAAGGGCTGTCATGTTTTTGCCTGTGTGTCTTTTGTAATCAGCGGTTAACGCCGGCCCAGATAACCAGGTTTCAATACAGCCTTGTTTACCACAATAGCACTCAGGCCCCGGTAGCTCGTTTTGTTGGGGCCAGGGTAATGGATTGTGCCCCCATTCACCGGCAATGGCGTTATAGCCTGTAAGCAGCTTTCCATTCACGACAATCCCCCCACCTGTGCCGGTCCCCAGAATCACACCGAATACACTGCTAGCATGGCTGGCCACCCCATCGACCGCCTCGGACAGGGCAAAACAATCAGCATCATTGGCCATGCGAACAGGACGATCCAGCATATGCTGTAAATCCTGCTGCACTGCCTGACCGATTAGACAGGTGGAGTTGGAATTTTTTATTCTGCCGGTGGCAGGTGAAATAGCGCCGGGTGTAGCAATGCCAACCGTGCCTTGTTGCGCTAAAGTAGCTTCGAGCGTGCAGACCAGATCAACAATGGTTTGCAGGGTGGCTTGATAGTCACCTGCCGGAGTGGGCTGTCGTTGGCGATAAACTTCTGTGTCGCCGTCTAGCGCAATGACTTCTGTCTTGCTGCCGCCCAGATCTACGCCGATGCGTATTGCCATGCCTTTTATTACCAGGCGGCCCAGCCTGCCAGTGAGATAAGCGCTATAACAATGACCCAGGCCAGCAAACTACGAAGCACCAGCCCACGCGCGGCACGTATCGCAGTAGTTTCCAGCCGAGGGTCTTCACCTTCTGTTACCGCGCTCTCGAATCGATCAAGGTGAATCGCTCCGTAACCGGCATAACGCAATATGGTCTGGTTGGTTATACCGATATCGGCTGACGTGGTGTTTTCATGGTCACGCCATTCGTGTATCGCCTCTTCAAAACTGCCGGTCAGCGCATAGCCGATGGCCAGCAGCCTGACAGGTAACCAGTCCAGTATGCCTTGTAAACGCTTTGCTGTATTTTGAAAAGCCTGATCTTCGATCCAGCCTGGTGCCGGATGTACATGAAGCAGCCAGGTCAGACGATACAGCAAGGCACCCAAAGGACCCAGCAGCACAAACCAGAATATCACTGAAAACAAGCGCTCCACCGGTTGTGTCAGTATCGCATCGGTCATTAATCGTACCGGATCCGATGACCCTGTATCAGTCTCAAGGCCTAACTCTGTTGTATGTAATACCGCTGCCTCATCGTCACCGCGCTCATGGGCGGCAATACAATCGTCTATGGTTTTTTCAACAGGGTCGTAGCGCAGACAATATCCCAGTACAAATATACTCAATGCCAGTAATGGCAAGTCCAGCGCAAAGCCATCAAGTGCATTTTGTAACAAGGTCATGAGTATCACCAGGGGCAGCAATACTGACAAAACACCAGCAGGGCCTGACCAGATTGACCAGCCACCAAGCATATTATGTATACGGACGCCATAAGCTTGAAACCAGTGGTAGTTTCTGTGGGGCGTAACCCAGGGTGAGAACAATTCCAGTGCAATACAAATGACGGTTGCAATCAGAATCATGCTATTTTTCCTAAGTTGTCGTTATTGGATCTGCCTGCATTCACACGCAATGACAGTATCTTTATGAATTACTCAATGTTCCCTTGACTTGATTCTATCATCTGGCGCAAACGAGGCCAGTCAAAATATTCACCCGGGTCGGTTTTCCGTCCCGGGGCGATATCACTATGGCCAGTTATATCCTTTGCGCTCAGTCCTGGGCAGGCATCCAGCAGGCACTGTATCAGGCCCGCGAGACAGCTATACTGCTGATCGGTATAGCGGGTATCATCTGTACCCTCCAGCTCTATGCCTATTGAAAAATCATTGCAATGATCACGCTGCTTATAGCGGGATTTCCCCGCATGCCAGGCCCGCTCATGTACTGGCACAAATTGCACCAGATCACCATCACGGCGTATATAAAAATGACTGGATACTTTCAGATCTTGTATTGGTTCGAGAGCTGGATCGGATTTGCAATCCAGCTTATTACAAAAAAACTGCTCTACTTCCTGACCGCCAAACCGCCCCGGCGGCAGGCTGATGCCATGTATCACAAGCAGACTGATATCATCCGGGTCCGGACGCTGATCATAATTAGGGGAAACAAGCTGATATGATTCCTGCACCAGTCCAGTATCAACATTCAGTTTCAAGTGTGTCTTCCCGTGCCGAATGCTCGCAGGCAGTTACAATAGCTTACCGAAAGCGATCACGCCGCCATTTGAACCGCCATATAATCAAGCCCGGCGCGGTCTTTCAACAATTTTTCAAATATCCCCAGAACGGTAGCCGAGTCCATTCCTAGTCGGGTTAAAATTGAGTCGGGCAGTTCGTCATTCAATTCATCCCCTACATCGATAGTGCTGAGAAGACGGTTTGAAATAAGGGCCAGGTTGGCATAGGTTGCATGAGAATCACAATATTCAGGATCATGATGTTCCCGTACCGCAATCAATAATTCGCCCGGCATATCCCATGCTTCCATCAACCAGCTACCTACTTCTGCGTGGGTGACGCCGAGGACCTTCTCCTCAAGTGCACTCAATGGCACATCGGGGTATTTATTGACCGCCTTGTTCAGCATCGCGAATTCTTCAGGGAATAATTGACCCAGCGCCAGTAGACCAATATTTTGCAGCAAGCCAGCCAGGTATGCCTGACCGGGTCGTGGCCTGTGTACTGATTTAACCACAGCACTTAAACGCTGCACCAGCATCGCACTGTAAACGGCATGTTGCCAGAACGCCTTGAGCCCCAGTGTACCGTTTGCCGGAATACGGAACGATTTACCCAGCGCAATGCCCAACGCCATGTCCATTACCATATCAAACCCAAGCACTCGGCTAATGGCCTGATGCAGGCTGTCTATTTCACCCCGATAGCCGTAAAACGATGATTTGGCATAACGCATCAACTGAGCAGCCAATGATGGGTCTTGTTCAATCACTGCCGCCAGATCATGCGAGTTGGCGTAGGGGTTGGAGCTGATCTGTATAATTTCTGATGCCATCTTAGGCATGGCAGGCAATGAATCCAGTTTTTGCAGTCTTGCACGGATTTTCTTTCGGCGCTGCTCAACCGAACTGCTTGAGCGCGGGCCTGATTTCTGTGACCGGGTACTGGTTGCACTGGCTTTGCTTGTGCTGGCTTCATTTACGACAGCTTTCGCGACAGGCCTGACCGTAGCCGCTTTTACTTTAGTAGCTGATTTGGTTTTCACTACTGGTTGAGTTGCGCTAACTGATCTAGCTTGTGCCGCTGTACTTTTTGCAGCGCTACTACCTGCCCTGGCTGATTTACTTTTAACAGCTGATTTCTTTTTTATTATCGACCGAGGTGTTATGTCTTTTTGCTGTGTCGTGGAGCTTTTGCTTTTAGCTACCGGAATACTTGCTTTGGCAGGTTTGCGCGCCACTGCAGATCTGACCGGCTTGATTTCCTCAGCCAGTTTTGCAACATCTACTTTTCCTGCGACCGTTGTAGTGACACTGGAACGCCGTGATCTTGCAGGCTCATACCAGATAGCCTTACGCTGTATGGCACGAAAATCATCACCCCGTATACGGCACAGAGTCCGCTCATCCAGTGAAAAATAAACGGCATCAAAATCTGCCAGACGGCGGTCTATATATGCGTCCAGATTATAGATATCTGCCAGGGGTACACAAAAACCTGCAGGGCAATCAGGATAGCGCCTATGAATTTCATCACTGCCAAGCAGCTTGAAATTACGCCGAAATTTTTTGTTTATCATGGCCGGGTCAGGGCGATCGGTGGCGGGGTATACCAGCATGCGTTCGCCCAGGCTATCTTCCAGTAAAACTGCTTCCGCCAAAGCGTTTTTTTCATAGCCCATATCACGCATCACATCCAATGAACTACGGCCAGCAGGATGATTCAGGAATTGATATTCAACTCCCTGCTTATCCAGATAACGCATGAAGCGTTTTAGTACTGCAAAAAGAGACATGATCCTTACCTGACACACTATTTCTACGTTAGGGACATCAAAATACCACAATCCATGTACGGCCTCTACCCGTATACCTTAACTAGTAATATAAGGCAATTTACGCTGGCATAACAGCTAAACCTGATAACCGGGAGTTATTCACTGCTAAAAGGCAAAATCAATAGAGTTTTTAGCACTCCTACCTGTTTCACCCGGTTGCGGTTCGTGGCAAAATAGTCCGGGCGCGCGTCAGCAGCCAACCATCAAGGATTCAGGGTGAAAAAATTATTATTAATCATTAGTTTAAGTATTGTTTTTGGTGCCTCATGGGCTGAAACACGCTATGTCTCGGATCAGTTTGAGATTACTATGCGTACCGGGAAAAGCAGCCAGAACCAGATCAAGCGAGTCCTGAAAAGCGGCACTGCGCTGATCGTTATCCGGGTCGACAAGGAGTCGGGCTACACTAATGTCCGCACTGAAGGTGGCACTGAGGGATGGGTGCTCAGTCGCTATTTAATGAAAAGCCCACCCGCCCGTCAGCAGCTAATAGCAGCGAAAAGCAAGATAACGAAACTGGAGAAAACGGTAGTCGAGCTGCGCAGTCAGCTCAACACCACGTCCAGCGATAAAAAGCAGGCCCTTGCAGAACGCAACAAACTCAGTAAGCAAAATACTCGCGTTGGCCATGAGCTGGCCAGGATTAAAAAGGTATCTGCCAATGCAATCAGACTGGCACAGGAAAATGAAGAGCTGAAGCTGAGCACCGACAAGGCCAAGCGCGAGATACAAATGCTCAGACAGGAATACGAGTCTCTGGATGATCGCAGCAAGCGTGACTGGTTTATCGTCGGCGCAATTGTGGTGGTATTCAGTATGTTGTTCGGTATTTTACTAACGCGGATACGCTGGAAACGTAAAACAAGCTGGAGCGACCTGTAGAGGTCTTTTAATCAACTTTGAACAGTCCCGGGAAAGGTTGGTTGCCCATCAGCAAAGCCTTTCCTGCCAGCAAACCGATGGTACTGACATAGGTAATCGGTTCCGTCAGGATGTGATTATGTGCGGCCGATCGGCTGGCACCAGCATAAACATACTAAACCAGGGAAGTGGAATGAAAATGAGCCCGCTGAGCATAGCGCCAGGTTTTCGCAGCACTCTTCTGGTCATGTACTTCCGGGTTGGCAGCTATGCCTCTGTTAATATAGTCCTTGAAATAATCTTCATTAACCCCGAAACCAATTCCCATCACGATGCCAAACAACAGTCCCGCCATCACCAGTACTGATGCAGTCCTGATGCTGATTAATCCTGAATTTCCTGACATTTTATCCTGGTCTCAAACAATAGCTGTTAACCGCACTCAGCAAGATCGTGAATATACTCGAATCGTAATTATTTACAAAACATGCTTAAAAATTACGGAACATCCACTACGGACGCCAGCATGAAACCCTTATTGTTCACCACGTGCCTCGATTTCCATTTGCTCCAGACTGATGTGCCTGACGTCCTTGCCTCGCACGAGATAAATCACATACTCACTCAGGTTACGCGCATGGTCACCAATACGCTCTAGTGCTCGTGCCGCCCAGATGACATTCAGTGATGTCGATATCAGGCGCGGATCTTCCATCATAAAGGTAATTCGTTGACGAATAATGCCTTCATATTCCTGATCGACATTGGCATCATCCTGCGCCACCGCCAGCGCCTGCTCTACGTCCGTACGTGCAAAGGCATCCAGCGCCTTGTGCAGTTGTTCATGCGCACATTTGCCCAGGCTCATGATCTCCATATACTGATTTCTGGGACGTTCTGTTTCGGCAAGATGTATTGCCATACGGGCCACTTTTTCTGCCTGGTCACCAATACGCTCCAGGTCAGTAATAGTCTTGATCACGGCAATGATTAGACGTAAATCACTGGCCGCAGGCTGACGGCGTACCAGTGTCTGGGTACATTCTTCGTCAATCGCTACTTCAAAAGCATTAACCTGGTAATCGTTAACGATTACCGTCTCGGCAAGTTTTACATCACCTTCGACCAGCGAGGTGACGGCATCATAGACCTGCTTTTCTACCAGCCCGCCCATTGCCAGCACACGGCTGCGAATATCTTCCAGTTCTGCATTAAACTGCTGCGAGATATGTGTGTTGGTTTTTATATTATCCATAATTGCTCCTGGTGTATCATTGTTCCTGATGTTGCACTTTTTTATCTGTTATGTCACAGGGATTGCCGAGCCACGACAGCAAATAATCTGAACTCTCATCCATAACGCCCGGTAATATAGTCTTCAGTCTGTTTCTTGCCCGGGTTGGTAAACAGGGTATTGGTATCGTTAAATTCGATAATTTCACCCAGATACATAAATGCCGTGTAGTCTGAAACACGTGCAGCCTGTTGCATATTATGCGTCACGATGACAATAGTATATTCTGATTTTAGTTCATATATCAGCTCTTCGATTTTCAGAGTCGAGATCGGGTCCAGCGCTGATGCCGGTTCGTCCAGCAGCAAGACCTCTGGCTCAATCGCGATTGCACGCGCTATCACCAGCCGTTGCTGCTGACCACCGGACAGTCCCAGTGCATTATCATGCAGTCGGTCCTTGACTTCATCCCACAACGCGGCTCTACGCAGAGACTGCTCAACCACATCATCCAGCCGCCGTCTGTCCTTGATACCCTGTAAACGCAAACCGTAAGCAACATTTTCATAGATCGATTTCGGGAACGGGTTGGGGCGCTGAAACACCATGCCAATGCGACGACGTAAATCGGCCACATCCACGTGACGATCATAGATATCATCATCATCAAGCAGGATACCACCGTCGATACGTACCGCATCAACCAGATCGTTCATACGATTGAAGCAGCGTATCAGGGTTGATTTTCCACAACCACTGGGACCGATAAAGGCAGTGACTCTTTTGCGTGGTATGACCAGATCAATATTGTTCAATGCCTGTTTCTCACCGTAGTGCAGACTTAGTGACTTGACCTGCAGGCAGATATCTTCCTGTTCCAGTGATACCTGAACATTATCACGTGCAATCTTGCTCATATCGATTGCATGGGTCTGTGTTGTGTTTTTACTCATGTTCTATCATCCTTCCAGCGCGCGATATTTTTCACGCAAGCGATTTCGCACCAGAATCGCAGTAAGATTCAGCGCCACAATCACCAGTACCAGTAACAGAGCCGTCGCATATACTAATGGTCGGGCCGCTTCTACATTCGGGCTCTGGAACCCGACATCATAAATATGAAAACCCAGGTGCATGAATTTTCGGTCCAGATGTAAATACGGGAAGTTCCCATCCAAAGGCAGTGACGGCGCCAGCTTCACTACACCCACCAGCATCAGTGGTGCCACTTCTCCGGCTGCGCGTGCAATCGCCAGGATCATACCGGTCATCATGGCGGGACTGGCCATCGGCAGAACCGTACGCCACAGGGTCTCTGCCTTGGTTGCACCCAGAGCCAGACTGCCTTCACGAATTGAACGTGGAATACGTGACAGGCCTTCTTCTGTTGCGACTATGACCACCGGTACAGTCAGGATAGCCAGTGTAAACGCTGCCCACATAATACCAGGCGTGCCAAAGGTCGGCGCCGGCAAGGACTCAGGGAAAAACAGCTGGTCAATATTACCACCCAGAAAATAAACAAAAAAGCCGAGACCAAACACACCATAAACGATGGACGGCACACCGGCCAGATTATTAACCGCAATTCGTATTAGCCGGGTCAGCGGTCCCTGTTTTGCATATTCGCGTAAATACACGGCCGCAATCACACCAAACGGTGTCACCAGAACCGACATCAACAAGACCATCATCACCGTGCCGAAGATGGCCGGGAAGATTCCGCCTTCGGTATTGGCCTCGCGTGGCTCATCGCTGACAAATTCCCAAATTTTGATAAGATAAAAACCTGCCTTGTCCAGTACACCCATCGCATTGGGACGGTATGCGCGAACGATTTTCTCCATCGGCAAACGTACGACTCTGCCATCCATAATTTCCATGTCGATACTGTCGCGTCTTATTGCCTGATATAACGTCAGCAGTTTCTTCTGCAACCCTTCATATTCTTTATTCAGGGTCTGCTTCTGATCGTCAATCTCTTTTAAGGCAGCCTGATCCAGCTCACCATCCAGCTCCAGCCGTCGCTGATGTAAACGCAGCCTTTCCAGTTCAGCATTAATTGAACCGATATCAGATTTTGCTATCTCACTGATTTGGCCTACCAGTTCTTCTGTACGCAGTAGACGTTCCTGCAACAGCTGCCAGTTAGCACCATCGGCGCTATCCAGTTTTTTATCATTCTCGTAAACAGCTTTCAGGAACCCATAAAAATTACCCCATTCCCGCCGTTCAAGTACGACGATGGATTCAGGAAATTGCGGGTTAGTCAGATTGGTCTCGCTTAACCAGCGGAAATCAAGGCCCTGTACATCGCGGTTACCTGTTTTGATCAGGTCACGTCGAACCTCGACAACATCTGCCGGAACATCGATACCCGTATCGCGTAAGCGATCTGCCGGAACCCGCTCATGCTCAACCAGTTCACCAATAATACGTACTGTTGTATCATTTTTAATATGATCTGCCATCATCACATCCGCTGGCCAGAAATGACCCAGTCCGCGAATCGCAATCATCAACAGTAAACCCGCCACCATCAGCAGGCTGGCACTCACTGCAGCAGCATTAAGCCATACCCAGGGGGTACCGCTACCAAACCAGTGTCGCATGCCTTTTTTTGCTTTCATATTCTAGAGACTGCTGTATTTTCTTCGCAGACGCTGACGAATCAGCTCAGCAAAGGTATTAAATATAAAGGTAAACAGGAACAGGACCATCGCCGCAAGGAACAGAATACGATAATGTGTACTACTCACCTCTGCCTCAGGCATCTCCACCGCGATATTGGCCGACAGTGTGCGCATGCCCTCAAAGATATTCATATCCATAATCGGCGTGTTGCCGGTGGCCATCAACACGATCATGGTCTCACCCACCGCGCGCCCCATACCCATCATGACCGCAGAGAATATCCCTGGACTGGCGGTTAACAATACTACCCGCATCATGGTTTGCCAGGGGGTCGCACCCAGTGCCAGCGAACCATAGGTCAGTTGTTTGGGAACACTAAAAAGGGCATCTTCAGCAATCGAAAAAATAGTCGGTATTACCGCGAAGCCCATTGCCACACCCACAACAACAGAATTTCGTTGATCAAAATCCAGACCCAGATGACTACTGAGCCAGCCAGGCATGTTGCCACCGAACAGCCCCTGTTCCAGCAACGGGCTCATCGCCAGTGAGCCCCATACCAGCAAGGCAATAACCGGAAGCAATACCAGTGCCTGCCAGCCTTCAGGCATCCGGTGCCGGACAGCAGCAGGCAGATGACCCCACATCCACGCAAAAGCGATGACGCCTACCGGCAGGATCAGCAACATACTAAACACACCCGGCAGGTTTCTTTCGATTAACGGCGCCAGCCACAAGCCGGCCAGAAATCCCAGAATGACCGTGGGCAGCGCTTCCATGATTTCAATCGCGGGCTTGACTACATTACGCATGCGTGGTGCCATGAAATAGGCCGTATAAACAGCGCCCATGATGGCCAGCGGCATCGCAAACAGCATTGCATAAAAAGCCGCCTTGAGGGTGCCAAAGGCCAGAGGCACAAGACTATACTTGGGCTCAAAGTCATTATCGGCCGATGAAGACTGCCAGGTATAATCTGGTTCAGGGTAACTCTCGTACCACACTTCACCCCAGATGCTCGACCAGGATATTTCAGGGTGTTCGTTGTCCACCTTGTATAACTGCAATTCCCCACCGGCATCTTCCAGCAACAGGGCATTGGCGCGCGGCGCCATCGCCAGGGTCTTAACGGATGTCGGACTAACCTGTTGCAACAAGATACGTCGCTCGGATGTGGTATAAAACAAGCCAAAATATCCGTCGGCATAGGCAACAGCGAAACCCTTGCGTTGCTGCTCAGGCTCAATCGCCAGAATCGCCGCAGAATGACCATCGAAAGTCCGTATTTTTGTCAAGTGTACTGCATTGTCCTTGTCACGCACAGGGAACCACTGGCTGATTTGCCCTTTGTTGGTACCCACCAGTAGCGAGATACCTCCGGTAAGAAACTCCGCTGCCGTAATATGCTCACCCGGTTCACTCAGCTTTAGCTGCTGTAGCAACAATGTCTCGCTTTTATCCTGCACATCATACGCAGACAGCTCACCATCTGGTGCAATCACATACAAGGTTTGCTGCGATTTATCCAGTCGCAGCCAGGCAGCCGGGTTGATGCCGGCAGCGATCTGGCTACCAATCTTTTCCAGTTCGATCTCATCCTCATCACCCATCAATGATTCTGCACGACTGAGTCCCTGTACGATCAGGCGACCATCATCTGTCAATGCGACTAGCGTGGTCTCATCATCACTGGTTTCAACATCCAGTTGTATCAGGGGTGCGCCCTGACGATCGACCTGTATCGGCTCTTTACCCAACGGGTAGTTTATCTCTGGATGGATCTGACGCCGATTTTCCTGGTAGGTAACCTGGTAGTCGTGTCGCACCAGAATGGCACGGCCGTCACTCAGACCAAAGGCGACTAACCGTTGCTCCGGGTCAGAACGCCCAATACCGGTAATAAATGTATCTGTCGGTACATCAACGCCCGTTTCCTTGATAAGTTTTCCGGTGCGGCTATCAAAAAAGGTGATTTTCCCGCCCCGACTGACGCGTAACGCAATTTCTGTCTGTTCTTCAACATATAACAGGGCCGTGGTGTCTTTAGCATGCCCGGCCAGACTATAACGGGCCTCAAACTCGGTTGAAGATGGCGTAAACAAGGGGGTGATTTCATACAACAGGTAGAAAAATATCAGTACGATAGTCACAATGACGCTGACACCACCCACAGCGATCCCGTAGCGGGCCATCAGGTCCTTAAAATGCCTCCAGGCATACAGAGGTCTGTGCTGCCCAGCTGTGCTCTGCTTGCCTGCCAGCGTAGGCCCGGTATCTGGCTGGCTGCTCTTTGAAGTCATAAAGTATCGAACCGGGTCAGAATATTCATGTACAGGATGGTAGGCGCGCTATATTACAGTTTTATGACAGAGCGATAAGCAAAAAACCCCGAGGCCGGTACACCAGCCTCGGGGTTCAGATTACAGCCTGCTGTTGAATTTGAATTACTTCAACTTGGCCAGCTCCTTGTTTGCCACCTTGGCTGGCAGCGGGATGTAGCCGTCCTTGATAACCACTTTCTGGCCCACGCGTGACAGTACCAGCTTGATGAATTCTCGTTCCAGTGGTGCCAGCGGCTTGTTAGGCTGTTTGTTGACATAGATATATAAAAAACGTGCTAACGGATATTTTCCCGATAACGCATTTTCATTGGTTGCTGCTATATAGTCCTTACCCGCTTTTTTGGTCAGTGGAATAGCACGCACACCGGATGTTTTGTAACCAATACCTGAGTAACCAATACCATTCAACGAGGTTGAAACAGACTGCACCACTGATGCAGAACCCGGTTGTTCGTTCACGGTGTTCTTGTAGTCACCCTTGCACAAGGATTTTTTCTTGAAATAACCATAGGTGCCAGAGACTGAATTACGACCATATATCTGGATAACACGATTTTTCCAGTTACCTGTCAGACCCAGATCACCCCAGTTTTTAATATCCTTGCCATAACCACACTTGCGTGTACTGGAAAATATCGCATCAACCTGTGGAATGGTCATACCCTTGATCGGGTTATCCTTGTGTACATATACGGCCAGCGCATCAATCGCCACCCTTATAGGCGTTGGTTTGTATCCGTATTTCTTTTCGAATGCAGCCTTTTCCTTGCTTTTCATCTTGCGGCTCATTGGCCCCATATTGGATGTGCCTTCGGTCAGTGCCGGCGGTGCAGTAGATGACCCGGCGGCCTGTATCTGGATGTTGACATTGGGATACTGGTGCTTGAATTCCTCAGCCCACAGGGTCATCAGATTGGCCAGCGTATCCGAGCCGACACTGGACATATTGCCAGACACGCCACTGGATTTAACATAAATTTTCAGCCCGGAATCCAGACTGACTTCTGCGTTGACGTTTTGGGCAGCAAGCGGCAAGGTCATTATGCCCGCAATAGCCAGAACTGTTTTCAGTTTCATTTCACACCTCGTTATCAATGATTTATTTTGTCCTGAAAGTGTGCCCGGACATTGTTACGTTTTTATGAATCGAGTATGACGTTTTTGTGACACTGTGGCTGTACAAGTACATACCAGCATCTATATGAAAGCGTACGCTACCTGGCCGTTCTGATGCTTACAGACGGTCTGTAAGTATCAGAACGGCCAGGTAGCGTACACATTATCATGTGCGTTGATTTTCATCATCCACCTCCCGCGTACGCGCAGCCGGAAACTCGACCAGAAAGGTACTGCCCTTGCCCGGTGTGCTTTTAATACCCAGCTCAGCCTGATGCCTGTTCAGAATATGCTTCACGATCGCCAGACCCAGCCCTGTACCACCGGAATCACGCGATCGCCCAACATCTACCCGGTAAAACCGTTCTGTCAGTCTGACGATATTATGCGCGGCGATGCCAATACCACTGTCACGCACACTGAAAATAGCCTTGCCATCTTTCTGGTACCAGCTTAAGTCAATAAGGCCGTCTTCCGGAGTATAACGCACCGCATTGTTAACCAGATTGGAAAACACGCTATACAGCTCATCATGACTCCCTTTCAGGTACAGCGTACGATCCATTTCCAGTGTTACCTGTTGTTGATTGTGCCCCAGCACCATTGCATTATCGCGCACCATATCGAGTAAGGCCGACACATTGACATGTTGCTCACGCAGGGTCTGGCTCTCGGTTTCGAGTCGCGTTAGCAACAGCAGGTCCCTGACAATATCTTCCATGCGTTGTGACTGTTTTTGCATGACGGTCAGGGTTTTTTTCCATTCGACAGGTGGTGTGTCCACTGGCTCATCAGCCAGCGCCTCAAGATAGCCGGAAATCACTGTTATCGGTGTACGCAGTTCATGCGAAACATTGGCTATAAAATCCTGGCGCATCTGTTCGAGCTGATGCAAGCGCGTAATATCGCGTGCGACCAGTAAACGCTGTTTGTTACCATACGGGATGATGCGTACCGACAAATGTATGTCTTCATCCACCGGCGAAACCATCTCAATGCGTTCTTGTGAACCACCTGAACGCATAAACTCGACAAACTCCGGTGTGCGAACAAGGTTGGCCAGAGGCTGGCCGGCATCCAGTGATGACTTAAGACCGAATATCCTTTTTGATTCCCTGTTCCACCATTCTATATTGCCCTGCTCATCCAGTACCACGGTAGCATCGGGCATTGCATCGGTTGATTTCCGAAACCGGGAAAGTATGCTGGACAGGCGCTTCTTGCGTTTGTTATTGCGCCGATGCATCTGGTACAGCGCATCGTTAACATCACCCCACAGGCCGCCGCGTTCGCCCGGATAACCCTTGTGTTTACCACTGAGCCAGCGCTCCAGCTCATACAGATTGCGTATATGCCAGACCAGATACGCCGTCACCGCTATGAGTAACAACCACAGCACCTGTCCGACCAGTAAACCCGTCAACAATGCAGCCAGCAGCAGCACTACCAGTCGCCAGACTTCTTTTATCCACGATCGTTTCAAGCCGCTGCCTGTGCAGAAAACCGGTATCCGGCACCACGCACGGTCTGGATCAGGTGATCGTAACCCGAATCGCTCAACACCTTACGTAAACGGCGAACATGTACATCGACGGTGCGATCCTCAATGAAGGTATTTTGCCCCCATACCCGGTCCAGTAACTGAGCGCGGCTATAAACGCGATCAGGATGTGACATCAGAAAATACAGCAGACGATACTCTGTAGGACCCAGGTGCAACTCACTACCCGAGACGTGCACCCGGTGCGAGCCTGGGTCAATCGTCAACTGGCCGACATTCAGTGCTTCGTTTTTTTCAGCCGGACTGGTGCGCCGCAGTACGGCCTTGATCCGGGCAACCAGTTCACGTGTCGAAAAAGGCTTGGTGACATAATCATCTGCCCCTACCTCCAGACCCTGCACCTTGTCCTGCTCCTCTACCCTGGCCGTGAGCATAATAATTGGAATATCCTGATACAGCTCTTCTTTTTTCAGGCGTCGGGCCAGATCCACGCCACTGATATCCGGCAACATCCAGTCCAGCAGTATCAAATCTGGCAGGGATTGGGCAATGGCCGCTATGGCACTACCCGCATCCTCGGCACCCACCACCTGGTAACCGGCACGTGTGAGCGCAAAATCGACCATCTCACGTATGGCATGCTCGTCATCTACTATTAATATTGTATGTTCTGTCATAACGAACGTATGTAACCTCAGCTATGTTACAGCTTTATGACAACTGGCCAGACATGGGTACATTTTAAACCGTACGCTAACAAGCCAGAGGTGCGACCTGCTAACTAAATATACCTTTCAGTATGAAGAAAAATACAATGGACAAAATGGCACCTGCCGGTAATGTAATAATCCAGGACATGAATATCTTTTTAATAACCACCGTGTTCAGTGCGGCCAGACCTCGTGCAATACCCACGCCCAGTACCGCTCCAACCAGCGTGTGAGTGGTCGAAATCGGCAAGCCGGTGCTGGATGCAAATACCACGGTGGTCGCCGCAGCAAGCGTTGCGGCAAAACCACGGCTGGGTGTCAGTTCGGTAATATTCTTGCCCACGGTAGCCATCACACGTGTTCCGTACATCACCAGCCCCAGCACGATACCGACACCACCGACCAGCAATATCCATACCGACAAGACCGATTTGCTACCAAATTCACCACCACTTTGAACAATGTTGACGACCGCCGCCACCGGCCCTACCGCATTGGCAACATCATTCGAACCATGCGCAAACGCCATCGCACAGGCGGTAACGACCATCAGTACGCCAAACACGCGTTCGACATTGGTGTAATGAAAATCCTTGTCAAGGCTCTTGTCCATCTTGATCCGTTTGATGTACTGCACACCAATCAACATCACGACAATTCCCACCAGCACCGCAGCACCATAGGTTTCCAGGATGTTCAGTTCCAGGTTAGCGTGTTTCAGCCCCTTGGTAACCGTAACCAGCGAAATAATAAAACCTACCAGGAAAATATAATACGGCACATAACGCTTGGCATTATCGAATGGTTTGTCTGTATCCAGTATCAGTTTCTGTACCGACACAAACAGCACGTAGGCAATAAAACCGGCCAGTACGGGTGAGATAACCCAGCTCATCACGATAAACCCGATCTTGCCCCAGTTAACCGCATCTATACCGATACCAACCACCGCAAAACCGACGATGGCGCCAACAATCGAATGCGTTGTAGAAACCGGCCAACCTTTGCTGGAAGCGATCAGCAACCAGCACCCGGCGGCCAGTAATGCGGCCAGCATGCCATAGACCAGCAATTCAGGGGTGGTTTGTAATATCGAAGGATCGATAATACCCTTACGTATGGTTTTGGTGACCTGCCCCCCCGCCAACAGGGCTCCGGCAAATTCAAAAATGGCCGCGATAATAATCGCCTGTTTGACCGTCAGCGCGCGCGAGCCGACCGATGTCGCCATCGCATTGGCGACATCGTTGGCACCAATGCCCCAGGCCATAAACAAACCGAAAACACCGGCTAAAACCAGAAAAGTTGTGCCATATACTACAATAACACTATCCATTATCGGTCCCTTAGCGAGCCAGTAACAGCTGTAAACGACTGCCTACACGTTGGGCGGCATCTGCCACATCACCGGTCATCTCAATCACCTTGTACAGGAACATGACATCAATCGGTGGCAAATCTTTTTCGATTTTGAATAATTTCGCTCTGATCTTGATCTGGATTTTGTCAGTATCCGACTCTATCTTGTCGAGCTTCCTGATCATCGATTGCACCAGCTTGACCTCACTGCCGCGAAAACCGGTTTCGACCAGTTCATCCAGTTCATTGATGGTGGTCTGTGCCTGGGCACTGGCATCTACACAACGCTGTACCAGCTTCTGGAAATCACTGGAAATCTGTTTTGGCAGTTCCATGTGACGTCCCACCATAAGCCCGGCGACATCCTTGGCCATATTGGCAACCTTGTCCTGCATGGTCAGCAATTCGAGCAGGTGATGGCGTGAAACCGGCATCATCAATCCCCGCGGCAGATCCAGTCGCAAGGCCTTTTTCAGTACATCTGCCTCGTTTTCCAGTTCTGAGACCTTTAACTGTATTTTTTCAGCCTTTTTCCAGTTACTTTCTATCACGGCTTCAAAAAACGGAACCAGCTCCGATACACAGGAGTGCACCTTTTCCATATGGGTTTGCATGGGGCGTACTGGCGAGTTGCCAAATATACCCGATATGTAATCACCTATAGCTATGATCTTGCCTCGTTTACCAATTCATTTCCGATTTACTACTGTCCCATCACTTACAAAATATTGTTGAAATGAAATCTGTGTATACGTTTATGTAGGATGCAAATAATACCGGACATGGGATTGGTGTTACCTACCCCATATCCTGCTTTTGTACCGATTCAAAGTTTTCGTAACAGCAGTGTTTATTAAGCGTAAAATTATTTCAAGAGAACGATACATCGTACATACAAACAGCATGCGTTACCTGGCCGAGATGTTCTTTACAGACCGTCGGCCGCATGGACGCGGCCGTCGAGCGCACACGGACGTGTTTACAGCGAGTCTGTAAAGAACATCCAGGCCAGGTAACGTATTCATTATTATTTTACTGCCCGCACCAACTGACTAACATCACGCACCGCTCCACGCGCCGCACTGGTTGTCATCGCGGCATAGGCGCGCAGCGCATCGCTGACCACACGCTCGCGCCCCAGTGCCTGCCAGGCCTGATCGCCTTTCGCTTGCATGTCTGCACGGCGTTGTGTCAGTACCTTTTCTTCAACCGCCAGATGGATACGACGGGCAGGGATATCTATTTCAATGGTATCGCCTTGTTCGACCAGGCCAATCGTGCCGCCTTCAGCCGCCTCGGGTGAAACATGCCCGATCGACAGACCGGATGTGCCACCGGAAAAGCGCCCGTCGGTAATCAGTGCACAGGCCTTGCCCAGGCCTTTGGATTTCAGGTAGCTGGTCGGGTATAACATTTCCTGCATACCGGGTCCGCCGCGCGGTCCTTCGTAACGAATGATCACCACATCACCGGCAACAATCTGGTCTGCCAGAATGGCTGCAACCGCATCATCCTGACTTTCAAACAATCGTACAGGTCCGCTGAAGCACAGATTATCTTCGTCTACCCCGGCGGTTTTGACCACACAGCCGTGTTCGGCGAGATTGCCATATAAAATGGCCAGCCCACCATCCTGACTGTAGGCATGGTCGCGATCCCGGATGCAGCCGTCGGCACGATCTATGTCCAGTGATGGCCAGCGTTTGTCCTGACTAAAGGCCGTCTGGGTAGGCACATTGCCCGGTCCCGCGCTGTACATTTTCGTCGCCTCGGCATCCGAACTGGATGCAATGTCCCATTTATCCAGCGCCTCAGCCAGACTGTTACTGTGTACAGTCCGGGTATCGCTATGCAACAAACCAGCGCGATTCAATGCACCCAGCAAGGCCATCACCCCACCGGCACGATGAACGTCTTCCATGTGATATTTCTGTGTCGATGGCGCCACCTTGCATAAATGCGGCACCTTGCGTGACAGACGATCAATGTCTGTCATGGTAAAGGCGACACCGGCCTCCTCTGCCGCTGCCAGCAGATGCAGGATGGTATTGGTTGAACCACCCATCGCGATATCAAGGCACATCGCATTTTCGAATGCCTGCATGTTAGCGATGTTACGTGGCAGCACACTGCTATCATCCTGATCGTAATAACGCCGCGCCAGATCAACAATGGTACGACCGGCCTGCAGAAACAGCTCTTCACGATCGGCGTGGGTCGCCAGCAGGCTGCCATTACCGGGCAGCGAAAGACCCAGTGCCTCGGTCAGACAGTTCATTGAATTGGCGGTAAACATACCGGAACAGGAACCACAGGTGGGGCAGGCCGAGCGCTCCATGGTCATTACGTCTTCATCGCTGACCTTGTCATCGGCGGCGGAGACCATCGCATCGACCAGATCCAGATGTACTTCAGCACCATCGATGATACTTTTACCGGACTCCATCGGGCCACCGGACACAAAGATGGTCGGTATATTCAGGCGCAGGGCCGCATTGAGCATGCCCGGGGTAATCTTGTCGCAATTGGAGATACACACCAGCGCATCGGCGCAATGGGCATTAACCATGTACTCCACTGAATCGGTGATCAACTCACGCGAGGGCAACGAATAAAGCATGCCGCCATGACCCATCGCGATGCCATCATCCACAGCTATGGTGTTGAATTCCTTGGCGACACCACCCGCTTTTTCAATCTCGCGTGCGACCAGTTGGCCCATGTCCTTGAGGTGAACGTGGCCCGGCACAAACTGGGTAAAGGAATTTGAAATCGCAATAATTGGCTTATTGAAGTCGTCATCCTTCATGCCTGTGGCACGCCACAAGGCACGTGCGCCAGCCATGTTGCGACCTTTGGTGGTGGTCCAGGATCTGTAATCCGGCATGCTAACCTCTTGGCCAGAGCCTCATCGGCAGCTGATTCGTGTAGTTGTTATGGTCTTGATTCGTGTATTCTATTGTATATTAAGCGCAGTGGCGAGTAGCGCGCAAACAGACAGACAGGCAGGCATGGTACTCCATCAATGACCAGCAAAAAAGAACCCGATCAATACCCCGGTCAATATGTAGAATGGTTCAGGCGTTCATCGCCCTATATCCATGCTCATCGTGGGCGCACCTTCGTGTTGATGTTTGGTGGCGAGGCGCTGGGTGATGAGCTGGAAGAATTACTACACGACCTGGCCATACTCAACAGCCTGGGTATCCGGCTGGTGCTGGTGCACGGCATACGCCCACAGATTGACCGTTGCCTGAAAAAAGCCAAAAAAGCCGGTAATTATCATAACAATCTGCGCATTACCGACGCACCCACCTTAACCTGTGCCGAGATTGCTGCCGGTCATGCGCGCGTGCAAATAGAAGCCATATTGTCTATGGGTTTGCCCAATACACCCATGTCCGGTGCCCGTATCCGCGTAGCATCCGGCAATTTTGTTACCTCACAACCGGTGGGTGTGCAGGACGGTGTCGATTTCATGTCAACCGGGGAAGTACGCCGCATTGATACCGATGCCATACACCGTCGGCTGGATGATGGCGATATCGTGCTGCTGTCGCCGGTCGGCTATTCGCCCACCGGTGAGGTATTCAACCTGCGTTCTGATGACCTGGCTGCTGCGGCTGCCATTGCGCTGGATGCTGACAAACTGATAATGCTATGTGAAGGCAAGGGTATTACTGATGGCCGTCGCCGACTGCTAACGCAGCTTTCACCGGCCGAGGCCGACCGGTTACTGAACAAAAAACACCTGTCAGACATGTGCCGCAGCTATTTACGTGCCGCTGTACACAGCTGCCGCTCCGGTGTGCGTCGCAGTCATATCATTCCGCGTGCCACTGACGGAGCGCTATTACTGGAACTGTTTACCCGCGATGGTGTGGGCACCCTGATAAGCGCCGAAAAATACGAGGATCTGCGGCCGGCACATATTAACGATATCGGCGGAATCCTCGCCCTGCTGGCGCCTCTGGAGGCCGAGGGCATGCTGGTAAAACGCTCGCGCGAAAATCTGGAAACCGATATCAGCCATTACAGCGTGATCGAACGCGATGGCATGATACTGGGCTGTGCTGCATTATTTCCATATCACAAGGAAAAGTGTGCCGAGTTGACCTGTCTGGCCGTTAATCCCGAATATCGCCAGCATGGCCGTGGTAACGATTTGCTCGAGGCACTGGAAAAAAGCGCACAGATGCAGGGTATCAAGCAGATATTTGTGCTAACCACCCATACTGCACACTGGTTTCGTGAAAGAGGCTTTGTCAGTGGTGATCTGAAAAATCTGCCCATCAATCGCCGGCAACTCTATAATTACCAGAGAAACTCGAAAATTTTCATTAAAAATCTTTGAGTTACGGAATGTGTTGCTGAATCGAGACAAAATCAGTAGAGTGAAAATACCTTAAAATTTTGGAGTGCATGTGGTTATGAGCACTAATTCCCACTTGCTGGAACTTTATGATGCAGATGATTACGCTGGCCCGAACCCGTTGCGGGTCACCGGCCAGGGGATCGTATGGGGTCCGGAAGGAGTCAAATACTACATACTGGAAATTTCCGAACCGCTGGATGTAGACGATCAGACCATCCTGCAACTGGCCGTCAGGCCACATTACGATGGCGACCCGATAGACAATCCGATTAACAGCACCTGTACCGTCGGTATTGCCTATTCCAGACCCGGTGCTGTTTTTACCCCGGGCGAACAGTATGGATTCAAGGACTTCTGCTTCTGGAGTGTCGGTAAAATCCAGATTCTCAATGGCCATAACTGATTATCTGCAATCGCCTGGATCGTAAGAACGGCTGGCGCTGAAATCCGGGTACCAGGCTTTGTCTCAGAACATGCTACAACTGATCCAGATTACTGATACCCATTTTCGCGCTGACCCGGACTGGCTAATCCGCGGTGTCAACCCGCGCGCTACTCTGACTCGCGTGCTGGAAACAGCCCGGACAGATATACAGAACAGCGACCTGATTCTGGCGACCGGTGATCTTAGTGATGATGGCAGTGATGCCTCCTATCAGGCATTAAACAGGGTTTTCGGAAAACTACCGATCCCGATAATGCCACTCCCTGGCAATCATGATCTACCTGAACGGGTGTCAGCTTGCCTGGATGCCAGCAACATCCTGCACGAAGGCTATCAGGTTTATGATCACTGGCAGATAATTACCCTGAACAGCGCACGTCCGAATCATGTTGGCGGACAACTGGCTCCCGATCAGCTGCTTTGGCTGCAAAAACGTCTGCTAGCAGAACCTGAACGCCATACACTGATTGCCCTGCATCATCCACCGGTTGAGGTTGGCAGCCGCTGGATGGATGAGATTATGCTCGCCAGCGCAGACGAATTATTTAAAATACTGGATCAACACCAGCAGGTCAGAGCTGTGATCTGGGGACATATTCATCAGGAGCACAGCTCTCTACGCAACAAGGTGAAGCTATTGGGCACACCTTCCAGCTGCATCCAGTTCAAGCCAGCGCAGGATACCTTTGCACTGGACACTACCCAACCTGCCTATCGGCGTCTGCGTCTATACCCGGATGGTAATCTGAATACTGAAGTTATATATACTGACCGGAATCCCGGTTAATGCACTGGCTGCTGCGGTAGACCTGTAACTCATACAGGTGTCGCTCAGCATCAACCAGATGCTGCCCCCAATGGTCAGCAAAACCCTGACTTAACATGCCGGCCGCACGACATGGGTGGCCCGGGTCGCTATCCAGTTGTTTCAGCGCCTGTTTTAATTCGTAGTAAATGTCCGTTATATCATCGGCCAGACTACCACTCATTTCCGACATTCCCTGCAGGGCATCATACTTCAACCAGTAGGCATCACGTTCACCCAGTAAGCGATGCAGGTGTGAAAACATCTGAAAGCGGCCTTCCATATCCATCTCCACCTGTAAGTCAGCTTGCTCAGAGCGAGCCGTTTCCAACGCCATTACCGCAACATGCAAACGCGGTAACAAGCGCCATAATTTATCCAGCCAACGACTGTCAACACGATCTACACTTTCGATTAATGCACAGTAGTTGCGTGCAATACCGGATAAATCCTGTAATTCCTGATTCATTTCCGCCCCCAAAAACAGGCAAAAAAACATGTTATTCACAATTAAGTGTAGTCGAGCAGATATGATTTTGCCGTTGTTAGGCGAAAAACCGAAGTAGAAGATATAAGTAGTTTGATATTGAAGGGGTTATTTCGGGGTAATAATAAATATTACTGTATTCTTATTTTCTTGTGCGGCGTGGAAATAACCATCAGGATTTTGCCGACAAACGCTCCAGCAGTATGGTTTGCGCACATTTTGGCTTCTGATTGCCCGGCTTCAGCTTTTTATACGACCCGTTCTCCAGCAACAACCACGCCTGGGTATTATCACTCAGGTAGGGTAGCAATCCGTCCTTTATGATATGTTTTTTCAGCGCGGGTTCCTCTATCGGAAAGCAGGTCTCCACACGCCTGAAAAGGTTCCGATCCATCCAGTCGGCACTGGCACCAAATACTTTTTCATTACCATCATTATGGAAATAAAAAATTCTGGAATGCTCAAGAAAACGACCGACTATCGAACGAACACTTATGTTTTCCGAGACCCCGGCAACACCGGGGCGCAAACAGCATGCTCCCCTGACAATCAGATCAATAATGACACCCGCACAGGAAGCCTGATACAACATCTCAATGATCGACGGCTCTACCAGTGAGTTCATTTTGGCGATAACACGTGCTGGCTGCCCCTGCTTTGCTATCTCGATTTCATCCTGAATCATCTGCAGCAAGGTCTTATGCAAGGTAAACGGAGACTGCAGTATTTTTTTCAGTTTGGTAGCACGGCCCAGGCCGGTGAGCTGTATAAATAACCGATGCACATCTTCAGCCAGCACCGCATCACATGATAATAAACCGATATCCGTGTAGACACGCGACGTTTCCGTATGATAATTACCGGAACCCAGATGAACATAGCGCCGATACTTGCGCCCTTCACGGCGCACAATCAGTAACATCTTGGCATGTGTTTTATATCCCACCACACCATAAACCACATGCGCACCCGCTTCCTGCAGGCGCGATGCCAGCTTGATATTTTCTTCCTCATCAAACCGGGCGCGCAATTCAACAACAATGGTCACCTCTTTGCCCCTGCGTGCCGCCTCAACCAGCGCGTTAACCAGTGGCGATTCGGCACCGGTTCGATACAGGGTCTGCTTGATCGCTTTGACATGCGGGTCCTGCGCTGCCTGCCTGATTATTTCCACTACGGGTGCAAATGATTCGAAGGGATGGTGTAACAGGATGTCGCCATTTCGAATAACTTCAAAAATATCATTGGCATTCAGTAACCGTCGAGGCAAACCGGCATTAAATGGCTTGTACAGTAAATCAGGATCATCAATCAGCTTGAATGTCTCAACCAGACGATTCAGATTAACCGGCCCGTTTACCTGGTAAAGATCATCCGTTCCTAATTTAAACTGCTGCAGCAGAAAATCGGATATCTCGGCAGGACAGTTATCCGCCACCTCCAGGCGCGTGGTATCACCCAGCCGACGTGCAGAAATCTCACCCTTGATAGCGCCCATCAGATCGTCAATTTCTTCGTCATCCACAAACAGGTCGCTGTCACGGGTTACCCGAAACTGGTAGCAACCGGTGACCTTCATACCTGGAAACAGGTCATCAATATGCGCATGAATAACAGAGCTCAGAAAAACAAATGATGCAGTCCGGTTAGACAGGGATTCCGGTAACTGGATCAAACGCGACAGAGATCGAGGCGCCTGTACGATAGCGATACGGGTATCGCGCCCAAAGGCATCCTTACCCTCCAGCGATATGATAAAGTTCAGACTCTTGTTAATAACACGCGGAAAAGGGTGTGATGGATCAAGCCCCAGCGGGCTCAGCACAGGCCGAATCTCGTTATTAAAAATTCTTTTGATCCACAGGGATTTTTTTTGATCCCATTTTTGTCTGGGCAGAAACCGGACTTTTTTACGGTTAAGTGCCGGAATCAGTTCCTCGTTTAATACCCGGTATTGCTCCGCTACCAGCGCGTGCGCCTCGGTACTTATTCTGGCCAGGCTTTGCTCTGCTGTGAGCCCGTCTGCATCGGTTTTTAACGAAGCAAGTGCTGCCTTATGCTTGAGTCCGGCAACACGGATTTCAAAAAACTCATCCAGATTGGTTGAGGAAATACATAAAAACCGCAAGCGCTCCAGTAGTGGCGTGTTCTCGTCTTTTGCCTGCGCCAGCACCCGCTCCTGAAATTTGAGCAGGCTAAGTTCCCGATTAAAATAATACTCCGGTTTCGTGAAGTCTTTTGGCGTCATAAGCAGGATAACGCACCAGCCAGGAAACCCGTCATTACCGTATTCATACCTCAACCATGTCAAAATCCTCTTTCGCAGCCCCGCACTCAGGGCATACCCAGTTCATCGGCACATCTTCCCAGCGCGTTCCAGGCGCAATACCCTCATCGGGTGATCCCTTGGCCTCATCATATATATAACCACAGATGACACACATATACGTTTTCATGCACTTTACTCCAGATTGATGCCTGTTATTTTCCAACAGCCAGCTATTCAGTGCAAGCCATACGACACCTTGCGCTTATATATCGTTATAATATGATTATATATGCGTGTGACCAGATAAACGATTTTGAAAAACAATGATATGACTCAAACAGTACCCACTATTCTGGTTTTATCCGGGCTCGACCCCAGTGGCGGCGCGGGCCTGCAGGCCGATATAGAAGCCATGGCCAGTCACGGTTGCCATGCCTGCCCGATCATGACAGTCAATACGACTCAGGATACCAGCAATGTTTATGACCTGGTTGCCTGTGATGCCGGGCTGCTGGCCAGACAAATGCGCGCCATCCTGGAAGATATTCCGGTCAGTACCGTTAAAATCGGTCTGCTCAATGATACCTCCGTAATTGAAAGTATCTACCATGTGTTATCCGATTATCCCGACATACCGGTTATTCTGGACCCGGTGCTCAAATCCGGCGCCGGTAGCAGCCTGGTCGATGTGGATGTGCAGCAAAGCCTGATCCGGCTGCTATTACCCCTTACCACGGTCCTTACGCCCAATACGCTGGAAGCACGGCAACTGGCCCCGCATGCAGACACCCTGGATGCCTGCGCCATGGCACTACTGGACATGGGCTGCGAATTTGTTCTGCTAACCGGCAGCCACGAGTCCACCGATAAGGTGACCAATACCTTGTATGGCAATCATCGACTGCTGGAAACCTTTCACTGGCAGCGACTACCGGATGAATACCATGGTTCCGGCTGTACTCTGGCGGCCAGCATCGCCGGTCTGCTGGCCCAGGGAAACGAACCATTCAGCGCCATCCATCAGGCTCAGCAATATACCTGGGAATGCCTGTCTCATGCCTATCGCTCTGGCAAGGGCCAGCTGATCCCCAATCGCCTGTTCTGGGCACACGACGATAACGATGCCGATGACCCGTAAACCCGGCTCAGCAACACAGCAGCCATTGCGCGGCCTGTATGCCATTACTGATGAGCGGTTAATCGAAGCCAGCCGACTGGCCAGTGCGGTGAAAGCGGCCATCAGCGGCGGCGCCAGACTCATCCAGTTCCGTGACAAAAACCCGTCTTCGGCAGCGCGAACACAGCTGGCCGCCGGCGTGCAGGCCGTTTGCGCCGCGCACGGTGTGACTTTGATAATTAATGATGATATAGACCTGTGCAAAAAGATTGGAGCCGCCGGCGTCCATCTGGGCGCTGATGACAGCAGCCTGAAAACAGCGCGCGAACAGCTCGGTACAGGCGCGCTGATAGGCATCTCCTGTTACAATCAGCTCGATCTGGCGCTCAATGCCGAACAAAACGGAGCCGATTATGTCGCCTTCGGCAGCTTTTACAGCTCCGGCATCAAACCCGATGCAGTCCGGGCAGATACAGAAATGCTTAAACGTGCCCGAAACCGTTTATCAATACCGATTGTTGCGATCGGCGGCATTACCCGTGCGAACACCCGCCCGCTGATTGATGCAGGGGCCGATATGGTTGCGGTGATATCGGATGTATTTGGTTCAGATGATATTCAGGCTGCTGCGCAAGAGTTCTCCCGTTTGTTTGATTTATAAAAATAGTTAAAATAATGTCTACACGGGGTACTGGTTACCGGGTAAAAACTTTACACCTGCTGCAACGTCTGCAGTTAAAATAGACAGCTCACATACTGTATTTGTAAGGAACGACCATGCCCCATGCACACGAACTGTTTAAACAGGCCCAGAAACACATCCCCGGCGGGGTAAATTCACCGGTGCGCGCCTTCAAGGGTGTCGGTGGCGAACCGGTGTTTTTCAAGCGTGCTGCCGGTGCCTATGTCTGGTCGGCCAACGATAAACGCTACATCGACTACGTCGGCTCATGGGGCCCGATGATCGTCGGCCATGCCCATGCAGACGTGATCAAGGTCGTGCAACAAACCGCTGAAAATGGCCTGAGCTTTGGCGCCCCTACCGAACTCGAAACACAAATGGCCGACCTGGTCTGCAAACTGGTGCCCTCAATGGATCTGGTGCGCATGGTCAGCTCCGGTACCGAGGCCACCATGAGCGCCATACGCATGGCACGTGGTTTTACCGGCCGCGATAAAATCGTCAAATTCGAGGGCTGCTATCACGGCCATTCTGATTCATTACTGGTCAAGGCCGGTTCCGGCATGCTGACGCTGGGCGTACCCACCTCGCCGGGAGTTCCCGCTGCACTGGCAGAGCACACGATTACGCTGTCATACAATAATCTGGAGCAGGTTAAAGAAGCCTTTGCCAAACTGGGTGGCCAGATTGCCTGCATTATTGTTGAACCGGTAGCTGGCAACATGAACTGCGTGCCACCCGTGGAGGGTTTTCTGCAAGGCCTGCGGGATATTTGCACACAATACGAAAGCGTGCTGATTTTTGATGAGGTCATGACCGGCTTCCGTGTTGCACTGGGTGGCGCACAAGCCCACTACAGCGTAACACCCGATCTGACTACACTCGGAAAAGTGATAGGTGGCGGTATGCCGGTAGGTGCGTTTGGTGGTAAACGTGAAATCATGGAACAAATTGCACCGTTGGGTCCGATTTATCAGGCCGGTACCCTGTCAGGCAACCCGGTCGCGATGGCGGCCGGGCTGAAGACGCTGGAACTGATACAGACACCTGGTTTCTTTGACAAGCTGAACAAAAAAGCCAATACCCTGACGCAAGGGGTTGTAGAGCAGGCAGAACAGCATGGCATTCCCATGTCACGCAATGTTGTGGGCGGCATGTTTGGTCTGTTCTTCACCGATACCAGCCCCGTCACATCATTTGCGGAGGTCAGCGCCTGCAATATTGATCGCTTCCGTCTGTTTTACCATGGCATGCTCGAGGCCGGTGTATATCTGGCGCCATCTGCCTATGAGGCCGGCTTTGTATCCTCTGCACACAGTGATCAGGATATTGCCGATACAATAGACGCGGCAGGACAAGTCCTGAAAAGTCTGTAGTCGTGTAAAACCGATGACGGCCCAGGACTCACCTGACACACTCCGACCAGCTACAGACAAACAAGCCTGATATATGGACAGCAACCTCTCTCACATCCTGCTCTGGTTGCAACAAACGATAACAGCCTACCCGCTGGCAGCAGGGCTGTTTATTTTTACCACCGCTTTTCTGGAATCACTGCTGGTCGTTGGTGTTATTGTACCGGGCGCTATTCTAATGATTTTATTCGGTGCATTAATTGCGCTGGATATACTCAATGGCTGGGCCACTCTGGCCTATGCGGTTACCGGTGCGATTGCCGGGGATAGTCTGAGCTTCTGGATTGGTCGCCGTTACCGTGAGCAGCTGCGTTGCATGTGGCCTCTCACCCGCTACCCGGTGTTACTGGAAAAGGGCGAAGCCTTTTTCACCCTTCACGGTGGCAAGAGTATTCTTTTCGGGCGCTTTGTCGGTCCGGTACGTGCGGTGATCCCGACCATTGCCGGTATGATGGACATGCCTCCCGGGCGTTTCATACTGATTAATATTATTTCTGCACTGGCGTGGGCACCTCTCTATTTACTGCCCGGTCTGGTTTTTGGGGCGTCACTGGAACTGGCATCCGAAATTGCTTTACGTCTGGTTGGTCTGATCTTTGGCCTGGCCATTTTGCTATTGCTGGTACGCAGCCTGGTACGATGGTTATACGCTATTTTCATGCCCCATACCGAGCAGTTGATACAACGTATTATGACCTGGAGCCACCATCATCCGTTCCTCGGTAGATTCGGTTTCTCACTGGTCGACCCACACTCACCTGAGTCTCCAGCACTGGTTATCTTTGCACTGCTGATACCGGTTGTGCTGGTAGCCCTTACCCTGCTCAGCTGGGCCATTAGTGGTACGTCGGCCCACGGTGAAATCGACCTGACCCTCTATCGCACCCTGCAAAGCCTGCGTACCCCTCTCGCCGATGACATCATGGCCACACTGACCCTGCTGGGCAGTAATTTGTTTCTGGCAATCGTGACTCTGGTAACGGCCGCATGGCTTGCCCAAAAACGTTACTGGTCAGCCTTCCGGCATTGGCTAGGTGCCATCGCGCTGGTCACCCTACTGGTTTATGGTCTTAAAATAATCCTGGCTGTACCTCGACCAGAGTTAATTCAGCACGCACTTTCATCGTTTGCGTTCCCCAGTGCACATGCGGCCATGGCTACGGTCGTCTACGGCCTGCTGGCGGTAATCATTACCCGCGATCTGCTAATCCCGTTGCGCCGCAAGATTTATGTACTGACTGCGCTGCTGATCACCAGTATCGCCTTCACCCGCCTTTATCTTGGCGCTCACTGGTTCAGCGATGTACTGGCCGGCCTGTTACTCGGCCTCGGCGTCCTGGCACTGTTTGGCATTGCTTATCGACGGCATGCGTCCGAACCGGTTCCTGCTCGATCTTTGCTGATTATGTTCGCCATACTGTTCCCACTTGGCATCACGGTGCTGGTCATACAGGTCTTGCCACAGGAGCGCCAGCGCTACCAGATACACGTAACACCTCAACCAATTGATCTGGATAAATGGTGGCAGACAGACTGGAGACAGCTTGCGGCGTACCGTAACAAACTCGCAACCCGTCAACTGTATCCAATGAACATACAGTGGCAG
>ENA-ORDP01000061-ORDP01000061.1-marine-sediment-metagenome-genome-assembly--contig:-NODE-61-length-62003-cov-4.132401_pt1 | contig 62003 bp, 57 predicted proteins | sample MGYA00248627_ERZ508539 | MGnify/ENA primary metagenome ERZ508539 (study PRJEB26208, sample SAMN05571518) | marine sediment metagenome | biome: deep sea; feature: Hydrothermal vent; material...
TCGCGGGTTTAATTTTTGTAGGAGCGGGCTCAGACCGCGACGGCGTCCCCTGATGGGTCATTAAATCGCGGTCTGAGCCCGCTCCTACAAAATCAAACCCAGTACCCGCGGGGCACTTTACCCGCGGGGCACATTGTTTGGCTTATATGAGTGCCATTCCAATCGGACCCCATTCAAAACCCCGGCGGCATCCCGCCTTTGAACTGATTCATCATTTTCTTCATGCCGCCCTTTTTCATTTTCTTCATCATCTTCTGCATTTGCTTGAACTGCTTGAGCAGGCGATTGAGATCCTGAATTTGCGTACCGGAACCAGTGCAAATACGTCGCTTGCGTGAGCCATTTAAGATATCCGGTTTACGTCGCTCGGCGGGGGTCATGGAATTGATGATCGCCTCCTGCTGGCTCAATTTTTTGTCGTTAAACTGGTTCATCGCCTGTGGCGGTATAGCCGCCCCGCCCATACCGGGCAGCTTGTCCATGATGCCGGCCATGCCGCCCATGTTCTTCATCTGCTGAAACTGGTCGCGGAAATCTTCCAGATCAAAGCCTTTGCCCTTCTGGAATTTTTTCGCCAGCTTTTCGGCTTTGTCGACGTCGATCTTGTCCTGTACTTCTTCAACCAGGCTGACCACGTCGCCCATGCCCAGAATCCGCGAGGCGACGCGATCCGGGTGGAAGGCCTCGAGGGCATCCATTTTTTCACCGACGCCCATGAATTTAATCGGTTTGCCGGTGATCTGACGTACTGACAGGGCCGCGCCGCCGCGTGCATCGCCGTCGGTCTTGGTTAAGATCACTCCGGTCAATGGCAGCGCTTCATCGAAGGCTTTGGCGGTATTGGCCGCATCCTGGCCGGTCATGCTGTCGACCACAAACAGGGTTTCAATCGGACTAACGGCCTGATGCACGCGCTGAATTTCCTGCATCATGTCTTCGTCAATATGTAAACGACCGGCGGTATCGACAATGACTACATCAATAAACTTTTTACGTGCCTGCTCGATAGCCGCCTTTGCAATCTTGACCGGGTCCTGCGAGGTCTCACTCGGGAAGAATTCAACCTCTACTTCCTGTGCCAGGGTTTTAAGTTGTTCGATAGCAGCCGGACGATAGATATCAACACTGACCAGCATGACGCTTTTCTTGTCCCGCTGTTTAAGCAGACGTGCCAGTTTTGCCGAGGTGGTGGTTTTACCGGCGCCTTGCAGGCCCGCCATCAGGATTACGGCGGGGGGTTGTGTGGTCAGGTTGAGGGCATCGTTGCTCTCACCCATTACCCGAACCAGTTCATCGTTTACGATTTTGATGAAGGCCTGTCCGGGCGACAGGCTGGTCATGACTTCGGCACCGAGTGCTCGTGTGCGCACCTGATCAATGAAGGTGCGTACGACCGGCAGCGCCACGTCGGCCTCAAGCAGTGCCATGCGCACTTCGCGCAGGGTATCGCTGATGTTGGTTTCGGTGAGTCGTCCCTGGCCGCGTAACGACTGTACGGCGCGGGTTAAACGTTCGCTGAGGCTGTCAAACATGCTTCTTTCCAATACAGAGTGAGGTTAAACCATTATTGTACCTGATAAATGGTCACAACAACTGCGTGAAGCCAACCCGGCAACCGGTCAGTCAGGAATCAGATGTCAAATGTGGTGCCGCTGGTTAACTGATGCAGGGTGCGATCGGTAATCGCATCACGACATTCCTGCATGATACTGTCTTCCGAACCGGGCTTGAGGTGGGTGATATGCACTTCCGGGCGATGCTGTAACCTGGCCAGATCAGTCGCCAGCAACGAGGGGCAGTAATGGTAAGCCAGTTTGCTGATTTCCAGGTCTACCTCACCAAAGGCTGACTCGATAAGCAGATAGTCCAGCGAGTCCAGCCTGTTCAACGCATCCCAGAATACGTCATTGGAGGTGGTGTCGCCACTGTAGACCAGTGACTTGTCAGCCCCTTGAACCAGGTAACCCACTGCCGGAATGACATGTTTAACGGGCAACATCTGGATCTGACCCTCATCCACCACGCACGGCTCTCCAGGACTCATCCTGTGGTAGCAAAGCACACCATCACCGCTGGTCGGGATATTGGTGAAATCCGGCCACAACACATTGTTAAACATGTGCTGCTCAAGCGCATCAATGGTTTGCGGCAGGGCATGAATGGTGAGAGGTGTATCGAGCACATCGAATATGGTATCAACCAGTAACGGAATACCGCCAACATGATCCAGATGTGAATGGGTTACATAAATATCACGGATCTTGCGCAGCTCATCCAGACTCAGGTCGCACACACCTGTGCCCGCATCGATCAGCGTATGATCTCCTACGAGTATCGAAGTCGTGCGCCGTTCTGCGCCTATACCACCGCTACATCCCAGTATCTTGATTTTCATTCCGGGCCTGATCCTGATTCCTGCGTCTGTTGGCCAGTTATCGTACCCCTGCATTGCGAATCCTGTCCTGATCACGAGGCACACTTCGTTTCACTAGCAGTAGTTTATAGCATGTTTGTAGACGCATTGACAAAAATTGTGTCTAAAAAACAGATGAATACACCTCATTATGCGAGATCTGCCCTGAACACTTCCCAATAATGCGTTTATTATGGCATCATCAAGCCGATACATTCTTCTGATGGAACAATTTCATGCTGACAGGCTTACTGGCCATTATTCTATATCTGACTGCTACTTTTTTGCTGGTCAGGCAATTGTTGCGCCCTGCCAGCGAACATCCCGGTCGAAACGTGATTATTACCCTGGGTCTGGTTGCGGTTACCCTGCATGGGGCAAGTCTGTACGCGGTATTGTTCAAACCAGATGGCATTGACCTGGGCTTTTTCAATGCGCTGTCACTGATTTTCTGGTTAATTTCACTGGTTTTGCTGGTAAGCGCCTATCGCAGGCCGCTAGGGGCCTTATGCGTACCCTTCCTGCTGCTGGCTGCGGTGTCGATCCTGCTGGACATGACTATTGCATCACAGCGCGTGTTAATCATTAACGTCGCCTGGCAGTTACAGGTGCATATTATTGTTTCCATCTTTGCCTATAGCATACTGACGGTCGCGATCGTACAGGCAGCCTTACTGGCGATTCAGGACCAGCGTTTGCGTAACCATCGGCCCGGAGGCCTGATCCGGGTACTGCCGCCCCTGCAGGACATGGAATCATTCCTGTTCCAGCTGATTGCAATCGGCTTTGTATTGCTAACCCTCAGCCTGCTGACCGGCACCCTGTTTATCGATGATATGTTTGCCCGCCATCTGGCACACAAAACCGTGTTGTCCATTATTGCCTGGACCATCTTTCTGGTTCTGTTGTGGGGTCGCTACCGTCTGGGCTGGCGCGGCAAAACCGCCATGCGCTGGACCTTATGGGGCTTCCTGACCCTGATGCTGGCTTATCTGGGCAGCAAGCTGGTACTGGAACTGATATTACAGCGTGTTAATTAGCAACTACGAGTATACGAATAGTGGATAGCATCCCTCTCAGTGTGCTGTATGGCACGCTTGTCGGCCTGATTGTGCTGTCAGCCTTCTTTTCCAGCTCGGAAACCGGGCTGATGATGCTGAACCGATATCGCCTGCGTCATTTGGTCAAAAGCGGCCACCCTGGAGCGCGGCGTGCTGCGGATCTACTGGACAAACCTGATCGCCTGATTGGTCTGATCCTGCTGTTTAATAATGCGGTCAATCTGCTAGCCTCGTCTCTGGTGACTATCATCGCGCTGCGCCATGGCGGTGATGCCGCCCTTGCGATAGGTACTGGTCTGCTGATTCTGGTGATTCTTATTTTTGCAGAGGTCACACCAAAAACCCTTGCTGCACGCCACCCGGAGCGTATTGCCTTTCCGGCCGCGTGGGTATACGTACCGCTGTTGCGAATATTTTACCCGCTGGTGTGGGTAGTCAATGTGATCGCAAATTTTTTACTGCGTCTGCTGGGTGTCAGGCCGGAGCAGGCTGATAGCCTGTCACTAAGCCGCGAGGAATTGCGCACCGTGCTCGATGAAGCCGGTAACCGGATACCCGAACGCCACCAGAAAATGCTGATCAGTATTCTGGATCTGGAAAAAGTAACCGTTGAAGACATTATGGTACCGCGTAACGAAATATCAGGTATCGACATCGATGATGACTGGGACAGTATCCGTAAACAGATCGGCGAAAGCGCCTATACCAAACTGCTGGTCTACCGTGGTAATCTGGATAATGTGCTGGGTTTTATTCACCTACGCCAGGTCATTCGCCTGCTGAGTCAGAACGAAATCGACAAAAATGACTTCGAAAAAACCATCCGCAGTGCCTACTTCACACCCATTTCTACCGCCCTGCATACCATGATGATGAACTTCCAGAAAAAACGGCAGCGCATTGGTCTGGTGGTTGACGAATATGGCGACATTCAGGGGCTAATTACGCTGGAAGATATACTGGAAGAGATCGTTGGTGAATTCACAACAGACCCAAGCCAGTTCAGCCGCGATATCTACCCTCAGGAAGATGGCAGCTGGCTGGTGGATGGCAGCATTAACCTGAGGATGCTTAATCGTCTACTGGCCACGCAATTCCCGATAGACGGACCCAAAACGCTCAATGGCCTGGTACTGGAGTATCTTGAACACATTCCGGAGCCTGGCACCAGTGTACTGATCGAAGGTCATCCTATGGAGATCATCCAGACCAAGGAACAGGCCATTAAGACCGTGCGCATATCCCCCCGTATAGAAGCCAAAAACCATTCCGATATTGGGGATAATGCGGGTTAAAAAACCCTCGATACTGTGAAGCAATTCAAGCGTTTGTCACACTGGCCGATTATAATATCTATAATCAGTAGTCTATCACTAGCAAATAGCCAGGTATTCCAACTTGCACCAACTAACACTGTCCTTCCGTGACCGGAAACTGAAGGTATTTCAGCTCAAAGGCGAGTGCATCACAGCCGGGCGTGATAGTGCCTGTAACATTGTTATCGACAGCCTTGCTATCGAACCGGTGCATGCCCGTTTTGTGATTCAAAACGACAGCGTCAAAGTGAGTCCGGCCACACAACAGGCGCGGATTATATTGCAAGGCGTGGCGCTGCAGGAACACCTGCTGCAACATGGCGATAAACTGGTACTGGGCAAGCATACATTGACCTATCAGCAACACAGTCTTGCCGTTAACACAGACGACACGGATGCAGAAAAAAAATCCGTCATACAGCCGGGCTGGTTGCAATTTGCTAATGGCGCAAAAGTAGGGCGCTCTGTTCCCATCAGGAAACACCTGATGCGTATAGGCCAACGCGATAATTGCATAGCGTTGATCTCCACACGTGATGATGGTTTTTATATCTCACATCTGGAAGGTCCACTGCAAACCCGGGTTGCCAATGCAAACCTGACCAACCAGAGTCATAAACTTGAAAATGGAGACACCATTCAAATTGGTGAAACACGAATGCTCTTTTTTACTGACAATCCTGAACAGGGGTAATCATGAAGACTCAAGCACAATCGACTGACAAACGCATTTTCACCCGCATCCCGTTCGATGCTCATCTTGATGTAATACTGGAAGATGGCACGCAATACGAAAGCAGTCTGCTGGATATTTCGCTCAAGGGCGCGCTGATCAAAACACCGGATCAATGGCAGGCCCATACCGATGTTCCCTGTACCTTGCATATCCATTTATCCGAAGACACGATGGTAGTCATGGAGTGCCACGTTACACATGTCGAGCAAAATCGCACGGGACTAATCTGTGACCACATTGATGTGGCCTCAATCAGCCACTTGCGCCGCATTATCGAACAGAATACCGCGGATGAAAATCTGCTGCACCGGGAGCTTTCAGCACTGATTCACGACAGTAAGGACTGACTCGCCTTCAGCTGCGCACGGGTAAGAATAAACACACCCTCACCCCCATGCCCAAATTCTGGCCACACAAAAGGCACTTCGGGTAATCGCTGCTCCAGCGCCGGCCGACTAAACCCCACCTCTACTACCAGCAGACCCTCGTCTGAAAGATAGTGATGGGCTTCGCGCAATATCCGCAACACGATTTCCAGACCCTGATCAGGCGCCTCCAGGCCCAGACGTGGCTCCTGATGATATTCTTCTGGTAGCGCCTGCCATTCCGTTGCGCTGACATAGGGCGGATTACTCACAATCAGGTCGAAGGCCTGTTTTGGCACGCTGTTGAATACATCTGAAACCAATGCCTGTACCCGCCCTGACATACCATGTCTGTCTATATTAATCTGCGCCACCGCCAGGGCATCATCGGATATATCGGTCGCCACTACCTGTGCCTCGGGAAAGGCATGGGCACAGGCCAGTGCGATACAGGCGCTACCCGTACAACAATCAAGCACCGAACCCGGATGGGTATCACCCAGCCACGGCTGAAACCCCGCTTCGATGAGTTCCGAGATTGGCGACCGGGGTACCAGTACCCGCTCATCCACATAAAACTCCAGGCCCGCAAACCATGCCCTGTTGAGCAAATACGGTAAAGGCTTGCGGGTATCAATGCGTTGCTCGATCAGCTCTGAAATACGTTCTTTTTCAGGCATGGTTAAATGCGATTCCAGATACGTCTGTGGTAAATCAAATGATAACGACAGGGCCTGTATCACCAGAGCATAGGCCTCATCCAGCGCATTGTCTGTACCGTGCCCGTAAAACAGTTCGGCTTGCTCAAACTGGCTGGCAGCCCAGCGTATCCAGTCACGCAGGGTAAGTAGTTCACTATTTAGTGGTTGTTGCATCAGGTTACATCTCCTGTATTACGTTTCCGGTATAGCGATTCTGGTATACTGCGCCTTGATTTGTTAATTGTAACAGCAGCAACTAATTATGACCGAATCTACTTCATCTCGAGGCATGCCTCTGTATCTGGTATTGGCCATTATAACGGGCATACTGGCAGGCATCTGGTGGGCACAGAAAACACCTGCTGAACCAGTCACCATAGCCGGTACACTATTATCCCCGGCCCGGCCCATCGCAGCATTTCACATGACCGACCACCAGCAAAAAGATTTCGATAACCGGCGTCTGCAAGGGAAATGGAGCTTCCTGTTCTTTGGCTATACTAATTGCCCGGATGTATGCCCGACCACTCTGTTCCTGTTTAAAATGCTGGCCGCCAAACTGCAACCGGAGCTCTACAAAAACACACAATTTGTGTTTATTTCAGTCGATCCTGAACGTGACACAACAGATGTACTCGCGCGCTATATGAAATATTATAATCCGGACTTTACCGGGCTTACCGGCACGCCTGCAGAAATAAAGCAGTTCGCGCTTGCGTTTGGTATCCCTTATTTTGTTGATAAACATGAAGCCGGACAAACAAATTACACGGTAGACCACAGCGGCGTCATTATTCTGGTTAACCCGAAAGGGGAATTTCAGGCTGTGTTCAGTGCGCCGCAAAAGCTGGACAACATGTACACTGACTACCTGAAAATAATTGATAACTACCCGTGAACAAATACCAGTGAAACTGTACAAAGCTATATGCTCTGCGCTGCTAGCTGGCCTGACTAGTGTGATCTGTTTGCCTGCTGCTGCCGATACGCAACTGGTTGTCAGCCATGCATGGGTACGTGAAGCCCCGCCCGGCGCAGGCGTGCAGGCCGGCTACATGGAAATACACAATACAAGTTCAAAAACGATTAAGATAACTGCAATCGAAAGCCCGAATTTTACCAGCGTAGAAATGCACCGGATGTTTAACCACAATGGTATGATGCGCATGCAGCAGCAGGATACCCTGAACATACCGGCCAACAGTATGCTCGAATTAAAACCCGGTGGTTATCATCTGATGTTACGTAATCCGGCCAGTTACCTGAAATCTGGTGACACTGTCCAGTTTACCCTGACCACTACAGCGAATAAGCACATTAATGTAAAGGCATCTGTTAAAACAGACAATGGAAGTTAAGGAGCCTGTGAACGATTATGAAAATAAAACCTCTGGTCCTGTTTCAAACCCTGCTCCCTCAACATGGGCTGTCGCGCATCATGCACTGGCTGATGCGCTGCCAGAAACTGCCCGGCCACAATTTTTTTCTGCGCTGGGCGATCCGTAAATATAAAATTCAACTGGATGAAATACTTGAACCGGACCTGTTTGATCGTCATAGCTATCCAGACCTGAACAGCTGCTTCACACGCGCACTCAAACCGGAAGCACGGCCTGTCGCACCGGATGAACTGGATGTCTGTTGTCCGGCAGATGGCACTATTAGTGAAATTGGCTACATAAACGACACGCGACTACTGCAGGCCAAAGGGCGAGAATATACGCTTACCGAGCTACTGGGTGGCAATAACAAACTAATTGATACGTTTCGCAATGGTGCCTACGCGACCATTTATTTATCACCCAGTGATTACCACCGCGTACATATGCCGTATAACGGTAAACTCACTACGATGATACATGTCCCTGGACGCCTGTTCAGCGTATCCCCCTGGAACATGAAGTACGTACCACGCCTGTTCGCACGTAACGAACGCGTGATCTCCGTATTTAATACCGTCGAGGGATCCATGGCCGTGATTATGGTTGGTGCCATTTTTGTCGGTTCGATAGAAACCGTCTGGGAAGGTGAAATCACCCCGCCCGCAGGCAAGAAAATCAGCACGTCAATCTACCCGGATTCGGCTGGCGATAAACTGGGTAAGGGCGACGAAATGGGTCGCTTCAACATGGGCTCTACGGTAATCGTGCTATTTACGGAACGTGCGGTAGAATGGCACCAGGATCGGCAAGCCGGAACTCCGGTGAAAATGGGACAAATACTGGGCAAGTTAACCCCTGTCGTATAACGCCGGCAACATTCCCCCTTACTGCTGATAAAGAGGCAATGCCGCTATACGTTTATCGATATCTGCCACGACTGCCAGATAAGCCTTGCTATAGATATCACCATACAGCGCCTCAAATTCCGTCTGCGTTATGTTTTCATAAAAACCTGACAGGTCTGGAAAGTAAAGGCCCTCCAGTGGCACCAGTTGCAGGCGTTGTTGCAGACGCAGGCTATCGCCTTGCTGATCCAGCGCCATCTCGGCAAAGCGGATACCGGCTCGGTCCGCTGCCAGGTCAACAAAACTGAAGCCGCTACCACCATGTATAGAGTCCAGCAACTCCTTGAATTCACCAACCGCATTGCCCAGGCCACTGTCTGACAATAATTGCAGTGCAGCCGATACGATAAAATGCTGGCGCAAATCACTGCGGCCGGCCAGCTTTACATTACCAGGGTTATCACGACAGGTTAGCACTTCACCGGTACGGATCTTGCCGATAATAGTTTCAAAGCGGTTGCTCCCCAGGTGCAGGACCAGTGCCAGCAGCGCCGCCTGATTTTCGGTTTTAGCCTGTTGTGCTGTACGACTGCGACTTGCGGCCAACTGGAAGGCCTTGTCAATATACACTGAGAAAGAGACCCTGTGCTGCATTTGGTGTTCCAGTGTCAGCGCACACAATTTGGCATAATACAAACGGATAGTCTGTGGATCACCTAACAGCGCCAGGTCATCCCGTACCAGCTTGACGCGCCCTCGTAATCTGGACAAACGTCTTCCCAGATCAGGTATAGGCCTGACCCTGACCCTGATCAGATCATTTTCAAACTCAACCGAGCGAATAGAGCTGATCAGGTAACTACCCTGCCGGTCACCCAACAGCAAGTTTATTATCCACTCGGCTATTTTCAGGCTGCTATCACCAGGTAAGCTGATTGAACCCAGCTCCACGTGGTCAATTTTTAGTCCGGAACTGGACGGCACCAGACCAACACGAAGGTTAAGATATTTCCCAAACGGATTAGCGGGTACATACAGGGAAAAAGCGGATTCCATGCCCAGATCAGTGACGTTGACCCTTCCGGTAAACTTTCGGTAACCACGTGTTGCCAGCGCAATCACACCATTAAAGTCATCAGCACTTGCCTCTAACACCGCCTCATCCTGGTCTGACCGTATAGCAGCAAGGGATGCCTTGACAAGTTTTTTTGCACGCCTAGCAGCAGCTGCATCCAGACTGTTCGCCTGAACGACAACAGGGACCTGGTCACTGGCCATATAAAATAGCGACAGCGGCAATAGAATAAATACTAACAGTATAAATAATAGAAAAGACTTCAACATTCAGTTTATTATTTTCAATTCCCGACAGGTCCGGGTCAGCTCCGGCAAGAGTGTTACCCATAACTTATCACAGGCTCAGCCATCTACAGAGTTGGCCAGAAAACCCGTAACAGATTTTATTTTACAGCGATTTCTATATCATGAAACTCTGGCAGCCTTGTTAGTGGCGCCCTGGTCATGCGTAGCATTTTGAAAAATATCCTGCAGCAGGCGTAAATCCTGCACCGAAAAATCCATAAACATTATACCAATACCATCGGAATGTCTGTGTACAACCTTTGCTGGTAATAAACGGCTGTCTTTCAAATTAACCGGATTACGTATAGCAATCTCAACCTCACTATTTAATTTCATGTCAGGGTCGGGGTAGACTACAAACATCCCGCCCAGCCCCAGATCACGAGTGCGGCATCCCTCAGTAACCTGATCCTTGAAATAGAGGTTCACTGCCAGTTCTATCGGCCTTCTGGCACTCCATCTATATTCTTCCATCGTAACGACTCCTTGTTTTTATACATAGGGTTTGTCCACACCGGGCCCCAATGTACCGGAATGCAGCTAAACTTCATAAATAGAAATGTAGTGCATTTAGCCGCCTTACGCAAAAAAGATATAAACCCGCTTTCGAATCAGGCGCGCGCCAGCGGAAAAGCCATCACTTCATCTATGGTTTGAACGCTGTTCAACAACATCAATAAACGGTCCACACCCAGCGCTACACCTGCACATGGTGGCAAACCGGCAGCCAGTGCTGCCAGAAAGGACTGATCCAGCCCATAGGCATCCAGTCTCAACTCCCGTCTACGTTGCTGGTCCTGCATCAAGCGTTTTTTCTGTTCGGCTACATCGTCCAACTCATGAAAACCATTTGCCAGCTCAATACCACGAACATAGACCTCAAAACGTTCCGCAATAGCCGGATTACCCGGTCGAATTCGAGCCAAAGAGGCCTGAGTAGCCGGATAGTCATAAACAAAAGTTATCTCTTTCTGGCCCAACTGTGGTTCGATAACATGGCTCAAAATTAAATCCAGCCAGCTATCACAGTCAGTTAGTTTGTCCGCATTTTCGATCGGTATACCCAATGCAGCAGCACACCGGCGGATATGGCTTATGTCGGACGTATGAGGATTGAGCTCCACATACTGCAAAAACAGGTCAGCATAACTGATACGCCTTATTTGATCAAAACCGGCTGACGGCAGACCCACATATTGCAAAAAAATCTGCATTTCATCCATAAGCTGATGATAGTCAAAATCCGGGCGATACCATTCCAGCATAGTAAATTCAGGGTTATGCAGATGACCACTTTCTTCCCGGCGAAAAGCATGGCTAATCTGGTAAATCGGGCCGCTACCGGATGCCAGCAGCCGTTTCATATGGTATTCAGGGGATGTTTGCAAGTACAGGCTCTGACCAGAAGAACGACTCAATGACGTAGAAAAACTGTCCAGATGCACTTCGGTGCTGGCACAATGCGCCAATATCGGGGTTTCCACTTCCATAATCTGCAGCTTTGCAAAAAACTGCCGGATATCGGACAGCAACTGCGCTCGCTGTCGCAACATATCCAGTGTTGCAACGGGCTGCCAATTACCTGGCTCTGCTTGCTTATGCATGTGCGGGTCGTGCCTGTATAGATAGCCTGGGCCTGGGTGCTGGTGCTACTCCTTGGCTCGCGAGACATACTCACCTGAGCGCGTATCGACCTTGATTACCTCGCCTTCGTTAATAAATAATGGCACCCGAACCACTGCACCGGTTTCCAGGGTGGCCGGTTTACCCCCACCACCAGAGGTGTCACCGCGTACCCCTGGGTCAGTTTGCGATATGGAGAGATTGACAAAGTTAGGCGGGACAATTGAGATGGGTTGCCCATTCCATAAAGTAACCAGAAAGGAATCCTGCTCTTTCAACCATTTGCTGCTTTCTCCTACAGCCGTGGCATCTGCGGAAAGCTGCTCAAATGTATCCGGGTCCATGAAGTGCCATAGCTCACCATCGCTGTACAAGTACTGCATGTCCGTTTCCATCACGTCAGCCGCCTCGACCGACTCCCCTGATTTATAGGTGCGGTCAATAACACGCCCGGTTTTCAGGTTGCGAATCTTGACCCGGTTAAAAGCCTGGCCTTTACCGGGTTTAACAAATTCATTTTCGACTATCGTAAACGGGTCACCATCTATCATAAGCTTTAGACCCGAACGAAATTCACTAGTATTATACGTTGCCATGCACTATCACCATCAATCAGGGTTGTTCTCACCTGAACCCGCTGATTCTGAACGGGTTCAGGCCTAATACGCCTATGATAACCCGAACAGACAGCCCGCGTCAGATACCAGACTGGCAAAATCAGCTCGCCAACGCAATACGCAGCGTAGAGGAGCTGTTGCGATTTGTTAGCCTGACATCCCGGGACACCTCGGACCTGCTGCGTGACTGTGATGATTTTCCGGTCAGGGTTCCCTATGCCTATGCCCGCCGCATACAGTCCGGCCAGGCCGATGACCCCTTGCTGCTGCAGGTGCTGCCCTTGATGCAAGAGTCGCTGTCAGTACCCGGTTATAGCCTCGACCCGGTCGCAGACACTGATCAGATGCCGGTACCCGGCTTATTGCACAAGTATCATGGGCGCGTATTGCTAACTCTGACCGGCGCCTGCGCGATCCACTGTCGCTACTGTTTCCGGCGTCATTACCCTTATGCAGAGGCCAACCCGTGCGGCCCGTCCTGGCAAGCCAGTCTGGACTATATAAGCGAGCATAACGACATTGAAGAGGTGATTCTCAGCGGTGGTGACCCCTTGACTCTGAGCGATCAACGCCTGACATCGATCAGCCAGGAACTGTCCGCGATCCCGCATCTGAAACGCCTGCGCCTGCATACCCGTTTACCGGTTGTGATACCGGATCGCATCAATGCCCAGCTAACCAGCTGGCTGCGCGACTGCCGCCTGCAGACCATCGTGGTGCTGCATGTTAATCATGCCAATGAACTGGATGAAACCACCCGTATCGCCTTTGAGCGACTACGTGGCGCTACAGATGCCTTGCTGAACCAGTCTGTATTACTGAAGGGGGTCAATGATCAGGTCGAAACTCTGGCCTGCCTGAGTCAACGCCTGTTTGAGCAGGGCGTATTACCTTATTACCTGCATTGTCTGGATCCGGTGGCCGGCGGCGCTCATTTTGACCTGCCTTACCAACGCATTGATGACCTCTGGAAACAACTTCAGGCCCTGCTGCCGGGTTACCTGCTACCACGTCTGGTACGTGAAATTGCCGGTAAACCCTCAAAATTACCATATAATACAATTAATCAGGCCTGAAGCTCACATCTGAGTTGACATTAAGCACTTGTATTTTATAGCTAAACCAAGCTAGACTATAAATAGTATGGATAATTCTATCGACTACGTCACACTTTTCGACTTTAGTGTGATAATTGATGTGTCGATATACAGAGTAGACCAGCACACGGAAAGTGGTATGACAGAGGCACTAGCACGTGTTACAGCAAACCAGTCCATTTGGGCTGTTGGTACCTTTACGTCAGGCACCAACCGAGCCTAGTCGCAGCCTTCAGCCAAAGGAGATTACGCAGTGGCTAGATGGTTTACCGATGGCCAATCCGGAAAGTCTGGGCCGTACGCTCTACCGCCGCCTAGCTGTCGAAAATCGTACCGAACATAAAGCCAGGGACCGCCTGCGCTTTATTGAACAGCTACGCGAACAAGTGCTGTATTGCACTGACCACTTCAGGGACCGCCTGGTCAAGTCATCGCTGCCCATGAGCTCACGCACATTGAAAAATGCTACACAGGCACGTGCGCTGCTGACAGAATTAACCAATGCTTACAAGATTGTGATTGTTGACATGCTGCAGGCAAGTCGTGTTGACAATAAGCTGGTTGCCCTTGCCAGTCAGCGCGCCTTACACAGTCTGACCAGACTGTTGATGATTAATTACGCTCACTACGCTCCAGCACCACAGAACATATGGATGGAGTTGCACCGCCTGTTCCATCTTGGTGAAGCGCGTGATCTACTCCACATCAAGCTGCGCGATGACAGCCAGAAAACCAAACGAGCTTCGGTCTCTCTTGAATACAAACGCACCTTGTTATTGTCGCTGGCAAACCCGTACCGCCTGCGCCGTTGCGACATTGCAAAGGTTGCCTGCGCCCTGCAGGACTGGGCCGAGCAAGTGGATATCGAACGCTCTGCACAATTTACCCACAACCAGCGCTGTTTTATTGTTGACCTGGATTCCGATCAACCACCCAACCCGATACAGCACAACCGTGTAACGGATCAGGTATATAACCGCTTCATTAACCTGACCCGGCTCAATATACTGCTCCGGGATGAGTTACAGGATCTGGATCCTGCCATCAATAACACTTGCAGTATGAGTCACGACACCTTGCGCAAACTGCTACTAACCTGGGAAATGCGCTCGCTACGAACATTTAAGCGCACTGCTGAACGAAACACACTGGGTATTACTGTAGGGCTTAACAATACTTGCGAAGAAATTAATCGTACCCGCATGGAAAAAGACCTGCTTGAATCAGCCGAACAGCTACCCACCCCTGATACCTCAGAATCGAGACAGGAGCAGGCACCTCCTCCTCTGGAATTAATTGATATTCAGACCGGTTTCTCACTGGAACCCGACCTTCAGGATAACCTTACTTCTGACCCGTGGGATCAACGGCACCTGAACCAGCAGCGTCCACCTGAAGGAGACAGTCAGGCCCGGCCCGACAAGCACACTCCTGCCGATCGCTTTGGGCCGGTCAAACAAAACTGGAAAATGATCAATATCAGTGCTGGTGGTTACTGCATCATGTGGGATCAGGACACCCCGAACACCGCTCAGGTTGGTGAGGTTGTGGGTATACAGGAAACCTGCCAAAGGGGCACACAAAGCTGGAATATCGGTATCGTACGCTGGATCGAATACCAGCCTGAAAAAGGCCTGAAAATGGGTATACAGGTCATCGCACCGAATGCGATGGCGGTATCAACCTATCCGTACGGACTCAAGCAACCGGATATCGAACAAGCCCTGCAGTTACCGGAACTGGCAGTGATTGACCAGCCAGCCACCCTGGTTACATCAACCGGCCACTACAAAATTGGTGATCGATTGATCGTCGATCACCATGGGCGTACAACCGTTGTGCAATTGACCCGTGAAATCGAGCACACTGGTAGCATCTCACGATTTCAGTACAACGAGCTAAACAACAAGGTGGCCACCAATACGCAGCAGCAAGCGAACGAACCGGATACCCAGGAAATCAAACTGAGTGGTTTGCCGGATGATTACTGGAACTGGCCGGAATCCTGACCGGAATCCCGAAAACTAGTAAACCTTTGTAAAGACTGACGGGTAGATAATATTTCCGCCCTTGCCCAGGCAACCTTCTTTTAATTCGACCACACTGAACAAATCTGGCGATATAGGCAAACTACAGTGCAAATCCCGGTCTGAAGCTGGCTTGAAACCAAGCCGCTGATAATAATCAGGATGCCCTGCCACGACCACCGCGCCATAACCCAGCTCGGTCGCCTTGCGTATTGCATGCTCTACCAGCTTCGTTCCGATACCTCGGTGCGACTGTGAAGGAACCACCGCCATCGGTGCCAGCGCGAGAATATCCTCGCCATCACGCTCATTTTGCAAACGGACGCGCGTAAGCAGAATATGCCCAACAATACGCCTGTTAAACTCCGCGACGAGTGACAAATCAGGGATATAGTTACTCGACTGCCTCAAGGTGTCTATCAGCCCCACTTCATCATCACCCTCAAAGGCACTCAGATGTACCACATCTATTGCCTTAATATCGTCAGCACACTCTGACCTGACAGTAATCTGATCCATTCTGATCTCCCAATCATCTCAATACTTGATAGATACCGATATAGCATAAGCCCAGGCATAAAACCCGAAGCTGTTACGTTAATAATATAGCGCTTGCTGACAACATCAAGCACAGTTTTGATTTTATACAAATTCCCCCGGGAAACAGCTGCCGATCCATCACGCCCACCCGATAAAACGGACATCTGTGCGGTTATTGCCACAAAGCCGATTTCTGACAACAGAAAAAACATCTCCGGGTTCCGATTATGCGTATTAACCAGACTATCCTGCCTCAGCCGCAACAATATACTATGATTCCGGTAAATTACTTTAATCTGAACGCAATTTCCGATAAAGTGGCTACAAACAAGGAATCATTTAAAAAACTCATTTCAAAACAGCAGTAATTATAACTATAGTTACAGGCAGGGATAGCCGAAACAGGGTATACAACCCGAGATTTGGAGGCTGGTGTGGCAAAAGACAGAACTTTGCGAGTGATCATTATAGAGGACTCGCAGAATACTGCTGAACATCTGATTAGTCATTTGCGTAATGCTGGGCATGCTGTGCGCCAACATCTGCTCAGCGATGAAGCCAGCCTCATAGCAACTCTGGAAGAACAACCTATCGACCTGATTATGGTCGGACTGGATACCGACGAACCGACTCTGGACCAGGTCATTCAGCAATTAAAGCGACTAAAACTGAAATTGCCCATACTAGCTATCGCCGACGAATATGACATTAAACTAACAACTGACACTATGCGTAGGGGGGCAACCGATCTGGTAGCCAGAAACCTGCCTGATCATATGCAATTGGTCATACGACGTGAAATGGACCACCTGAAACAACATCGCAAACTGGCCGAAGCCCGTCGTATCGCAAGTGAATCCAGTAAACGCTGCAATGCTCTGCTGGACACCTCCGCTGATGCCATCACCTACGTACACGATGGTATGCATGTTTATGCAAACCCGGTGTATCTGAAAATGTTTGGCTTCGATAATCTGGAAGATATTGAAGGCACTCCCATTATGGATATGGCTGCCCTAGCAGACCATGAAAAGCTGAAAGAATTTCTACGCTCACAGCAGGCTGATGAAACAAACATGGCCGACACTCTTGATATTACCGGATTAAAAACAGGCGGTGAGGAATTCAGCGCATCCATGGAATTTACCCCTGCCAGCTTTGAAAATGAGCCCTGCACTCAAATCGTCATTCGTGCGCGCATTGGGGATAGTGAAGAACTTGAGAAAAAGCTGAAAAGCCTTACCCGCAAGGACATGCTTACCGGTCTTGATAACCGTCAGCATTTTATGGATATGCTCAACAAGGATCTGGCTCACTACCAGACTCATGACCGAACCGGTGCCGTTTTGTTTGTAACACCCGACAAGTTTAAATCCATGCAAGAAAATATCGGCCTGAGTGGCACTGACCAGGTGATTCAGAAAATCGCCACCATCATGAAAGACTCCCTGCCTGATGCGTTGCGTGTCGCTCGTTTCAGCGATTTCTGTTACACCGTATTTCTGGCTGGTGAGGACAATAACGGCATCTTGCAGGCCGCTGAAACATTCAGAAAAAATACCGCTGATCATATCTATCAAATCGCCGATAAATCCATTACTGCAACCTGTAGTATTGGTGTCAGTATCATAGGTCCACTGGATAAATCAGGACAAGATGTGGTTTCCTATGCTGATCTGGCCTGCGAGATGGCCATAAAAGAAGGCGGTAACAGGGTGCACTTACATAATCCAATTGCCGACCGCGACGCAAAACACCAACGTGAAGAGCGTTGGCTGAACCTGGTGCAGCAAGCCCTTAAAAAGAACCTGTTCCAGCTCGTCTATCAGCCCGTGGCGAGCTTGCATGGCGAGCCGGGTGAACAGTATGAAGTACTGATACGAATTAAAGGCCCGGATAGTGAGGGAGTGACACCCAGCCAGTTTCTGTCGATAGCCAGCAAACATGACTTGATGACACACGTTGACCGCTGGGTAGTCACCCATGCCATCAAGGCGCTGGCCTCGCACCGCAAACGCGCTCACGACACCCTGTTTTTTATCAAGATATCCACGGACAGTCTGATAGAGGCCGAGTTCACCACCTGGTTGCAGCAGCAGATCAAGAAAAGTAAGCTGCCGGGAGATCGCATGGTGTTTGAATTATCTGCATCGTCCATTAACCTGCATATGAAAACTGCGGCAGAGTTTGGCGCAATGCTGTCCTCGCTCGGCTGCCAGCTGGCGATCGAACATTTCACGGCTGACCACGACTCCTACCTGATGCTCAAGTATATCAAGCCTAACTTCATCAAGATCGAGGGCCAGCTGATTCGGGAGCTGTCGGCCGCGGATGAAAACCAGGAAGCCATCAGGAAGCTGGCCGACAAGGCCCAGTCCATGGGTATCGCGACCATCGCCCATTTTGTCGAAGATGCCAGCAGCCTCGCTGTACTCTGGCAATGCGGTATCAATTATATACAAGGAAATTTCCTACAGGCCCCATCAGACAAGATGACCTACGACTTCGAAGGCGAAGCTGATGACGAAAGCGAAGGTTAGGAGCCTGTCAGAGGCTCTCCACTAGTCCAGTACGTGAGACACCAGACCATCCGCCAGCTTGGGTTCAAACCAGGTTGATTTGGGTGGCATCACTTCGTTGGCGTCAGCTACAGCCATCAGATCATCCAGCCCGGTAGGAAACAGAGAGAAGGCAACTGCCATTTCACCGCTATCAACCCTTTTTTCCAGCCCGGCCAGGCCACGTATTCCGCCGACAAAATCAATTCGTTTGTCGCGTCGTGGATCACTGATGCCCAATATCGGCTCAATCAGCTCGTTTGCCAACAGGCTCACATCCAGGCGTGCCACCGGATCGCCGGACGGAATCTTGTCTGACTCCAGTGACAAACGATACCAGCGCCCTCCCAGATACATACCAAATTCTGCTGCCTTGCCCGGTTTTACGGGTTGGCCTGATGGCGTTAGTGTAAACCTTTCAGCTACTCTGGCCAGAAACTCCTCCTCGCCAAGGCCATTTAGATCCGTTATGACCCTGTTGTAATCCAGTATCTGCATCTGGTTATCCGGAAAAATAACAGACAGAAAATAGTCGCTGGACGCCTCACCAGAGGGTGCTTTGCTTGCTTTATTACGCATCGCCGCCACACGAGAGCCTGCTGCTGAACGGTGATGACCATCTGCGATATACAGACAATCCATGTTGTCAAAATACTGAGTAAGCTGATCAATTAGCACCATATCATCCAGTATCCAGAGTGTATGTTGCACACCATCTTCTGCTGTCAAATCATAAACCGGCGGCAGCAGCATCGACTGGTTAATCAGTTTATCTACCTCGGCATGATGCCGATAGGTCAAAAAAACCGGGCCGGTCTGGGCGCTTAGCGCGTCAATCTGGTTAACACGGTCATTTTCCTTCTCCGGACGGGTAAATTCATGCTTGCGTATACGATTACTGTCGTAGTCCTTGACCGATGCAACCGCCACCAGGCCTGTCTGGCTGTGACCGTTCATGATCAGCCGGTAGATATAATAGGCAGGTGCCTGTTCCTGGATGAGAATACCCTGATTAATCATATTGTTCAGGTTTTCAGCTCCCTTTGCATACACAGCCGGATCATATGGATCGATACCCTCAACCAGATCAATTTCCGGCTTGGAAATATGCAAAAAACTCCACGGCCTTGCTTGCGCCATCTCACGAGCCTCCGCAGTATTCAGCACATCATAAGGCGGTGCGACAACATCTTCGGCACGCCCAGCTGCTGGACGCAGACCACAAAAGGGTTTAATCAACGACATATTTAATGTTCCTCAAGATCTGAAAGTACCTGCCATATTGGCTGTTGGGTTATTGTACCGGCCTGGCTGAACGAGTAAACCGGGCAGACCAGAATCACCCCGTTTGATACTGTTATGAACAAATCGTATACAGCTTGTCTAACAAACTATTAACGAGTTAAGGAATATTCAGAGCTTTCTGACCTATATACCGAAAAAACATGGTAATATTAATTACATTGTACTATATACCTTATATATTGTAGTTACTTTGCTTAGAAAAATCGTAATAAATATATAAAATTCAGCATGTAAACTAACTATCCAGAGCATAACAACTTCTGTGTAAGTATTATAGATGCTAATTCGTATAAGGATCATTATACGAACGAACAGCGTTTGATTGATGGGCTTGAAGAATATTTTTTAACCCACGGACCCGGAGGCAACAGGACGTGTTTCTGTCGAACAACAAACGAACCCGGCATGATGGCAATATTCGCCGTGCTCATGGGGCGGCATCAGGTAAAGATGCAGTCAATCGTCGCGTCTGGCGTTTCTGGCCAACCTACATACCTATCGCGCTGAAACTCTCTTTGTCGATCGGCGTAATGCTCAGTCTGATCATGTTTTTACTGGGCGCCATTATTATTCATAATCAGACAGAGTTACTGAATCACCAGATTCTTAGCAGTGGACGCATCGTTGTCACACAAATGGCCGAATCAGCCAAAGAACCTATACTGGCAAACGATATTCTGCAGCTTGATGTATTAACCAATAATCTTGCCAGCTCTGATGACATAATCGGTACGTCGGTCTATTCAACCGAAGGCAAGATATTATCCAGCGCAGGTCCACAACCCTTTGAACCCTACGCTCCGCTGGCAGGAAACGATTCCATGTATCTGAGACGGGCACCCATCACCGTGCCCTGGACATGGGCGGACTCGGCATATGGTGACCTGGACGCCATTTCCTATATCACCCCAATCAGTTATAAAAATATTACGGCCGGTTACGTACTTACAACCTTCAGCCGTAAGAAAATGACAACCAGCATACGTGACTCCATTCATTCCATCATACTAGCCACCCTGTTCCTGATACCGCTGGGAATTGTATTGTCCTATTTTATAGCCCGCAATTTTGCCCGACCACTACAGGACCTGATGGATGCCAGCCGCGCAATCGACCAGGGCGAATACCGCTATCGCCTGCATGAAAAACGCAATGATGAAATCGGCTATCTGATGTCAGCCTTCAACAACATGGCACACGGCATGCTGCAAAAAAAACAGGTAGAAGAGGCCTTCGCAAAACATGTGCCGGCCGGTGTGGTAAAAAATGTTCTGGCAAATCTGGATGGTGTCAAGCTGGGCGGCACCCATACCCATGCCAGTGTCATGTTTATTGATATCGAAGGATTTACATCCACATCGGAAATGCTCTCACCCACCGAAGTAGGTGAACTGCTGAATGAGTTTTTCACCTATATTTCGGATACTGTCCCGCTATATAAAGGCACCATTGACAAATACATGGGTGACTGCGCAATGCTGGTGTTCGGTGTACCTGAAGCGGATGACGACCACATATTCCACTCGATATCCTATGCCGTTTTCTTCCAGAAGCTACTGGTCAAAATCAACAATATGCGTCTGTCGCGCGGAAAGGTTCCAATCAAATTCCGTATCGGCCTGAATACTGGCGAGGTACTGGCTGGTAATATGGGATCTATCGATCGTGTGCAGTTCACAGTCGTCGGTGATACCGTCAATCTGGCCTCGCGCCTGAGTTCACTGTCCAATCCCGAGCAGATATTAATAACTGAGGAAACCTACAATGTACCACTGGTTCGTAAACGAATCGTTGCTACACGCTATGAAACCATCCATGTCCGAGGAAAGGCAAGCCCGGTAAGCCTTTACCAGGTACATGATGTTGTTGAACCCTACCGCACTGACATGGATCAGGAAATACGCAGATTTTTACTGAAAACACAACAAGAACAATGAAACGTCTTACACTTCTGCTAATCGTAATACTGGCAGTCACCTACGGTTGTCAGGCTGTGCCAGGGAAAAATCAACCTCGTCAAATTGATGAACTTGATGCGCTGCGCAGCTTACAGGAATATGACCAGGCACTGGCGCGCGCGCGACAACTCAAGCATTACTTTAATACTCCCACCTATAAAAAACTGTTACAGGATGTACGCAGCGAAGCGGATGTGTACGACCAGGAACAGGCTGGCAAGGTACAGGCCAAAATTCTTGAGCAGGACTGGGATGGTGCTTACAGGCTGCTCAGGGAATCACTGGGCAAGTATTCCGGCGGAGAAAAGCTGCAGGCCGCTGAACGCGAATTCATCAACCGTAATTCAGCTGACTGGCGCGAACTGTATGCACGCATGCTGATTGCGAAGGCGGACTGGGTATTACAAACTGAAAAACTACAACAGTCCATCAATAATACACAAGCCCAGAATATATCTTCTGGCTATAAAAATCACGCACCAGCCGAACGTAAAACCATTGCAAAACAATTATATGATTTTGGGAAAATGGCCTATGACGAAGGCAACCTTGAACTGGCCAACGATCTATATACCATGTCAGATAAACTCGACCCCTCGCTGGATACCGGGCGCGCCAAGGCACAACTGGATCAATTGCGCTATCAACGTATACAACGCGAACAGCAGGCGCAACAAAAAAAAGCCATACAACAACGACGGCAACGCGTTAAAAAACTGAGCAAAACAATAGAGGAATATCTGCGTACCGGCGATTTGATCGCCGCGCGAAACTGGTTGGCCAAATTGCGTGCTGCGGACAGGCATAGCAAGGAATATGAAGCACTGCGCAAAAGGCTTACTGAAAAACTGGATGCCCGCATCCACGTTATGTTGAACCGTGGCAACGCTCTGTATAGCAACAACCGTTATGAAGAATCTATACTGGTCTGGAAGTCAGCCCTGGAACTGGATCCGAAAAATAGTAAAATTCAGGCCAATATCTCACGCGCCGAACGAGTGCTCAAGCGACTGAACGAGCTCGAACAACGCGGAGGCAAGTCAGGAATCATCAAGAACTAGAAACAGAAATATGCTACTCTTTCTCATCTACCTGTAGCGCATCTACTTTTCGGAAACCCCTGGCCAGCTTGCTTCCGCGTCGACCCCTCTCTCCAGCATATTCATCCACCTCGGCCGGCTTCATGGTCTTGTGACGTTGTCCCGATACCAACGTCAGGCGTTCACCGTCCTGTATGGTGCAAATTGCTGCTACATACTCTTCGCGGGCGGCGGCGCGTTTTCCCGGTATGCCGATAATCTTGTTGCCTTTGCCCTTCGACAACACGGGCAGCTCTGCAATATCTATCACCAGCATATTGCCCTCGGTTGTCACCACCACAACCCAGTCTTCTTCCAGATCTCTGATCATAACAGGCGACAGTAAACGGCAGCCCTTTGGTACCGATACAACCTTTTTGCCGGTTTTATTCCGGGTAAGCAATTCTTCCAGCCTGATAACGAAACCATAACCTGCATCGGAGGCCAGCAGAACATGGTCGTCTGGCTCGCCCATCAGTATACCAACAAACTCGGCGCCAGGTGGCACCTTGAACCGACCCGTAAGCGGTTCTCCCTGACCTCGCGCAGAAGGCAGACTGTGCGCCATCAAGGCATAACTGCGCCCGGTACTGTCCAGAAACAACGCTAGCTGGTTAGACCGACCCTTTGCCGCTCCCTGGTATGCATCTCCGGACTTGTAGGTCAGGCTACTGCCATCAATCTCATGGCCCTTGGCTGCACGAACCCAGCCACGTTGAGACAGTACAACAGTTAGATTCTCGCTGGGCACCAGATCGGTTTCATCCAGCGCCTGCGCCGCATCACGTAACACTATAGGCGAGCGTCGTTTATCGCCATAGGTTACAGCATCGGCATTAATTTCTTTCTTGAGCAGGGTTTGCATACGCTGTTTGGAGCCCAGGGTCTTTTGCAGCTGGTCTCGCTCACTGGCCAGCTCCTGCTGCTCTTCGCGAATTTTTATTTCTTCCAGACGCGCCAGTTGCCGCAACCGGGTATCAAGAATATAGTCAACCTGTTCGGATGATAATTTGAAGCGTTTGATCAGGGCCAGTTTGGGCTTGTCTTCCTTGCGGATAATCGCGATAACTTCATCCAGATTCAGGAATGCAATCAGCAAGCCATCCAGCAAGTACAGTCGTGTATTTACTTTATCCAGTCGAAACTCAAGACGACGTCTGACCGTATCAAAACGGAATATCAACCATTGCTTGAGCAGGCTGCGTAAATCCATCACCTGGGGCCTGCCTTCCAGACCAATCATATTCATATTAACCCGGTAGCTGCGCTCCAGGTCAGTGGTCGCAAACAAATGCGCCATCAGGCGTTCTACATCCACCCGGTTAGAGTGTGGCACAATAACCAGTCGAATCGGATTTTCATGATCCGATTCATCACGCAGGTCTTCGACCAGGGGTAGTTTTTTGGCCTGCATCTGAGCGGCTATCTGCTCAAGTACCCGTGCGCCTGAAACCTGATGGGGTAACGCTGTGATAATAACGTCACCACGTTCCTTTTCATAAACAGCTCGCATGCGTACGGAACCATACCCGGTATGGTACATGGCAAGAAGTTCATCACGCGGGGTAATAATTTCGGCATCGGTCGGATAGTCCGGGCCTTTGATATGTTCACATAACTGCTCGACCGTCGCTTTGGGTTGATCCAGCAAGCGAATGCAGGCACTGGCTACCTCGCGCAGGTTATGCGGCGGGATATCGGTGGCCATACCCACCGCAATACCACTGCCTCCGTTCAGTAATACATTCGGCAGCCGTGCTGGCAACAACAAGGGTTCGTCGAGTGTGCCGTCAAAATTGGCACCCCAGTCTACCGTGCCCTGCCCCAGCTCCGCTAGCAGCACCTGGGCATAGGCGGCCATGCGTGATTCGGTATAACGCATCGCAGCGAAAGACTTCGGATCATCCTGTGAGCCCCAGTTACCCTGACCATCAATCAATGGATAACGGTAGGAGAAAGACTGTGCCATCAACACCATGGCTTCGTAACAGGCCGAATCACCATGCGGATGAAATTTACCCAGCACATCACCCACTGTGCGCGCCGATTTTTTATATTTGGCCGTAGCGCTCAGGCCCAGTTCTGACATTGCATAGATAATGCGCCGCTGAACCGGTTTCAGACCGTCTGCCAGACTTGGCAGTGCCCGGTCGAGAATGACATACATGGAATAATTCAGGTAGGCCTTCTCGGTGTATTGTTTCAATGGCATTTTTTCTAGGCCATCAAAATCCAGTGGCATGTTATCTGACATGCGATTTATCCTCGTTTAGCTATTACGACTGCCCCGTTAACTTAAACTAAATGTTGTAGAAAAGTCACCTGTGTATTCGTTTACGATGTTACTCATGACACCGGACATGAAATGGGTATAGCCTACTAAAGACGCGCTATTCGCCATCCCTGGCCGCTCGACTGCCGCGTCCATGCGGCAGACGGTCTTTAGTAGGCTATACCCATCCCATATCCTGCATTTGTACTCGATTCACAGGTAACTTAACAGCAGCGGGCAATTATAAGAAAGCGTATATTGCTAGTCCGACATATTGTTTACTGACCGTCGGCAGCAGGGATGCTGCCGTCGAGCGCACACGGACGTGTTCACAGCGCGTCAGTAAACAATATGTCGGACTAGCAATGTACACACCTTAGTGTTCTGCGCTCATCACACGACAGCCAGATTGCCTTTTTTCTCCAACCAGGCCTTGCGATCAGACGCACGTTTTTTCGACAACAGCATATCCATCAGCTGGTCTGTTTTGTCTTCTGATTCCAGCGTCAGCTGTACCAGCCGGCGCGTATCCGGATCCATAGTGGTTTCACGTAATTGCAACGGGTTCATTTCACCCAGGCCCTTGAATCGCTGTACATCCACCTTGCCTTTTATTTTTTCGGCGGCAATACGGTCCAGCACACCCTGTTTTTCGCTGTCGTCCAGCGCATAGTAGACCTCTTTGCCTACATCAATACGGTACAGTGGTGGCATCGCAATATAGACATGGCCTTCTTCTACCAGTGATCTGAAATGACGCAAAAACAGCGCGCATAACAGCGTTGCAATATGCGCGCCATCGGAATCGGCATCGGCCAGTACACATACCCGGTTATAACGTAAACCGCTCAGACTGGGAACACCGGGATCGACACCGATCGCGAGGGCAATATCATGTACTTCCTGCGACCCGAGGACGGCGGCGGAATCCACTTCCCAGGTATTGAGTATCTTGCCGCGTAGTGGCATCACGGCCTGAAATTCGCGACTACGTGCCTGCTTGGCCGAACCGCCGGCGGAATCACCTTCTACCAGAAATATTTCGGTCCGGCCTGCATCCTGAGAACTGCAGTCAGCCAGCTTACCGGGTAAGGCCGGACCGCTGGTAATTTTCTTGCGTACCACTTTTTTACCGGCACGTAATCGTTGCTGGGCATTCTGTATGGCCAGCTGGGCAATTTTCTCGCCCGTCTCACTATGCTGGTTTAGCCATAATCCAAATGCATCCTTTACCACTCCTGAGACAAAAGCAGCGCATTCACGTGATGACAGGCGTTCTTTGGTCTGTCCGGAAAACTGTGGATCTGCAAGCTTGATCGACAGCACGTAGCTGACCCGGTCCCAGACATCTTCCGGTGTTATTCTGACACCACGTGGCACCAGATTTCTAAACTCACAAAACTCGCGAACCGCTTCGGTCAACCCAGTACGTAAACCATTAACATGCGTGCCTCCCTGCACCGTCGGAATCAGGTTGACATAACTTTCCATCACACCTTCTCCGCCATCCGGTAACCAGATAACGGCCCAGTCAGCCATTTCAGAATGCCCCTGCATGTGCCCGGAAAAGGGCTCTTCGGGCAAGCATTTGTTATCTGATAGTGCATCGCTCAGATAATGAGTTAAACCCTCTTCATAATGCCATTCCAGTTCTTCGCCAGATGCCTCGTCACGAAACTGCACCAGCAAGCCTGGACACAGCACGGCCTTGGCACGTAGCAGGTGTTTAAGTTTGATAACAGATATACGGGCGGAGTCAAAGTATTTAGGGTCAGGCCAGAACCTCAGTGTGGTGCCTGTATTGCGCTTGCCGACCGTACCGACTACTTCCAGTTCGGTTTTACGTTCACCATTCGCAAACGAGATATTGTATTCCTTGCCACCCCTGCGTACCCATACTTCCAGATTTTTAGACAAGGCATTCACAACAGAAATACCCACCCCGTGTAAACCACCCGAAAAGGTGTAGTTCTTGTCAGAGAACTTGCCTCCGGCATGCAAGCGAGTGAGGATAACCTCTACACCAGGCACCTTCAGTTGCGGATGCTTGTCCACTGGCATACCACGACCATCGTCACGCACCTCTACCGAACCATCCTTGAACAGGGTAACCGACAGAGTTTTGGCGTAACCACTGATCGCCTCATCTACACTGTTATCGATAACTTCCTGAGCCAGGTGGTTAGGGCGCGTTGTATCAGTATACATCCCTGGACGCTTGCGCACCGGCTCCAGTCCGGTAAGGACTTCTATTGAAGCCGCATCATAATCTGTACTCATTCAGAATCCCCCGGGTTTATGTCTGGCGGATAACGAAGTGTCTGAAGTATGTCTGCTAACGTCGTAACCGTATTGAGGTCTCTGCAATAGAACTCATCATAAAGCACATAGCGATATCGTTCGCCACCTACCTTGGTGATATTGTTCCACCGGGGTGTAGCGGAGGCCTTGAAAGCAGCATTACCAATTGCATAGGCATAGGTTTTGTACTGACCATTCTCGCAACGTATGGCCTCATACCGAAGATTACGCACACCACTACTCGATGTAATCACCACTGTATAGCGTATGACGCCATCATTCTCGCCAATACCAATAGACTCTGCATCAATCGCATAACGATAATTATCATAGCCGACAGTGGATACGGCCAACGGGATCAGATTTTCGGGTTTGGGTAATGCCGGCAGCCTGTCATTGTCATCCTGTTCATGCCATTCGTAGGCAGGCGTGTTCTCAGGGTAAACAGAAGAGTCGGTCATAGAGTCGCCTTCTGGCACTTCAACGGCTATGGCCGGGGCTACCATTATCAGGGGTACGGTGATTACGAGTACCCGGAAATATCTTGGTTTATTTTTCATTTCTCTATGCTTATGATGAATATCAACAGGTTATAGAAGATTACGATACTCGTTTCATTATACCAAGCTTCGGCCCATAGTGGCAGGAAGGATTGCCTTTCAGGAAAGATCTTCAAGTAACGACAGATGCAGGGCTTCCGATACCGGTGAAATCTGTTCGCGCAGATGTTCGTGGTCTATGCCAGCACTTATCTCAGAGCCAGTCCTGGTGCTGGCTATCATCTCCAGCGTCAGCTCGAATCGCAAAAAATGCACTGACGAGGTTTTGGTGTCATTTTCCCTTTCCATATCTTCATCGGCAATCGCAAATACCCGGTCATGCCCGGTAATCTGTACCCAGACCCGATCTTCTACGCCCAGCAATTTTTCCAGTGCGATTTTACGCTCTTGCTCATCCTCATATTCGATCATGAATGTAACTTTCCAGTTACTGCCATCTGAAATCAACGGGTTGTAGGTGTCCAGTTCCTCCTGGATGGCGTCTGCCTCAAATATTCGTTCAATGCGCAGCATCTCCTGAATCTGGTATTGCATGATCTTACGATTTTCAAAGTGCAGACTGGCATGTTCGCCCAGCCTGAGTATGCGGATCATTTTTAAATCCATCACTTCGCTACGAAACTGCTGGCGGATTTCTGAATAGTTTTCCAGCGAATACAAATCATCACGTGTCAGTTTTTGAGTCGTCATTTGTTAAATTCCATATGCCTTTCGTAATAAACTAATCGGATGCACCGGTGAGCTGCCATCTTGCAGGCCATTGGCAATTTGATGTCCAGCCATGGGGCAATCACTGCTGTAATAGTCAGGCTTGGCCTGCTTTATTCTGTTCACTATCGGACGAGATATTTTCATAGAGATTTTATGAAATTCTTTTTTTACGGCATAGGTACCATCGTGCCCCGAGCAACGTTCAATGGGTTCAATCTCGGTTTCGGGTATGAGTTGCAGGATATCGCGTGTTTTCATGCCAATACGCTGTACACGCAGGTGGCATGCAACATGGTAACTGATCTTGCCAAGTGGTTTTTTGAATTCCGTATTCAGCCTGTCGCCTTTTTTTCGTAATACGAGATATTCAAACGGATCAAACATTGCATCTTTAACTTTTTGCACTTGCGGATCATCCGGGAACATCAACGGCAACTCCTGCTTGAACATCAGCACGCAGGAAGGTACAGGGGCTATCAGGTCCCAGCCCTGGTCTACCAGTTCTGCCAGCATTGGAATATTGGCCTGTTTGGCCTGTTCTACCGCATCCAGATCGCCCAGCTCCAGTTTGGGCATGCCGCAACATTGCTCGCGGTTCGCAAAACGCACCGGCAAGCCATTGTGCTCCAGTACCTTGACCAGATCTTCTGCAATCTGAGGTTCATTGTAATTCGCGTAACAGGTGGTAAAAATGGCCACCTTACCGCGTGTCTGTTCGGTAGCGACAGGCTCAATAGCGTTACTGCTGTAACCTTTGTACTTTTTGCGCGCCGTTTTACTATGGTAGTCTGGCAGCACAGCATCTTTATGCACACCCAGCACCGACTGCAATACATTTCGCATCACGCCATTCCGATTGGCTGCATTGACAAAATTGACGACAATCGGGATACCGACCAGTTTCCCAACCGTGTCCGTCGAGGAAAGGATTTTATTGCGCTGGCTGGCACCGTGTTGACGAAAATGCACAGCCTTGGCACGCAGCATCAGGTGCGGAAAATCGAGATTCCATTCGTGTGGCGGGATATAGGGACATTTGGTCAGGTAACACAGATCACACAGATAACAGTGGTCAACCACTTTCCAGTAATCTTCTTTTTTGACACCGTCAACCTCCATGGTATCTGACTCATCAACCAGGTCGAACAGGGTTGGGAATGCATTGCATAAACTCACACAACGCCGGCAGCCATGACAATGGTCATAAACCCGTTCCAGTTCCGTCAACAGATTTTCTTCATCCCAGAACGATTCACTGTGCCAGTCCAGCGCATGCCGGGTGGGCGCCTGTAAACTACCTTCCTGCACACCTGATACCATAAGAGTAAACCTCGTAACCTGATCAAAATAAACAGACCGGCAATAGCCGGCCTGTTTATTAACCGGAACCTGTCAGGCTGATTTAACCGTCGAGTGAATCCAGGGCCTTCTGGAAACGGTTGGCATGTGAGCGCTCAGCCTTGGCCAGCGTTTCAAACCAGTCTGCAATCTCGTCAAAACCTTCATCACGAGCCGATTTGGCCATACCTGGGTACATATCGGTATATTCGTGAGTCTCACCGGCAATAGCCGCTTTCAGGTTGTTGGATGTGGAGCCGATAGGCAGACCAGTAGCCGGATCACCAACCGCTTCCAGATACTCAAGGTGCCCGTGAGCGTGGCCTGTCTCGCCTTCAGCAGTAGAACGAAATACTGCCGATACATCATTATAACCTTCTACGTCGGCCTTCGCTGCAAAGTACAGGTATCGACGATTAGCCTGGGATTCGCCGGCAAAGGCGTCCTTCAGATTTTGTTCGGTGCTGCTTCCTTTAAGATCCATAGTAATCTCCTCCTGGTATATGGATATGGTTAAAAACCTAATTTTAGACTTAGTCTAAGAGAGGGTAAATTTAGCCCAACTCTTGAGGCCTGTCAATACATGAACAATACTCGCTATCGCAGTAGAGATCACCGCGAAGTATCGATGTACCAGAATCTGTTAATAACAATACATTTTTCTGCCAACTTCAATGCGTTATCGCAGATAACTACACGCAAGCCTCCCGATCCGCGCTACTAACTGGTAATATGCGTTCTTTGGAAAGACCTGACAGGTGAGCACTTTGCCAAGTAAAACAACAAAAGACAACATACAGCTGGAGAAGTCTCTGAAAGAACTAGAGAAGCTGGTGGATAAGATGGAACAGGGTGATTTATCGTTAGAAAAATCATTAGATTACTTTGAGAAAGGTGTCAAGCTGACGCGCCTGTGCCAACTCGCCTTGCAACAAGCCGAGCAACGAGTACTGATCTTGCTGCAACAAGCAGATCAAGAGCATCTGGAAGAATTTGACGCTGATGTCTGAAGAAATGCTTCTACGCCTGGGACGCCATCAGCAACGCGTTCGCACCGCGATGCAGAAATGGCTTCCTCCAGCCAACACCCACCCGACCGTTCTGCATAAAAGTATGCGCTATTCAACTTTGTCAGAGGGAAAGCATTTTCGCCCAATACTGGTATATACGACGGGGGAAGCTCTGGGAATTAACCTTGACTACCTGGACGGCATCGCAAGTGCAGTGGAGATTATACATGCCTATTCACTGATTCACGATGACTTGCCGGCAATGGATAATGATGACCTGCGACGCGGACAGCCCACTTGCCACAAGGTGTTCGGAGAAGCAATGGCTATCCTGGCAGGTGATGCATTGCAAGCACTGTCCTTTCATATTATTGCTCATGACCAGCAAATTCCGGTTCCGGATACGACCCGTATTCGTATCCTGGAAACCCTGACCAGTGCCTGCGGATCACTGGGCATGGCAGGTGGCCAGGCAATCGACCTGATTTCAACTGGCCAGCAGCTGGATATTGCACAGCTGGAGAATATGCACATACGCAAGACCGGCGCATTGATCCGCGCCAGTGTGCGTATGAGCGCTCTGTGTCAACCTGATCTCGATCCCGATAACCTGCAACAGCTTGAGCATTATGCAAAATGTATTGGCCTGGCGTTCCAGATCCACGATGATATCCTTGATATTGAAGGTGATACAGAAGTAATGGGGAAAAAGCAAGGCGCTGATATGGCATTAGAAAAGCCAACCTACCCGGCCCTGCTGGGCCTTGATGATGCTCGCAAGCGTGCACGAGAACTGGCAGATGAAGCGGTAGAAAGCCTCACGCCCTTAGGCGACTCGGCCGAAACGCTACGCTGGCTGGCTCACTATGTGGTCACAAGATCAAGGTAAGTTATTGAATCTGCAATTATCTGTGGCAGATGACCGTCCCCAGCTTGCATGCTTCCACGCCGACGCGGATAATAGCAGTCTTTCCTTATAAACGAAGTTCCTGGAATGCCAGACCTGAAGCGTTATCCATTACTGGCGCAAATCGAATCACCCACCGATTTACGCCTGCTCGCGCGCGACCAGCTGCCCAATCTGGCCGAAGAGTTGCGTGATTTCATGCTACATTCAGTAGCCAGCACCGGTGGCCACCTGGCAGCCGGGCTAGGCACCGTGGAAATCACCATCGCACTACATTATGTATTCGATACGCCTAATGATAGTCTGGTCTGGGATGTAGGTCACCAGACTTACCCACATAAAATCCTGACCGGCCGCCGCGACCGCATGGCCAGCCTGCGCCAACAGGGCGGCTTGTCGGGCTTCCCCAAGCGTGACGAGAGTCCCTATGACACCTTTGGTGTAGGTCACTCCAGCACCTCTATCAGCGCTGCACTAGGCATGTCTTTGGCTAATCAGCACGAAGGTAACAGCAAGCAGGTCATCGCCATTATTGGTGATGGCGCTATGACCGCAGGCATGGCCTTCGAAGCACTGAATCACGCAGGTGGCCTGGATAACAACATGCTGGTCATACTGAATGATAACGACATGTCTATCGGTGAAAATGTCGGCGGTCTGTCCCGCTACACCGGCAGGATACTGGCCAGCAAACTGTATACCAGTATTCGTGAAAGTGGCAAAAAAGTACTCAACCATCTGCCTGCTATCAAGGCCTGGTCTCGACGCGCTGAAGAACATATGAAAGGCATGGTCGTGCCTGGAACCCTGTTCGAAGAACTGGGGTTCAATTATATTGGCCCGATTGACGGACACGATCTACCTGATCTGGTGCGTACCCTGGAAACCATAAAATCAATTGAAGGGCCACGCTTCCTGCATATCATTACCACCAAGGGCAAAGGGTATCCACCTGCCGAGGCTGACCCCTGTGGCTACCACGGCGTCACCCGATTCAACGCCCATACCGGTAAATCTGAACAAAAATCAGATCAAACAGACAGCCTGACCTATACACAGGTGTTCGGCCAATGGTTGTGCAAAATGGCTGAAGCAGAGCCTGATCTGGTAGCGATCACACCTGCCATGCGTGAAGGCTCTGGTATGGTTGAATTCTCGCAGCAATATCCCGACCGCTTTTACGATGTGGGTATCGCCGAGCAACATGCACTGACCCTGGCTGCCGGCCTGGCCAGCCAGGGTATGAAGCCGGTTGTGGCTATCTATTCTACCTTTCTACAACGCGCCTATGACCAACTGATCCATGATATAGCATTGCAAAACCTGCCCGTTGTATTTGCGATCGACCGAGCCGGTCTGGTGGGACCGGATGGCCCAACCCATGCGGGTAGTTTTGACCTGAGCTTCATGCGTTGTATACCCAATATGACCATAATGGCCCCTGCCAACGAAGCCGAATGCCACCGTATGCTGACCACCGCTTTCCGGCTGAACACACCATCAGCAGTGCGCTACCCTCGAGGTGGCGGACCGGGCAGCGCCCTGCCCGCTCAACTCGAAACCATACCTGTTGGCAAAGCTGAAATCGTTCGCACCGGTGCTAATATCGCTCTGCTGGTTTTTGGTAGCCTGCTGGACACAGCCATGCTGGTTGCCGAACAAATAAACGCGACGGTAGTCAATATGCGTTTTATCAAACCACTTGATACCGAGCTGATAACCGAACTGGCATGCAACTATGGTTTACTTGCCACACTCGAAGAAAACACTGTCGCTGGCGGCGCAGGGTCCGCCGTAAGTGAATTCCTGGCTAAGCAGAACATACTGGTCAATTGTATCCATTTTGGCTTGCCCGATGCCTTTACTGAGCATGGCAGCCGCGACCAATTGCTGGATGAGTGCGGTCTCAGCGCCAACAAGATTCTTGATCGCCTCAATTCAATCATTGGGAACCAGGATTGCAATCCCGGCTCATCTCAATTAATATCCTAGTTTTTTCCTCAGGTACTCCAGATGTCAGCCACCTACACGCTCAAGATCGTGACCGACTTTGCCTCGGCCCATACCCTGCGTGGTTACCCTGGTGCCTGCCAACGTATGCATGGTCACAACTGGAAAGTCGAGGTAGAAGTAATCGCCATCCGACTGGATGAAACCGGCATGGGAATCGACTTCAAGGAAATCAAGCAGGCAACACGAAAGATAGCGGACCGGCTGGATCATCGTTACCTGAACGAACTGGAACCCTTTACCGAAATTAATCCCACAGCAGAAAATATTGCTGCGCACTTTTATCAAGAGCTGTCGGGGATATTAAATAATCAAGATGTACGTATCCATACCGTAACGCTCTGGGAAACCGAGCGCGCCTGTGTACGATACTCAGAGGACTCCTGACATGACCGAAACCGTGAACAAGCCTGGCTGTGAGATAGAAGATGTACAAAACCGTGCCGACACCCGAAACATACCGATCAACAAGGTAGGCATCAAGGATATTCGCCATCCTGTTCGTATCAGTGACCGCACTGGAGGTGAACAGCACACCATCGCCACATTTAACATGTACGTGAACCTGCCGCATAACTTCAAGGGCACACACATGTCACGTTTTGTGGAGATACTGAACCAGCATGAACGCGAAATAACCGTTGAATCGTTCAAGGAAATGCTGAAGGAAATGACCGTAAAGCTGGAAGCCACATCAGGTCATATTGAAATGTCTTTTGCTTATTTTATCAACAAGACCGCACCTGTTTCCGGTGTTGAAAGCCTGCTGGATTACTCGGTAAGCCTGATAGGTGAGGTGCATAACAACATCCCCAGCATGCAGATCAAGGTTGTCGTTCCGGTTACCTCGCTTTGCCCCTGTTCCAAAAAAATATCTGATTATGGTGCTCACAATCAACGATCCCATGTCACCGTCACCGCACGTACTACCGGCTTTGTCTGGATAGAAGAAATTATCGAAATGGTAGAAAGCGAAGCGTCCTGCGAATTATATGGATTGCTAAAACGTCCTGATGAAAAATATGTTACCGAACGCGCTTATAACAACCCCAAATTTGTCGAAGACATCGTACGTGACATAGCTGCTCACCTGAACAAGGACGAACGCATTGAGGCCTTTATAGTTGAGTCAGAAAACTTTGAATCCATTCATAACCATTCTGCTTACGCACTCATTGAGCATAACAAGAAAACTGACCAGGAACTGATTAGAAAATAGACTGCAGGTATTGAAGTATGGCCCGACAAGCCGGCGCATTCACTTCAACGCAAAGGCCATTTTTTCCCGGGTCGACGTGTCTTCGATATAGTCAGACAGTTGATCCAGTGTAAGCGGTTCGCTGAAATACTCCCCCTGATATAACAGGCAGCCCTTGTTGTGCAGGAAGCGCAACTGCTCGGCCGTTTCAACTCCCTCCGCTATCACATCGAGCGACAGATGCTCGGACATCGCAATAATCGTTTGTACAATGGCTGCATCTTCTGTATCTACCAGCAAGTCCATCACAAAAGCCTTATCGATTTTGAGTATATCCAGCGGCATCCGCTTCAGGTAAGCCAGTGACGAGTATCCCGTACCAAAATCATCTATCGCCAACTCTACCCCAAGCTTTTTTAGAGCCAACATTTTCTCGATGGTATTTTCAATATTCGTTACAACTATTCCCTCTGTTAACTCCAGCGTCAACATGGCAGGATCCATCCCGCTTTGATCCAGACTGGCGGTAACCTGTTGCACAAAATCGGGCTGCATAAATTGCCGCGGACTGACATTAACAGACATATGCCGAATATCACAGAAGCGCTGATCCGTGTTCCAGCGTTTCATCTGCATGCAGGCCTGCTCAATTACCCAGGCCCCTACCGCCATGATTAAACCCATTTCCTCCAGTATGTGGATAAACTGGGTAGGTGGTATCAAGCCCATTTCGGGATGCTGCCAGCGCAACAATGCCTCTACACCGACAATATGACCAATATCATTTACCTGTGGCTGGTAAAGCAAAAACATTTCATTAAATTCGATCGCATGACGCAGGTAACCCTCCAGCATCAGCCTTTCGCTTGCTTCTGCAGCCATTGCCGGCAAATAAAACTGTACCGCATTTCGCCCCGCCGCTTTAGCACGATACATGGCCGTATCGGCATGGCGTAGCACATCTGCCGGATTATCGGCATCTTCCGGAAACAGCACTACGCCGATGCTCGGACTCACATGTAACTCTCGTCCTTCCACTTTAAACGGTTCGTTGAGCATGGCGCGTATCCTGTCGGCCAGCTCTTTTACCTTTTTACCTGCTGAATGCCTCTGATTGCCCACATTCGGTATCAGCACAACAAACTCATCACCACCCAGCCTTGAAACAGTCGTATGCTTTTCTGCCACTGACACCAGGCGTCCAGCGACACCTTTGAGCAAATGATCACCTAATGCATGACCCAGGGAATCATTTATATTTTTGAAGTGATCAAGATCCAGGAACAGAAGTGCTCCTATAATTTCTTTTCGTTTAGCCATCATAATGGCCATGTGAAGATGATCAAGCAGCAGGTTACGGTTAGGCAAATCCGTTAATGGGTCATGATTGGCCATATGGTGTATATGTGCCTCAACATTCCGTCGATTAACTGCGATCCCCGCCATACTGGTTGCAGTCTCCAGTATCCTTTTCTGGTAGCTGTCCGGCCTGGCCTGCTTGAAATGTATGATTGATAAAGTACCCAACAAACCGCCTTTGTCTGACTTAACCGGAATCGCCCAACTGGCTCGCACCTTGAACGTATCGGCAAGTCCGCGCACGTGCTCCCAGTGCGGATCCTTGCTGGTGTCATCTGCGTACACCGGTTCGTCAAGACAAAATGCCGTGGCCGCAGAGCCTGTGCCTACCTCTGGGTACATGAACTTCATATCGTCACCGAAAGTGACAGGAATATTCGGGGCCGCCTTAAGCTCCAGGAAACCAGTTTGTTCATTAAATAAATGTAAAATGCATACCACACCGGGAACCAGTTTTTCGACTTCAAAGCACAAGGCATCCAGTACAGACTGTAAATCACTACCCGTTGCAATCAACTCCAGGATTCGGCGCTGAAAACTCAGCAATAATCCCGCCTGTTTACGTTCATTTACATCACGAACCTGGGCAAGTAAATAGCGTCTCCCATCAACCAGCGCTACTCGACTGAGTGTCACTTCTACATCAATGACATGGCCCATATCAGAGTAGGTCGACCATTCAAAACGAAACTCACCCCCTTTGAGAGCCTGCTTCAAATAAACCGATATCGTGCCGGGTGAGGCGGAGATGTTGGTCTGCAAGGATGTTGCCGAAAAATCATCCAGCCGTTTTCCAGCCATAGAACTTTTTTCAGTCGAAAAGAAAGACTCAGCGCGTCGGTTAACATCAAAGATCTTTCCATCTTCATTTAACAGGATAACCGGGTCCATATTTTGCTCAAAAAGATTTCGATATCGCGCCTCGCTGTTACGTAAAGCCTCATCAATTCGCCTCCTGTATACCAGTAATACATACAGCGATATCATCATGACCAGAAGCAGGAACAGAACAGCCGACCCTATCCATATCTGCAACTTGTATTTCCAGTAGAAACTTTGCGGCAGGAAATCGACTACACTTCCGGGTGGTAATTGATCTTCTGAAATATCAAAGCGGGCCAATTCACGATAATCAAACATATAGGCATTGGGGCTTGCCCATACTATCGGTAACTTGCTAATCGGCACACCGCCCAGAATACCCAGCGCCAGCCTGACTGCCTCTTCTCCCTGCCGCACGCTACTGGTTAATTTCCCGCCCACTGCACCGCTACCCAGAAAGGTATCCCAGGTACCGTACACCGGTGCATCCGTATACTTCTTGATAAACTCCACCCCTTCACGCAATGTAAAAGTACGTCCGTCACGGGTATTGAATAGTGATAAATTCAGAATGATTGCACTATCATCCAGCGCAGCCAGCTCGCGAGCCAACACGCGACTATCAAGGTTTGATAACTCAATAACACTTAGAGCAGATGGTAATTGTTTTCGTATGTTCTGCAATCTCTTTAGTATTTGAGCGCCCGTTGTGGTCGCATCACTAATAACTATCAATTTATTCCTGTCTGGATGAAATCGATGAGCTATATTAATCGTGCTCAGCAAGTCATCATCTTCAATAACTCCTGTTATAGGTTCCAGCCCCTTAATCAGATCATTATTGAAATTGTTTATTCCATTAAAAACGATGGGAACGCCAGGGAACAGCTGGCTTCTGTAGAGATGCAGGAATTCCAGCGCATTATTGTCTGCCACGATAATTAAATCTGGTTGCAGATATTCATATTTTTTTTGATACAGGTTGAATAGCGCTGGAAATACTTCTTCTACGGAATGTTGCTTGCTATCCATGTACTCAATGCGTAAATGAACAGTCTGGCCACTTTCCTGCAAGGCTTTTTTTACACCACGGGTAATGCCGTCAGCCCATGAATAACCTTGATGATAGGAATGCAATAACAGAACAAAAGGAGCTTCCTTAGCCGCTATACTTATCGACCAAAGTGATATAATCAGAAGGGGCAGAGAGAGCAGCCATTTATAATTTTTTTTATTTTTCGTCTGGCGCACGTTGGTTAGTATCCCGAGCTCATCATTGTGATGTAGAAAGTCTTACCAGTACTCACTCATACATCCCTGCACTCTGCAAGCCCAGATTTCGAAGTCGTAATGATTGTATAAATATATGATCAGAAAAACAAATTATTGTGTTTGCATCAGTTTCAGAACCGATCCATCATGTTCCATCTTGAGCTTTCCAAGAAAGCTCATGCCTAGCAGCACCTGGTCTGGCTGGGGTCCGTCGATAACCGTTGCCGAAACATTTTTCAGTACGATACCACCGACGCGAACGCTCTTCAGCCTCACAAAAAAAGCAGGTACTACACTCGATGCAGTTGATACCCGCCCACGCTTGCCGCTATAACGAAACTCTACTCCCAGGCGTCTGGCCTCCGTCGAATTCATTGCTATCACACTAGCGCCGGTATCAACCAGGAACCTGACAGGCATGCCATTGATACTACCTATGACAGTATACATACCACGCTCATCAGGCCAGATTCTTTCGACCGTTTTTTCAGCTGCTTTAAAGCGAGTATGCACTGTGCTACCCAGCGCATAACTTACCTGCTTCCCATTAATTTCCAGTATCGCGCTACGACTGTCAGCCTTAATCAGCTTGACACCCTCCGGGCTGGTCTGACCGCGCTTCAGAATTCGACGTTGCCCGTCAATACTCAGTACTGCCGTGTCCTTGAATAAACCCTGTACCGTTATATTATCAACAGCATAAACAAATGGCGTTAGTAACAAGCCACACAATAAAAGCATCATACGAAGTGGGTTACTGTTTATCCAGGCCATCAGTGATTGACCCGGTATCGTTTGCCTTCAGACTGGCCCAGGTCAATCTTCACCTTGTCCGGGCTCCAGCCATGAACCGTGTCATGCGCTTCCACTACAATCGTTTTGATATTGGCTGGTATCTTTATGTCGCTCAGCTGCCGGGTAAACGGCTGTTCATCTACGTGAGGATGCCACAGCGTCCTGTGACCCAGGACTTTCCCATCAACAGTAACCAGTCGCCAGCCATCAGCGTAATGGTTCCAGCCAGTGTCGGCATGTGCCAGAGTCACAGCAGCCTGCCAGGTATCCCCTGTGCGTGTTAAATCGACAAAACGTATTTCTACATTTCCTGACCAGGCAATCTGGCTTGCCAGGCCCAGTAAAATAAATAATACAGATTTGCCCACCATAAACCTGAATGAAAAATCACCTGCCAGCTTCATACACGATCCTCATTTGTTCTTCTCCGTCTGTATGCCGGAACTCATATAAGCAGATACTGTACTAGCATCAGCACAGCCAGACCGGCCAAACCTGCCGCAACATCATCCAGCATAATCCCGAAACCACCGCCGACATGGCGATCCATCCAGCTGATTGGCCAGGGTTTAAGAATATCAAACAAACGAAATGCAATAAAACCGGCCACTATCCAGCGCCAGTCCACTGGCATCAAGCTCATGGTAATCAGAAACCCTACAATCTCATCCCAGACGATGGCCGCATGATCATGTTCACCGAAATGTGCGGCGGTGCGATCACACAGGTAAATACCGACCAGGAACATCACTGCAGTAAGCAGTAGATACCAGAATAGTCCCAGCTGAGTCATGGCCAGATAGATGGGAATGGCCACCAGCGTTCCTGCCGTGCCCGGTGCAACAGGTGAGGCTCCACTGCCAAATCCACATGCAACGAACACAATCGGGTGTCGACAATGTTGAAGAACGGTTTTATTCATCGTTACACTGCTGTCCTGTTAACTTTAACGCAAGCACAAAAGCAGGAGATGGGATCGGTGTAGCCTACTAAAGACCGTCTGCCGCATGGACGCGGCAGTCGAGCGGCCACGGATGGCGAATAGCGAGTCTTTAGTAGGCTACACCGATCTCATGTCCGGCGACATTAGCATCAAACATAAACGTATACACAGATTACATTTTCAATGTAATTCAGTTTAAGTTAACGGGACAGCAGTGTCACATTTATTAATCCGTGCGTAACCAGTCCAAATTTACGCAAAATGATCATAACCTCTCGTTGTGTTCGTAACCGGAGACCCGTTGTGATCAAGTAACTGTACGCCTTTGCCAGCCGATACCGTACCGATGCGAGTAAAACGCAACCCTGTAGACGCCGTACACGCTGCCAGCAGATCTTCTTTCTCTACCGGCATGGTAAAACATAGCTCGTAATCATCGCCTGATGACAGGGCATATTGCAAAGCCTGTTCTGAGCCAGCACATTGCAACAGATTCGGTGAAACCGGCACCCGCTCCTGCTCGATCTGTATCGACACGGAACTGGCTTGTGCAAGATGCCCAAGATCTGCCAGCAAGCCATCTGAAATATCTATCATCGCATGGGCAATTCCGCGTAAACATATGCCGGTTTCGATGCGTGGCGTCGGACGATTCAGCCGATGCAAAAGATAGAGGTCTGCATCGGGTTGCTGTAACCCATAACCGGCATCACCCAGCGTACCCGTTACATATACCGCATCATTTATCTGTGCACCGCTGCGTAATATTGCTTCACCCGCCGGCACCGTACCATGCGCCTCGACTGAAACAGTCAGCTCACCTCGATAAACCACTACCGCTGCGAGCCGGATGTCTGACATAAGCTCCAGCATACCTTGCCAGAACGATTGCAGCCATTGCGTATCCCACTCCGGTATGCTCAGACTCAGGTATAACCAGCGCGGCTCCGCGCCCATGGCTGCCAGATCGCTCAAATTAACGGCTACCGATTTATAGCCAATATCGAGAGCGGTAGTCTCGACCGGAAAATGCACCCCTGCAACCAGGGTATCCAGTGTCATGATTCGTTCATAGCCAGCTTCCACAGTAGTAGCACTGGCACACATACCAAAGATTGCCTGTATGTCACGATCCGGGTATGCAGTCAAAAGAGATAAGTTCCGGGTTTAGTATCAATTCGAATCAGCTGTGTCTTTCAGATAAAATTTACACAGATACATCGCTTGATATTATTTCGATGCATTAATTTCAGTTTTTCGTAGCTGGTGAGCCGCCTGATCCATAATGCCGTTGATAAAACGATAACTTTCTACTGCACCAAATGTCTTGCCCAGTTGCACCGCCTCATTGATCACCACACGATACGGTATATCCAGGCGATGAATCAGCTCGTAAGATCCGATACGTAATATTGCCCGTTCCACCGGGTCCACTGCATCCATGTCCCGATCCAGATAAGCCGCCAATGCCTTGTCCAGTTCGTCAATGCATCCCGGTATACGGTGTAACAACTCATGAAAATAATCTCTGTCGACCTGGTGTATTTCTTCTTTTTGCTGAAACTGCACTTCTATATCATTCAGATTATCGCCCGACATGCTCCACTGATACAGGGCCTGCATCGCCAGGCGGCGTGATTTTTTACGCGCATGGGCCGGGTTGGGCGATTTATGTACGGCTTTACTCATATTAAACGTCAAGCTCGCGCAATAAATTAATCATTTCGATCGCCGACATTGCCGCTTCTGCACCCTTGTTACCAGCCTTGGTGCCTGAGCGTTCGATCGCCTGCTCGATGGAGTCCACCGTCAACACACCAAAACTGACCGGAATATCGTATTCCATTGATACCGCTGACAGGCCTTTTGTGCACTCACCTGCCACGTATTCAAAATGCGGTGTGCCGCCTCGTATCACGGCACCAATGGCAATAATGGCATCATACTGCTTGCTTGCAGCAATCCTTTTGGCGGCCAGTGGCATTTCAAAAGCGCCAGGCACACGCACTATCTGTACGTTCTTCTCAGCCAGACCATGTCGCTTCAGTGTATCCAACGCACCACTTAACAGGCTTTCAACCACAAAGCTGTTAAAACGTGCAACCACAATTGCAATGCGTCCCTCGCGTATGGTCATGTCCCCTTCGTAGGTTTTGTATTGTTGCATCATCTCACCCAGTCTATTTAGTCAATAAAGTTATTCGTTCGAACTGTGTACGTATTCCACTACTTCAAGATCAAAGCCTGACAGTCCATGCATAATCACCGGGGAACTCATGACCCGCATGCGATTAACCCCCAGGTCAGACAGAATTTGCGCGCCGACCCCAAACGTACGCAGTTCGGGTAACGGCTCATCCCCGGACGCCTTATCTGATTTTTGCTGCTCATTACCCATTTTCAGTACACGATCAATCAGGCCTTGCTGGTTATCCGGTGTACGCAGTATCACAATCACACCATTGTCCTGTCCAGCAATATACTGCATCGCCTCTCGTAATGGCCAGCTGCCACCCTGGCCATGCAGGTCCAGCAAGTCAACCAGCCCATCGTGCATATGCACCCGAACCAGGGTGTCGCGATCACTCTCGATCTGTCCACGTACTAACGCAAAATGTGACATCTGGTCGATCTGGTCATGATAGGCAACCAGCTTAAAATCACCAAAGTCTGTGGTAACAGTATTTTCTGCCACACGTTCCACCGTTGTTTCATTGCGCAATCGATAATGAATCAGATCAGCGATAGTACCGATCTTTAGATCATGCTGTTTGGCGAATTTTTCAAGATCAGGCCGGCGCGCCATACTGCCATCTTCATTCAGAATCTCCACGATGACCGAAGCCGGTTCCAGTCCGGCCAGACGCGCCAGATCACAACCTGCTTCAGTATGCCCGGCACGAGTCAGTACACCTCCGGGCTGGGCCATTAACGGGAAAATATGACCAGGCTGCACAATATCCTCTGCACTGGCCCCATCCGCTACAGCCGTCTGAACAGTCACCGCACGGTCTCCTGCCGAAATGCCGGTAGTGACGCCTTTAGCTGCTTCGATTGAAACAGTAAAGTTGGTTGATAGTTGTGCTGTATTGCGCGACACCATCAGTGGCAGTTGAAGCTGTTCACAACGCTGTTGTGTCAGGGTAAGACAAATCAGGCCACGACCGTAGCGAGCCATGAAGTTAATATCTTCAGGCATGGCAGCTGAAGCGGCCAGCAACAGGTCACCTTCATTTTCACGATCTTCATCATCCATGATAATGACCATGCGACCCTGTCGCATGTCTTCGATAATCTCTTCGATACTATTTAATGACATCTTTATAAACCTTTATTTCTCCTGGCGACCGAGAAATCCGTGCTTAGCCAGAAAGCCTTCTGTTAAACCCGTAGACGCGTTGGCTGCATCTTCACCAAGCAGTAGTCGTTCCAGATAGCGAGCGATGAGATCCACTTCCAGATTTACCTGGCTGCCGGATTGATAACTGTCCATAATCGTTTGTTGCAGGGTATGCGGCACAATCGTCAGCTCAAACTCGGCACCGTTCACTGCATTCACCGTCAGACTGGTACCGTCTACACAGATCGAGCCCTTCTCGGCAATATACTTTGCCAGGCTGTCAGGTGCCCGAATGATAAAACATTCTGCACGCCCCAGACTTTGCCGGCTGATCACCTCTCCGAACCCATCAACATGACCGCTAACCAGATGTCCGCCCAGACGTGTCTCGGGTGTCAGTGCCTTCTCCAGGTTGACCGCATCACCTTCTCGCAGCTGGCCGATACCGGTACGCTTCAGAGTTTCATGTGAGACATCGGCCTGAAAACCATCACCCGGCAATTCAACGGCTGTCAGGCACACACCGTTCACCGCAATACTGTCACCGGGTTTTACGTCAGCCAGGTCAAGTCCTGCTGTTTTGATACGCAGGCGCATATCATCACCGCTGGCCTGTCGCTCGGCCACGCTGCCTACTGCTTCGATAATACCGGTAAACATATTCTGTTAATCACCTGCATCGCTATTGGCCGGACGCGCCTGTATACATAAATCGTCACCCACCCTGTGCACATCTGTAATCTTAAGCGCCTTACGTGCGCTCATGTGCTCCAGGCCCGGCAGGTGAAAAACCCCGCGTGCCGCGTCACCCATAACATGGGGAGCAAGATATACTATCAGTTCATCAACCAGATCCTGATCGAGTAAACTGCCATTCAGCGTAGCCCCGGCTTCTACCAGGACCTCATTTATTTCCAGCTCGCACAATGCCTGCATCAGTGCGAGTAAATCCATCTTGCTGTTTTTTGCTGGTAACACACTTACCGTTGCACCCGCAGCTTCCAGGGCTGCGATTTTCTCTACCGAATCAGACACCGTCATCACATGCGTGGTACCCGGCAAAGCCAGCATACGTGCTGTTACCGGCATACGTAGCTGGCCATCCAGTACAATGCGTAGCGGTTGCCGCCAGCCGCCTTCCGGCACCGCTTCGGTCAGCCGTACATTCATGGACGGATCATCTGCCAGCACCGTACCGATACCGGTCAGGATAGCCGAGCTACGTGCACGCCAGCGCTGCACCTCATGCCGTGACTGCTCGCCACTAATCCATTTACTTTCGCCGGATGCCATCGCGGTACGACCATCCAGACTCATGGCCGTTTTAATTCGTATCAGCGGTCGACCATCACGCATGCGTTTGATAAAACCCGGATTTAAATCAGCGGCCTGTGCAGCCAGCAAGCCAGGCTGCACTTCTATCCCGGCCGCTTTTAACCTTGCTATGCCCTGACCGGCCACCCGTGGATTCGGATCCTGCATAGCGATCACCACACGCGCCACGCCAGCATCTATCAACGCATCGGCACAGGGAGGCGTACGACCATGATGACTGCACGGCTCCAGTGTGACATAAGCCGTTGCGCCCCCGGCCTGTTCGCCGGCATCCTGCAATGCGTTGATTTCCGCATGGGGCAGTCCGGCACGTTCATGCCAGCCTTCACCCACTACGCTATCGGCCTTAACCAGCACGCAGCCGACACGTGGGTTCGGGTCGGTCGTGGTCAGCCCTCTGGCGGCCAAACGCAATGCAAGCTGCATATATTCATGATCGCCCATTAGTATTTATCTGGCCAGCATCTATTTAGAAGGTTTCTTGCGCGCAGCATTTGCCGGTAATAATGACAACTGACTTTTGCGCATTTCACTTGTAGGCTGCTGCTCCAGTCGTTCAATTTCTTCGCGAAAGGCGTTCACATCTTCAAAACTGCGGTAGACCGATGCAAAGCGCACATAGGCTACCTGATCCAGATCGCGCAACTCATTGATTACCCATTCTCCCAGCTGACTGGATGGTAATTCGCGTTCACCCGTGGAGCGTATATGATGCTGAATACGATTAATCGCGGACTCGACAGCTTCACTTTCAACCGGTCGTTTTTCAAGTGCTCGCAAAATACCGTTACGCAGCTTTTCTGCATTAAAATCCTCACGCACGCCATCACTCTTGATCACCCGAGGCATGCGCAGCTCGGCTGTTTCGTACGTGGTAAAACGTTCTTCACAAGTTTCACAACGCCTGCGTCGACGTACCTGGTCGCTGTTCGCTGACAATCGCGAATCAATGACCTTGGTATCCTGTGCTCCACAAAAGGGACAACGCACGTTTTATAAATCCTTACAGCTCATCACGCTTCGTAAACCGGAAAGCGTGCGCAGACATCCAGTACCTGCTGTTTCACGCGCTTGATGATCGACTCATCCTGGATGTTGTCCATGATGTCACACATCCAGTTGGTCAGGTCTTCTACTTCCTGTATTCCAAAACCGCGTGTGGTCACAGCCGGAGTACCTACCCGAATACCACTGGTCACAAACGGTGACTGTGGGTCGTTCGGCACTGCATTCTTGTTCACGGTAATATTGGCTGCGCCCAGCGCGGCATCGGCCTCTTTGCCTGTTAGCCCCTTGTCGATCAGGTCTACCAGAAACAGGTGATCATCTGTGCCACCCGATACAACCTTGTAACCGCGCTGCATAAAGACAGCCGCCATCGCCCGTGCATTATCCAGTACGTTTTTCTGGTACGCGGTAAAGGTCGGCTCCAGGGCCTCCTTGAACGCGACGGCCTTGGCCGCAATCACATGCATCAATGGCCCGCCCTGAATACCTGGAAACACGACCGAGTTAAGTTTCTTTTCGATATCGGCATTGGCTCGCGCCAGGATCAGGCCACCACGTGGGCCACGCAATGTCTTGTGGGTAGTGGTCGTGGTGACATCGGCAATTTTTACCGGGCTGGGGTACAGTCCTGCCGCAATCAAACCAGCAACATGAGCCATATCAACCATCAGGAATGCACCCATACTGTCGGCGATATCGCGGAAGCGCTGCCAGTCGACCACTCGAGAATAAGCGCTGAACCCGGCTATAATCATTTTGGGCTGATGCTCTTTTGCCATCGACTCAACCTGGTCGTAATCGATCTCCCCTGTTGCATCGTCCAGTCCATACTGGAAAGCCTTATAAATCTTGCCGGAGAAACTAACTTTAGAACCGTGGGTCAGGTGCCCGCCATGTGCCAGGCTCATGCCCAGTACCACATCACCTGGTTGCAACAGGGCCATGTAAACAGCCGCATTGGCCTGCGAGCCTGAATGCGGCTGCACATTGGCATAATCCGCATCAAACAGCTGTTTGGCGCGATCAATGGCCAGCTGCTCGGCAATATCGACGTTCTCACAACCACCGTAATAGCGCTTGCCGGGATAACCTTCAGCATATTTGTTCGTTAATACAGAGCCTTGCGCCTGCATCACGCGAGGGCTGGTATAGTTCTCTGAAGCAATCAGCTCGATATGCTCTTCCTGACGCAGCTCTTCATTCTGCATCGCCTGCCACAGCTCCGGATCGTAGCCCGCGATGGTCATATCTTTCGTAAACATCTGATTTACCTCAATATTATATATTCTGTGTAGTAGCGTGCATGTAACACGCTGACACGCTTCCCTGACGAGCCGTATTAAAGACGGAAAGGATACCTGATTTGCCGGAAAACTGCACCGAAATCCGGTATTTGGCGGGGTTATCTGCTCAATTTATGCATGCAAGACGCGCTTTGCGACAGACGCTGTCTGCTCAATGTCGGCAGCACGTTAAACCAGCGCAGCGACAACCGCTACCCAGGCTGCGGCAAGGTTATCCCGATTATAACCGCCGCCACCCATGGCCAGTAATCGTCCTGAACAATAACGCTCAGCCAGCACGGCAAGGCGCTGCGCAGCATGCCGGTGTGCAGCCGTGCTATAGCGCATGTGCGTTATCGGATCACCTTCGATACTGTCTGCTCCGCATTGCAACAGAATAAAGTCTGGCGGAAACTTTTCAAGATGCTGTTCAACCTCTTCCCAGGCCGAATAAAATTGCTCATCAGTAGAACCTGGTGCCATCGGTATATTCAGCTTGCTGCCACGCGCAGAACCAATGCCGGTCTCGTTCGGCATGCCTGTGCCAGGGTAAAGATAGTGACCGTCTTCATGCAGATCCACAAAAATCAGCCTTTTTTCGTCTTCAAAACCGTAATACACGCCATCACCATGATGAGCGTCGATGTCGATATAGGCGACCCGGTTCAGCCCGTATCGACCCAGCAATGTTTCGATCACCACACCGCAGTCATTGAACACACAAAAGCCGGCCGCCCCATCTCTACGCGCATGATGCAGGCCCGCAATAGGCACAAAGGCCTGCCTGCAATCACCTGACAATATGTCATCTGCTGCCTTCAATACCGTACCCACTACCGTGGCAGCCGCTTCATAAACCCCGCTAAAGGCCGGCGTATCCGCACCATCGAGCATGCCCATCCCGGTTTTTGACTGGCGTATGACTTTTTTTACATAGGCACTGGTGTGAAAACGCTTGATCTCATCCCCTGCGGCCATTACCGGCTTACAATATTGTACCTGTGACCCTGCCGGATCCTGTTTCAATGCGCGCATGAATACATCATGACGATCCGTGCCAAAAGGATGATCGTCACCAAAGCCATATTGGGCGAGAGCCTCGCCAGTGTAGACACATACTGTCATCAGAGTTCACATATCAATTATAATTGTTGTTAATAATTGTAATTTATATCCTGCTAACTTAAATAAATATTGCTGAAATGTAATTTGTGCTTACGTTTCCAATAATGCCAGTGACACCGGACACGGGACGGGTATCGCCTACTAAAGACGCGCTATTCGCCATCCCTGGCCGCTCGACTGCCGCTTCCCTGCGGCAGACGGTCTTTAGTAGGCGATACCCATCCCATGCCCTGCATTTGTACTTGCTTTAAAGTTATCGAGACAGCAGTGTATAAAAATACATATCCTCAAACTTATGCTGGCTAATTAAGCTGTTTATCCGATATGTCTGTTTACAGACCGTCGGCAGCAGGGATGCTGCCGCCGAGCATACAGGGACGTATTTACTGCGTGTCTGTAAACAGACATATCGGATAAACAGCGTAGGGCTTGCCTATCAGCAAGTATATGCTGCCAACAGCAGGTCTGCATAATCGACAATATTCACATACTCGCCACTTAGCAAAGTTTCCCATATACTTGCCCAATTCGCTCAAGCTGCTCAATGGAACCACACATGGCACAATACATATTCACTATGAATCGCGTGGGAAAAGTTGTCCCGCCCAAGCGTGAGATCCTGAAAGATATTTCACTATCGTTTTACCCGGGAGCCAAAATTGGCGTACTGGGTCTAAATGGTTCCGGCAAATCTACCCTGCTGCGCATCATGGCCGGTATCGACACCGATATCCTGGGTGAAGCGCGCCCGCAACCTGGTATCAATATTGGTTATCTGCCACAGGAACCACAACTGGACCCTGATAAAGACGTGCGCGGCAATGTTGAAGAGGCTATGTCGCATATTACGGAAGCCCAGGCGCGCCTTGATGAAATCTATGCCGCCTATGCCGAACCGGATGCAGATTTTGATGCCCTGGCAAGCGAACAGGCCAAACTCGAAAACCTGCTGCAGGCCAGCGACGGCCACAGCATGGAACGCACACTGGAAATCGCTGCCGATGCATTACGCCTGCCGCCATGGGATGCCGATGTAACAAAATTATCAGGTGGCGAAAGAAGACGTGTTGCTTTGTGCCGTTTATTATTATCGCGCCCTGACATGTTGCTACTGGATGAGCCTACCAACCATCTGGATGCCGAATCGGTAGCCTGGCTGGAACGGTTTCTGAAAGAATACTCCGGCACCGTGGTGGCCATTACCCATGACCGCTACTTCCTCGATAACGTCGCCGGCTGGATACTGGAACTGGATCGGGGCCACGGCATCCCGTGGGAAGGCAATTACTCATCATGGCTGGAACAAAAAGAACAACGACTGGAACAGGAAGATAAAAAAGAAGGCTCACGCCTTAAAGCCATGAAGGCCGAACTGGAATGGGTGCGCAGCAATCCCAAAGGGCGTCACGCCAAGAGCAAGGCACGTCTGGCACGTTTTGAAGAACTCAGTAACCAGAACTACCAGCAGCGCAACGAAACCAACGAACTGTTTGTTCCACCCGGCCCACGTCTGGGCGACAAGGTAATCGAGGCCGAACACCTGCGCAAGGCTTTTGGTGACCGTCTGCTGGTAGACGACCTCAGCTTTAATCTGCCTCCGGGTGGCATCGTCGGCATCATCGGCCCAAACGGTGCAGGTAAAACCACCTTGTTTCGCATGCTGACTGGAGCAGAACAGCCCGATAGCGGTGAGCTACGCATTGGCGAGACCGTACAACTGGCCTATGTCGACCAGAGCCGTGACTCGCTGGACGACAGCAAAACCGTGTGGGAGGAAATCTCGGGTGGCCACGATATCCTGCAGGTTGGCAAGCTGGAACTTAACTCACGTGCCTACGTTGGTAAATTTAACTTTCGTGGCTCGGACCAGCAAAAACATGTCGGCAATTTATCCGGTGGTGAACGCAATCGTGTCCACCTGGCCAAACTGATACAAAGTGGTGGTAATGTGCTGCTACTTGATGAACCCACCAATGACCTGGACATCGAAACCCTGCGTGCGTTGGAGGAGGCCTTGCTGGAGTTTCCCGGTTGCGCCGTTATTATTTCACATGACCGCTGGTTCCTGGATCGAATAGCGACCCACATTCTGGCCTTTGAAGGTGATAGCAAGACCGTCTGGTTTGAAGGCAACTATGCGGACTATGAAGAAGACCGCAAACGTCGCCTGGGGGAAAACGCCAATCAGCCGCACCGAATACGTTACAGAAAAATCGGATAATGCGAGACAGGATCAACTGGTTTGCGGTGGAAGAATTTCCCTGCTCTCCAGGTAATCAATGATTTGCTGAACGCAGTCTTCTAAAGGCTGCGTACCGGTATCCAGCGATATTTCCGGATTTTCCGGTGCTTCGTATGGTGAGGATATCCCGGTAAATTCAGGTATCTCACCTTTACGTGCTTTTTTGTACAGACCTTTCACATCACGTGACTCGCAAACGTCCAGTGAGCAATCACAAAAGATTTCAATAAAATCATCACCGACCAGATCACGAACTTTTTTGCGATCAATCCGGAACGGTGAAATGAACGCGGTCAGTGCCAGGATGCCTGCGTTACAAAACAATTTCGCCATTTCCCCTATACGGCGAATATTCTCGACCCGATCCTGTTCAGAAAAACTCAAATCACCACATAAACCGTGACGAACATTATCGCCATCAAATACATAGGTAGAACAGGCGCGCTGATGTAGTTGCTCTTCCAGCACATGCGCCAGAGTAGACTTTCCGGCACCGGATAAACCGGTAAACCATAAGACAGCACTTTTGTGCCCGTGTAATTTTTCACGTCGTTCACGAGTAACCGTTGCGGAATGCCATACGACGTTAGTGCTTTTATTTTCCTTGTTCCCCATGACTACTCCCGTATAAAGGATCTGAGCGCATTGCGCGTTAACGCATGCCCTTGCCAAGAATGATAGCCTGTGCAGTTTGCATCATAATCATAAAATCAAATAGCATACTGTACTGCTTCATGTAGTACAGATCATACTCCAGCTTGGCCACTGCATCCTTAAGTGATGACCCATATGGGTAGGATATTTGCGCCCAACCGGTAATACCGGGGTTTACCTTGTGCCGTAAATTGTAGAACGGTATCTGACTGGATAATTTTTCTACGAATTGCGGTGTTTCAGGTCTTGGGCCTACAAAGCTCATTTCACCTCTGAGCACATTGATTAATTGCGGCAATTCATCCAGATGTATACGGCGAATCAGTCTTCCCACCCGGGTGACACGCTCGTCATCAACCTGGGTCCAGTTTGGCTCCTGACTGTCTGTTTTTTTATAATACATACTGCGAAACTTCAAAACATTAAATAACCGACCGCCTTTGCCAACGCGTTGCTGACGGTATAACACCGGCATACCGGTTTCAAGCAGGATAGCCAGCGCCGTCAGTAGCATAAGAGGCCAGACCAATATCAGCATCAATATGCTTACACCGATATCAAATAAGCGTTTGCTGTATTTCTTCAGTACAGCCTGACTGTATCCCTCAGAGAATATCATACTGCTCGGGTGCAGGGTTTCCAGCTTTATCCTGCGTGTCTGGCGCTCCAGAAAATCAGATAAATCCACCACATACACACCCATCATCTTGCATTCCAGCATTTCATCCACAGGAAACGATTTTCGTCTGTCATCGATTGCCACAATGATCTCGTCTACTTCATGCTCACGAACCAGTTCCACCAGCGGTTTGTCCGAATACAGGATTTTTTCCATCGGCAACAGGTCTCGCTGACCGCTCACATGTACAAAACCAACCAGGGTAAACCCGGCCTTGTCTGATTTGCGCCTTAACCTGTCAATTTCTCCGGCCTTTTTACCTGTTCCCAGTACCAGCACGCGTTGGCGCAAGGCTTCATGATCAGAGAAAAAATAGTGCAGACTACGGAACAGTAAAATCAGGGTAAACGAAATGATTACAGCATAACCAAATACCCTGCGCTCAAGTGCCAGGCTCGGTATACTGTAAAAAATGATGGACATAATAGTCACTGCTACCAGTGAACTCGCTGCCAGCCGAAATACAATTCCCCAATAATCTTCACGTAGCCCACGCCAGTACATCCCCATTGCCGTCATAGATAAATACATTACAAATGCGAATACAGTAGCCGTTGGCAAGTACACCCACGCGTGATCGAAACGATTAGCCCCCTGCAAGCCATATCTGAAAACAGGTGCCACGAATACAGAAAACTGTACTGAAACAGCCTCGAGCAAACCGAGTAAAAAATAGGTTCCGGGAATAAAGTGGAAAAACCTGATCATATAAGAGTAAGTCTATCAATATAATGCATATTAAATTTATTATCTTCCATCAAGGTAATGCAACACGAATTGATTGCTTGTTACCCTGACGCATCACTTCCACATCCATTTGATTTGCCGACGCCAGCAACTGCATTACTTTGGATAAATTCTTTGGATCCAGCAATGAAATCCCGTTAATTGCTACTACCAGGTCAGATGGGCGCAAGCCCAGCCTGTTGTACAAGGCACGGTCTTTTTTAGGCAATATCCTGTAGCCAGTCAAACGACCACGCTTATTAACTGGAATAATCTGCACCAGGTTAAGCATTTGTGTGCGTTTCTGACCTAGCTGGCCTTGCTGGCCTAACATACCTAACTGACCTAGTGCTACTGGGTTTGCATTAGCTGAAATGGTGGATTTTACGTTCAACCCGGTTTGCTTGAGTACTGGAAAACGTAAGGTCTCGTATTGCCCATTACGCATCAGAATAACGTGATCAGGCATCACCTGCTGTAAAGTAGCTCCCGCCACCTTGTCGCCAATATGGTAGAGTTTCTGATTATCACGCGCACCCTCGGTGATAATGGCATAACCATCAGATTTGCCCGCTGCAAAGACCCCGTTCAATGTAAGCTGCAAATTAGTAGTCGGCGCATTGACCGGAACCTTGCTTGCCGTCTGTACCACATCAACCTTTCCGAACAGGTGTTGGCTCACAATTGCGTTTACTGACTGGCGGCTATCACTTCGTTTGCCAGCCAGAGGCACTTGCATATGCTGTCGTTGCTGTGCTGTCTCAGGCACCCATTGCTCAACCAGTACCCATGTGAAATCAGCCAGTTGTGCGCCAATCAGGATCACGATCAGCATGGCCAGGGCCCCGGGCAGGCGCCCACTCGAGAAACGGGTCAATAGCTCCGTCCAGTTTATCCTTTCTATTTGAAATGCGAGCATGTTTAATTAGACCTTACCGTACCCTTAGTAAAAACAGAATCAGGCCGTTAGCCCTGCCTGATTACCGGCTATTTCGTAAAACAATGTAACGGTGTTGTTGATAGTGTATATAATATATTTGCTTTTATCAGTTAAAATCATCTGGATAGAATGATATTCTACATTGATTTCCACATATTGTGGTCTATTTCAACATTATCAGGAGCATCAGGGCATGGCTAATAATGCGATACTGGTCACAGGTGGGGCAGGCTATATAGGTAGCCATGTCGTGCGTCAGCTGGGTGAGGCAGGCGAGCGTATCGTTGTACTGGATAACCTTTGCACAGGATTCAAAGAGGCGGTACTGCACGGTGACCTGGTAATCGGTGATACCGGCGATCAGGAACTGGTCACCCGGATACTGCAAGACTATTCTGTTGACACAATTCTCCACTTCGCAGCACACACTATCGTACCGGAGTCTGTCAGCAACCCTCTGAAATATTACGGTAACAACACCTGTTCCAGCCGCAACCTGATGCAATGTGCCAGTCTGACCGGGGTAAAACATTTCATATTTTCATCCACTGCAGCAGTCTATGGCATGCCAGAAGTCCAGCCACTCACAGAACACACGGAACTGAATCCAATCAATGCCTATGGCACATCCAAATTAATGACTGAATGGATGTTACGTGACTTGTCGCAGGCTACTGATATGCGCTACGTTGCACTACGCTATTTCAATGTAGCGGGATGCGACCCGGAGGGCCGGATTGGTCAATCCACACCTAAAGCAACCTTGCTAACCAAGGTTGCCTGTGAGGCCGCCGTTGGCAAACGCGATTGCGTATCCATATTCGGAACCGATTACCCTACCCCTGACGGCACCGGTGTGCGTGACTATATTCATGTTGAAGACCTGGCTGATACCCATGTCCGCGCCCTGCAGTACTTACGTGATGGTGGAGAATCTGCAACACTCAACTGCGGCTATGGCCATGGTTATAGCGTACGGGAGGTACTGGATGCCGTTGCCAGAGCCAACGGTAAACCGCTCAACATCATTGAACAGGCACGTCGTGCTGGCGACCCACCCACTTTGATTGCTGATTCATCAAAATTGCAGGCTTTATTTAACTGGCAACCAGAGTTTGATGACCTGGACAAAATTGTAGAAACATCACTGGCCTGGGAAAGAAAACTCGCAGCTCAATCATAAGCTATCAATACCAAAGAGAAGGCATATGGCAAACACAGAAAACAGGATCGGTATTGTCGGACTAGGCTACGTTGGCCTGCCTCTGGCAGTGGAGTTTGGCAAACAATTTGATACCATCGGTTTCGATATCAACACCGCACGTATCGATGAACTGAAAAATAATAAAGACTCGACCCTGGAAGTGGAACCTGAACTGTTTGCCGAAGCAAGCCACTTGAGTTTTACCAGCCAACTGGATGATATTGCAGACTGTAATATATACATTGTCACCGTACCCACGCCAATTGATAACGTAAAACGACCCGATCTGTCTCCACTGGAAAATGCCAGCAAGACAGTCGGCGCGGTGCTGTCAAAAGGTGATATTGTCATCTATGAATCCACCGTTTACCCGGGGGCTACCGAGGAAGTCTGTATACCGATACTGGAACAGGTGTCCGGCCTTGTTTTTAACACTGATTTTTTTGCCGGCTACAGTCCGGAACGCATCAACCCGGGCGATAAAGTACACCGCGTTACTAACATCCTCAAGGTTACCTCCGGTTCCACCCCGAAAATAGCCGAACGGGTAGATAAATTATATGGCAGCATCATCGAGGCCGGCACCCACCTGGCCAGCAGCATCAAGGTGGCGGAGGCCTCCAAGGTAATTGAAAATACCCAGCGTGACGTCAACATCGGCCTGATCAATGAGCTGGCCCACATATTTGAGCGTCTGGGTATTGATACCGAGGAAGTACTTGAAGCCGCCGGTACCAAATGGAACTTTCTACCCTTCAGACCGGGTCTGGTCGGAGGGCATTGCATTGGTGTCGATCCGTATTACCTGACCCACAAGGCACAGGAAAGCGGCTACCAGCCAACCATCATTCCGGCTACCCGTATCCTGAATGATGGCATGGGTGAATACGTAGCCGACACCACCATGCGTCTGATGGCCAAAAAAGGGGTCAGTATTGTAGGCAGCCGGATGTTGATACTCGGCCTAACATTCAAGGAAAACTGCCCGGATTTGCGTAATACCCGCGTGGTCGACATCGTCGCCCGACTTCAGGAATATCATGCGAATGTTGATATCTTTGATCCCTGCGTCGATCCCCAGGAAGCACATGACACCTATGGCGTAGACGTTATCACCGACCCACAGGCCGGTACCTATAACGGCATCATCATCGCGGTCGCGCACGACCAGTTTCGTGAAATAGGCATCGAAAAACTTCACGGCCTGTGCAAGCCCGAGCATGTTATTTACGATGTGAAGTATCTGTTCCCGAAAGAGGATGTGGACGGGCGGCTATAACGCGAATTGATACTGCCGACCGGTTTTAGTCCGATCGGTGCAGAAACCGCATAACCATACCCAGCAAGGCAGCCGCAAAACCATATGGCACCAGCCCGATCAGGCTGGTGAGCGGGTGCTTGCTATCGATTAACAGGAATGGGAAACCCACCAGCATCCCGACAGCCACCAGGCCGATGCCGATATAAATCAGAAACAGTCCGAAACGTACCATGATGTGCTGATCCAGAAGGGTGTGTGCGGGAAAAATATGGTGGAGCTAGGCGGGATCGAACCGCCGACCTCTACAATGCCATTGTAGCGCTCTCCCAGCTGAGCTATAGCCCCTAAGGTTGGCGAAATTTACGCTAGCCGCGCCTGACTGTCAAGTGATGTTCAAGGAGATCATTGGTTAGGCCGCATGCTTTTTCCATGACACGCTGTAAATACATCCCTGTAAGCTCGATGGCGGCGTCCATGCCGCCAACGGTCATGGAAAAAGCATGCGGCCTAACCAATGTTCTTAATTTATAAATCAGCCTGAAGATTCACGTTGTTCTATATAGGCCAGCGCTCGCTGTATACCGGCCAGACTGCGCTCACGCCCGATTAACTCCAGCGTCACGTCGATGGGTGGCGAAACCGCACCGCCCGTGACTGCCACACGTAACGGTTGTGCGACCTTACCCAGCTTCAGATCGAGTTCTGCTGCAATGGCCTCAATCGTGGCGTGAATGGCACCGGCCTGCCAATCACAATCCGCAAGTACCTCTGCCAGCCTGGCCAGGGCTGGCTGTGCGGCCGGCTTCAGGTTCTTGCGCGCAGCCTTGTCGTCAAAGTCTACGTAGTCCTGATAAAAAATTCGGCTGCTATCGGCCATCTCAACCAGTGTTTTGGTGCGTTCCTGTTGCGCCTTGATCACCTCAAGAATATCCGGGCCACCGGACGGATCAATGTCACGCTGCCCCAGATGCCAGCTCAGGTGTCGGGCGATATGTTCTGGTGTACTCGTTTTGATGTAATGCTGATTCAGCCATAACAGCTTGTCGGGGCTGAATGTAGAGGCCGATTTATTCACTGCATCCAGATCAAATAATTCAACCAGCTGTTCGATACTGAACACCTCATCATCACCATGCGACCAGCCCAGTCGTACCAGATAGTTCAGCAGGGCCTCCGGCAGAAAGCCATCATCGCGATACTGCATTACACCCACTGCACCGTGACGCTTCGACAGACGTTTGCCATCGGCGCCCAGTATCATCGGCACATGCGCGTATAGCGGCGGCTCTGCACCCAGTGCCTGCAGGATATTGATCTGTCGAGGGGTATTGTTCAGGTGATCATCACCACGAATCACGTGGGTGAGCTTCATATCCAGATCATCGACCACCACAGTCAGGTTATAAGTTGGACTGCCATCACTGCGCGCAATAATCAGATCATCCAGTTCGGTGTTTTTGAACACGATTTTGCCGCGCACCATGTCATTCACAATGACCTGCCCGGATTTCGGGTTACGGAAGCGAATCACGTAGGGCTGGTCATCCGGGTGATCTTCACGGTCAATACATAAGCCGTCATAGCGTGGTTTTTGTTTATCCGCTTTTTGCTGTTCGCGCAAAGCATCCAGGCGATCCTTGCTGCAATAGCAACGATAGGCCTTGCCTTCATCCAGCAGCTTCTGGATCACTTCTGCATAGCGATCAAAACGATGCGTCTGGTAAAATGGCCCTTCGTCATAATCCAGCCCCAGCCAGGTCATCCCCTCCAGAATCGCGTTAACCGACTCGGCAGTGGAACGTTCCAGGTCCGTGTCTTCTATGCGTAACACAAACTGGCCACCGTGACGCCGGGCATAAAGCCAGGAGAATAACGCAGTTCGTGCGCCACCAATATGCAGGTAGCCGGTAGGACTGGGGGCAAAACGGGTTCGTATAGTCATGATTTTCTAGCGGGTACTCGCTCAAGGTGATTTCAGAAAAGGCGTATTCTAGCCTGTTTGCCGTCGCCCGTCCTAATCAATCGAGCGCCAGACACAATCAGCGCCGCTGGATTGATCGAGTTTTTCGAGGTATTGCTGATGTTCAGCCAGCTCTTCAGCTGTCGCCTGTACCACCTGCAGACGAGGCCGGTCGGCCGACAGACGCCTGATGTCACTGCCGCCCTGCTGCTGACCACCGGCCTCATCACCAGCCGACAGGGTCAGTGCGACCTGCCCGCCGGTCATGGCCAGATACACATCAGCCAGAATTTCGGCATCAAGCAACGCGCCATGTTTATCACGGCTGGAATTATCAATCTCGTAGCGCTTACACAGCGCATCCAGATTATTGCGCTGACCGGGGTGCATGTCGCGCGCCATCTTCAGCGTATCCAGCACCCCGCACAGGTCTTTTATGCGTGGCTGCTCAGCCTTCAGCAAACCCAGCTCGTTATTAATAAAGCCAACATCGAATGGTGCGTTATGGATCACCAGCTCGGCACCACGAATAAACTCGATAAAGTCATCGACCACATCGACAAAACGCGGCTTGTCCTGCAAAAATTCATTGGTGATGCCATGCACTTCAATCGCCCCGGCATCGATTTCCCGATCGGGTTGCAGATATTGATGATAGGCATTACCGGTCAGCCGGCGTCCCTGCAGTTCGACGCAGCCAATTTCAATAATGCGGTGACCCTGTGACGGATCAAGCCCGGTGGTTTCAGTATCCAGTACTATCTGTCTCATATAAAAACCCTGTTACAAACTATCAATCGCCCCAGTCGCCAACTGATCAGCAATCTCATTCTCCGGGTGCCCGGTATGCCCACGCACCCATTGCCATTTGATCTCATGACCACCGGCCACCTTATCAAGCCGTTTCCACAGATCAACATTTTTAACCGGCTGCCGGCTGGCGGTTTTCCAGCCACGCTTTTTCCAGCCCGGCATCCATTCGGTTATTCCCTTAAGTACGTATTGCGAATCAGTCGTCAGCTTTACCTTGCACGGACGCTTTAGCGATTCCAGTGCCATGATGGCTGCCATCATCTCCATACGGTTGTTGGTGGTGTCCCGCTCGGCACCGGACAGGGTTTTCTCCTTGCCACCAGAACGCAGTAATGCACCCCAGCCTCCTGGCCCGGGATTACCGCGACAGGCACCATCGGTAAAAATTTCAACTTCGTCCATTGCGTTGCATTCCTCGTGAAGCCGGTTCAGACAAACCTGCCACCAGCCGGCGTCGCGGTTGCCAGCGTGGTTTTATTGGTGTCATGGTCGACACCTTCTTGCGCGCCGTCATCAGATACACCCCGCAAAACCAGGGCCACCACCGGGCACCCCAGCGCGCCATAAATTGCAGCCCCCCGGTTCCGGGCACATGCTTGAGTGGCGCCTGAAAACACAGCGGCTGCACATCAATCACATCAAATCCAAGCAGGGATAACCAGTCACGCAAGCGCGGCTGATTCACAAATCGACCATTCCACGGCATGGTATCCCCACGTCTGTGCATCATTGCCCGTAATCCCCAGAGACTGCGCGGGTTAAACCCCATTATTAGCACATGCCCCTCCGGAACCAGCACCCGCTCAACCTCTCGCAGCACCTGATGCGGATCCTGACTGAACTCCAGACTATGGTATAGCAAAACCGCATCCACACTATCGGATGCAATCGGTAAATTGTCCGGCAAGGCACACAGACCCGCCAGCGTATCCACTTGTTGCTGGCGGCAGTCACTCACATCCATCACCATACGGTGCAGAATACGACTGCTGTCCAGCACATCCTGGCCGCAACTGCCTATCTGCAGCAAGTGGTAGCCAAACAGATCGGGCAGCACCTGGCTCAGGGCCCTGACCTCCTGTTCAAGCACCACCTGACCCGCTGCGCTGCCGTACCAGTCGCGCATTGCCCGGCCATAATACACATTGTTTTCAGATGCATGCATAATCTACAGCCAGCATAGCACAGCCACCCTGAACGGAGTTATAGACAAGGCAGGGTCTGGCATGGAACAATAAAGCCACAGGCTGTGATCAATTTCACAACACGTTAACTTAAAATTATTAACAATAACAATTAGTTGTATATTAAAGTCTAATGCGGATCCGGACGATATATCAGAACAGGTAGCCAAATTACGGCTTAGCTACAAGTAGCTCTGTGCGCTGGCGCTAAATGGAACAGGTTTATGAATAACAAGCAACAATACCGCCTCGACAAACTGGCTACCCTGCTGGTACTCAGCATCACGCTGGTTAGCTGCAACAGTGCCGGCCTGGATTCAGCCTCTTCCAATACACGCCCGGACACGCAAGAAAGACCGGCTCAGCAAGATACCGCACAATGGCCTCATCAGTCTGCCATTAATATTGCGATGGCCATTACCGGGCATCCGGTCATAACCGAACAGGCCGCAACAGAACCTGACACCGACAAACCAGCAGCCGTACCCGCAGCCGTACCCGTAGTGGCCAAGACAGCAACCGTCGAACCGCCTGCCCCACCACCTGCCGCACAAGACCTCTGGGCACGACTGCGCAGTGGCTACCGCCTGCCAGACGCCGACCACAAACGGGTCGGGAGCCATCTGCAATGGTACGTCAAACACCCTGAATACCTGAACCGCGTGATAGACCGTGCAGAGCCTTTCATGTACTTCATCCTCGACGAAATAGACAAGCGTAATATGCCTGCCGAAATCGCACTGTTACCGATCGTCGAAAGCGCATTTCAACCATTTGCCTATTCACATGGCCGTGCTGCCGGCATCTGGCAATTCATACCCGGCACCGGTCGTATGTATGGCCTGAAACAGGACTGGTGGTATGACGGACGCCGTGATGTGATCGCCGCCACCCATGCCGCACTGGACTACCTGAACGCACTGAACAAACATTTCAAGGGCGACTGGCTATTGGCACTGGCGGCCTACAATTCTGGCCAGGGCACCGTCGACAAGGCGATTCGATACAACCGTAAGCGTAAACGTCCAACCGATTTCTGGCATTTGCGTTTACCGAAAGAAACCCGTGGTTACGTACCACGTCTGCTGGCGATCAGCAACGTATTTGCAGATCCCGATCAGCACGGCTTGCAGCTACGCTCACTGGAAAATAAACCGCAAATACTGATTGTAAGCACCGGCTCGCAACTGGATCTGGCACTGGCTGCCGACATGGCAGGGATCGATCTGGAACGCCTTTACAAACTCAACCCGGGCTATAACCGCTGGGCCACTGACCCGGCCGGTCCGCATCAACTGGTACTACCGATCGCAAACGTCGAGCCATTCAATATCGCGCTGGCCAGCCTGCCGGTCAACCAGCGCATCCAGTGGAAACGTCACCGTATTCGTGAAGGCCAGGCACTGTCACACATTGCCAGAAAATATCGCACCACCGTCAAGGTACTGAAAACTGTCAACAACCTGCACAGCAACAACATCCGTGCCGGCAAACACCTGATAATCCCGGTTGCCAGCCGACAGTTCAGCGCGTACAAACTCAGCGCCACATCACGTCAACATAAAAACCTGACTCGAACCGGTAAAGGCAAAAAAACCATCTACCGGGTAAGAAAAGGTGACACCTTCTGGGATATCTCACGTGCCCACGGCGTCTCGGTTAGAAAGCTGGCTAAATGGAACGGCATGGCACCGCGCGACACACTCAAGCTCGGACAAAAACTGGTTATCTACCAGACGCCCGGCAAGAAAGTCAGCAGCACCATG